>Ga0307374_10000488_pt1 | contig 76326 bp, 61 predicted proteins | sample OX3MG_FD_202532 | JGI IMG/M metagenome (GOLD analysis project Ga0307374, IMG submission 202532) | Soil microbial communities from Risofladan, Vaasa, Finland - OX-3 | ecosystem: Environmental > Terrestrial > Soil > Coastal area > Acid sulfate soil | place: Finland: Risofladan, Vaasa | collected... | reverse complement strand
TGTCCGATGAACTGGCTAGCCCCCGGTGCGCGCCGAGGTCAAGTCAAAGACCTCGGTGGACCGGAAACGACCAAAAAACCACGCACCCAACACGTCCCACCACGTAATTCTTGGACAACCTCCTAGGTAGCGATTCAAAACCTAACCTCTAACCGCTAACCTCCCTTCCGCGTTCATCGTTCATTCCTTCCGCCTTCTGCCTTACAAAGCCGCTGAAATCGGTTAAGCTACCGTAGGGTGGGCGCCCGCGCGCCCGCCCTCCAACCCAGCTACGAAGGAACGGAACCCAAACGATGACTTCCCAAGCCAAACCAACCGATGCCTTTCACGCCCGCGACACGTTTGAATCGGGAGAAGGCAAGCTGGGGATCTACCGCCTGTCGAAACTTGAAGATCAGGGGCTTTGCCGCCTGGCCGAGTTGCCCCTTTCGATTCGTGTGCTGCTTGAAGCCGTCTTGCGGCATTGCGACGGGTACGAGGTGACGGAGCGGAACGTCAAGGATCTGGCCGCTTGGCGGCCGACGTCGCTGGGGGAATTCGAGGTGCCGTTCAAGCCGGCCCGCGTCGTACTGCAAGACTTCACCGGCGTGCCGGCGGTGGTCGATCTGGCCGCGATGCGCAGCGCCATGCGGCGGCTGGGCGGCGATCCGCGAAAGATCAACCCGCTGATTCCCGTCGACCTGGTGATCGACCACTCGGTGCAGGTCGATTTCTTCGGTGATGATTCGGCTTTGACGCAAAACGTCGACCGGGAGTACGATCGGAATCGCGAGCGGTACGAGTTTCTGCGCTGGGGTCAAAAGGCGTTCGACAACTTCCGCGTCGTGCCGCCGGCCGTGGGCATCGTCCACCAGGTGAACCTCGAGTTCCTGGCCAAGGGCGTGTTCCGCGGCGACGACGGCTCGGGACCGGTGGCCTTCCCCGACACGCTGGTCGGCACCGACAGCCACACCACGATGATCAACGGCCTGGGCGTCGTGGGTTGGGGCGTGGGCGGCATCGAGGCCGAGGCGGTGATGCTCGGCCAGCCACTGTTTATGCTGATGCCCGAAGTCGTCGGTTTCGAAATGACGGGCGCCTTGCCGCCCGGCGCCACGGCGACCGACCTGGTGCTGACGGTCACGCAAATGCTCCGCAAACACGGCGTCGTGGGCAAGTTCGTCGAGTTCCATGGTCCCGGCCTGTCGCACATGGCATTGGCCGACCGGGCGACGATCGGCAACATGGCCCCCGAGTACGGCGCGACGATCGGCTTCTTCCCCATCGACGCCGAGACCTTGAACTACCTGCGCCGCACCGGGCGAACCGAAGCCGAGGCGCAGCTTGTCGAGCGTTACGCCAAGGAGCAGGGGTTGTTCCGCACCGACGCCATGCCGTCGCCCCAGTTCAGTTCGGCGTTGAAGCTCGATTTGAGCAGCGTCGAGCCGAGCCTGGCGGGTCCCAAGCGTCCGCAAGACCGGGTTTCGCTGGCGGCGATGAAGCCATCGTTCGAGAAAGCGCTGCGGGCGCCGATCAACGAGCGTGGCTTCGCCCTCGACTCCGCGGCGTTGGCGCGCACGGCGACCGTCCGCGACAACGGCGCGTCGGCCGAGATCGGCCACGGCGCGGTGGTCATCGCGGCGATCACGAGTTGCACCAACACCAGCAATCCGACCGTCATGCTCGGCGCCGGCCTCTTGGCCAAGAAGGCGGTCGAAAAGGGGCTCAAGGTCAAGTCCTACGTCAAGACCAGCCTCGCCCCCGGTTCGCGCGTGGTGACCGATTATCTCGACAAGGCCGGGCTGACGCAGCCGCTCAAAGCGCTCGGCTTCCACACGGTGGGCTATGGTTGCACCACCTGCATTGGCAACAGCGGTCCCCTGCCGGAGCCGGTGGCCAAGGCCATCGGTGAAGGCGCGTTGATCGCCGCGGCGGTTTTGTCGGGCAACCGCAACTTCGAGGGGCGCATTCATCCGCTGGTGAAGGCCAACTACCTGGCCAGCCCGCCCTTGGTGGTCGCCTATGCCTTGGCCGGCACGACCGATATCGACCTGGTTCACGAGCCCTTGGGCACCGGCCGCGACGGCAAGCCGGTCTTTCTACGCGACATCTGGCCCACCGCCGACGAAGTGGCCAAAACGGAGCGCGAGTCCGTGTTGCCCGAGATGTTCCGCGCCCGCTACGACAACGTGTTCGACGCCAACGAGCGTTGGAACGCGATCCCCCTCAGCGGAGGCGACCTGTACGCCTGGGATGAAAAAAGCACCTACATTCAGGAGCCGCCGTTTCTGGTCGATCTGCCGCGCCAGCCCAGCCCCATCCAGCCGATCACGGGCGCGCGGGTCTTGGCCTTGCTGGGCGACTCGATCACCACCGACCACATTTCGCCGGCCGGCTCGATCGCGGCCGGCGGACCCGCCGGGCTGTACCTGCAAGCCGAGGGGGTTCAACCGGTCGATTTCAACAGTTTCGGCTCGCGGCGAGGCAACGACCGAGTGATGACCCGCGGCACGTTCGCCAACATTCGCATCCGCAACCAACTGGCGCCCGGAACGGAAGGGGGCGTCACGCGGCACTTGCCCTCCGGCGAGGTGCTGCCGATCTTCGACGCCGCGCTCAAGTACAAGGCCGAGGGCGTACCCTTGGTCGTCTTGGCCGGCGCCGAGTACGGCAGCGGCAGCAGTCGCGACTGGGCCGCCAAGGGAACGCAACTTTTGGGCGTCAAAGCCGTGATCGCCGTCAGCTACGAGCGCATCCACCGCAGCAACCTGGTCGGCATGGGCATCCTGCCCTTGGAGTTCCCGGCGGGGCAAACCGCGCAGTCGCTTGGCCTGACGGGCGAGGAGGTGTACGAATTCGTCGGACTCGACGACGACATTCAGCCACGCGGCAAGCTCACCGTGCGCGCCGTCGCGGCCAACGGCCGAGTGTGCGAGTTCGAGGCCGGCGTTCGCATCGACTCGCCCGTCGAGCGCGACTATTACCGCCACGGCGGTATTTTGCCGACCGTGCTGCGGAAGTTACTCGCTTCGCCTTGATACCTATTGATTCGTCCAGAATTCTCCACAGGTGGCAATCACCGGACGATTCCTTGTTGAATACCCGAATCAAGCGACGAGAACGGCCCCATGCTGACCAAGCTGACGATTCGGAACTTCAAGCGATTCGATCAGGCCGAGATCGAGCTGGGCAAGGCCGTCGTATTCATCGGCCCGAATAATTCGGGGAAGACCACCGCGCTTCAAGCCCTCGCGCTCTGGCACATCGGCCTGCGTTCCTGGCTCGCCAAGCGAGGCGGAAAGGCGTCTCCCGAGAAAAGACCAGGTGTCGCCATTAACCGGCGCGATCTCATCTCAATCCCGGTTCCGGCGGCTAATCTGCTGTGGTACGAGTTGCACACACGGAATGCTCAGCCATCGGTCAACGGGCAGGACAAGCCGACGACACGCACGGAGAATGTTCGCGTCGACGTCATCGTCGACGGAGTGACCCACGACCACGCCTGGCAATGTGGTTTTGAGTTTGACTACCAGAACGAGGAATCGTTCGTGTGTCGCCCCGTTCGCTGGCCGGGTTTTGAGCACGCCAAGGTCAGCGATGCGAAGTTTTCGGATATTTCCGAGCACGCAAGTCAGGTTCGGGTCGCTTATCTCCCGCCCATGTCCGGGCTCACGGATCGGGAACACTTGAAACAGACCGGCGAGATTGGCTTTCTGATCGGACAGGGCCGAACTGCGGAAGTGCTGCGCAACCTCTGTTACCAGGTGTATCAGCGCGAAGACAAATCGGGCTGGGAAGACACCGTGAGGCGAATCGCCGACCTGTTCGGCGCCGCCCTCCAACCGCCGGAGTACATTGCCGAGCGGAGCGAGATCACGATGCGGTACGAGGAAAACGCCATCAGCCTCGACTTATCCAGCGCCGGCCGCGGACTGCAACAAACGCTCCTCTTGCTCGCGCATCTTTATGCCAATCCAGGGACCATTCTGCTTCTGGATGAGCCGGACGCCCATCTCGAAATCCTGCGACAACGCCAGACGTACCAGCTTCTGACGGAGGTCGCTGAAATGCAAGGCTCGCAGATCATCTCCGCGAGCCACTCCGAAGTCGTGCTCAACGAGGCGGCCGGTCGAGGCAAAGTCATTGCCTTCGTCGGCAGTCCGCACACGATGAATGACCGCGGCAGCCAGGTCATGAAGGCGCTGACGGACATTGGCTGGGACCAGTACTACCAGGCCGAGACGGCCGGATGGCTGCTTTGCCTCGAAGGTTCCACCGATCTCAGCATTCTCAGGGCATTCGCCGCGACGCTCGGTCACCCCGCCAAGGAACGCCTCGACCGCCCGTTCGTGAATTATGTTTCGACGAACCTTCCGCAAAAAGCGCGCGACCTGTTCTTCGGTCTTCGCGAGGCCAAGCCGGATCTCGTGGGGATCGCCGTTTTTGATCGGCTCGACGTCCCGTTGCGGCAAAACGCCCCGTTGATGGAAGTCATGTGGCGGCGGCGGGAATTGGAGAACTACTTCTGCAGCGAGGATGTGCTGATGGCCTTTGCCCGCGGTGACCAGCCGAATGACCTGTTTGGACTTGCCGAACGGCAAAAACGGGAACAAGCGATGCGAGAGACGATCAACGAGGTGTCGCAGGCTCTAAGTACTTTGGGCAAACCTGACGCTTGGGGCCCGGACATCAAAGCGACGGACGATTTCCTCGACCCCTTGTTCAAAGCGTTTTTCAAGAAGCTGGCGTTGCCATTGACGTTCCGCAAAGCCGACTATCACGAATTGGCTCGTCTGGTTCCCAAGCACGCGATTGAATCCGAGATCATCGAGAAACTTGACGCGATCGTCGCAGTCGCCGACAAAGCACGGCCACGGACGTAATGCCACAAGGACAAGCGGAAGAACATCCCGCCGCGCTACTGCCCTCGGATGACCCGCTGCACCGCGCCGCTGCTCGCGTCGACGACCACGATCAGATCGCCTCCACGGCGACCGACGTAATCTCGTGGCCCATAATGGATGCGCCAAATACGGCCCGCGGATGAGGCTTCTTCGGTGATGGTCACGAGCGACTCTCCCGGCTTCGTGCCCTGCGCGAGGGCCGCCGCGTTGGCCACGGCGAGATCTCGGGCGACCGACATGACCAGATGGTCTTGCTGTATTTCTTCGAGACTGACGATGGACATACGATACTCCGCAAATGGGGTCAGTTATTTGAGTCAGTTGATCGTCTACAGATCCTTGATCTCGACGACCAATTCCACCCGGCCGTTCTTTTGGATGCGGTAAATCCACTCGCTCGCAATGACGTACTCGCCCTCGTATTCCGGCCTGCGCGTCGTCCACCACCCCGACCCGACCGACGCCGGCGGCCTGGTGCGCAAGATTGCGACCTACAAGCCGACGTTGCTCGTCGGGACGCCGACCTTTCCGAGTTACATCATCGACCGCGCCAAACCGGGCGACCTCGACTCGCTACGGCTCATTCTCGTCGGCGCTGAGAAGTGTCCCGAAGCGCTGTTCGCGCAATCGGTCGAGGCCGAGTTTCGGAAATCAATCGTCCGCCTCGACCTTGGTCTCCGACAGCGTGGAGGCGCGACGTTCGCCATAGTCGACGGCCGCCGATCCCAGCGCGGAGAGGAAGCAGGTCGCTATTCCAGTCCAAAAACCGATGCCGACGCCGAACAATTGCTCGAACTGCCGCGTGCTAAACAGCGGCACTTCGACCAGGATCACCACGACAGCGCTCATCAGCGACAGCGCGCACAACCCCAGGCCGACGATGAACAGGCAGAACAACCCCCCCTTCATGAAGTCACGCATACGGCGTGACATTTAAGACGAAAACAGGTTTGGTGACCAGAGCAAACCGCTATGGATTGTGGGTTGGCCTGATTTCAGAATTGACCCAACCGCGGTTTCCCTGTTCAATACGCGACCCCTCGGAATTCACAACAGGGCAACGGGGTGGCGGGCGGCGCGTGCCAGGCGAAAATTGCCGCCGCCGGACGGAAAATGCGTTAGGGTTGCGATGACACTTTCAGCGTGGGAACCGGCGGCGCCGCCGTGCGACGGCGCACAGCCTTCGGTCAATGCGCGCTCCGCGTCACTCGTGTCGGCGCCCGCCGGCCGGCTGCTGGCGGGGCTCGTGCTGCTGTGCCTCGTGCCCAGGGCCGTGATGGCCTGGAAGCTCGACGCGGTCTGCCGCGACGGCGTGTTTTACATTCAATTGGCCCAGGCGTTCGAACAGGGCGACGTCGCGACGGGGCTGAACAAGCTGCGGCTGAATGCCTATCCGCCGCTGCTCGCGCTGCTGCACCACGTCGGACTCGATTGGGAATGGGCCGGCAAGTTTTGGGGCGTCTGCGTTTCGTCGCTGGCGGTCTTGCCGCTGTTCGGCTGGACGAGACGCCAATTCGACGATCGCCTGGCCACGGTCGCCTGCCTGCTCTACGCCGTCCACCCCAAGCTGATCGAGTGGAGCCCGGAACTGGTGCGCGACCCGACGTTCTGGTTCTTCTGGACGTTGTCGCTCTACTGTTGCTGGCGCGCCGCCGCCGAAACGCGTTGGAGGTGGTATCTGGCCGGCGGCGTGGCCATCGCCCTGGCCTCGCACACGCGGTTCGAGGGGTGGTGCCTTTATCTTCCGCTCGTTTGGTGGTCGGCGTGCCGCTGGCCGGCGCGGCGCGAGCTGCGCCGCGCCGTCGTTGCCAACGTGGCCTTGTCGCTGGCCGTCTGCCCGCTCTTGATCGCCTTGGTGAACGTCACCTGGCTGGCCCGCGAGTCGCACTGGGAATGGGGGAACTTCAGCCGGCTGGAATACGTCGCGCTGTGGTTTCGCGCGGCGGTCGGCAACGACGAGGAGGCCCCCGCCGCCGTGGCGGTCGTTTCGTCCGCGCCGGCGCCCGCCGGCGACCGTAGTCCTCACGCTCCGCGTGGGGCCACCCATCACGCGGAGCGTGATGACGACAATGCCGTGGTGACGCCCCCGCCGCGCCTCTCGAACGCGCGCTTACTTTGGATCTTCACCAACACGTTGCGTCGCGGGGTCGGAGCTCTCTTCGGGTTGCTGTGGCTGGTTGGATTCACCACGGCGCCGCGGACCTGGTTGCGGCGCGACCAGGTGGTGCTGTTCTTGATCGCGGCGATGATCGCGGTGGGCATTTGGATTCATCTCTGGTACGCCCAGGCCACCAGCAGCCGCTATTTCCTGGCGTTGGTGCTGATCGGCTGTCCTTGCGCCGCGACGGGTTGGCTGCGTCTGTGCGACGTGTGGGCGACCTGGAGAAAGCGAAGCGTAGCGGAATTCGTGAGAATTCCCAACGTCGCCGTGCCCATCGGAACTCGCGCGAGTTCCGCTACGAGGAACGGCCGGCGCTGGCGATCGGCGTTTATCGGCGTGTTCGTACTGCTGGCCGTCGGCGGCGTGGGCGAGGCGCTGGCCGACCGCCACGACAGTCGCCGGCGCGACGCGGCGCTGGGCCGGTGGGTGCTCAGCGAGTTCGGGCCGGGCCAACGGATGGTCACATCGTCCGATTGGGACGTGCTGGCGTATTACGCGCGTGGCTCGGCCGGTCCCTGGCCCGCCGCCGACGAAGCCGGACGGCGATGGCCGGCGGCCTGGCGGCCCGATCTGGCGTTCGTTTCGCGGCGCGGCGCATCGCCCGCCCAGCTACGCGAGTTTGTGGCCGAAGCGACCGCCCGCGGCTACAGGCCGCTCGAACCCGCGCGGTTGCCGGCCGACTTCGATTGGACCGACCTGCTGGTGCTCAAACGATGACCTCGCTCATGATTGCCTTTGGCGTCGCCCTGGCCGGCACGTTGCTGCTGACGCCGCTGGCGCGCCAATTCGCCTGGTGGCTCGATACGGTCGATTATTCCGACGGCCGGCGAAAGCTCCACCCCCGCCCCGTCGCCACCTTGGGGGGCGTCGCCGTGTTCGCCTCGCTCACCGCCGCCGTCGCCGTGATGTTCGGTGTGGGTTCGCCGCCGGCGTTCATCAAGGTGCCGTGGCCGCTTCCCATGGCGCTGGTGCTCTCGGCCGGCGTGGCCTGCCTGGTGGGGTTCTGCGACGACCAATGGGGATTGCGGGTCCGCTGGAAATTGCTCGGACAATTCCTGGCCGCGCTTCCGTTGGTGCTCAGCGGCCATCAGCTCGAACGGGTCGAACTGGCCGGCTTCGTGATCGAACTCGGTTGGTGGGGTTTTCCGTTGACGATCTGCTGGTTGGTGGCCGGCGCGAACGCCATGAATTTTCTCGACGGCATGGACGGCTTGGCCTCGACGTTGGGGCTGATCATCGCCGCGTGCGTGGGCGTCATTGCCCATCGCCTGGGCCACGGCGACGCGGCGATTCTGTGCGCGGTGCTGGCCGGGGGGCTGGCCGGGTTCCTGTTCTACAACTGGACGCCCGCGACGATTTACCTGGGCGACGCCGGCAGCATGGTCGTCGGTATCTGGTTGGCGCATCTGGCGTTAGCCAGTTCGGACTCGCCGGAAATCGGTCCGCGCTGGATCGTACCACTGGCATTGTTGGCCGTACCGATCGCCGACGTCGTGCTGGCGGTCGCGCGGCGGACGCTGAACGGGCTGCCGTTTTGGATCGCCGATCGGGCCCACGTTCACCACCGTTTGCAGGACCGCGGCTGTACGAATAACGAGATCGTCGGCTTGCTGGCCTTGGTCTGCCTTGTCGACGGGGCGATCGCGTACCTGGCGGCGGTTCGCGGGCGCGAACTGCTGGCCACCGGCGCGCTGATTGCGAGCGTCGTGCCGCTGGTGCGATTTCGTTTGATCGGGCACCACGAGTGCGCCGCGCTCACGCAGTTTCTGGGCCGCGGGTTATTGCGCCTCGCCGGCCGGATGTCGTCGGGCTTGTTCACGCCGAGCTTGCCGTCGCCGTGCGAATTGGAACAGATGCCGCCCGGGGGCGTTTGGTTGATGTTCGTCTCCGAGATCGAAAGGCATCTGGTCGAGCAGTGCGAATTACTCACCGGCGGCGGCGACGGCCGCGTCTGGCGTCAACAGTGGGGCGCGTCGGCCGCGCACGGCGCCGATGGGGAACATTGGAGCCTCGAGCTGCGCTTCGACGCGCCGGGCGGCCACTGGTGCAAGTTGCGCCTGGTGGCCCGGGAGGGGCAGGCGACCCAGCCCTTGAATTGGCTTTCGTTGCTTGATGTGCTACGCTTGTTCGGTAAGTTCTGGGCTTCGCATCCCGACCGGCTCTCCGTCGGCGCACCGCGGCTGTTCGAGCGCGACGAGCGGACGATGCTCACGCCGGGGCGCGACGACCACCGGCAAGCGGCGTAAGGAAAAAGGAGAAAGGAGAAAGGAGAAAGTCGGACGGCAGTCATTCGTCATGGGTCATTGGCGACGATATGTGAGCACAAATGACAAATGACCAGGGACCAATGACCAACTCGAATCCAAAATCCAAGATCGTCTCCCCACGGACGCTTAGCCGCCGAGCCAAGTGGTGTCTCGGCGGGTACTGGCTGTTGCTCGTGCTGGCGACGCACTGGCCCAACCCGCGGGCTCCCGGCACGAGCCCGCGATACCCCGACAAGCTGGTTCACTTCGCGGCGTACGGAGTGCTGGCGTTCCTGGCGGTGCCCATCATGGGCCGAGCGGCGTCGGGCGGCCATCGCCGTTTCCAGGCCATGGCGATTCTGATCTGGGTCGCGGTCGCCGCGCTCGGGCTACTCGACGAGACGACCCAGCCGCTGACAGGCCGCGACTTCGAGTGGCTCGACTGGCTGGCCGACTGCTTGGGCGCGGCGTGCGGACTGGCAGCCGGCCGCGTCTGGTTTCGAGCTCGTCCTCACGCGGAGCGTGGGAACGAGTAACTCACGGAACGTATTCGACGCGATCGCGCCGTTCGGCGGCCGCGCTCGCGTAAGCGGCCTCCAGAAGAAAGTTGTCACGCGATACCAAGATCCGGTCATTTGCCTCGGCCCACAGAAGAATTCGGGCGTCATCGCATCCTAAAGACAGGTCGAGCGGATCGCCGACGCGCGTGACATCAACCTCCGGCGGATTCGTTCAGCGGCGGCGCTCGGCTTGGTTCGCGATTCTTGCCGCGCCGACTCCGCACCATACGCCGACAAATACGCGGCGACCTCGTCTTGGTTCTCCAGGCAGAAGGCGATGAGCTTGTGAATCAGAGCCAATGGAAGCGTGGGAAACTCCTCGCGCAACATTTCCGGGGAATAGCCACCCCAATAGCGGTCGGCGACTTCGTGCAGGCCGATTCGGTGGCCGTTCAAGCGGACCTCACCGTCGGGGTGATCGATCAGGAAATCGGGAAGGATCATGCGTATCACCTTTCGGCGCATTGACGCGTCTCAGATATTGTAGCATGCTCCGACGCGTGGAACTACGCGAATCGCTCCGTCCCGGCGAGCTGCTCCATGATCCAGCGATCCATGTCGGCGAGCATGGCGGGCGCGATTTCGTGTCCGCACGGGTACTGCCGCAGCGCGACCTGCATGCCCGCGCTGTGGAACAATCGGAGATGGTCGCAGACGGCCTTGGGCGGATACCTGCGGCTGTCGCGCCCACTGGTAAGGAAGATCGGCAAGCGGCGCGCTTCGGCCAACCGCCGTAGCGGCGTGCGCCCCGCGGGAAATTCGCCGCACAGCGAGAGCACGCCGGCAAAGTGGCGCGGATGGTCCATCGCCAGGCGAAATGCCATCGTTCCGCCGCAATCGAAACCGGCCAGGAATACCCGGCTGGATGAAACGCTGAACCGCGCTTGGACCATTTCGATCGCGTCGAACACGCGTTCGTCGGCCAGGGCCACCCGGGCGCGGTGCCGCGTCCAGGTGTAGCCCGGCTTGCCGCCGGCGCGATGGACCTGCGATGGGCCGCGCACCGACACCGCGACGTAATTGCGCAGACTGACCAGCGGCATGATCCGCTTCAATTGGTTCTCGTCGTCGCCAGGCCCGTGCAGCCATACCAGCAGCGGATAAGAGTAATTCGGTTCATAGTGCAGCGGGGCGAACAACGCCGTGTGCGTCCCGCGGCGGGTCGCGAGGAATTGACCCGAGATCGCCGAGTCGCTCGACCGCGCCGTCAATGGAAGCACGTCGGCGATCGGCTCGGATTGAATTCGGTTCATGGTGTGGTGGCCCAATGCCGCGTTATGGTACCAGGGTTCCCGTCTCGCGTCCAAACAGGGCGCCCCAGGGGAACTGACTTCCGGGGCATTCCGTGGCCACGACGTCGCTGTGCCGCACGACGCTTTCAGGGTCGATCGAATAGTCCTTGCCGAGTGAATCGACCAGCCGTTTGAGCGATGCGATCTGGCGCGGCGTCGGCGGCGCCGAGTTGAAATCGCCGACCAGGCAGATGCCAATCCCCTGCTGGTTGTAGTGGCGGTTGCCGGCGTGCGCGCCGTGCAGTTGCTCGCGCCAGCGGAAGGTCGGCTCGATCTGACCGTCGGCCATGCCGTGCCCATTGCCGATGACGAAATGATAACCGATGCCCAGCCAAGGCCGCCCTGTCGAATCGCGGCGTTGGCGATGGTCGGCTTCGATCGATTCGACGTCGCCCGTGGGCGCGCCCGAGTGGTGCAAAACGATGAAGTTCCACTGGCGAGCGGCAACGCCGGGCTTCCAGTCGCCGGGCTTCGAATCGCCGGGCTTTGAATCGCCGGGCTTTGAATCGCCGGGCTTCGAATCGCCGTGGAGCGAAGTCGAGCGCCGGTCGGAGACGGTCGAGATCGGCGACGATCGCGGCCCTTGAGCGAGCCTCTCGGCCAAGGGTGGCTTGGTCAGCGCCGCCGTGCTGGTGAAGTTGGGGGCGGGCACGACCTTCGATGGGCGTGGCGCGCAGCCGGCATGGAACATGGATAAGAGCAGCAAGTATAGGGTGAATCCCGCGACGAGCCACCGCGAAACCTCGCGGTCGTTGGTTTCTGGTCGCACCCGATCGGTCCTCCGGCCACCCGAAAGGAAGTGGGCGACCCCAAAACTGCGGACTTTACTGTAAGTCGCCGCCGGTTGTCAACGCCAAGCTTGACACGGCCTGGAGCGAATCGGCGGGGCTGCCATATGACCCCGCCCACCACGGCCGACTCGATTTGCCAAATCGCGTGAAATCGAATATCCTGAATCGCATCAACGAATTCCAATACGTCGCAACAGGATGGCACGAGCATAAGGATGGCACGAGCATGCTAAACCTTTTCGGACCCGACGGAATGAACCGCCGCGAAATGCTACGCGTCGGCGGCCTTTCGATGACCGGCCTGGCGCTGGCCGACTTGCTGCCCTCGGCCGCGTCGTCGTCCGCGGCCGAGGCCGGTTCGCATCCGGCCGGCTTTGGCAAGGCGAAGAACTGCATGATCCTCTATTTGTCGGGCGGTCCCCCGCAACACGACACGTTCGATCCCAAGCCCGACACGCCCGCCGAAATCCGCGGCGAGTTCGGCACCATCGAAACCACGCTCGCCGGCGTGCGGATCGGAGAAGTGCTGCCGCTGACGGCGAAGTTGATGCACCAAGTGGCCGTCGTTCGCTCGATGCACCACTCGCACAATGACCACGGCCGCGGGTCGTACTGGATGTTCACCGGCGTTCCGTATCCCGGTTCGGTGCCCGACGTCAACTCGATGAGTCGCCAGGATTACCCGCATATCGGTTCCTGCCTGGCCAAGCTCAGCCCCGGCTCGGGACCGATGTTCCCTTTCGCGCTGGTGCCGCACCGGATGGACGTGGCGGGCGGACGCCGGGCCGGCCAGTTCGCCGGTTTCCTGGGAGGCAAGTACGATCCGCTCTTGACCGGTGGCGACCCCAACGACGAAGACTTCAAACTCGAACACCTGCCGCTTTCGCCCAACGAAGCGCCCGCGGTGATCCGACGCCGGCTGAGGCTGGTCGAGCAACTCAATCGGCAGACGCGGTATCTTGACGGTGGCGCGTTGGCGCAGTCGTTGAAACAGAACCAGCAACAGGCGCTCGACGTCGTGGGCAGCGAGGCGGTGCGCCGCGCCGTCGATCTCGCGGCGGCGGGCCCGGCGGTGCGCGAGCGCTACGGCCGTAATCTGTTCGGGCAATCGGTCCTGTTGGGCCGGCGGCTACTCGAGGCCGGCGCCCGGCTCGTGCAATGCAACTGGCAGCGGTCGCAAGGACGCAACGGTTTCGCCTGGGACACGCACTGGAATAATTTCAGCGCCTTGAAGGAAGATCTGGTGCCGCCGTTCGACCGCGCCTTTTACGCCTTGATGACGGATTTGGAGGAGACCGGCCAATTGGCCGAGACGCTGGTCGTGGTGGCGGCGGAATTCGGCCGCTCGCCCAAGGTCACGCTGGCCAACGCGGGCCGCGAGCACTGGCCCGATGTTTATTCGGTGCTCTTCGCGGGGGCCGGCATCCGCGGCGGAACGATCTACGGCGCCAGCGACAAGTTCGGCGCCTATCCGCTCGATTCGCCCGTCACTCCGGCCGATTTCGTCGCCACCATCTACCACTGCCTTGGCGTCGACCCGCACCGCGAGACGCACGACCAGCAGAACCGCCCGTTCGCGCTTTCAAAGGGGAACCCGATCCAGGGAATTCTGGCCTAAGAGCCTATCCCAGAACCGCCCGGCGGGCGGGACGCCTACACCCCAATGGCGGTTCTGGGATAGGCTCTAACTTCAGGAGCACACGCGATGCGACTTGGGCTTGTGACCTACATGTGGGGCGCCGAGTGGGATCTGCCGACGCTGATCAAGAACCTGCGTCTGACGGGCTTCACCGGCGTCGAGCTGCGCAGCGGCCATAAGCACGGCGTCGAGCCGTCGTTGGGCGCCGACGAGCGGCGGCATGTGGCCATGGCGTTTCGCGAAAATGAAATCGAACTGGTCGGGCTTGGCACCGCTTGCGAGTATCAATCGCCCGACCCCAGGGTGCTGAAGCAAAACATCGAGGATACCAAGGCCTTCATCAGGCTGGCCCACGACTGCGGCGCCACGGGCGTCAAGGTGCGGCCCAACGGTTTGCCCAAGGAGGTGCCCGTCGCCAAGACGCTCGAACAAATCGGCTTGGCGCTGAACGAAGTCGCGGCCTTCGGGGCGGGTTTCGGCATGCAGATCCGGCTCGAAATCCACGGCCACGGCACCGACAATCTCGAGCACATCCGCGCGATCATGGACGTCGCCGACCATCCTGGCGCCACCGTCTGCTGGAACTCGAACCCGGCCGACCTCGACGGCGACGGGCTGGAACACAATTTCAACCTGGTCAAGGACCGGCTGGGGACCATCCACATCCACGACTTGGTGAGCAGCTATCCCTGGCCGGAACTGTTCGCCTTGCTCAAGTCGGCCGGCTTTGAAGGCTGGACCTTGTTGGAGGAGGGCGACCCCACCGCCGACCCAATCCGCGTCATGAAGTACTACAGGCTGTTGTGGGAGATGATGACGTCCGATCTCCCGTAGGGTGTGGTTAAAGGGTTGAAGTCAGGGATCTACAGCATCCGGGCTCACGGGTCGATCGCCTCGTTTGGCAGGGACGTCTGCACCAAAATGGCCGTCATCATGGTGAACAAAGACCCACCAACAACGCGGAAATCGGCACGCAGTTTTTGGCGTTTAGCAACAAATCAAACGCTGGCAGCGGCCGACATGCGTAATTCCCGTTGATTTTGATGGAACACCTGGGCGCGGGACGAGCGGTTGCTGCTGGAATGGTTATACCACGCCGGGCCCTTGAGAATTCAGGTCCAGCCGACGCCAGGGTCGCCGTTGGCGACCTGGCCGATCGACCATGATCGAAGGCCGCAGTCGGCGAGTTGGTGCCGGATGCTTTCGGCGAAGTAGGGGTTGACGACGAGCACCAGCCCCAAACCCATGTTGAACACCTGGTCCATCTCGTCGGCGTCGACTTCACCCAGGCGCGCGAGCCATTCGAAGACCGGCGGCACGGTCCAGCTCCCCCGCTCGATCATCCCGCGGCAGCCCGGCGGCATGATACGAGCCAGGTTTTCGCGCAGGCCGCCACCCGTGATATGCGCGACGCCGTGAATCACCGACTTGACCTTGTAATAGGCCAGTACCTTTCGCAACGGACGGGCGTAAATCCGCGTCGGTTCGAGCAACGCCCGGCCGACCGTAGTACCCAACTCCGGCACCTCCTGATCGACGGAGAGTTTCGCGATCTCGAATACGATCTTGCGGGCCAGGCTATAGCCGTTGGAGTGCAGGCCGCTGGAAGCCACGCCCACGAGGGCGTCGCCCACCGCGATCGCCCGGCCATCGATGACGCGCTTTTTCTCGACGACGCCGACGCAGAAGCCGGCCAGGTCGTAATCGCCTCGCGCGTAGATGTCGGGCATGATCGCCGTTTCGCCCCCCAACAGGGAGCAATCACCCTCGATGCAGCCCGCCGAGATGCCGGCGACGATTTGCTCCAGACGCTCCGGGTCGTCGTGCGACATGGCCACGTAATCGAGGAAAAAAAGCGGCTCGGCGCCGCAGCAGATGGCGTCGTTCACGCTCATGGCGACCAGGTCGATGCCCACGCTGTCGTGAACGCCGGCGAGTTGAGCCACCTTGAGCTTCGTGCCCACTCCGTCGGTGCATGAAACGAGCACCGGATCGGCGTAGCGGCGCGCGAAGAGCGGACTATCGAAATCGAGCTGGAACAGCCCGGCGAACCCGCCTTCGAGCGGCAAAACGCGCGGCGTGAGCGTCCGTCGCAAGAGCCGCGGCAGCCGTGCCATGCTCTGGCGGTAAACATCGAGATCGACGCCCGCGTCCTTGTAAGTTGCTTTGGCCATGGAGTCGTTATTCGATGTGGCCGCCGTCGCGCAGCAGGCGAATGAAGTCGTCGGCCGAGATCGAGCAATCAACCGCGTCCCTTGTCACGATTTATACCCCTGCCGGTAGTTTTTCGGTCAACGACAGCAACCTCGTTTTGATGTCCCTCGCCTTGGAATCCAGGACGGAATCGTCCTCCTCGGCCAGCTCGCGCCATAGGAAGGCGAAATTCTCCTGCAAATCGTTCCAGGCAGCCTCGCGAGTCGGTTCCATGCTTACCGTCCTTTCCTACGAATCGCTATTCGGCCCGGATCTACATGAACCATTCTACGTCGCCCGACGGGACGAGTAAATAACACGGTCATTCGCTCCGTCGGTCGAGCACCGCGGTTCGTATCCCCTTGGCGGTATCCGTCCGCGCCGGCTATACTTCACGCGGCCGACAATCGGACATTTTGCCACGAGAAAGCGGTGAATGTCTCATTCTCGACCGCGTGAAGTATATATTATCGCGATCGCCCGCTTAGCCTCGTCGGTTTCCAAGACCATGACACGCGTTGCCATCCTCGGTGCCACCGGCTATTCGGCCTTGGAGCTGGTCAAAATCCTGCTGCGGCACCCTGGGGCCCAGATCACGGCCGCGACCAGCCGCCAGGAAGGTAGCCCGCCCTTGGCGAGCGTTCATCCGTCGCTCACCGGCCGGATCGCGATCAACCTGGAAGACCTGCCGCCGACGGCGGTCGCCGCGCGGGCCGAGTGCGTCTTCAGTTGCCTCCCGCACGGAGTGACGGCGAGCCTCGTCCCGCAACTCTTGGCGGCCAACTGCCGCGTGATCGACTTCAGCGCGGATTATCGCCTGCGCGATGCCGAGGTCTACCGGCAATGGTACGGCGAAAAGCACGCCGATCCCCAGCGGCTGTCGAGCGCCGTGTACGGACTGCCCGAGTTGTTCCGCGCGCAGATCGTCGCCGCGGCGCTGGTCGCCAATCCGGGCTGTTACCCGACGTCGGCCATCTTGGCGCTGGCGCCGCTGTTGAAGGCCGGGCTGATCGAGCCCGACGGGATCATCATCGACTCGAAAAGTGGCGTATCGGGGGCGGGCCGGACCCCGAAAATGACCACGCTGTTCCCCGAGTGCAACGAGAGCATCTCGGCCTATAACGTCGGCCGGCACCGGCACACGCCGGAAATCGAACAGGTCTTGTCCATCGCCGCCGGCCATGACGTGCGGGTGATCTTCACGCCCCACCTGGTGCCGATGGACCGGGGCATTCTCTCGACGGCTTACTCCCGCCCCAAGGGCGCCGTTGGCGAGCAGGACGTGCTCGAGGCCTTGCGGCGGTTCTACGCCGACGAGCCGTTCGTGCGGGTCGTCGACCACTTGCCCGGCACGAAGGACACCTCCGGCACGAACGATTGCCACATCACCGCGCGGCTGGTACGCGACCGCGTGATCACCATCAGTTGCCTCGACAATCTGATCAAAGGCGCCGCCGGCGCCGCCGTGCAGAACTTCAACCTGATGTACGGGTACAAAGAAACAACCGGGCTGTGACCATGCCATTCTCGCTCCCTCAAGGCTACCGGGCCGCCGGCGTTCATGCCGGATTGAAACGCAATCCGCACAAGAACGACGTGGCGCTGGTCGTGTCGAACGTCGCGGCGACGGCGGTGGGCGTGTATACCCAGAACCTCGTGTTCGCCGCTCCGGTGAAGTTCGACCGCGCGCGGACACCCAGCGCGCGCATTCGCGCGGTGGCGATCAATTCGGGCAATGCGAATGCCTGCACGGGGGAGCGCGGCGACCGCGACGCGGCGCGGATGGCCGAGTTGGCCGCCGAGGCCTGCGGCGCCGAGCGCGACGAGGCGCTTGTGCTTTCGACCGGTATCATCGGCGAGTTTTTGCCGATGGAGAAGGTCGCGGCGGGCATCCACGCCGCGGCCGGGAAGCTGGCTGCCGACGAAGCGGCGCTGATTTCCGCGGCGTGCGGCATGCTCACGACGGACACGCGACACAAATTGGCCGAGCGGGCATTCGACGTCGCCGGCGCGGCGCCGCGGATCACGGGCATGGCCAAGGGCGCCGCGATGATCGGCCCGCGGATGGCCACCATGCTGGGGTTGATTCTGACCGACGCGGCGCTCGAACCCGCCGACGCGCAAGCCGCCCTTGCCGCGGCCGTCGACGACAGCTTCAATTGCATCAGCGTTGACGGCCACATGAGCACGAACGACACGGTGCTCTTGCTGGCCAACGGCGCCGCCGGCGGCGGCACATTGGCCGGCGCCGACCTGGCGGCGTTTCGCCGAGCGCTCGATGAGGTGTGCCTCGATCTGGCCAAGGCGATCCCCGCCGACGGCGAGGGGGCGACGCATCTGGTGACGATCGACGTGACCGGCTGCGCCTCGCGCGGCGACGCCCATCGGATCGCCAAGACGGTGGCTGAAAGCCCGCTCGTCAAGACCGCCATCGCCGGCGCCGACCCAAACTGGGGACGGATCGTCTCGGCCGCCGGTTATTCCGGCGTGGCGTTCAACCCCGCCGGCGTGAGCCTGCGCGTCAACGGGCACCTGCTCTACCGCGACGGGGCGCCCGTGGCCTTCGAGGCGGCAACCGTGTCGGCGGCCATCAAGAACCGGCGCGAAACGTCGATCGTGATTGGGCTGGCCGAGGGGAACGCCGGCGTGCGTTTTTGGACGACGGACTTGACCGCCGAGTACGTGCGGCTCAACGCCGATTACCACACTTGACGCGCATGGCATCGTCGGCGCAAGGCCACCCGATGAAATCGCCTGCCGTGGGGAGATCGCGATGAATGATTTGTTTGGCAAGAGTTACAACCGGGAGGAATGGACCGTCCAACTGACGTATCCGCAGACGATGATTGCGCAGCACGCGACGACCTTTTGCGGCTGGTCGAGCAAGCTGCGCGGAACGCTCGCTGAATCGACCGCCGGCAAGGACACCAAGGACGGCGATTGCGAAGTGGTGATCCAGCGGTTCGAGTTCACCAATTACGACGACGCCGCCGAATTCTGCCGTTACACTCGTGGACAATTCGATAAATGGTCCGGTGCCGGGCACGCGCGGCGCTACACGATGAAAATCCGCGGCCGTGTCAAATTCGACGACAAGACGGAGGGACGCGTCGGCTCAAGCCACCCCACCTCCAAAGCGGGGGCGACCGACGCCCCGCCCGCTGGCTGAGCTCGTCAATTCCCGTGTGAACGGGGTCGTTGTATGCTACACTTGGATAACGACGTTCCACTGGGAAACTTTCATCCATGCGACTTCGCGGCTTCGCCTTGGTGTTTTTCATCGCGTCCCAGCTCCGCGCCGCCGACGTTTTCGTCGACAACGTGGCGGGCGACGACCTGCGCGATGGCGGCCAGGCCGAGAGCACCGGCGCCAGTGGGCCCGTCCGGACGCTGAAGCGCGCCCTGGAGTTGGCGCAGGCCGGCGACCGGCTGCGACTGGCCAATCGGGGCGTCCCCTACCGCGAGCCGATCAGCCTCTCGACCGCGCGCCATTGCGGCAATGCCCTGTCGCCGTTCATCATCGACGGCCAAGGGGCGACCCTCGACGGTTCGACGCGAGTGGGCCGCGGCGCCTGGGAACCCTACCGCGGAGCAGTGTTCCGCTTTCGCCCGGCCAAGAAGAGCTTCCAGCACTTGTTTCTCGACGGCAAGCCCGCCGCGCGGCGCATGCCGGCGGCCGGCGACCGCGCGCTGCCCGCGCTTGAGCCGCTCGAATGGTGCCGGCACGACGGCGTCCTTTACTTCCGCGTCGAGCAAGACAAGCTGCCCTGGGACTATCCGCTTTCGTGCCACGGTTTGCAGACGGGCATCACGCTCTACCATGTCCACGACGTGGTGATCGCCAATCTGGTCGTGCAGGGCTTTCAACTCGACGGCGTCAACGCGCACGACGGCACGCGCCATTGCGAGCTGATCGGCGTGACCAGCCGAGGAAACGGCCGCAGCGGCGTGGCCGTCTGTGGTTCGTCGAAGTTGCGGCTCGACGACTGCCTGATCGGCGACAACGGCGAGGCGCAACTCCGCGCCGAAGGTTTGGCCGACGTCACCGTGGATGACAGCGATCTGGTCGGCAACACGGGCCCGGCCGTCGTCCATGTGGGACAGAGCCAGGTTCAGGTGCGGCAAGCCAAGACGTCCGACGAGCCGGCCGACGGCGAGCAAGCCGACGGCGAGCAAGCTGACGGCGAGCAAGCCGACGGCGAGCAAGCTGACGGCGAGCAAGCTGACGGCGAGCCGGCCGAACGATAAATCGGTGGCTGGGGCAGAGCCTAAGCGATGCCCCGGTCGCCATCGAGCCGGGGCATCGCTTAGGCTCTGCCACCAGCCACCTACGGAATTCTCAACACGCTGTTATGGTTCTGCCCCACTTGGTCGGGGTTGCCGGGATCGGCGCGCCACTTCTTGCCGTCGAGAATGAACTTATACTCGTGCGGCCCCTTGCCGAGCTTCAGCGTCGTCGTGTAGCGGCCCTCGGCGTCGGGTCCGTCCATCTTGTGGTCGGTCGGCTTCCATTCGTTGAAGGCGCCGGCCAGGTAGACCACTTCGCACTCGGCGTCGGGGCGATAGCGGAACGTGACCTCGTACTCGTCGTCGGCCAGCTTGCGCACTTGGGGCAGGCCAAGAGTGAAATCCTGGTCCTTGCGGACCACCTCGAACGTGCCGATCATCATTTCCTGCCAGGTCTGGTCGCCCCAGGTCACCGCCGCGGCCGGATCGGGGTTCATCGGGTTGTCGGATGAGTTGTCGAAGACGCCGGTACAGTGAATCACCGTTCCCTCGGGCATCCGCTTCGGTTCCGCCAGCACGTAGGAGTTTTGCCAGTTGAAATCGTATCGCGGCACATCGAGCAGTGTTTCGGTTCGGCCGTCGGGAAAGGTCGCGTCGAAACGGAACGCTTTGCCGCGCAGGTGCATGTGCGGCAAGAGCGCATAGAGCCGCATGTCCTGATCGAAGCGGTATTGGGCTTCGACCCGATGGTTCGCGTCGCCCGGTGGAATGCGGAACTTGAAGCTGAGGGCGATCTGCGTCATGAGTTGCTTCTTGACCGTTTCGGGATCGGCGAAAACCAGCCCGGCCGTGGAAACGTCGGTTTGCTCGCGTCCGTTGGGCGTGTAATGGGCCTGGATCAAGAGCTTCGAACCGGCCGGCACGCGCTTGGCCGTACCCTGGGGAAACGTCGACGAGGGCATGCCGGGGGCGAAGCCCGCCAGCGAATTGAACAGCACCGCCTCCGGGCTGGTGCGCAGGTCGCGGCCCGGCGGCAAGAAGAACAGCACCAGGTGGTGGACCACGGCCGGGTTGCCCGGCCGGACCTCGGCGGCCTGAATCCAGGTGTCGTTCTCGATCGTATAGCCGAGCTCGAACTCCTGATACTCCACCGTGCCCGTGGCGGGCACCGTAAACGCCACCGGCATCGCCAACACCACATTGGGCTCGGGAATTCGCCATCCCTCGACGTATTCGACGAGTGGCGGCAAATCGGCCGGGTCGCCTTCGGGCGCGCCGTGGTCGATCCACTCGACGATCAGCTTCCGCTCGGCATCGCTCAGGCGGTTGTCGTTCGAAAAGTGGCCGAACGCGGGGTTGGCATGCCAGGGGGGCATACGCCCGGCCTCGATGACCTCGCGGATCGTCTCGGTCCAGCCGACCACTTCGGCGTACGAAGTCATCGCGAACGGAGCGACTTGCCCCGGTCGATGGCAGCGAACGCAGCGCTGTTGCAAAATGGCAGCCACATGTTTGGAATAGGTGATGTCGCCCGTCGGCGGAATACGGATCATGCGGCCGATGCGGCAGCCGGCCGCCTTCGTCTCGCTGACTGCCACTTCCTCATCGGCCAGCAGGGCGTCGAGCGCGGCGGCCAACTCGCGGTGCTCCGGCTTGGACCGGCGGTAGCCCACGCCGTATTGATCGTCGACTCGTCCGTGGTAACGGACGACGCGGCCGCTGTCGAGTACGAACACTTCGGGCGTGCGCTCGGCGCCGAACAGATCGGCGACTTTGTTGGCGGGATCCTTCAGCAGCGGGAACTCGATCTGGTGCCTGCGGACATACTGGCCGATCTCGGCCAGCGAGTCCTGCTGGTTCGAGTTGACGCCGACGAAGGCCACCCCGCGCGGGCCGTACTCGGCCGCCAACTCAGCCAACCGCCGGCCGTAGCGGGCGGCCAAAGGGCACTCGGTCCCCAAAAAAGCCAGCACCACCGCCTTGCGGTCGGACCACTCGGCCAACTCGTGCCCAGCGCCGAGATGATCCTGCAGTTGGAAGTTCTCGATCACTCGGCCGACGGGCGAGGACGAACTGTCGGCGGAATCGGCGGCTGCGGGCGAGGTCAGCAAGAGCGAAACGAAAAGGTTTCCCAGCGTGTGCATGGCGATGAACCCTCGTAGAAGGATGATGAGTCGTTATATTTCAGGCGGTCGAGAATGAGACATTCACGGTGGCTGGTGGCAGAGCCTAAGCGATGCCCCGGTCGCCATCTAGCCGGGGCAACCGGACGGGCGGTGCCGCCGACCGGCTAGACGCCAACTCTATAGCATACCGTCATGGGGGCGTAAGCCCCAGGGACGCCGACACAAAAACCTTTTGTCGTCAGCCCCGAAGGGGCGACACAGACGTCGGTCGCGGCGCAGGTGTCGCCCGTTCGGGGCTAAAAAAACGAATTTAGCCCGGGCCTTCCTGGGGCTTACGCCCTCGTTGTTCTACACATCTTTTGATCGCAGGTGGTGAAATGGGAATGTTGGGCAATCACGGGCTTCTTCATCAGAGGCCAGGGGCTTGCCCCCTGGAGTTTCACGTTGGTTTCTAAATCGAATGCGGCCGCATCCCCACCGTCCGTGTCGCCCCGCCGGCTGCCTCTGGCAGCCGGCGGGGCGACACGGGGAAAAGACAGGTAATCAGGGGAGCCTGCGTGTGTAGATACGAACGTGAAACTCCAAGGGGCAAGCCCCTGGCCTCTTTACAAGATGCGCCTGGAGCCCCGTCGTGGCGGAACAAAACCAGCATAAAGCCACAAACGCCCAAACGCAACCAATTGCGCAAGCCAGTCCCACCTCACGCTCACGTTCTCTCCCGTTCTAATTGTTCGAGCCGCGCGAGGATCTCCGCGTCGCTGGGAATTTCCCTTCGCTGGCGCTGGCCGGCGAACTCGGCCTCGAAGCCCTCGAGAGTCTCGCGCACGGCGGAGCGTGCGGTGGGGGCGAGCCGGTCGATGAACAGCACGCCGTCGAGATGGTCGGCCTCGTGCTGCGCGACGCGGGCAAACAGGTCGTCCAGTTCGTAGCACACCTCCTCGCCCTGCAAGTTGTACGCATTGACCGTGATCTTTTCCGGACGCCGCACCTGGGCGAAAAGCCCCGGCAGACTCAGGCATCCTTCCTCTTGCTCCTCCGAGCCCTTGGGCTGACTCAGCACGGGGTTGATGAACACGAACTCCTGGTCCATCAAGACTGGGTCGGAACTGAGGTTGACCACGAATAGCCGATAGGGGAGATCGACCTGGTTGGCCGCCAGGCCGACGCCCTGATGCTCCTTGGCGTACATCAGGTCGAACATCTCGCGCACGAGCTTGCGCAGCCCGGCATCAACGCGCTTGAGCGGTTTTGAGGCCCGCGCCAGCGTCGGGTACGGGTAATTGACGATCCGCAAAGACGGAAACTCCCACTGTGGGGCCGCCCACCAGCGGCAAAACGCATATTATATACTTCACGCGGCCGAGAATGAGACATTTTGCCACGAGAAAGCGGTGGCTGGTGGCAGAGCCTAGGCGATGCCCCGGCTAGATAGCGACCGGGGCATCGCTTAGGCTCTGCCCCAGCCACCGTGAATGTCTCATTCTCGACCGCGTGAAGTATAGGCCGGCCGTGATGGTTTGAACAGGATGACAGGATTTTATCCAAACAGCGCGTGGATCGGCCGGCCCAAGGCCACGGATTGCGGCCGATCCAGTGGATCGACGATCCGCGTGTCCGGGTCGACCCCCAAGGCGTGATAGATCGTCGCGGCGATGTCTTCGGGCGTGACCGGGTCGCGGGCCGGGTACGCGGCAAAGCGATCCGATTGGCCAAACACCGCGCCGCCGCGGATGCCTCCGCCGGCCAGCAACACCGTGTAGCAGTGCGGCCAGTGGTCGCGCCCGGCGGCGTCGGCGCCGGCGCCGCTCGTGATCTGGCCGAGCTTCGGCGTGCGGCCAAACTCGCCCATCGCCACCACCAGCGTTTCCTCGAGCAGGCCACGCTCGGCCAGGTCTTCCAAAAGCGCGGAAAAAGCCCGATCGAAGTACGGCAACAGCGACTTGCGCAAGAGGGGAAAGTGCTGCCGGTGCGTGTCCCACGATTGATCGAAGCGGCGTCCCGTGCCCACCGTCACCAACCGCACGCCGGCCTCGATCAACCGCCGGGCCAACAGCAAGCATTGACCCAGGTGCGGCAGGCCGCCAAACTTGCGCGCTTCGACCGATCGATCGGTGCGATCGGGCAAACCATAACGCAGGGCGACCGCGGCGCTCTCCTGGCTGAGATCGAAGGCCTGCCTCGCGTCGGGCGACGCCAAGAGCGAAAACGCCTGCCGGTAGTGGGCCTCCATGCCGGCCATTTGGGCGTCGTCCGGCGGCTCCGCCCGCGTTCGCTCGATCTGCCGCAACAGCTCCTGGCGGCGACCCAATCGCGCCAATGGCACGTCGGCCGGCAAGGCCAGGCCCGGAGTTTCGTAGCCCGGCGCGCTGGGGTCGCCGGCCACGAAGGGGTCGGACGCCGCGCCCAGAAATCCGGCTCGCTGGCCGGGAAGGTCGCGGCCATTGTTCGACATGATGTCGGGCAAGTGGACGAACGCCGGCAGCCGGCGCGATACCGGCCGCAAGCGCGCGAGCACCGCGCCGTAGGGCGGAAAGTTATCCGCTTCATCGCCCGTGATCAACTGGCTCCCCTTGAACGGCGCGCGGCCCGTCAGTGCGTAGTATGCGCCCGCGTTATGGTCCACGACCTGGTGGTGAACCGAGCGCACCAGGCAGACGTGATGCATCTGACGCGCGAGCCGCGGCAAGTGCTCGCACACCAGAACGCCGGGCGCCGTCGATGGGATGGGGCGGAATTCGCCGCGGACTTCCGCCGGAGCCTCGGGCTTCATATCCCAGAGGTCTTGGTGAGCCGGACCCCCTTCCAGAAAGAGCAGGATACACGACCTGGCGGCAGGTCGAACGCCGGGCGAAATCTGGGCCGCCTCGGCCCGCAAGAGCTTGGGCAACGAAAGCCCCGCCAGCCCCAACGACCCCCAGCGAATCAGCTCTCTGCGGCCCAGCACGTTGGTTGTCCGTTCACGTAAAAGTGTTGCAGGCTGAGATTGAGAATACCATGACAGGAGTGGGTTCAGCAAGGAGTCCAGTGCGTGCCGCCGCTTCCAGCGCGTGCCGGGCCGCGTAGAACGGTCGCCTGTTTGTGCTTGCTCACGGAATGCCGCGATCGACTTCAGCTTGTTATGGCGGCTGGCCAAGGAGATCGATTGGCTCGAGAGAAGCATGTACGGCGACTCCCTTCCCGTTTACCGATTTTGGCGGCAACTTCGAGGCGCAGGCCGTCGCGCTGGAACCGACGGTCGCGCTCGACCAACTCAGCAATTATTTGCAGCACCTAAACGAACTACGGCGGATCAACGAAGGCGACGACACAGCCGATTCGCCCGGCTATTCTTTGCGCCGCGAGGGAGAAGCCTCGCGAGGTTTTCAGTCTGAGCGCGCCACCGGCTTCGCCGACGAAGTGTGGCCGGCGTGATGTGGGAATTGTCGCCTGTTCGCCGTCAGGGTACGATAAATGATTGTAAGCGGGCGGTCAGTTAAGCGATTCCGGGAACGCCCGCCAGGCGATGGAGAGGACGAGCCGTGAGCCCCGATCCGAAAATGCTCGATGAGTTGGTGCGGCGCACGGTGGAGGCGGTCCATCCTCTCCGGATTGTCCTGTTCGGCTCGGCCGCCCGCGGCGCGATGGGTGCGCACAGCGACTTGGACGCGCTGGTGGTGGTGAGGGACGGGAGCCACTGCCTGGCGGCCATGCAAACCTTGCACGGTTCTTTGAGCGAACTGGGGATCGCCAAGGACATCGTGGTCGTGCAGGCCAGCGACGTGGAGCGGTACGGCCGGAACCCTTACCTGATCATTCACTCGGCCCTGTCACAGGGAAAGGAAGTGTACCGTGCCGCCTCCTAGCCCCGCGCCGGGAACGCCGCGGGATTGGCTGGCCCGTGCGCAGGCCAAGCTCGCGCTGGCACGGCAACCGCTGCCCGCCGGCGGACGCCAGATGTAGACATCATGTTGTCCCCCGGCACGACATATGTCTACCTCAACGGGGCGCGATTCCACAGCGAAGGACGCAGCCCTGGAAACAACGACGTCCCGGAACGCCACGGAGGGCGTTCCCTACAGAACCCGACACGACGATCCTTGAAGCGGAACTCAGAGCCAAACGCTGAAACCCTGTTCACTCGCATACTCTTGCACGTCTTCCTCATCCGACAGGTCGGCCAGTTCGGCCACGACACGAGCCACCTGGGCCACGCTGCCCAGTTCTTTGACCGCGCGGGCGTATTCGAGTTGAGCGATCGCGAGCAGTCCGGCATGATCTTTGAGCACCGCGCCCTCCCGCGCGTTGAATGCCGCCCGCCGCTCGCATTCGGTGCAGGTTTCACCGAAGTGCTTGCGCAGTGCCTCGTAAAGCCGTCGGACCTCGTAGGCGGAAAGTTGGCCGGCCCATTGGAGGGGCGTACTCCGCCGACCGCCTTGAATCGTGAACAGGCCGTTGTCCTCCTCCACCCGAAGGTTGCACTCCGGCAACGAAGGTGTGGCGTGATCGCCGGCGCGATTGACGTCGAGCAACAGTGACATCGATGGATCCTCGTCTGAGTCGTGAGTACGGCCCGACCACCTCCCTGTGCCGGGATGCGGTTCCAATTCCGTCACGCGCGGCTCAGCCGCTCCATCCGCGCCGCGTCCGAGCGGTTCGCAGTCCATCTCATTCTCGACCGCATGAAGTATAATCCGAGCGGTGCTGGCATTGCAAGAAGTGCCCAAACGTCAACCCGCGCTCCTGCTACGAGCGTCGGCGCCGCCCCGGATCCGCGCGCTGTCCGCCATTCTTTGAACCTCGGGCGTGGCCGGCGACTCCGGGTAACGGCGGCGAAGCTCGCGAATCCGCTCGTCCCGGAGCTTGCCGACGTCAATCGTCAGAAGATCCGCGTTCCATGCCGTGTTCGCCGATCGGGCGGCGTCCGCGACGTCGTCACGCAGAACCAGATCGAGCCAGGCGCACGCCCAGAGCGGGATGCCCGATCCGTCGTGAGCGGCGTCGAAGCACGAGTCGATCTGTTCCTTGACGCCGCGCAACACGTCGTTGGGCTCGTCTGGACCGTCGAAGTACGACAACATTTCCGCGACGATCCGCGCTAGCCGGTCGCAGCCGATATGATCCTGAATCCGCCGCTCGCCGTTTCGTTCGACGACCCAACCCGTCGCGTCGACGGCCGCCAGGACGTGCTCGAGCGTGAAGCCAGGCCGGATTTCGAGGGAGTCGCGCGAGTGAGCGCCTCCGTAACCGCGCGGGCGCGTGAATCGGATCCAGCCGCAGTCGTCGGGTTCGATAAGGATGGGTTCGTAGTGCATCGTTGGCTTCTCGTGGTCAGGACACGACCCTCAAGGCGGAGGGCTTCAACTGGTTCAGGACGCCGACGAGATTGCGGCCGGCGTCGGCGTAATCCGGCACGAGCTCCAGCGCCCGGCGAAAGGCGCCAACGGCATTTCGCAGCGCTCCCGTTTTCGAGAGGGCATTGCCGAGGTTGTTCCATGCTTCCGCGTACTGGGGATCGCAACGAAGCGCCTCGCGATAGCTGGCGAGCGACTCGCCGAAGCGACCCAGCGCATGGAGCGCGTTGCCCAGGTTGAAATGCACGGCGGCGTCGTCCGGATCCAATTCACGGGCGCGGCGATAGGCGTTGGCCGCCTCCTCGTACCTTCCTTGATCTTCCAGCGCGAGGCCACGATCAAACAGTGCATCCAGATGGTCAGGGTCGAATTCGCGGCGGCGCGGCAAGGCCACCGCCTCAGGTCCGTCGTCGCCAGGGCCGTCAAGGTCGAAATGCCGCTGTCCGCTCGGCTCGACGAGAGTGCCGTTCAACCTGAGCAGCAGCGTGCCGTTCCGCTCCAACAGCGAGAGCTGCGAAAACGAGCTCTCGGCGGCCGGGAGCCATGTTCTGAATTGTTCCAAGCCTTCCCGAACTCGAACCAGCGACGCGCCGCCCGCGATCAGCTCGCACAGACGCCGAGCGCTGCAGACCTCGGAAAACGAGAAGTAACAGAAACGATGGACCGATTCCACCGGCCGAACGAGTCCCATACGCACCCAGCGGCGCAGCTTCGCGGCGGAGACGCCGAGAATCCGTGTGAGGTCCGAAAGGGTGTGCCGCGCGCCGAGCGAAGCGGTTGGCGAGGTCAAACCGATCCGGTCGAAGAACTCGTCCTCGGCCAGAAACTCGATCTGATACCCATAGGCCCGCAGCTTTCGCGCTCGCTCGAACGTCGGCGACGGCGAGCCGTCGCCCTGGGCCGGCCAGCCATCCGCTCCGATGACCAGGAGAAAACCACCTTTCACCGGTTGGTGCAGAAATCGTCCGCCGTACGCCCCCACCAGGGCCGCGAACTCCATGTGGGTCATCGCCGCCAAACCGCCCGTGACGCACACTCGCATGTCCCGCAAAGCGTCGTGGCTCGGCTCGTCGACGCCGGAACGCGCCATTTCGCCGATCGCGTCGTATGAGTTGGTAAGCCTTGGCATAGGCGATGAGGAACTCCGAGGCCAATCGTGCGCCGCATGCTAGCATGGCCGTGCTAGCACTTCAACCATCGAGCGTTCAGCCCGTCTTCTTCCTGGTCGTCCGTTTCTTCCGCGCCGACGGAGCCATGTCGCCGACTGCCGCATCGCCGGCGGGCCCGCCGGCGCCCGCGGTCGCCGGCTCGCCCTTCGCGATGGCCGCCTCGTCGCTACCCATCTCTTTGCGAAGGGCCCCGGCCGACGACGAGTCGACCGCCGCGGCGAGAGGGACCGACCCGGCGGCGCAGCGCTGCCAACCGCTTTTGATGTTGGCCTCTTGCAGCCCTTCGAACAGCGACTCGATCTGTTCGCGCGAACTCGATACCCGAATCTCCCGCGCCAGCGCGTCTTTGCGGTTGGGGCTGAAATCCGTGTAGTGCGCCACGTACGCCGGAAACTCGTCGCTTCCCGATTCCTTGTTCGACTTCCAGAGCAGGAACTTGCGAACCATCGTCTGTCCCTTGAGATCCTTGCTAAAGACCTCGCGCCGCAGCAACTCGCTCGCGGGGAGCGTCATTTGCCGGGAATCGCGGTCGACCCAGGGAACCTCGACCAGGTCGGTCACTTGCGCGATGCGAACGTCCTGCGGCACGACGGACTTGTCCTCGCGGCGTCGAATGAACTGCGGCGAGATGACCGAGGCCAAAGGAAGCCTGGTGACGACGTCGTACCGCTGCGAGCCGTTGACGCGATAATCGAGCACCATGCGATCGACCGTGCCGCCGCGCGTGGTTTGCGAAATCAGATCGAGGCAGCTAATCTCGACGACCCATTCGGGCTGGACCATTTGATAGGCGACGTGGTCGGCGTTCACCTCGGCGTATTCGCTCTCGACGACCATGTCCTTGAGATCGCACAGCAGCGCGCGGCGCTGGTCGTCGGCGAAGCCGCCTCCCACGCGGCTCAGCACTTGCAGCGTGCCCTCGGGACGCATGACGGCCAGCAGCATGTCGTGCAGCATTCCCTGCCGGTCGCCCAGCGACTCGGTGAATCCGATCACCGCGGCGTCGAGCGTGTGCCGCGGCTTGATTTTGAACATACCGGCCGTATCGTCGCGGACGACCAGCCCCTCGGCCCCCTCCTTCTCAACCCATTGCTCGAACAGCCGTTCGATGCCGGCCACGTCGGCGGTCATCTTGGCTTCGACGGGATGAACCGCCTGCCCCTTGCCGAAGCACTTTTCGATCGTCTTCCAAGTCGCGGCGAAGGGGCGCGGCGACGCGTCGCCGTCGAGCGAGAGGATGTCGAAAACCGCGAACCGCAGCCGGCCCAGGTCGTCCGGCGACCGAGGCTGGCGGGCAATCGACGTCACGTCGTGGACGCGAGGCCGACGATCGTCGCGGGCCACGTACAGTTCGCCGGCCACGAGGGCTTCTTTCAGCTTGGCGCCCGAGAGAAGTCGAGCCGCCTCTTCGAGCCACGGCATGCCCACGCGCACCGTGCCGCCGGGATTGATCGTGAACGCCTCGCCGCCGCGGAATACGAGCACCGCGAATTCTCCGTCGACCTTGCGGCTCACATGGTACTCGGCGGCGGGAATCTTGCGCAAAACGTCGTCGCGGTCGAGCGGTTGCATGCGCGAACTCGACCGGCGGCGGTACTCCCGCACGCGCGGAAGCACGCTCGCGTCGGCCAGGGCCGTCGCCGGCGCGACGCCGTAGTCGCCGAGCTTGATTTCGACACGCGATTTGTCGAGCGGCATGGCGGCGCTCATGGGGCGGCCTCCGGGGGGGGTGTTTCCTGGGGAGCTTTCAACTCCAAGTCCGAGAAGTGCAGCACGAGCGAGTACGTGTCGCCTTGCGTGCGCCCTTCCAGGAAACCGCGATACGGCGAGCCGCCGCGGCGCAGGATCAAGGGTTCCTTCGATTTCGCCCCGGCGCCCAGGAGCATCAGGCAGTCGTTCCGCTCGAGTTCCTTGGCCATGCCGTACAGGAAGTCGTAGGTCAGGCCGTTGGTGTGACGCAATTGCACCTTGCTCGAAAAAACAAATTTGCGGCAGGCTTGATCGCGTCGGATGTACACGCCCGACCAGCGCAGCGGCTGCTCGCCGGCCAGGTTGGGGTCCAACATCCTGCGGGGGCGGCGTTCTCGCTGGGAGCCGTCGGGGTTGCGCACAATTTCCCAGAAATGCACCTTGTGGACGATCTGCCGGTCGCCGTCGACGTACACACGCGACGTATGACGCAGCAGGCGGCCCGTGTTCTCGAGATCGACCTCCGGATCCCCTTCAAGCAGGGCCTTGCCGACGCTGGGCAGCTCGCCGTAGCGGGCCAGCAGCGCGTCGAGGTCGCGGTCGACCGCTCCCTTCAGCAGCCGCGCGCTTTCGACTTGCCTGCCTTGCTCGTCGAGCCAGCGGACCTTGAGCGTGGAACGGACGCTTTCCAGGGCGACGAGAGCGTCGCGCCCGGCACTGTTGGCGATGTTGATTTCCGGCACCGGAGAGCCTCTCGAAACCGAGCTAGATCATGTCGAAGTCCATGAGCTCCGTCTCGTCGAATTCTCCTTCTTCTTCCAGCACCGCCATTTCTCGCAGGCCGATGAATTCCACTTTGGTGGGATTGCCGACCGCCAGGAACGTGTTCCCATCGTCGCCTTGCAATAGAAAGCCGGCGTCGGCTTCCAGTCCGCCGCGATAGCTGTAGGGGAACTTGAAGATCGTGCCCCGCGCCAGTTCCGCGGCCAGGTCGCCGTCGGCCGGATCGCCTTCGCGCGACATCTGGTAGACTAGGCGGATATTGTGTTTCAAGTATTCGTCGACCGTGGCCACATCGAACAGCTTGATGGGCGCGCCAAACGACGACGGGACGCTCTGGATTTCGTTTCCGTCGACGTCGATCGGCCGCAATTGGCCCTTGTCGCGCCAGGTGCCGTCGGGCGCGATCTGGCCGAACGCGGTTCCGCCGCGGCCGACCACGGTGCGGCCATCCGCCGTGAGCGTCGCCAGTTCGCAACGGCGTCCGTGGTCGTCCAGAGCCTCGACTTCCTTGTAGCCGTACAACCTGCTGCGATCAACCTTGTTCATTGTGAACGGCCAATCGCAATCGCCGAACTGAAAAACAAGCGGCTTGGCCATGCGGCATCCCCTGGGTGTTGGCGGGACCGGCACGAGTGGGTGAACGGAGAAAGCGCCGAGTATACGACTATTCTAGCCCCGAAAAAAGAAAAATGGCCCAGGTCGACGGGCGTTGTGAAAAAAGAACACCTACGGAATACCGGTTGTATCAATCACGCTCGGTTTGGCGTGGCCGGACAGGTTTATGGCTCGTCCATCCAAATCATAATGCCGTCGCCCGGGGCGATAGCCCTCGCGGTCGCGGCGCTACCCGCGTGCAGTATATCGCTCCCTCGTCATCGAATCAGACCGGCTTCCTGGAAACTGAAGTGCCCGTTGCGATACCCGAAAGCAAGGTCAATGATCTGCGCCTGCTCCCGAGGATGGCAGCTCGTACGTTTCAGCGCCCGATTATCGCGATTTCCTGGCCGATTTAATCGACGGCCGCTTTGGATCGCGGCATGAGTTTTGCCAAGCGACGGGGGTTGATCCCGGACAACTCAGCCGCGTGTTCGCCTCGCGTGCCGATCTGTCGCTGCGCGCGCTGCAAAGGGTTCTTGAGGTGCTTGGAGCACGCCTCATCATCCAGACCGAAGAGCAAGCGCGCGAGCAGATCAGCGTCGCGCGCCCCGAGGAAACGCTGGCCGCGGCGACCCTTAATCACGGATCTCCTGCTGGTTCAACATTGTTTTTTTGTCGGCTTCAATGATTTGGCGGCACGAAACTGCAGTAGCGACTCGCGAACCGCCTCCGCCATGCGTATTTTCTCCGGCCAGGAAAGTGATTTGCGGCCCTTCTGCCAGGCCGCCTGCCGGTCTAGCGATTGCTGAATGTGTTCCATGGCTTCCCGCGTCAATGGGCTGAACACCGGTACGAATTGGGCCGGCCAGGCACCGATTTGAATGGCTTCTCCCTTCGGGTGAAAGCCCCTCGTTGAACAAAACTGGTAGATGTCGCTGAGCACGTCGAGCCGGTCGGGTGCGGGTACGGCAACAGCACGTTGGCATCGAGTGTGGCCACGGGCTCGGTGTAACGCATCTGCGCAAGAGCCCCAAATAAGGCATAGTTCAGGATCGTACCGCCCGCGCACATCTCGTTCAGCAATTGGGCCAACTCTCGCATGAATTGAGTTTATCCACTGAAGCGCCGCTTGGCAAAGCAGTGTTTTTCGTCAAGTCGCTAAGCTCAGGTGGCGCTCGGCCTACCCGAGATCGGCCCTCGCATGCGTCCACGGCGCCCGGTATAACCTACGCGTTGGCCATACAACGTCAGCACCAGCCCGCGCGGGCCGGCGCGGTCGCGGTGTTCGCAGAGGTAAATGCCTTGCCACATTCCCAGCGCGAGCTTCCCGTCGGCGACCGGCACGCTGACGGAACTCCCCAAAATCGCCGCCTTCACATGGGCCGGCATGTCGTCGGGGCCCTCGCAGGTGTGCCGATACGGAAAGTCCTCCGGCGCAAGTGCGTTAAACGAATGTTCAAGGTCGCCCGGCACGTCGGAATCGGCGTTCTCATTGATGGTCAACGAGGCCGAGGTGTGCTGGATGAAGATGTGCAACAGTCCAACCTTGAATTCGGACAATTCGGGCAATGCCTCCAACACCTCGCGCGTGATCAAGTGGAAACCACGCCTCCGCGGCGCTAATCGGAGCGGACGTTGCAGCCAGTTCATATCGGACCTCGCTCGCTGATCGGTGTCGGAATTGTCAAGAATCAATAGGATTGCCGCGGCAACGGCCATCTGTAGGGAACGCCCTCCGTGGCGTTCCGTGAAGCGGGTAGACGTGTACTCGCGCGGCACGGAACGCCACGGAGGGCGTTCCCTACAGAACCCCCCATCCTAGCCTTGAAACGGGCATTTGGAAAAAATTCCTGTTCAATTCATCAAAATGCTTGACTTTTGTCGCGGATTGGTGAAAATACCATTCTTGGAGACGCAGGTGCCATCCCGCCGATAGCGGAGTCGTTGGCTGGGCCACCTCCCTTGATTTCGTGGTGCCTGTCAGGTTCGCTTGAGCGTGGTTTGCAGGTGTGCTGTGGGGCAGGAGTTGTTTTTAGCTGTTTGACGCGGGAAGCGCGTCGAGAAGTCGCCTTGGGCCGAGCGGCCCAGTGGTTGGTATCCGGTGGAAGGGCCGCCAGGGCGGTATTGTCGCTTGTTTGTGGTATGGAGGGTTTGAAGATCATGCGCAACGTATTCGAGGCTATTCTGGAATTCGGTCACGACGAGGATTTTGCCCCGGTCGAGACCGACCAATTCATTCCCACCGAGGCTCCGGCGGGTTCGCCGGAGAAGCTCGACGTACTGGCGCGTCGCATCCGCGAGGGATTGCCGCTCTGGCACCCCGAAGACCGCGCCGACTACAGTGGCCTGACGGGCGCGGTGCGGCCCCGCGAATGACACGGCCGGGCTTTCGTTCAACGCCCGGCCGGCGCGGCCTCAGTGGGAAGTTCCTCCGCGCGCACGATGTGGGCCAAGGCCAACGATGTGGGCCAAGGCCAAATGTTCCGAGCCTTCGGGAACGGCGCCATTGGAAGGGAGCGGCAGGATGACTCGCGTCCGTAGGACCACTGATCGGGATGGCGGACATCGTACGTGCGCCCGTCGGTGGCGTCGATGCGGAAAGGCATGAACGGTCGAGTGCGGAGCAATTCAAAAAGATCCTGGGCGCTCATCAAGATCCTGGGCGCTCATCGTTTTCGTTCCGGCAGCCGGGAAACGCGATCTACACACCATGATTCTAGCGTATGTCCGTTTGCACGACAACAGTGGCGCCAACGCTGGGCCTTGCTTGCGCTGCGGGTTTGTGTGGGTATCATGAATAATCGGGGCTAGTGCTAGTTGCCGGCGCTGGCCTGTGCCGTTTGCGCCGCCTGGGCCTGGTCGTAGGCGGCCTTCTCGGCGCTGGCCTGCTGAGCAACGGCCTTGGCGGCCGCGACGGCGTCAGTGGCGGCCTTCGCGGCCGCGGTCTTTTCGGCCAGTATCTTGTCGGCCTCCGCCTTTTCGGCGGTCTTTTTCTCGGCCTCCTCCTTAGCGACGGGCAAGTTGCCGGCGGCCGTTTTGGCCAACGCGGTCTTGGCCGCCAGATCCTTTTCGGCGGCCAGCTTGGCTTGCTCGGCCTGCTGCGACGCCGTGAGTGAAGCGGTCGCCTTGTCGGCGGCGGTCTTGGCCGCGGCCGTCTTTTCGGCCGCGAGCTTTTCGGCGGCGGCCAATTCCGCCGCGGCGGCCTCAACCTTCTTCTTGTTCTCGTCGGTCGCCTGCGCGGCCAGGGCGTCGTCGGCCGCTTTCTTGGCGGCGGCCTTGTCCGACACCACCGTCGCGGCGGCCGCCTGTTCGGCGGCGGTCTGGTCCGATGCCGTTTTGTCGGCGGCGGCCGCGGCGGCGGTGGCTTTTGCCGCCACCGTTTTCTCGGTCAAGACCTTTTCGGCGGCGACCCGCTCGGCCTCGGTCTTGGGCGCCGCGGCCTGGGCCGCCGTCAGTTTCGCGTTGGCGGCCTCCAGCGCGGTCGTTCGTTCGGTGGCCACTTGTCGCGCCGCGGCAAGCTGCTGCGCCGCCTGTTGCGCCGCGGTCTCGGCGGCCGCCGCCTGCTGCGCGCTCGCGGTCGCGACCATCTCCAACGTGGGTGGATTCATCGGCAGCTTGGCCACCAGCTTGCCGTCGGCCGTGTTCCAAAGACGAATGTCGCCCGTCCAGTCGCCCGCCACGACGCGCGCGCCGTCGTGCGTGAATGTTGCCTCCATCGCCAGATCGGCGAAGGCGTCGAACGCGCGCAATGGCTGACCGTTCTGGTCCCATACCTTCGCCAGGTTGTCGCGACCGGCCGATACGAGACGGCCATCGCGCGTGAAGTCCACCGACAACGCGCCGCCGCCGTGCGCGCCCCAATTCTTCACCTGGGCGCCGTTCTCCATTTCCCAGAGCCTGAGCGTGCTGTCCTCGCTCGAACTGGCGAGCAGGTTTGAATCGAGCCGCCAACTCAGGTCGCTGATCGCGGCGGTGTGGCCCGCCAGGTTCTGGTACTCGCGTCCCGTATCGGCCTCCCAGACGAACAGCCCGCCGTTGCGGTCGCCGGTGGCCAACAAAACGCCGTCGGGGCTGAACTCGATCGCCGTGACCCACTCGGTGTGCTTCTTCATCTCATAGAGCAATTGGCCGTCCGCGGCCGAATAAACCCGCACGACGCGCCGTGGGCCGCCCAGAGCGATCAGCGTGTGGTTGTTGTTGATGTCGGCGGCCAGCACGGTATCGAGCTCGTCGCCGACGGTGAAGACGCGGGCGCCGGTCTTGACGTCATAGACGGCCACCAATCCTTGCTTGCCCGCCCGCCCTCCACCGGCCATGAGCAACGCACCTGAACGGCTGAATTTGAGCGTTTGGGCCATCCCCTCCGGGAAAGGCAGCACACCCAGCAGCGCGGCCGCGTCGGAGTTGTAGAGCACGATTTGTTTTTGCCCGGCGATCGCCACCAAGGGGGCCCAAGGACTCGACGCGATCGCGGTCACGGCCGAACCGCGGGGCGTGTAAACCTGCGGTTGGCGCGATAGCCCCTCGGGCATGGCCACGGGCCCCGCGGGCTTGCCGGAGCCAGCGCTGGCGGCCAGGTCGATCGTCGGCTTTTTCTTGATCTTGGCGACCGAACCGGACGATTCCAGCGCCCCTGAGAAAATCCACGCCTTGATCACGGCCAGCTTCGCGTCGGGCAGCTTGGGTTGTTGAGGCGGCATTTCGGGCGTTTCCTGGTGGGAAACGAGTTTCCAGAGCCGCGAACTTTCGGGGTCGCCCGGCTCGATGACTTCGCCGCTGGCCCCTCCGCGCAACATCGCGCCGAAGTTATCGAGCGCCAGGTCGCTCTTGGCGGTGTCCTGACTGTGGCAGGTGAAACAATGCTCGCGAAAGATCGGCTGCACATGGTCTGCGTACGTGAGCTTGGCGACGGCCGGATCGGCGGGCTTGGCGTCTTCGGCGCGAGCGATTGACGAACCAACGGCGACCACGAAGGCGAACAGAGTGAGGCGGTGCATAAGGGAGGGTCGAGAGGTTAGAGGTTAGAGGTTCCCACGCGGAGAGTGGGAACAAGGATCTATACTTCATACGGTCGAGAATGAGAAATTCACGGTGGCTGGGGCAGAGCCTAAGCGATGCCCCGGTCGCTATCTAACCGGGGCATCGCTTACGCTCTGCCACCAGCCACCACTTTCGCGTAACAGAATGTCTCATTCTCGGCCGCGTGATGTATGACAAATGACAAATGACAAATGACCATTTAGTGATTAAACATGAACTCGCGTGAATTCATGACGGCCCAGAACACGTCCTCCATGGCGCGGGTGGGGTCGGCTTCGCCGGCGACGGCGGCCTTGATCCGGGTCATTTCTTCACCCGAGGGTTGCCGGCAGAGGCATCGGATGTAGATCGACTGGATCACCTGGTCGGGCGTCTTGCCGGCGGCCAGCGCGCGCGGGATGAAGCCGCCACCCTTGATTTTTCCTTCGACCGTGTCGCCGTTCAACAGGTGCAGCGACTGCGACAAGGTCGGCTCGGTCTTGACTTCGCAGGAGCAAACCGTGTTGCGAGTCGCACGGCCGAAGGTGGTGAGGAAATAGGTGCTCGTGCCGCCGTCGGCGATCTGCACGGCCCGCGAGCCGAGCGGCAGACCCTGGAACTTGTCCTTGGTTTCCGTCACCTGGCTGACACAGTCGAGCATGTTCTCGGCGCGGATGCGGCGGATGCGGGAGTGCGCGAAGTTCAGTTCGTCCGCGTCGTTGCTGGCGTTGCGCTGGGTGGAACGCTGGTACGTCTTCGAGTTGCAAATGTCGCGGACGAGTTGCTTGAAGTCGTAGTTGTACTCGGTGAATTTCTTGCCCAGCGCCTCGTACAACTCGGGGTTGCTGGGCGGGTTGCTGATCCGCACGTCGTCGACGGGCTGCACGATGCCGACTCCGAAGAAGTGGTCCCAGACGCGGTTGGCCACGCTGGTGGCGAAGTAGGGGTTTTCGGGCGAGGCCAGCCACTGGGCCAGCACCATGCGGCGGTCTTTGCCGGCCACGTCCGGCTCGACGCCACCCAGGAACTTGGGCTTCATCGCGCGTCCGCCCACCAGGTGCCCCACCTCGCCGCCGCCCGAATTGAAGACGATGATCTCGCGGTAGTCCTCACTGGGCTTGCGGCCGATTTGCGAGAAAAAGGCGGCGAAGCTGTAGTAGTCGTCCATCGTCCAGCGGTCGAACGGATGGTTGTGGCACTGGGCGCACTGCGTGCGGATGCCCATGAACACCTGGGCCACGTTCTCGGCCGTCTTCAAGGTGTCGGTTTCAATCTGGTAATAGTTCGTGGGCGGGTTCTTGAACGTGCCGCCGGTCGCCCCCAGCAGATCCTGCACGGTCTTGTTCAAAGGGACGTTGTTCTGGATCTGCGCGTTGAGCCAGTTCGAGTACAGGAACGCCGATTTGTAGCTGACCTGGTTCGTGGTCCGGATTTGCAGCAACTCGGCCCACTTCATGGCCCAGATTTCCGAGAATTCCTTGCGGTTCAAGAGCCGGTCGACCTGTGCCGCCCGCTTGGCCGGGTTCGCGTCGGCGACGAACTGCTGGTACTCCTCCTCGGTCGGAAGCACGCCGGTGATGTCGATCGTCACACGGCGCAGGAAGACCTCATCGCCGCAAAGGTCGCTGGGCAAGATGCGCAACTTCTTGAGCTTGGCCCCCACCAGTTCGTCGACGTAGTTGACCGGCGCCTCCTGCGACGGCGTAAACTGCAATTCCTTGGGCAGCACGAGCGCCTGGCTGGCGACCGTGTGCGTTTCAAAGCGTGCCATCACATAGGCCTCGCCGCGGTTGGCGGCGGTCACCAGCCCGTCGGGAGTGATTGCGGCCGAGTTGTCGTTGTTCGTCAGGAACACAGCCAGATCGGTCACGTCGCGGTCGGTGCCGTCGGCGTACTTGGCCCGCGCCACCATCTGTTGCGTCGCACCCGCGCCTTCGAGCACGATTTGCTTGGGGTACAACTCGACGGCCAGCACCTTGGGCGTTTCGCCGGCATCCAAAGGCGCGCCCGCTTCGAGCCAACGCAAGAGGGTTTGGTAGTATTCGCCGCCGCGGTCGAAGCGCTTTCCGCCGGTGTGCGGCACGGTTCCGTCGCACTTCTCCATGGTCAGGCTTTCGGCCGGCAGCGCCAGGTTGATGCGGCGATAGCCCAGTTCGTGCGTCAGCCGGTAATGGTCGCCATTGGGGTCGAAGCCGAAGAGCGACAAGCGGAAGCCGTCCTTGCCGCGGGCGGCACCGTGACAACTACCGGTATTGCAACCGGTTCGCATGAAGACGGGCATCACGTCGAGCTTGAAGCTGATCGGCCGATCCGCCGCCGCGTCCTTGACCACCAGCGGCGCTTGCACCGTCAAGCCGCCGAAGGCCACGCTGAGCGTCGTCTCGCCGTCGGCCAGGGGAAAGAGAGTCATGCCGTCGAGCTTGGCCAGGGCCGGGTTGGACAGCGTCACCTGGGCTTGGCCCGTCACGTCGCGCGTGACGCCGTCGGCGCGTGTGGCCACGACCACGAACTTTTGCCGATCGCGGCTGGTGTTGAGATGCACGTCGGGCGGGAAAACCTCGATTTTGGCGATCGTCGCGTCGGCCGCCGCGCGGCCCCCGCCCATCGAAGCGGCCAGCAACAGAGCCGCCAAAGATCGAAGGATCTTCGTCCATCCGTAGGTCGTCACGTTGTGGTTCCTTGTATTGGGTTCTAAAAACTCGGTAGCGAAATTCGTGAGAATTCCGTGTGTCGAATACCTCTCGTTGTCTACTCCCCGGACGCTCCGCGTCCCCGTCACGATCATCCCGCTCGCCTGCCAAGAAGTCTGTCGCCTTTCGCTCCGCGAAAGGGCGTTCTTTCGCGGAGCGAAAGGCGACATTACAGGCAACCAACACACAACCCTCGTGAGAAACTTTCCCTGTCAAGGCCGAATTCTCAACACCCTAGGCTGACGCCCCCCGCTCGCCTTGCCAAACAGGGGGATTGCCAAACAGGGGGCTGACGCCCCCCGCTCGCCTGCCAAACAGGGGGCTAACGCCCCCCGCTCGCCTGGAACCTATTTCCCGCCCTTGAGCGCCCTCTCCCGGTCAAGCCGTAGTTGCTCCAAGCGGGTCAAACGCTTTTCCGGCGGCTTTTCAGGCGCCGCGGCCACCGCCGGCGCGGGCGCAGCGGCCGGCGGCGGCTCGTTGGCCTTCGGTGGCAATGGCACGTCGATGCGCAACTCGCCTGCTCCCAAGCCATGCACGACCGGCTCGCCGTTGGCCATGATCGTGGCCCGGCAGAGCAGCGTCTTGTGCCGGCCCGCCGGCGATTTGTCGCTGGTCTTGATCTTGAATACCAACTCGCCCATGTCCTTCGTGAGCTTCAGTGGCGCGGACGTGACTTCGAACGGCACGCCGAGCAGCTCGATCACGGCCTCACCCTCGAACGGTTTGGCGTGCGTGACTTTGATGACCAACTCGGTCTCTTTTCCCTGCTCGACCGCCGCCGCGTTGAAGGCGAAACCGACGAACGGCTCGGCGACCTCGAGGTTCGCCAGTTGCGATGAAACCAGCACGCGGCCGTTGCCGACGGTCGCCTCGCCCATCACGGCGATTTTCCAGGCTTTCACTTCGGCGCCGCCGTTGGCGGTGAGCGGAATGACCGCTTCGGTTCGACCCTCGGCGATGGAGACATCGCCCGACGAGCCGACGCCCGGCGGGTTGTAAAGCATACGGACGGCGATCGGCGCGGTGAAGCCTTCCTTGCGGGTGGCGACGACCTTCAGCCCCATCGAGCCGTTGCGCACCAGGGGCACCTTCGGCTCGACCACTTCGATCCGAAACGGCGCTTCGGCCGTGACCGCCGTCGCCATGCGATGCGTCGTGTGGCCCCAGACCATGACGTTGTTTTGACCTCGCACCAGGCCAGTCGTCTGTTCGAGATGTCCTTCGATCGTCTGGTTCGGATCCTGCGCAGCCTTCGGATCGGCGGCAGCCTTCGGATCGACGAAACGGCCGACGACGTCGGTCAAGGAACCGGCGAGCGCCGTGCCTGGGGCCGCAGTCAAGAGCACCGGCACCGTCGTTTGATTGGCCGGCATGCCCACCGTTTCAAACGTCGCACCGGCGGGCAGGCCCTTGAGATCCAGCGTCAAATCGCCGCCGAAATCACGGCGGCTGGCGCTCACCAGGAACGCGGTGCGGTTGCCCTGCGGCACCTCGACGGTCACATCGACGTATTGCTGGCGTTCGGGCAAGCCCATCACGAGCGCCGGCTTGACCGGCTTGACCTCGATGCGGTAGGCGAAGTCGGGGCGGCCTTTTCCCAGGTGGTCGCGGACGTTGATCGTGTAGGTATCGTCGGCCGGGGCGGCGAAACGCAGGTAACTGTCGGGACCGCCGCTGTCGTCGTTGCCCCCGATCCCCGCGCCGTCCCCTTTGTGAATCGAGAGCACCGGGTCGAGCGGCGAGCGGATGCCGCGGCCTTGCACCCGGACGTCGAACTGCCGGCCGGCCTTGGCCTGGAACTTGAAGCAATCGACGTCGCCGTCCTGGCCGACCACGCCGCCCAGCGCCATCGGCGCCTCGAACGGCGTGGCGTTAGCCGCCGCCTCGTTGGGTTCGACCTCCATCACGTTGGCCAAATCGCTGACGAAGAACACGTTGGGCGAGGGGGCGGTTCCCTTGTCGTCGCGGGCGAAAATGCCGAATTGCTCGCCGGGCGCGGTGGGCACGGTGAACGGCTCGACCTTGGGACCGAGCACATCGCCCAGCCAAACTAGGTTGACGGTTTCGCCCGCCCGTCCGCCGGCGGGAATGGCCGACGTCGGCCGCGGAAACCGGCCGACGTGCAGGCGGTAGATGCAAGCCCCGTTTCCGCCGTAGGAGCTTTCTCGCACCTGCACGACGTACGCGCCGTCGGCGGGGGCCACCACCGAGGCCACCGCGTCTTGCCAGACCAGGGCCGCGTCGTCGCAACTGGCCAGCTCGAAACGCTTGGCGTCGAAAATGGCCACGTAGGGATCGAAAAAGAAGTTACCCAACCGGATGCCTTCGATTTCGGCGGTGATCCGCTCGCCTTGCTTGGCCTCGATCAGGTAGTAATCGACGTCCTCGTTTTCGACGAAGCCGTTGACCGTGACGTCGAGGTTGATTTTCTGCGGCGTGGCGAACTCACTGTTCGGCTCGACTTCGGCGACATCGGGCATCGCCCCGACGCTGAAGGTCCGCAAGTTCGTCATGCCGGTCGCCGTGCGCACCCGCACGGCATGCATTCCCAGCCGGCAATCGGGCGCGATGGCCAGCTTCGTCTTGACCGTCTTCTCATTGACCGCTTGCAGGCTCGCGACCTTGATGCCCGGATAATAGAACATGATCTCCTGGGCGTCGCCCAGGTTGCCGCCGTTGAAGGTGACGTCGATTTCGGTGCCGCGCTGCGCGCCATAGGGCGCGATCGCCCCCAAGCTCGGACTGGCGGCGTGGGCGGCTGGTGGCAGGGCGAAAACCAAACTGAGGGCGCCGAGGGCGCAGCGGCGACCGATACGTGCGAGAACGAAAGCGGGCATTAAAGTGTCTCCCATCGTCGTGAATAATCCGCGCGAGCCGGGGCATCGCTTACGCTCTGCCACCAGCCACCATTTACGCCAACAATCCCTTGCGGACCTTTCCGCCGTCGACGATTTCAATCGGCCGGTCGCCCGGCGCCATCAGCTCTTTGTCGGCGACGATGCCCAGTTGGTTGTAGATCGTGGTCGCCAGGTCGGCCGGTCCGATTTCCTCTTCGTCCGGCTCGCTGGCCGTCGAGTTCGACGAACCAAAGATCGACCCGCGCTTGATGCCGCCGCCGGCCAGCACCACACTGAACACCTTGGGCCAATGGTCGCGGCCGGCGTTCTGGTTGATCTTGGGCGTGCGGCCGAATTCCGACGAGACCATGACCAGCGTCTCGTTCAACAGTCCGTTGCGGTCCAGATCGTTGATGAGCGCCGAAAACGCCTGGTCGAAGGTGGGCAACTGGCCGCGCATGCCGGCTGAGATCGCCGTGTGCATGTCCCAGCCGCCGTAGGTGAGCGACACGAACCGCACGCCCGCCGCCACCAGCCGGCGCGCCATCAGCATCCGCTGGCCGGCCTCGTTGCGACCGTACTCGTCGCGCACGCCCGGCGACTCGGCGTCGATGTTGAACGCCTCGCGCGCGGCCTGCGAACTGATCAGGTTGTAGGCCCGGTCGTAGAACGTATCCATCGCTTTCAGGGCGTCGGACTTTTCCTTCTTGGCGAAATAGTCGTTCACGGCCTCCAAGGCTGAGCGGCGGCGAGCGAAACGGGCGTCATCGACCCCGCCCGCCATGTTCAGATCGAGCACCTTGAAGCCTCCGGCGGCCGGGTCGCTGCCCAGGCTGAACGGGGCGAACGACGAGCTCAGGTAGCCCGTCCCGGCGAACTCGTTCGGCATGTTCGGGATGCAGACGTAGGGCGGAAGGTTGTTCCGCGGACCGTACTCGTGGCTCACTACGCTGCCCATGCTGGGGAAGATCAACGCCGGGCTGGGGCGATAGCCCGTGAACATGTTGTGCGTCCCACGCTCGTGCGCCGCTTCGCCGTGCGACATCGAGCGGACGACGGTGATCTTGTCGGCCACGTCGGCCACCTTCGGCAGCAACTCCGAGAAGAAGGCGCCGGGGATCTTCGTCGGGATCGGTTTCAGTTCACCGCGGTATTCGATGGGAGCGTAAGGTTTGGGGTCGAACATCTCCTGGTGGGCCGACCCACCAGGCAGGAAAATATGGATCACGCTCTTGGCCTTGGCTTCGATGAAGTCGTAGTGCTTCTGTTCGGCCTGGGCTTGGCGCAATTGGAAGTAATCGGCCAGCGTGAGGCCGACGCCCGCCAACGCCCCCACGGTCAAGAATCCACGGCGGTTCGTTACACGGTTAGCCATGCTTCATTACTCCCTGCTTGGTTCAATGGGTCTGATTGAGTGGTTCGTGTGGGGCAAAACTGATTAGCAATCGGCGCCAACACCCGGCAATCGGGCGTCTACCGAAACCGCAATCATCTTTTCATGCCGGGGTGGGTCGCCACGGGTTGGCGGGTCCGGCGGGCGCGACACGGGCGATATTTACCGTGTCCGCTTTGGCGGGCAATTTGCGTGAATGCACCAGAACCACTGGCACCGGAGCAAGTCACACAAGTCGAACATCCATATCCAAATGCTAAGCGTATCTGAACGCCGGTCGGTTGTCAAAGACTTTTATGTCGTATGCGTAAACCCGCGCGGGAAATCGAACGAGCCGCCCAGCCCTTCGCGGAAGCGGCGCCAACTCGCGGCCACGGCGGATCGTTCCTCGCCCAGCAACTGGCACACCCACTGATCGGTCGTGTGCAATCGCGAAGCGAGGATCTCCGCCGCGTTCAGGCCAAGGCGGTAGGCCGGCAGCGAATCCTCTTTCAAAAGCGCGTCGAATTCCGTTCGTCTCAGGCGGACGAGCGTCGCCGCCGAAGTCGAACGCACCGTGGCGGCATGGGGGGCGTCATGGAAAAAGCTGCCCTCCCCGAAAACGCTACCCGGCGCCAGCGTGCTGATGATCGATTCTTCCAAGCCGGGAATTTCGAGCACGACCTCGATGGTTCCCTCGACCAGCACGTAGAGCGCGCGCTCGCGATCGCCCGATTGGAGCACGATATCGCCCGCTTGCTGCGTGATCGTTTCGCAGCGTGCGAGAATCTGGCCGATTTCGTCGGGCGAGAATTGGCGAAACAGCGGCACATTTCGCAATTGATCGGGAAGAACTGCCGTGAGCATGGTTCGTTTTCCTTGTATCGGCGGCGAAAATTTACTTCACGCGGTCGAGAATGAGACATTCACGGTGGCGGGGGCGGAGCCTGAGCGATGCCCCGGACGCTGTCGAGCCGGGGGCATCGCTAACGCTCCGCACCAGCCACCACTTTCTCGTGGTAACATGTCTTATTGTGTACCACAGTGCAATTGGCGTGCCAGTTACTGCCGATCGATTTCCTGGCTGCGGGGCAGGTCATCGAGGCTTTGCAGGCCAAACAGGTCGAGGAACCGCTGGGTCGTGTGATAACGAACTTGGCGCGGCGTGGCCTCGGGGCGCTCAAGCGCGAGCAATTGCCGCCGCACCAATTGTGAGAGAATTGCCCCGCTGGATGTGCCACGCAAGCGGGCGACGTCGTCGGCGGTTTGCGGGCCGTTGTAGGCGACGATTGAAAGCACCTCGACCGCCGCCGGCGAGAGCCGTGCTTGCCGGACCCGGCCGTGGAACTTGTCACGGACGCGCGCATATTCCTCGCGCAGCGTCATCCGGTAGCCGGCGCCCTCGCCCTTGATTTCATAGGGACAGGCAGACGCCGCGTATTGTTCGTTGAGTTCGCGCACCAGTTCGTCGATTTCGGCCGGGCGTACGCCGCGCATCAGGCCGGCGATCCGCTCGACGGCCAACGGCTGGTTGTCCGGGCTACCGACGAAGAGCATTGCTTCGAGAATGCCGCGAGGCGTCACGTCGCCGGCATCGTTCGGCGGCTCGGCCGGCCCATTGACCGGCCCCGCCCCTTCGGTCGCGTCGGTCGCGGGCGATCCGGGGGTATCGGACGCTTCGAGGGCCGGCGCGGGGCTTGCGTATGGGTCGTGACCGGCCGAGAGCATCTCGGCGAAGGCCGCGCTCAGGTCGTCCAGCGAAAGCCCGACTTCGACCGGCTGCCGGCGGAAAGTGTCGAGTCCCAGGCCGGCGGGTGGGAGCGGTGCGGGCGGATTTTGGATTTTAGATTTTGGATTTTGGATTGGACTCATCGCATGTCATCCGGCTAACTTGCTTGCGCCGCGGGTTAGCTACGCTCCCACCCGGCAATGCCGGAGCATCTCGGTCGGCGACGTCACATAGCTGACGTAAAACGGCCCGAATTCGGCGTAGCGAGCGCTGGCCTCGTCGAATCGCATCGCATAGACGATTTCCTTGAGGAATTCGGGATTGCGGGCCCAGAGCGAGACGCCCCATTCCCAATCGTCGAAACCGGTTGAGGCGGTAATCAACTGCGTCACCCGGCCGCTGAATTTCATGCCGCTTTTCGCGTGTTCGGCCATCAGTCTTTTTCGTTCGTCGGAGGTGAGCAGAAACCAGTTCTCGCCCACTTTCCGCTTCTTGTTCATGGGGTAGAAACAGTAGTTTGGCCAGGCTGGGAACTCGGGCGTGAGCCGCTGCTTGCGCATCATCTCCTCGCGGGACTCGTAGGCCTTGAGCTTCGCCTGGTACGCCGGGCCGCCGGCGACGTCCCCCTCGGCCACCAGCCGCTCGCCGTATTGCGCGACCGACGGCACATATTCGGAGATCTCGGTCAGGGAAACGAACGAATAGGTCGGTTCCAAGGCCGGTCCGAGCGGCCCGGACAGCAGCCGCTGATGCACCGCGTCGATCGCCAGCGGGTCTGGGTCGAGCAGCATCAGGCCGAAATCGGCCTTGTGGCCGCTGACCAGCGACGTCTGCGAACGGGCCGGCGCCTCGTGTCCGCCGGGGTCGAGCGCCGCGATCAGTTCGGTTTTTCCGGCCGCGATCTCGGCGGCGGGAAGCTGTTTCAACGCTCGTCGGTCGAAGCGGTAATAGAGATGGCTGCAGTGCCAGCCTTCGCTGGGCCGTAGCGACGGCTCGGCCGGCGCCGCTTGGCCGGCCGTACCGTGTGCTCCGTGGCCGGGCGCCGGCGGGGGTGGGGCGGTTGTCATGGCGGTTTCCTTTCAGGGACGTCAGCGCCATCATACCAGATCCTTGTAGGTCGAACAATTCGATGATCATCGCAACCAGGTCCATGGACCGGCTTCGTCACGATCGAACGACGATGCCCGTCCGGCCGAGTTCGAGAAAGCTGTTCGATTGAAATTCGCGGACGACGGTCCCACCGGTTGGAGACTCCGCGTTCGGGCAAGCCGTGCCGCGAACGCCAAGATAGCCAGCAGGTCGTCGCGCTCAAGATCCTCATAGTCGGCCAGGATCTCGTCGGGTGTCATCCCGGAACTGAGCAGCTCGAGCAGCATCTCCACGGGATAACGGAGTCCGCGGACGCACGGCTTGCCGTGACAGATGCCGGGGTCGATCGTGATGTGGGCAATTAGCTGGTCCATAACGGCAGTATAGCATCATGGGGCCGCCTGATCGGTTGCCGCCGCCAGGATTCGAGTTTTGTTTCAGCCGGCGCGCGAAGCGCGACCTTGGCCAGGTTTGCCGAACTGTGTGATTCGCACAGAGCCCCGTGGGAACTTGGCCACGATTTCCAACTTCCCCGCCGAGCGCCATGACGATCTTGCGAAGCGTCGAGACTTGCATGTCCGATTGCTTCTCCAGCTTCGAGAGGTCAATAGTGATTTGACTTCCGCCGTCATTTAATTCAGAATCGCATCGTAGGTTGGTTCAGCGTGAACTGGAATTTCGGATCGGCAGATGTCCCAGGCCCTGCGAGCACGGCTTTTCGCGGAACTCGACGCGCTGGCGTTGATCGACCCGCACACCCACATCAATCCGCACGCGCCGGCGGCGACGACGCTGGCGGACGTGCTCGGCTACCACTACTACACCGAGTTGGCCCATTCGGCCGGGCTGGCCAAGGCGCGAATCGAGCAGCCGGGGCTGGACCCTAAGGAGAAAGTCGGCCGATTGGTCGACGCGCTGGGACCGATCGAGAACACGATCCAATATAGCTGGTTGATCGAAATGGCCCAGACGTTGTTCGGCTTCGCCGACGACCGCCTCACGGCCGACAATTGGGAATCGCTCTACGACGCCGCGGCCGAAGCGATTGGCCGGCCCGATTGGCCGGCCCAAGTGCTCGCCCGGAGCAAGCTGGAAGCCGTGTTCCTCACGAACGATTTCGACGACCCGTTGACGGGCTTCGATACGCGCCTGTATGTCCCCTGCCTGCGCGCCGACGACCTGGTGTTTCACCTCGGCAGGCCGGCGGTTCGAGAGCGGCTTGAGCGGGCCAGCGGTGTTTCCCTCGGCGGCGGCCCGCGTTTGCGCGAGGCGATCGGCAAGCTGTTCGAGCACTTCGTTTCGCGCGGGGCGCGGGCCTGCGCCATTTCGCTGCCGCCCGACTTCGCCCCGGCGCCCGTCGCGGCGGCCGCGGCCGAGGCCGCGCTGGCGGCGGTCTTGGCGACCGGCGACCAGGCGCCGGCCGAGCGACGTCGCGACGCGGCGAACTTCGTCTTCTGGACGCTTGCCGAATTCTGCCAAGAGACACGGCTGCCTTTCGACTTGATGATCGGCGTCAACCGTTCGGTCTACGCCGACGGCGTGTACCAGGGCCAGGATCTTTACGACAGCCGGGTGTCGCTGATCCAGTACCGCGAACTGTTCAACGCCTTTCCGCGGGTCGTATTCCCCATCTCGGTGCTGGCGAGCGTCACGAACCAAGAGTTGACCAGCTTCAGTTGGATTTTCCCCAACGTCGTGACTCACGGCCACTGGTGGTACTCGAACACGCCGACGTTCATCGAGCACGACGCCGCGGCGAGGCTCGAAGCGGTGCCGCGGACCAAACAGATCGGTTACTACAGCGATATGTACAAGCTCGAATTCGCCCTGCCCAAATTCGCCATGTACAAGCGGATCCTGGCCAAGATCCTCGCCGAGCGGTTCGTCGTCGACCGTGGCTGGAGCGAAGCGCGGGCCGTGGCCCTGGGCCGGCAGGTGCTGCGCGAGAATGTCGAGCGGGTTTTCTTCGCAGCCCGCTGAGGGCCGACTGCCTTCGCGTTGCGAAGCAACGCGAAGGCGACGCGGCCTGCTCCGACACTAACCCGCAGCGCAAGCAAGGAGCTAACGACCGGCCCTGGTGTCGGGAAAACTCGAACTATACGATCCATCCCGTGGCGTTGAAAAAGCCGAACGCATGGGTCATGTCGGCGCCCAAACCCGAAAGGCCCCGCGCACGTCCACTGCGGACAGTTGCGGACAGCTAAGCGCCGACCGGCTGGCGGTCCAAGGCGCGCCGCACGCCGGCGTGCGAGCGTTGCGCCTTGAGGCAGGTTTGCCTGAATGTTTCCGGGCGCGATACGCCCGACAGCCGGAAGGTTTCGACCTTGCCATGGAAAAAGATCAGATCGCCGCACGGATACCACTCCTGGCCCGGCAGCACTTCCACGTCGATCGCATCGAACGCGTCGAGCGAGACCTCGCCGAAGACCGTGCCCGATGTGCCATGCTCGATGAGCACCCGCCGGTTGGTCAGCCGATAGCGCCGGCAGCAGGGATTCGACACGTAAATCCGCGGAATCGGCCCCAGCTTGGGCAGAAAGATGAAGCACGGCAGCAACATCAAGAAGTAGAGGGGCAGAATCAGAGGGATCGAGGCCAAGGCGAGCAAACGACCGATGGTCACCGGCACACCGCAAAGGGTCACGCCTGGCCTCAATAGATAACAACGCCCGAACATCCTTCCCTCCCACCTGGCTCCCAAGGTGGGCCAGATGGTCATGATCGTCATCTCGCCCTGTTCGGGGGGGGACACTCCGGCAATCGCTTGCTTCATCTCGACTACTTTCCTATCGCGAGGGGACTTGCACCGCTGAACCTGCAAGGTTAGCAAACCAGATGGTGAAAATCCACCCCCCATGCTCGGCCCCACACGCCCCACACCGCGGACAACCCATTTGGTCTTGACCCCTTTTCGCGGATCGGGATACTGACTCGTCATGCGACTCATGGAAGAGTCTTGCGCGGGCCGGGTCATGATGACCATTCACCTCGTCGTCCTGAATTTCAACGGCCGCGAACTGCTGGCCGAATGCCTGCCGTCGCTCCTGCGCGCAGCGGCCATGTCGCGGCACAAGTGCGAGGTGATCGTCGTCGACAATGGCTCCCGCGACGACTCGGTATCCCTGTTGCGAACCGCTTTTTCGCAGGTACGCGTCGTCGAGCGGCCGAACCGCGGTCTCTGTTCGTTCAACGAAGTGCTCGCCAGCTTGACCGGCCCGGTGGCCGTGCTCCTGAATAACGACATCAAGCTGGCCGACGATTGCATCGACCCCTTGGTCGAGCCGCTACTCGAATCGCTCGACGCTTCAGCCGGCGCTCAAGCGAGGTGCTTCATGACGGCGCCGTTGTGCTGGCTGTTCGACGGCGCGAGCCACGAGGGGCTGCAAGCGGCGGTCGCCTGGCGTTGGGGGCTGACGCGAACGGTGATCGACTTTCCGGGCAGCGAACATTCGCGGCACAGGGCCGGACTCACGGCCGCGGCCGGGCCGGTGCTGGCCGTCGATCGCCGCATTTTCCTGGAGTTGAATGGTTTCGATCCGCTTTACCTGCCGGGCCGGCTGGAAGACCTCGATTTCGCCTTCCGCGGTTTCCTGGCGGGCTACGTCGCGCGCTATGTGCCGGAGGCGGTGGCCTACCACAAGGGTCAGGCGAGTTTCGACGCGGCCTACGGTCCCTGCGGCTCGCTGGCCTGGGCCTTGCGCAACACGCTCTTGTTCCAATGGAAAAACCTGCGGCACCCGTGGCACGTCGCGCGGCATCTGCTGGCGCTGCCCGCTCGCTTCGCCTTCGACTGGCTCCGCGCGCCTTTCACCCCGCGCCGCCGCCGTTGGGCCTTTACGCGCGCGTTCGTTCACGCGCTCGCCAGGCTATGGCTCTTTCGGCAAAACGACCACAAGCCGCGCCGCTCGTTGAAACGCGAACGCGAGTTCTTTCGGCGTTTCGGTCCACGCGATCTGTGAAGGTTCAGCGTGAAACGGCGCGGCTTGCTTTCTTAGGCCCCGCTTGGGAAAATAGGAACTACCCGCTCACATACTCGAAGCAGACAAGCGTCAGGTTCCCTCGCCGCAAGACCACGGATGCCGTGGGCGACGGACGTTCCTTGCCAAATTCGTCGGCCATCACGACCGTCGCCGCCAACAGCGCGACGTCGTCACGAGCGGTGGTCCAGGTCTCGTAGAGGCCCTTGAGCTTCATGTGCAAAGCGCGGCCCATGGGCTGGCCAAGGAAACGGATGGCCCGTTTGGCGAGCTCCCGATCGACCGTCCGCCGCCGCAGGGCGTCTTTCAACTCCTCGGCCAGGGTTTGCTGGATCGGGTCGACCACCGGCGGCGCCGCCGCCTTCGCCTCCGCGGCCGAGTCTGCCGACAAGATCTGCTCGATGACCTGCTCTTGCAGGGCGAACACATCCTGGTCCCCAATGTAGCGTGGCTCGTCGGGCTGGCAGGCGATGAGTTGGGCGATCTCGTAGCGATTCTCCTTGACCTCTCGCGTTCGGGCGTCGATGTAACGCCAAAAATGCCGCTTGCCGTCACCCGTCGCGCGTGGCGCCTGAAAGTAGAAGAACATCCCGTGGCACTTGTCCCGGCGCAATCCTGAATGGATACCGTTTGGCAACGCGGCGATGGGTTCGCTCCCACCCTTGCCGAGCACATGCTTGAGCTGCTTGAGCAGTAATTCCGGGCCGGCCAGTTCCGCGCGGGCTTCTTCCTCGTCGAGGACCGCGCCGTCCTCGGCCCGTATCCGCCGTAACGTGTTGAACGTCCGCGGGTGAACGACTTCGCCCAAAATGCTCGCGTCCAGCAGACCGAAGGCGTCGATCGCCGAAATCCGCGCCGTCAGCCGGTCGACCAGGCGCAGCAGATCCTCCAGTTCGCTCTCGGGAAACAGGTTGTAGATGCCGATTTCGGCGTGCGGGCTGCCGATACGGTCGATGCGGCCGTTGCGCTGCACCAGGCGGATCGGGTTCCAGGTCAGGTCGTAGTTGATGATCACGCCGCAGTCTTGCAGGTTTTGCCCTTCCGAAAGCACGTCGGTGCTGATCAGCACGTCGATTTGCCGCTCGGGCAATGCTTCCCTGCCATTGGCCAGCGGGGCGAACAGGCCCAGCAAGTGGCCGCGCTCGTCGGGATGGTTGCCGCTGTCGATGCGGCGGATCGTCGGCCCGCCGACCGCCGCGCGCCACGCGCCGTTGGCCTCGCTCGTCAACTCGCGATGCAAGTAGCGCGATGTGTCCTTGTAGGAACTGAAGATCAGCACCTTCTTTCCCACCAGTTCGCCGGCCAGCAACTCCTTGAGCCGCTCCAGCTTGCCGTCACGCTCGGCGAGCGGCTCGGTTCGCTCGTAGAGCTTGCGGAGCAGGGCCACGTCCTGCTCGACGTCGTGATTCAAGCGGCGCAGGTCGTATGCGTCGCGGTCGACCTGCTTCAGGCCGTCGAGGTAGGCCCGGGCCTGCTCGATCGCGTCGAGGCTGTCCGCGACGCTCGCGGCCGCGGGCTCGTCTTCCTCGTCCTGGGCGACGAACCGCATCAAGCGGTGGAAATCGCGGGATGAGACGGCCGTGCCGTCGAGCAGGTAGTCGCGGTAGGTCTCCTCGAAGACCAGCGCCCGCCGAACGCTTTCGCGAAAGGCGGCGATACTCGACTCCAGCCGCTTGAGGAACCGCGTCTTGAAGATGCCGACCAAGGCCGTTTCGCGGCCCGCTTCCCACTCGTGCTCCTTCTCGTCGCGGATGGCGGACTTCTCGCGGTACGATTCGAGTTGGTAGGGGCCCAGCGACAAGCCGTCGATCGCGGCCACGATTTCGGCGTACAGTCCGCCGCGGGTGGCGCCCAGGTCGTACTCGACGGTGTGCAGCCGCCGCTCGGGAAACACCACGATCCGGCCGTTGATCGTGGCGTTGGCGTAGGCGGCGCGGATGTACGGTCGCGTGTTGCGGACCATCACCTCTTCGAGCAGGTTGAACAGCACCACACCGGCCGAGGCGTCGGACTGGAGCGTCAGCCGCCGGGCACGGCGGAAATAAGCGGTCAAGTCGCCGATCCCGGCGTCACGGAAGTAGTCGGCCTCGCCTTGGGTGAACAAGCCGATCTGGTTGGCCAGATCGTAGATGTCGTTGTTGATCGGCGTGGCCGAGAGCAGGATGATCTTCTTCCGTCGGCCGTCGCGGCCCCGGCCCCCATGGCGGTGGATCGCCTCGTCGAGCGCCAAGTAGCGATTGCTTTTGCCGTTGCGGAAGTTATGGCTCTCGTCGATCAGGATGCAGTCGGCATCGCCGATGGTCGTCGTATCGAATCCTTCTCGCCCCAGCTCTTCCATCCCCACGACCGTTGCCGCGATCGTCGCCGCGGCCAGCTCGCGCTGCCACATGGGCCGCAGCGACGCCGGGCAGACGACCACCGCCTTTTGCCGGCGGTGGTAGGCGAAATCTTCCAACAGCTTCTTCCCGATCCAGGTTTTGCCCAGGCCCACCGAATCGGCGACCAACACGCCGTCGTAGCGGGCCAAGATGCGGCGGGCCTTCTTGACGGCGTCTTCCTGGAATTCGGCCAGCTCGACGGCGCTGCGCCCCAGTTCGGGCGCGTCGTCGCCCAGTTCGTCGCGGAAATACTCGAAGAGCGCCTTGATGTAGACCTCGAACGGCGTGTACTGCTTCGCGCCGAACTTGCTGGCGTCGAGCAGTTCAACCAGCTCCTGCTTGAAGTCAACGGCTTCGGCCCAGTGCCGCTCGAACCAGGCCGCCAGGTCGCTTACCGCCCGCGCCCCGACCTCGCTCTTGATCAGCCGCCGACCGGCGTCAGAGACATTCGCGTCGGAAATTTGCGCGTCGGCGATGTCCGCCTCCCGCCGGCTGTCCCCTGTTACCTGTAACCTGTAACCTTGACCTAAATACGCGACCTTTTCCGCGGCGTCGGCATCGACTGCGGCTTCGTCGGGCGTGAGCACGCGATGGACGAGGTTCAGTTCGCGATTGCTCGACAAGCCCGGCCCGGTAAAGTTACTCGAACCGACGACGGCGGCGAACGGGCGCAGCCGATCGCCGCGGTTTTGCGGGCCGACGCGGTCGCGATGAAATAGGTACGCCTTGGCGTGCAGAAAACCACGCTCGAACCGGCGGACCTCGACCTTTTCGGAGCGGATGAAGGCGATCAGCTCCTCAACCAGCTTCAGCGTCTCGGCGGTGAACGGCTCCGCGTCCAGGTCGCCCTGGAGCCGTGCGGCCAACGCGGTTCGCTCGTCGGGCCGCAATCCAAGGTCGGAGCCGCTCGCCGGCTCCGAACCGATCAAAAGCCGCATCGCTCCCAGCTTGTGCAAGCCTTCTCGGACCAGGCGGTAGCCGGAGATCGCGAAGTAAGCCGTCGCCACGTCGAGCGGACAGCCCGCGCCGGCCGCCAGCAACTCGGCCAGCACGTCGGCCAGCTTATGGTCGCGGTTGTCGATGACGAAGGGGATCGCCGCCATCAGTCACTCCACTCCGGCTCGCGCAGTGCAACGAGCGGGCATGTCTTGCGCAATCGGCAAGAAGTCCTCACTGCCGCACGGCTGGAAGCCTTCCGGCCAACAAGCGCGCATGCGGCACAACAGGCGGTTTTGGAGCGGCGCATCGTGGTTCACTCGTTCGACGAATAGCTGCACGAAACGGACGTCGCATCGGGAAAGAAGGATGGTTACGTCGCGTGCAAGGTATCGAGCACCCCGATCGGGTCGGGCGGGTTGTCCGGATCAAAGCCGCTCCAGCGGAGATAAGCCTCGTACTCCGGACGCGATGGTGAAAGCAGTCGATTGGCGAAGACCGGCAACAGACAATCGGACTCGTAGACCTGATCCAGCCGTTCCATCTGCGTGAAGGGATGAAAACCGGGCTGCTGGGCGCCGCGCGTGTAGCGGAAGCGATAGAGTTCGCCATCGAATTCAAGCACCCCGACGGGTCGCCATCCGCATTCTTTTGGCGTACCGGGCCGCCAGGCGACGAACAGTGAATTCATTGGGCGTTCCTCGACAACAAACGTAGGCGGTTAGTCAACAGAAGTTCCAGTGTGAATTGCTTGCACGTTGGGGACATACGCTCGGGCGGCACTCTCTCTAGAATAGCACAAATCGCGTCGCGGTCCACGTCTGCGAGGCGTTCGAGCCATGTGACCCGGGCACTTGCCGAATGTTCGGCGAACGACTCGAAGGCTTCGATAGTTCCCAAAGGCCGCTCTTTCGCCGCAGTGTTGAAAGGTGGCAGGCGACGACCTCGGCCCAGTCCTCGCCGGTTCCGCGGTCATCCGCCTTGAAAAGCCATCGCTTTTCGCCGTCGCGGAACCAGAACTTCGGCTTACTGCCGAGCGTCTCCACGGCTTCCGCACGCCGGCGATTGGCTGGGCGAGTCGGGAAGGGGATCATAACATCCTCTCGAGTCTTCCTTCCAGCCCCGCCGCTTCCTCATCCGTCAGGCCGGCCATGCGGTAGATGATCCGGTCGATCAGGTCTTGCAACGCCTAGGCGGCAGGGGCCAACGCGGATCGTTCGCTCCGGGCGATCTCGCCGCGGGTCCGCTCGATCTCCACCTGCAAGATGCGCCGGACGTTCTTGACCTTGAAGCCCGTGTAGATTTGGGTGCCGAGTAAGCTGATGATGTTCGCCCCGCCGTGGCACGGAACAATCTCATAGCTTTCGCGGACGGCGAGGCGCACCTGCTCGGCGAGCGCCGCAAGCTCATCGAGTTTCTTGCCGGCGCCCGCGGGCGCACCGTCGCAGGCCAACAGGTAAAATGCCTCGCGATCGCCCCGGAACAGCGCGGTCAGGTCTTCCCACGACGATAGCCGTGGGTTGCCGCCTACGGCTGCAAGGACTCGCTGTTCAAGTTTCGTCATTGCTCGCTCCTGATGTCGGTTGAGGACGCAAAATGCTAAGCGGTGCTGTTTCGCCTCCATCTGGCCGAACAGGCAGGGCTGCGATTGTGCCAGCCAATCCGCCAGCGCGTGCGCGATTTCGTCACGGCTTGAACCGAGGTCAAACAGAACGTGGTGGCACGCGACCATGTGGCTACCGACTCGGTCGGGCAGACCGAAAAAGTCGACGGCGACCTCCTTTGGCAGTTGCACCTGCTTGCCGTCGCTCCCCGTCTCACGCGGCATGATCTCGACAATGAGGTCGCCCCGCGCGCGCGGCCACAGCGTCGCCGTTCGGCGTCCACGCTCGCGCCGCACGGCCCTGCGGCTCCGTCCTTTCCCAACGCGTCGGCTCCAAGTGAACGCCCCGATCCGCGCAGTCTTCTTCGCATGGGTAGATCGCTCGCGCCGGTACTCTTCGAGGATCGTGCCGTCCAAATGAATGCTGGCACTTTGAACGTGCTGATACCACTTCTCAAGTCCCTCTTCGGCGCCATCGAACCGCGTCACCGTTGCAAATTCGACGTTGAAAAGAAGACCATCCTCTGTCAGATTGTTGCTCCCGATCCAGAGTACGTCGTCCGGACCACCTGACAACCATGCGACCTTCGGGTGGTATATTCCGTCGTAGTCGACGACGAAGAAAACGTCGACGTCGTCTTTCGCCATGGCTTCGACGGCATCCGGATCGGTCAGGCCATGATCAGTCCCGATGTACGCGGTGGCGGCACCTTTGGTGCGATTCATCCAGGCGCGAACCGCCTTTCGGATTTGCGTCCAACCATTACATGTCACGGCGTAAAAGAACAGCCGAAGCTCCCCTGCATCGCGCCGACCACGCAGTTCCGTGACCAAGGAGTCGCGAAACTCCGCGACGGCCCAGGTCGCAAACGTCCCACCTCGGCAGCAGTAGCGTCATACGTCACTACTGATCGAAGCCGCCAGTTCCGGGTCAACTTGCGCGATCATGGATTCCACGCAGCTTGATAACCCGTCGAGGTCGACTGCGGCGGCGCCGTTGGCCGACGGCTCGATTGTGTCGTCCACATGCCGCGCCGTGTCGCATCGCCACTCACGGTACAGGTCGTCCGTCGCGAACGGTATCGGAATCTCGGTCAAATGAGTGATCTTCAGTTCAGCGAACAGCCGCCCTGTTCGCGGTTGAATCGATCTGAAATACCAAGTGGAAAATCGCGTGTTGAGCATGGCGGCGCAATAGCAGAGCAAATCCCAATTGACGCTGGGCTTCGGAATGCAGATGAAAAAGTTGTTCGATGCGTACAAGCCATGCTTGTCCACCGCCGCCATGACGTAATCACCCGTTCGGCGCACGAGGATCTTCTTTTGTCGATATAATTCAGCATCGCCAATGTTGAAATAGTCTCCTTTGTCTCGATCGAACGCTGACGGGTCGAGCTGAATCCACTTACCACGCCAATTGAGGCGCAGTGGGGCGATTTCGTCCCGTCCGAAGAAGAGTTTGTGACACGTCGGCCCACGGCATTCCTCAAGGAAGAGCTTCGAGCGGACATTGCCCGAGTGTACGCCCTCGCGAATGACAAACAGATCCCCAACCGTTGGCCCAAGCGATTTGGCGAGAGTAAGCAACCGCTGTCGACTGTTGGTCAGTGTCAGATTGAAACGAAAGTCCTTCGTCGTTCGGAAGGTCTCCTGGGGAATCACGTTCAACGGCGACTTTTTCGGGTTTAAGTCAACGACATTCGGGATGCAGTGCATCGAGTGGTCGCGGGAGGCGGTCTGGACAATGGCATTCAGCGAGCAAACATCGAGATTGACCTCACGAAACGGCATTCCCCAGTGAACGAGCGACTTGATCGCCGTGCGTTGCAGTAGAATCTCACGAATGGACGGATAGTTTTTCAAGAGGAAGATATCTGGCAAAAGCAACCCCAATCGTCCACATGCGCGAGCGCGCAAAGTGGATTGCTCAATGAAGGCGGCAAATGTGTCGACCACCCCTTTGCCACACCCTCGGAAGGATGCACGGAGGTATTCTTTCGTGTCTTGGCCTAATTCTGCTCCCCATGGCGGGTTCCCCACCACCGCGTCGAACCCCACCGACGCTGCGGCCAATTCGTCCTTGTGCTTCAGGCGCCGTTGCTCGACGTCGGCGAAACCGAAGAACACCTCGGGGAACTCGATCTCCCAGTGAAAAAACCGCCGGTCGGGCTGCTGGGCCAGCTCGGTGACCCGCTCGACGAGCACCCGCTCCTCCAGATCGGGCAGCGTTTCCAGGAAGCGGGCGCGGGTGGCGAGGTCCAGTTCTTGCCCGTGCTCCAGCAGCCCGGCCGCCTTGGGAAAGCCGAAATGCCGGGCAACCAACAGGTCGAGCACGATCTGGTAGCCCGACAACTCCAGCCGGGCGCGGCCGTATTCGTCGGCCGATTGCTTGACCTCGGCGGCCGTGGCGTCGGCCATCTTGTTCACATGCAATACGTGTTGGATCGCCCGCAACAGCGGGTCGTAGTCGATGCCGAACAGCCGGCCGCTCGTGGCGCCGGCCAGATCCTTGAACGTCGCCCCCACCAGCGAGTTGCCGCAGCGCAGGTGGTGGTCGAGAAACGAGAGCGGGGCGCCGAGCGTGAAGGCGTCGAGCCAGAGGCTGACCTTGGCCAGTTCGACGGCCATCGGGTTCAAATCGACGCCGTAAATACAACGCTTCAACACATGCCGCTTGAGCAGGTTGACGTCGGTCAGCTTGTTGGGATCGACCGTCACGCCTTGCTCGCCCAACGCCTCCAGAATGTTCCGCCGCGTTTTGTCGAGCATGAATACGACGGGGTTGATCGGGAACTGGTTGAGGAACGTCAAGAGCTTGTCGGTGATGAAGTCGCAGCACTCGACCAGGAAATGCCCGGAACCCATGGCCGGATCGAGCGCGCGGAACTCGAACAGCTTTTCGACCAGGCCCTTGTGGCTGGTGTAGGTTTTTTCCGCGGCCAACTCGCGCGCATCCCAGGTGGCGCCGTCGGACTTTTTCGCCGGGTAGGCCGTGGCCTTTTGCAGCTCGTTGTCGAACGTCTTGCGGACCTTGCGGAACTCGCCGCGCAGGGCTTCCAACCGCTCGTCGAGCACGGGACCGACCGTTTGCTCGACGATGTACTCGACGATCGGGTCGGGCGTGTAGTACGAGCCGCTGGCTTTCCGCTCGGCCTTGTCGTTGGAAAGGTAGACCTGCCCTTTGCCGACCACGACTTCGGCAGACCTGCCGCGCTTCGGCTTGGCTTCCGAGAGCGGGATGTACTTTTCGCCCTTCTTGTCGGCCCGGGTGGCCAGATCCACTTCGGCCACGCGAAGCTTGAACTCCAGCAGTCCCTCGTAGATCGACCCCAGGTGGCGGACTTCGAGCGATTTGTAGTCGATGAAGGCCAGCTTGAACGTTTTGTCGTCGGGGTCGCGGGCCATGTGGTCGATGGCCAAGGCCAACCAGCGGTCGGGCACCTTGTGTTCCAGCAGGAACCGGGCGATCGACTGTTCGCGATCGCCTTGGCGAGCGGGGGGCGTAAGCCCCCTGTTTGCATCGTGAGCGCCGCCGGTTTCCGCGTCCAGCGTTTTGGGACTTCGGGCCGATTTTTCGGAAAGAACAGGGGGCTGACGCCCCCCGCTCGCCATGAATAGACCCCCGTTCGCCACGCCGGTCATGAACAGTCCGCCGTTGTAGGTCGGCACGTTCCAGGCCGCGTTGCCGCAGTCCATAGCCGCGAACAGCCGTTGCAGCCGGTCGTAGAGGCGGGTTTCGTCAACGGCGTAGCGTTTGGCGATCCGTTCACCGACTTCGCTTTCGGCCACGCCCGCCACTTCGGCGATTTCCTCCTTGACCTTCTGCAAGCTGGCTTCGCGGTAAGCGGCCTCGCGGATGGGAAGCAGGTCGCGGGCCTCCGCGTAGAGCAGGAACAGAAGGCGGTACAGCAGCGTGAGCGTGGCCTCGAATGCGTCGCGAAGCTCGTCGTCGGTCGGGCGGCGCTTGATGCCGAGCCGCAGTCGGCGATCTTCCAGAAAGCCTTGGGCCAAGTGTGGAAAGATCGTCAGGAACACCCGCTCCTTGAGCCGTTCACCAAGTTGCTTGGCGTAGTCGCGGCTGCCGGTGGCGATTGAGTCGAGCCAACAACTGGCGGTCGGCGTTGTCGCGGTGTCACCGGGGGGCTGACGCTGGGGCACCTGCGCAGCGGGTCGGATCGCCTTGCCAGCGGCGGACTGAACAGGGGGCTGACGCCCCCCGCTCGCCTTGTCGGCAACGGACTGAACAGGGGGCTCACGCCCCCCGCTCGCCTGAGGGCGAGCGGCCAGCATAAGCCGGCCGGTAGGGGCGAATGCTTGCGACCGGAAGAACAGCCACCAGTAGCGGAACGCCTCGTTGGGATCGGTGTCGCCCGAAGCGATCAGGGCCTCGGGCAGATCGACTTCGTAGAAATTCGTGGCGCGCGAATGGGCGTGGCGGCTGTAGAGCCGCCATTGCCGGCCGTTGGTCACGATAATCCAATCGGCGACACATTGCTCCAAGGCCGTGACGACCGACGCGCCCGGGTTCTCATCGGGCGTGTGCTGGTCGAGGTGGTGGTCGGGACCGTCGAGCCAGCGGTCCCATGCGTAGACGAAAGCCGCCGTCAATCGGTCGCCGGTGGAATCGCACAGCAGGTAGTCGGGCTTGGGCGGGTCGCCCGTCGCCGCCTGGTTCGGCTGGGCCTTGTTCGGCTGGGCCGTGAAGCCGAGCAGCGTGAAGAGCGGCCCGAAAAGTTCGTCGCGGACGAACTGCTCGCCCTTGCCCAGCCACCGTTGGCGGGCGTCGGTCAGAAGCCGTTTCACGGCGTGGAACGCCTGGGTCGGGTTGTCGGCCCAGGTCGCGTCGTCGCGCAAGCGTGTCAGAAGGTAATGGTCGGCGAAGAGAGCCCGATTGCAGAAATAATCCTCGCTGAAGGCCGCCGCCTCGAACACGGTACGCAGCTTATCGAACTGCTCCAGCCCATCACGGCTGGTCCATGTGAAGCCCCGCAACGTGCGCAGCTCGCGGGTGTTGGGATCCTTTCGCGGCACCGCCACGACCAGCGGCACCACTTGAATTCGTCGCGCGCCGCCGGGGCCGCGGGCGTCACGCCGGCGCTTGTCGAGCAACACGAATTCGAGCGTGCCGAAGTCGGATGTCAGCACCAGCAAATGGTCGATGTTGGCTCGGCCCAGCACGCGAGCCAGGTCGAAGCGGCACTTGGCTGTCAGCGAACGGACCTCGACGAACAGCACTCGCAGAAAGCCTTCCGCGTCTTCCGACATGAGCTCGATCGAGCGGATGGCGGCGGCCGACTCGCCGGCCAGGCCAATGGCCTCCGGCGTCAGCGGCTTGCGGGCGGAAGTATCGTAACCGAGCGAAGATAAGAAGCCGGCCACGGCGTCGGCCGAGGCGAGACGGCTCACCTCTTTGGGCGGCAGGTTGAGGTTGGACGTATGGATCAAGGTCGCACAGCAAGGAGTGGAAGTCGATTCAAGAACAGGGGCGCGCCGAGAGTCAAACTTACCAGCCGCCAGGGCAAGAAGAAAGGCGGCGCGCCGGTGCCGGCCCTCCCACGCGACTTGCGGCCGACCCGGCGCATGGCGTGGCCCTTGGCCCCGCACCGTCACCCAGCTTTTTCGGCGGATGAAGGAAGAAGGTGGTTTAAGCGGGTCGCTGTTTTTTTCCCGACCGCCAATTGCCCGCACGAACGTACAGAGGTAAAATGCAATTGGGGTCGCGGTAACGGGGTCGCGGCGGCGTGCCTGGCCTGAATAAGGAGAGAACGAAACCCCAACCATGGAGATGGCACCTTTGGCTTCCGCTCCCGACTGGCCCGCCTTGGAAGCGGTCCTCGCACGCGATCCAGGCGGGCGCGGCGTGGCCGGCTACCGTTGGCATGGCCGCCTGCTGGCGGCCGGACAACTCGAAGCCGCCGCGCGCAGCCTCGCCGCCGGCGGTGAGCATGTAGCCATCGTGACAGGCTTCTGTGTCGCCGGCGCCGAGCCCCGAGCGGCTGAAACCGATGGTCCGCCCGGCGCGCTCTATCTTGCCCGCGCCCTGACGGCCCTGGGTATCGACGTGACGTTGGTCAGCGACTCGATCGCCCTGCCGCTGTTGGAAGCCGGCCGCAAGCTCTGGGACCTCGAGGGGGTCACGCTCTCGCAATTTCCGTTCACCTCAACGGGAAATATCGATACCTGGATCGACGAATTCCTGGCTTCGCCGCCACGTTCGCCGCCACGTAGCGGAACTCGTGAGAGTTCCCATTCGAACCCCGATGATCGGAATTCTCACGAATTCCTGGCTTCGCCGCCAAGTGGCGGAACTCGTGAGAGTTTCGATTTACGCCCCGACGATCGGAATTCTCACGAATTCCGCTACGCCTCCGGCCCGCCGCGGCGCCACCGGCCCCTGACGCACCTGGTGGCCATCGAGCGCGCCGGCCCCAGCCACACACTGCTGTCGCTGGCCGCGCAGACGCGCAGCGGCGCCGCGCCCATTGCCCTGTTCGAGCGCGAGGTCCCACCCGACGAGCGCGACGTTTGCCACAATATGCGCGGCGAGCCGATCGACGCCTGGACCGCGCCGTTGCACCGCTTGTTCGACGCGATCCGTGCGCGCGGGCTGCCGATCGAAACCATCGGGCTGGCCGACGGCGGAAACGAAATTGGCGCGGGCTCGGTCCCATGGGAAATCCTTCGGGAAACCATCGCGCAGGGACCGGCCGGTCGCGTGGCGTGCCGCATCGCCACCGACCACCTCCTTTTGGCCGGCGTCAGCAACTGGGCCGCCTATGCGCTGGCCGGCTCGGTCGCCGCGCTGGCCGGCCGCCGCGAGCTCATCGCCGACTGGAACGCCGACGGCCAGCGGCGCTTGATCGAAACCATGGTCCATCAAGCCGGCGCGGTCGACGGCGTCACGCGGATGCGGCAAGCCACGGTCGACGGCTTGCCGCTCGAAACGTATTTGCGGACGATGAGCGACATTCTGGGCGTGCTGACCAGGTAGGTTAAGATTTCCAGCCTGTCTTGGTCTTTTTGCGAGTTTCACCAGGTCTTCCTCGACGGCAGCCGTCGATGTGGTGTGCCGTAGCGCGTAAAGTAGCAGGCACACTCCGTGTGCCGTAGCTTTCGGTTCGCATGTGTCGACGAGGCGAGCACGGCTGGGTCCCAGAGGTTTCCCATGGGGAGCTTTCCCCGTTTCCTTTCCGTTCCCGCTTATCGGAGTCTTGCGTTGCGAAGTTGCGGCACACGGAGTGTGCCTACTACTTTACAGAAAAGACCCGGCGCGGCTTTTGAACCGCAAGGGCCTGGCAGACGCGCGTTGCCCACCCGATCTCCCTCGGAGTCGCTTTTCGCTGGGCCTCGAGCCACCGCGGCCGCCGCACGCGGCGGTTGAAGTGCCGCGCCGCCGATTGCTGTAATCGCCTTCCCGACCGCCCCAGCACGAAGCCGAGGAACTTCAAATCCCTCCGCGACGGCCGCGCCTGCGTCTTTCCCGCGTGCAACTTGAGCCGAAGCCCAGCCAGGCGCGCCGCCAGCGAGTCGCGGTGCTCCCAAAGCTCATGCTTGCTCGGTCTTCAGGTAATACGGCTGGCGGCGGAGGTAGTCCTGGGCGCGGTCCAGCGCCGCGTGCGTGCCCTTGCCTTTCCGGCAGGCATAGCTGTCGAAAATGAACCGCCGCTCGAAAATCGGCTCCAGCACGCGCACCAGCGCGTGATGCGCCACGCGGTCGCGATCAGCAGGGCGCGCCAGAGGTCAAAGTAGGTTCTGGCCATGGCACAGGACAAAAACGGCGGGCGGGGGCCTTCGCACCTGGGCTACCAGACCCCGCCCGCCACCGCGGCTTTGGCCCCGTCGCCCGGTCAGGTCATCGTTGGTCTGGCCGGGTCGGGTACACAGGATACGAACCGTGTCGTCTTCTTGGCACTGGCCGAGCGTGCTTCCCGCGCTAGGGCGGTGCAGACTCGGCATCGGGCGAAACTACGAACGACGATTGGAACGGACGGGACTAACGGCCACACAACACCCGAAACCCGTTGTTGTTGTTGCGGTTCATCGGGTGGTTGGCGTTGCGGTTCGCACAGCGACAGTTGGACGCGTTGTTGTTGAACGCGCCACCGCGAACCACGCGGGCCGACCCGGCGTTTAGCGGTCCATCCCCTTCCTCCATGCCCCCGGCAATCGCCCCAACTCATCGACCCGCTTCACTTGCGTGCCGGCGAGCAACTCAAGATCATAGGCTATCCGAAGCATGGCGCGAACGCAAACGAGTTTCCGCAACGAGATCAAAAAGCGGCGATGAATCACCGCACTCCAAATTTTCTCGCGAGCAGGGGGGCGGCCCCCCTGCACCCCCCAGGAGTCAGAGAACAGAGATCAGAGATTCAGAGTGCCAGACGACTGGAACGGACGGGACTAACGGCCACACAACACCCGAAACCCGAGGTTGTCGTAGCGGTACATCGGGGGGTCGGCGCGGCGGTACGCACAGCGACAGTTGGACGCGCTGCCGCTGAACGCGCCACCGCGAACCACGCGGGCCGACCCGGCGGCTGGCCCCGTCGGATCGCTCACGGTTTCAGCAGGATAGTCCGCCTGCCAATCCCAGCACCATTCCCATACATTACCGTGCATATCGAACAGACCGAAGGCGTTCGGCAATTTCGCGCCACCTGGCCACGTGCGCGATTTTCCGTTCACGCTGAACCACGCATACTGGGGCAGCAGGTCTTCATCCGCGCCGTAACAGAACCCCTCCGAACTTTTCGCCCTCGAGGCGTACTCCCACTCGGCTTCCGTCGGCAGCCGGTATCCGTCGGCCGCGAAGTCACAACGCCAAACGTCGTACTCGGCCTCGGTGCCGTCATAGTTCTTGAGCTTCTCCTTCTCGCCCGTCCGCTCGTAGCAGGGCTTCCGTCCTTCACGCGTGCTCAACCAGTTGCAATACAAGACCGTATCGAACCATGACACGCCGTTCATGGGACAGTCGGGCGTCGTACTTGATTGCTTCATCCAGTCTGCCCATTTCCAGTCGTTGGGTTTCTCGGCGGCCGGGTAACCGGGGTCGTCCAAGAACTTCTGGAATTGCTCGACCGTCACCTCGCGATCCGCGAGATAAAAAGCGCGCGTCAAGGCAACCTCGTAGGCCGGCTTCTGGTCGACTTGTCCGCTTATAGCGGCCGTGCCCATGGTGAACGTCCCTTCGGCGATTTCGACCATCGTCATGCCTTGGCGGTTGACGAACCAGCGGCGGTCGGAAGGGGGCCGACTGGCGGGCTTGATCGTCGGCGGCGTTTGCTCCCATTGCCGCAGCGTCCAGCCGGCGGCGGCGTGCGTGCCACCGTCGTGGTCGCCCGTGTAAAGCTGAAGCAATGTTCCGACGGCCGCGTCGCGCTCACTGGGCGGCGGCGCGATCGTGCCCAGCGCGGCGCAAAGCCCCGAGCGAAAGGCGGGGTCGTCGCTGGCCGCGACCAGCGCCGCCATGTGGGCGACGTCGCCGTGCCAGGCGGCGAAGCCGTGAATCAAGGCCGTGCGATGGCTCGGATCGCCGCGCAAGGCCAGGGCCTGCTGGGCCGGCTTCGGATTGCCCAGTTGCAACGCGACGATGGCGAAGCGCGCTTTCGCGCCTGGGTCAGCGGCCGATTCGGCGCGCCGCGCCAATTCCGCCAGCGCGGAACCCTTGATGTGCTCGAACGCTTCGACCAGGTTGCGGCACTCGCCCGCCGGCGCCGTCGCGGCCGCGTCGAGCAAGAACTCTTGTGGATCGCCGCCCAGGTCGGCCAAAGCGTAGGCCGCGTGCAACCGCTGTACGGCGCCGGCGTTTCGATCGTCGAATTTCGCCCGCAAACGCGGCAGCGCCAGCCGACGCATGGGCCGCAGGTTGTCGAGCGTGTAGCGTACCGCGTCGGCCGGGGCAGCGAAAACGCTTTCGGCCAGCGTCTCGGCGCGCCGCGCTTCATTTCGACGGTTCGCTGCGAGGCCCATGAATACCAGCATCGTCACAACCACCAGCAGACCCGTGAAACGCAGCCCGTGGTACTTGGCCGCCGCGCGCATCACGCGCCGTTCGGGCGTGGTCCACTTGCCACGCTTCGTGAAGAGCAGGATATTGGGCCATTCCCACCCACTGGGCAAAAAGCGCGCATCGGGTTTCGCGCCGTAGGCGGCGGCCCGTTCGGCCAGCCGCAGCTCGGCCCGGCCGCGGCGCGTTTCGCGCTGCTTGCGCGTGAGCCAATCGCGCAGCGAGGGAACGAGGTAGTCGTGGGTGAGTTGGAAATGATTTTGGATTTTGGATTGCGGATTTTGGATTGGAGACGACGCTGATGAAGGGTCCACGCCCGCAGTGTTGCCATCTGAACAGGGGGTTAACGCCCCCCGCTCGCCCCTGTCCCCTGTCGCCTGTAACCTGTCCCCCTCCTCATCGGCGGGCGTGATCAGCCGCAGCTCTGAATCGAGAATCCGCAATAGCTCGGCGAATTCGTCGGGCCGGCGCTCGTAGCCGCTGGCGGCGAGCAACTCAAGGGCGCCGCGCTGGTGCCCCTTGATGTCGGCGCCGGCCTCGGGTAGCAGGGCCTTGAGCACCGCGCGAGCGGCCTGCTGGTGCAGGCGGTGCCGCGGCGGCGCGGTCGAGGCGCTGAAGGTCTCTTCGAGGAACGTGGCGCCGACGCCGGCGATGCCGCCGATTTCCTTGAGCGTGACGGGTGTCCACGGCTTGCTCTTGACCATCTCGGCGAACAGCGCCAGGCGGACTGAAACCACCTTGCCGTCCTCGGCCAGGCCGGCCACGGCGGCATCGAGAAAACGCTCCTGGTCGGCCGTAAGCTCGTCAACCGCTCTGTAGGGAACGCCCTCCGTGGCGTTCCGCGGCGGGCTACGTCCGCCGTCGGAATCCGGAACGCCACGGAGGACGTTCCCTACAGAGGGCAGGCAGCCGAACGCGCGGCCAAATAGCGCCAGCACGCGCCGCGCGTGCCGCGTGTCGAAGAGGTCCGTCGCGGCGCTGTTCTCGCCCTCCACCAGCGGGATCTCCAACTCGCGCAAGAAGCGTGAAGCGGCCATCCAAAAATCGTCGCGGACCATCACCACGCACTGCACCCGGCCGCCGTCGCACTGGCGCAAAGCCCGCACCAACTCCGTCCCTTGCGCCTCGCGGTGCGAGTGCAGCCATTGCTCGAACTGGTCGAGCACGATCACCACCTTCTCGCCCGGCGCCAGGCCGCGGCCGCGGCGCAGCGCGGCCAGCATATCGACCAAGGGTTGCGCAGGTTGTGGTGCGGGCGTCGCGCCTGCCTCCTCAGATTCAGCGGGCGGGACGCCCGCACCACAAGCCTTGCGCAGCAGCTTCAATAGCCGGGCCTCGGTGTCGTCGGGCGTGGCCTCCAGATAGACGGCATGCACGCGGGGCGCCAGCCGCGGTAACACGCCCGCCTTCATCAGCGAGCTCTTGCCGCAACCACTCGGCCCGTAGCTCAGGCCGACGGCAAACGTCGTGTCGGAGTCGGTCCGCTCCATACGCGACTTCCAGAAGCGAATGCTTTCGGGCAGCCCCTCGCGGTCGGTGGGGCCGGGCAAGAGTTGCAAGAAGAAATCGGCATCATCGCCGTCGAACGAACGCAGCCCCTTGGGGATGATCGGAGCGCGGGGGGCGTAAGCCCCCTGTTGGCGTGCGCGCCGAGTCGGAATCGGAAGGAGGCGGCGGGGCGGCAGGCGGGGCGGCAGGCGCGGCGGCAGGCGTCAGGCGTGGAACTTCCGGAGCGGCGGCCGCGGCCGCCGGCGACACCACCGGGGGGCTAACGCCCCCCGCTCGCCTATTTTTCCGCTTCGCCTGCCAGTGCCGCAAGTCCTCGGCCAGATCGAAGGCCGTCGTGTAACGGTCGGCCGCGCGCTTGGCCAAGGCCTTGAGGCAAATCCGCTCCAGCTCCTTGGGGATCGCGTTGTCGAGCTGCCGCGGCGGGCGGATTTCACCGGTGATGATCTCGTCGAGCAGTTCGGGCATCTGAGGGCGGCGGTAGGGCCGGCGGCCGGCCAACAGCTCGTAGAACACCACGCCCAGACTGTAAATGTCGCTGCGCGCGTCGACGCGGTGCCCCTCGCCGCCGGCCTGCTCGGGGCTCATGTAGGCCGGCGTTCCGCAATACGTCGAGCCGCGGCCGAACGACTCGTCGGCCAAGGCCAGGCCGAAATCGGCCACCAAAGGATGGCCCGCCTCGTCGAGCAGGATGTTCTGTGGCTTGATGTCGCGGTGGACCAGGCCCCGCTGGTGCGCGTGGTTCATGGCGTCGGCGATGCGGGCGACCAGTTCGGCGGCCTCCTCGTGCGACGGACGGCGGCGCTCGATCAGGCCGGCCAGGTCGCCGCCGGGCATGAACTTTGAAACCACGTAGCACCAGCCCTCTTCGGTGCGCCCCAAGTCATAAACCGGCACGATGGCGGGGTGGTCGAGACCCGCCAAAACGCGGGCTTCGGTCAGGTAGGCCTCGGCGTCGGCCGGCGTTTCGATCCGTTCGCGGCGCGGCACCTTGATCGCCACCACGCGCCGCAACTCGGGGTCGTAGCCACGGTAGACCCTGCCGTAGCCGCCTTCGCCCAGCAAATCGGTCACTTCGTAGCGGCCGAATCGCGGCTGCGCCGGACCGCTTACGCCCGGCACGTCGTCGGAAACAGGCGTCGTCGCGTAGGGGTCGGAGGGAGGCATCGCCGCTTCGGCCTGTGGCTGGGGATTCATTCCGAGAAGGCCCGCCTCGGGCGTACTCGACCGATGTTCCGGCGGCTGACTTGAATCGGACAATTGGCTCGAATCGGACATCGTCTCGCCATGCCAAGCTCAACGCTGGAAGAACACACCCGCCGCGACGTGATTATGGTCCCCTCGAGGGGTTTCCGCAAGCATTCCGCGAAAAATCAACGACCCGCTTGACCGGGGCGGCCAAGTTCTGCCTCGCCCGCGCCGCCAAGCACGCGGCGACCCGCGCGCAGTTCGGCGAGACGATTGGGATCTTCGAGATGGTCAAGGAGAAACTCGCCTACCTACGCATAGCGTGGGAACGAGGAGCAATTACATGGACTTGCCGACTGGCATTTTAAGCTGCGCGGCGGTATTCTCTATTGATGGAGGATGACGAATCATGAGCCATTTCGGTGAATATCAAGTTGCAGTCGAAGCGGCCTGGGCGCAAGCCAAAGCGGCGCATCCCGAGGAGATTGGCGGGCTTTTGCAGTACGTGCAGTCAAGAACGGGACCACGAATCTATGCGAATTGCTGGTAGATGGAAACCGTGCGTATGAGCGTGGGCAATCGTGAGAAGCAGATCAAACAAGCCGAGGAATTGCTGGGCGACGGCGCGGCCAAGGTCGGCTTCGCCAAGGGACTCTTCTTCGGCCGGCACCTCAGCCAGCGGCTGCTCCCCTATCCCGACCTGACAACCGACCGTCGCGCCGACCAACTGGTCGATGACGTGCGCAGGTTCTGCGCCGAGCAGATCGACCCGGTCGCGATCGACCGCGAGGCGCGCATCCCCGATCACGTCGTCGCCGGGCTGGGAAAGCTCGGCGTGCTGGGGGCCTGCCTGCCGAAAAGCTGCGGAGGGCTGGCACTCAGCCAAACTTCGTATTGCCGGATTCTCGAACTGCTCGGCGGGCATTGCGCGTCGACGGCGCTGTTCGTCAACGCCCACCATTCGATCGGACCGCGAGCGCTGGTTTTGTTCGGCACGCAGGCCCAACAAGACCGCTGGCTGCCGAAAATGGCCACCGGCGAGTGGATCAGCGCCTTCGCCCTTACCGAGCCGGAGGCCGGCAGCGACGCCGCCAACGTCCAGACCCGGGCCACGCCGTCGCCCGACGGCAAGGGCTACTTGCTCGACGGCGAAAAACGCTGGATCACCAACGGCGCGCTGGCCAAGGTGCTGACCGTCATGGCTCGCACGCCCGTGCCGGGCGGCAAGGAAACGAAGATCACGGCCTTTCTGGTAACGCCCGACATGCCGGGCTTCGAGGTGGTCGAGGCGCGCATGCCCAAGTGCGGCGTGCGGGGAACAGCCACCTCGCGCTTGGCGTTTCACGCGATGTTCGTGCCCCACGAGAACGTGCTGGGGCAGCTTGGAAAGGGACTCAAGGTCGCGCTCACGGTGCTCGACTTCGGCCGCACGACATTCGGCGCCAGTTGCACCGGCGCGGCCAAGTTCTGCCTTGCCCGCGCCGCAAAGCACGCGGCGACCCGGGTGCAGTTCGGCGAGACGATCGGGACCTTCGAGATGGTCAAGGAGAAACTCGCCTACATCGAGTCCGGCGTCTTCGCCATGGAAGCCGCCACCTACCAGACCGCGGCCCTGATCGACTCGGGCGCCGACGACTACATGCTCGAAACGGCGGTGCTCAAGGTCTTCGCCACCGAGGTCCTCTGGCGGATCGTCCACGACACGTTTCAGATCCACGGCGGCATGGCCTATTTCACCGACGAGCCGTACGAGCGACTGCTTCGCGACCACCGCATCGACCTGATCGGCGAGGGAGCCAACGACGTGCTCCGCGCGTTCGTGGCCCTGGTCGGCATGCGCGACGTGGGCCTGGAGCTGAAGGGCGTGCTCGACGCGATCATGAGCCCGTGGGGCAACCTCGGCAAGCTCGGCGGCTTCGCCGGCCGGCGGCTCGGCGCGTTGGTCGGTTCGCCCGCCATCGCCGTCCGATCGAGCGAATTGGAGACCGACGCCGCGCAGCTCGGCAAGCTCGTCGGCGCATTCGGCTCGAACGTCGATCGGCTCTTGAGGCGCTATCGGGAAAGCATCGTCGATCGTCAGTACCAATTGGGCCGCGTGGCCGACGCGGTGATCGAGTTGTACGTTTCGAGTTGCGTGCTCAACCGGCTCGACCGTCTGTCGCGTGCCGCCCGCGCCGACGAAGCGCAAACCGGGCGCGATCTGGCCACCGGACGCTACTACCTGCTCAGCGCGTCCCGCCGCATCCGCCGCCACCTGGCCGACTTATGGGACAACGACGACGAGGCCACGACCCGTTTGGCCAACCAGGCGCTGGGGAAGTAGAGCCATTCTACGAGCGGGCTGCTTCGACACTAACCCGCAGCGCAAGCTCGGGGGGTCCGCCACGCGGCCCACGAAACGGTAGGGATCATTTTCAGAAAAAAGCACGCTCGTTGCGCAGCAACGAACGTGCGAAAAACGAGACGACGGCGAAGCGAAAAAAAACGATCTCCGATAACCCAGGACTCTGAGCCTGCCGCGAAAGCGGCCCACAGTTGGCTCCCCACACTTCGCCCCTCCACACGCGCTTTTGGATCGCTTGGGAGGGTTTCGGAGTCGTTTTTTTTCGCGCCGCGACGACGCTTATGGGGCGATCAGTCCTCATAGCTCGGCCGACCACCCGCGCCGGCGCGCGCACGCATTAACGCCGCGTTCATGGTCGAGATCGTGACGTAGCCCGCCGCCGCGTCGGCGCGCCCGAGCTCGTCGATTGCGCTATCCGCGCCAAGAACGCTCGCGATCCACTCACGCGCACGCGGATCGCCCGACCGCGCTTGGCACATCGCCGCTTCAACGAGGCGCTGCCACGCCCCCGGCGTCACCACGTCGAAGACAACGGACCAGTAGCTGGGGGCCTCTGCGAGCGTCGTCACCGGGTCTGAGGGCGCCGCGTCCGGCGCCGGGACCGCGCCTCCGCGGGCCCGCTCGGCGCGCGCCGCCGCGACCGCGTCGAGCATGTCCGTGTAGACGACGTGGGATGCGACGGCGCGCACGGCGCGCTCAACGCGCGCCGCGTCCGCGAGGCCAATCGTGCGTTGGATCCAAACGCGCGCCCTGTCGTCGCCAAGCAGCGCCTCCTCGTACGCGACCTCGACGATCTCGCGCCACGCCTCAAGGGTGATCGTCCGGAACGAAAGCTCGCGGTAGATCGCGCCCCGCTTGGCGGTATGCTTGGCGACCAGCGCCGCGTCGTCGCGTTCCACGAGTATAACTCCTAGATTGGCCAGCTTGCCGCAAACCCCTAAGGCGACATAAAATACAAAAGCCGGGGTTTCCACCGTGTCACTGTCCCCACAGTCCGGGGAAAATAGGCAGTCGAATTTCCGCGCGGCGGTGCACGTAAAAACACCCCAGGGGGCCCATCCTTCCATGGATGGGGCATGGAAGGTGGCAGAGATGGCCCCCTGGGGGTCGGGACGTTCGGGGTGCCCACGCGGCAAAATCGGCGAGGCGCGGGGTCCCCGGAATGCGTGCGCGGCCCAAATTCGCCATTGCGGCTGAGACGGCAGCGCAAAGCGCCCCGAATAGTGACGCGCGCGCCGAATTAAAATCCCCCCAAAGCTTACTCTCGGGGCGGCGCGTGCGCTCGCCCATCGCCGGAAGGTGAACGATGATCGCGCGGTCGATCAGGTCGCCGCGGGTGGCGACGTCCTCGATTCCGGTGACGAGCACGGGCCGTTGCGCGTTAAAGACGACCTCGCGGTCATTCGCGTAAAGGGCGCGCGTCCCGTAACCGCCCCCGGTTGAAAGCCGGCACAAGGCGTCGGAAAGCCAAACGGGCAACGCCGACAGGTTATCGAGCGCAATTACCCAGTTGTTGTGCGCGCAGACCGCCAGATCCTGAAGGTCGCGCGGCGCGGCGCGTAACGGGGCGTAGTTCGGGTCGACGAGGGCGCGGAGTATGCGGGCCTGCGTGCTTTTACCGGAGCCTTGCTCGCCGTGAAGGAACAACACCGGATAGGGCCCCTCAGGCCGACAGGCCGCAACGAGCCACCCCGCGACGAGCGGCCAATCCTCGTCGGCGACGTTGACGAAGGAGCGGATGTCGCCTAGCGCCAACCCGCGTGTTGGAACAGGAAGTTCGCGCGCAGACGGAGCGCGCCGAAACGGGACGCGCCCGCGCGAATCCACCGCGTACCCGAGCGGCGACACGCGAATTAGCGTACCGGCCTCGTCGCAGGTGTCGATAACGATCTCATCGCCGTCGCGCCCGACCCGTAGAAAGACGTCCTTAACGTCGCCCGCGAATGTTCCCTTGGCCGCCGCGAAGGCAACCGCATCGTTCAGGGCCGACGGAGTCGCCGCCCCTCCGCACTTTTCAAAATACGCCTTTGCGATCCACTGCCGAAACGCCGAGGAGTGGACCTCGAGGTACCCAAACGATTCGCCGTTCGCGATGGTCGCGTGCGGAACTCCGGCGCGGTCCCGCCAATAGCACCCTTCGGCGCAGATCCTGAGCAGGATCGCGCTTTGCGACTTTCGCCCGCGCCATAGCTCCGGCGAGTCGGCGGCCTTTTTTTCAGTCACCGGTCCTCCTTTCCGTGCGCACGCCCGTTTCGCGCCGGCGCGCGCAACGTGAGCACGCCAGCAGGCGGCGCCGCCCGTTTGCGTCGCATCGGCCGGGCGAGAACGCGCCATTGCGCGCCCCGAATCGAGTCGATTAGGAAAACGGCGTCACGCAAGTCGTCGTCACTTACGGTGGCGATCAGGCGCGCGAGGCGGGTCGGAACGTTGATTCTCATCTGGAACCCTCCGCCGATGGAAATGCCTCCCACAACGAGCCGTCTGCGCCAATCTCGACTGGGACGGCGCAAAGCATTCCGTCCTCGGGAGCGGTCTCCGCGTCGCGGACGATGCACGTGAGCGCGCGCCCGTCGCGGCCACGCACGTCGAAAAGTACCCAAGCGCCGCCGCGCCCGTCATACGGCACGTTAACGGCGCGCCTGTTACGAACCGTTCCGACAAGGAGCAATGTCGCGCGTTCGCTAAGATTGTAGAGGTACTCGCCAACTTCCGGGCTCGACCCCGGAAAGGCGTAACAGCGTCGCGGCTTACGGCGGCGCGCCCAGCGCCAAAGTTGCCGCCCGATCATGCGAGGCATTGGCGAGCCAAAAATGGCGCGCGCCAAAAAGCAATCGTGTGGAATCTTCATTAGAACGCCTCCTTGCGCGCCTGCCGCGTGTTGGGATGTTGACTCTCATTGAACGGCCGTCCACGTAGGGGGCGCCTCCCACAACATCCCCTCCCTGCCAACCTTGACCGGAATTGCCCAGCGCATTCCGACTTCCGGGGCGCACGCAGGGTCGGTGACGACGGATGTGACACTGTTCCCGTCGCGCCCGCGCACGTTGAAGCAAATTGACGGCCGCTCGCTGGCGCACGGCCCAGCGGCGAGTGTGCGCCGCTCAACGACTGTCCCAACAAGGAGCAACGATGAACGCGTCGTGAGATGCCAAACGCTCTCCGCCGCCTGCCGCGTCCCTCCGCCAGTCGTGGCGCCGCGCGTTACGACGACATCGGGCGCGCCCCGCGAAATCAGCCTGCGGAGAAGGCACGGAAGGTGCGATCCGAAAATCGCGCGAACGACACGGATGATGGATGGGTGTTCCATTAGAATGCCTCCCCCTGTGCGCGCGCCTCGCGCAACGTTCCGTTCGTGCCCACGAACACCGGGATAGCGCACACGGCCCCCAGCGCCGGCGCCGTCGCCACACTGTTGACGACGCACCCGACAACCCTGCCATCGACCCCGCGAACATCGACGCGAAGCATCTCCCACGGACCTTTTGCTCCCGTTCCCTTGATCTTGCGCCGGTCAGTGACCGTCCCAACCAGGAGCAGGGGCGACTCCTTCGTCAGGCCCAACAAGCTCACGATCGTCTCCTGCGGAGTCTCCGTCCTCGAACCCTGCTTCCGTGGGGTCCGCTTCTCCGGTAGTCCCGTCGTTAATTTCGACTTTCCACCCATGTTCGATCTCCAGTGAAAATGGCTTCCGTGACAACAACACCGCCGAACACCAGCGAACGAGCTTTCGCCCGACGGCGTTACGGCCCGACCGCCAACCAAACTTTCCTGTGCGGTCCGCGACGGATCGACCGTAATCCTGCAACGGCCCCTCGTTCATCATAGCGCTCGCGGCGGCCTGAAGAAATGCCCTACGCATGTGGCGCGCCCCGCGAGTCGGCAGGTGGCTCGTGACTTTGTCCGCCGAGACACGCTTCGATGGGTCGAACCCCGAGTACGCCACGATCGAGCGAAGCCCATTGAATCGGCGGCGTGGGTCCAATCCGACCTCGCTGAGAAAACAGAGCGCGAGGACCGGGCGGACAAAAGGCACCGTCTCAAGTAGCTCGAGTTCGCCGCCCGTCACAGCCGAGACCGTGCGAAGGAAGACCGCGACGCGCTCGGCGCGCATTGCCTCGACCCCGACCAACTGCCGATCGTTCGTCTCGCGGACGAGCAGCGGAAGCGCGTTGATGAACCCCGAAAGCGGCGCGAGTCCCGCCGCGCCCCGCGAGCTCAGCTCCTCCGGCGGGCGAACAATTCCCCTGCACGCGTCGGAGAAAATCGCCCAGCCGCGTTTCGTGTTGATGTTGAACTCCGCGTTAATGCCGAACATGCACATCCTTGACTTGAGGGCATTTGTGCTTCGCGTAATCGCGCTGCCGAGTTTGACCCACCGCCGGTAGGACGTGCGAAGCGCGAGCTCCTCCCACGTCGGAAGTACGTACGGCGCGAACGTCCCCGCCATGCAGTGGTGCGCGAGCGCCTGGGCGTCCCAACGGTCGGTCTTTCGTTTGGCTGACCCGACGAGCATCGGGTTGATAACAATCCGGACCCACTCCGAAAGCGCCCAAAGCACCGGGAAATGGTACGTCGACGTGCTTTCCATAAGGACGCGCCTGTTGGCCAGGGGAACACGGTCCTCAAGCCACTCACGCATAGCCTTAAGCCCGAACGGGGAGGTGTCGAATTTCGCGAGGTCGCGTTTCTGCCTCCCGGTGTCGTACACCGGGCGCAGGACACAGCACCAAACCATATCGCGGTGACAGTCAATGCCAACGCCGTAGGGGAACCACTTCCCGTCAACTTCGTCCGTCGTCGTGATGCCGGTCTCACGGTTGAGTCGTCGCATTTCACGCCTCCATCGTGCGGTTGTGGTCTACGCCCGAATCGTCGAGAGCGGGGCGGCGCGAGGCCGAACGCCCAACGACCGCGATCGCGACGTGAAGGATTTCGCCGCGAAGCTCCGCAACACGAATAGCGGTCTCAAGCTGGTCCGCGATCGCGCCACGGTAGGCGTTGCCCCAATCGGGCGCGTGCATCCCAACGAACGACGTGACCTCGCCCTTCTGGACGCGGATGTTGTCGAGCTGCCGCATTGCGGCATGCACTCGGGCGCCGTTCAAAAACGTAGCGGACGCCGCCACAAACGCGCCGTCGTGCCTTCCCACGCCTACGAACCAGTAGTCACCGTACGCTGGCTCGCCGCACAGAACTTCCATCAATTGCGCTAGCATGACACCTCCTTGCGTCGTTGCGATGAGCGGGCTTCACGCCCCAAGTTGTCTTAAGGTCAAAAAATGCTGACCGACTCACGTCGGCGTAAGGTACATTAACAAACTATCTGAGGTGACCGGAAATACCGTCAACAAAGTTTCGTCGAAGAACGCGCCGCCGTTGGCCAAAGCTTGCAAAGGAGATCGGACGCGGAACGAACCACGCACGTCTCAAACTGCGGGAGTGGCGTAAAGGCGGTCAGCATTTGCGAAAGTCTAGCGGAAAACAAAACCGTCAAGAGCAGTTTCCACAAATAATTTCGCGCGTCTCGCTCGCGGCCGGAACGGCGCTGACGCTGGCGCGCCACAAAAGGCGAAGGCGTAGCGAAAAAACTGACAAAACCGTTCCTTTACCCGACGAAAGCTTCCGAGCGTGGGGCACGGAAGAACGCTGCGGAGGAAGAAGTCTTAACGCGTCTAAAGCCGGGCAATCCGCCGAGACGGATTTCCTGGTCGGTACAGGAACGGTTTTGTCAGTTTTTTCTTGCGCAGTTTCGGCTGCGCCGAAGCCGCGTTTTGCGCGGTCGCGCTGCGCCCCGCTGCGCGAGGCTATGGACCAACGTGCGCTGTTCCTTTATATGCTAGTTGAACTAACCGCTTCGCGGGGGCGGACAAGACTTTCCGTTTGTCGGTGGCGTGAGTTGGCGACCGTCACGGTGCGTCCTGCCGGGGTAAGTCGCGTTGTGCTGCCGCGACGGTTTGACACTTTGG
>Ga0307374_10000487_pt1 | contig 76341 bp, 53 predicted proteins | sample OX3MG_FD_202532 | JGI IMG/M metagenome (GOLD analysis project Ga0307374, IMG submission 202532) | Soil microbial communities from Risofladan, Vaasa, Finland - OX-3 | ecosystem: Environmental > Terrestrial > Soil > Coastal area > Acid sulfate soil | place: Finland: Risofladan, Vaasa | collected... | reverse complement strand
TGGCCAGGTTGTGTTCCGCCAGCGCCTTCAGTCCCTGCCTGCCCAGCAGGCACAGATAAATGGTTGCGGCCAGCGCGCACAGCGACTGGTTGGTGCAGATGTTTGAGGTGGCCTTCTCGCGCCGGATGTGCTGCTCGCGGGTGGCGAGGGTCAGCACAAACCCCCGCCGCCCTTCGGTGTCGACGGTCTGGCCCACCAGCCGGCCGGGCATCTGGCGCACAAATTTTTCACGGGTGGCGAGGAATCCGACATACGGCCCGCCAAAAGCCACGGGCACGCCGAACGATTGCGCTTCGCCGCAAATGATGTCCGCGTCCGCCGGCGGGTTGACCACGGCCAGGGAGAGCGGCTCGGTGACGGTCACCACCAGCAAGGCGCCGCTCCGGTGGACAAGCTCTGCAATTTCGCCGAATTGCTCGATGACTCCCAGAAAATTGGGTGATTGCACCACCACGGCGGCTGTTTCCCGGCTAAGCGCCGCTTCCAGCGCCTCAAGGTCCAGCCGGCCGGAAGGGGAATAAGGCACTTCCGCGATTTCCGTTCCCAGGTGCCGCACGTAGGTCGACATCACTTCGCGGTATTCGGGATGAAGCGTTCTTGCCACCACCAGGCGATTGCGGCGAGTCAGCCGGAGCGCCATCAGCGCGGCCTCAGTGGTAGCGGTGGAGCCGTCGTAGAGCGAGGCGTTCGAAACTTCCATGGCGGTCAACTGGGCGATCAGCGTCTGGAACTCAAACATCGCCTGCAGGGTGCCCTGCGCGAGTTCCGCCTGGTAGGGCGTGTAGGCGGTGAAGAATTCGCCGCGGGAAAGCAGCGCGTCAACGGCCGCGGGCCGGAAGTGCGAGTAAGCGCCCGCGCCCAGCAGCGAGACGTACTGGCGCGTGCTCTGGCTCGAGGCCTGCTGGAAGAACTCCAGAACTTCCTGTTCGGAAAGCGGCCCGGGAAGGTCGAGGCGCCCTTGAAACCGAATTTGTTCAGGAATTTGCGAAAAGAGTTCTTCGATCGAACTGTGGCCGAGCGTCCGGAGCATTTCCTCGCGGTCGCGCGGCGAGTTCGGAAGATAGCGCATCAGCTGGACTCCGCCTCCTGGATGTACGCCTCATATTCTTCCGACGACATCAGGCCCTCGAGTTCCTTGGGGTCTGAAATAAGAACGCGGATGAGCCACGCCCCTGCGTGCGGATCAGAATTCAGCAGCTCCGGGTGTTCCTGCAGCTTGCTGTTGACGGCGGTGATTTTTCCGGTGACGGGAGAAAAAACTTCTGAAACAGCCTTCACGGACTCCACCGTTCCAAAGGTCTCGGCAGCAATCACCTCTTCGCCCGAATTCGGAAGCTCCACATAGACGATGTCACCCAGTTCTTTCTGGGCGTGGTCCGTGATGCCGATGGTCCCGGTATCGCCGTCCAGTCGAATCCACTCATGGTCTTTGGTGTATTGAAATTCTTCGGGGTACATGAAATCCAAGCTCCCTTATGATTTTCGTTCGGGGCGGACATGACTTTTGCCCCGTCTTTCCATCCTACTTTGGCCGCCTGTAAAAAGGTAGTATCACTTGCCTGGCCCGCACTTTTCTCTGCCGGATCTCGATCATGAACTCGTGGCCGGGCTGCGCTGCCGCAGGCGGCACGTAGGCGAGCCCGATGTTTTTCTTCAGGAACGGGGCGGGAGAACCGCTGGTCACCTGTCCCGCCTTTTCCCCCTCGATCCAGACCGCGTAGCCGTCCCGGGCGATGCCGGCTTCGGCCATCTCAAAACCCACCAGCTTTTTGCCGACGCCCTGCTCGCGCTGCTTCAGCAGCGCGCCGCGCCCGAGGAATTCCCCTTTGTCCAGCTTGCAGATCCAGCCGAGGTTGGCTTCCAGCAGGGTGGTATTTTCATCCAGTTCGTGCCCGTAAAGCGCGTATCCGGCCTCCAGGCGCAGCGTATTCCGTGCGCCCAGTCCAACAGGTTGCACGCCTTCGTCCTTGCCTGCATCCAGCAGGGCGTTCCAGACGCCTTCGGAATGTTCGGGCGAAAAGTAAAACTCAAATCCGTCCTCGCCCGTATAGCCGGTCCTGGCCAGAATGCCAACCACCCCGCAGCATTGGGCCGGGGTAAACCAGTAGGTGCGAATGGAAGCGAGGTCAGCGCCGGTGACCTTGCCCAGAATCGCCGCGGCCTTCGGACCCTGCAAAGCAAGCTGCGAATATTGGGAAGACACGTTTTCCAGCTCGGCGCCCACCGAGTTGTGATCGGCAAGCCAGTCGAAATCCTTCCGGGTATTGGCCGCGTTCACGCAGATGAAGTAATCGTTTTCGCCCATCCGATGGATAACGCAGTCGTCCACCGCGCTGCCCTGGGGATACATCAGGGCGCTGTACTGGGCCTGGTGGTCGCTCAGGCGAGAAACGTCGTTGCAGGTGATCGATTGAAGAAAAGCCAGCGCCCTGGGGCCGCGCACCGCAATCTCGCCCATGTGGCTCACGTCAAAGAGGCCGGCCCTCTGGCGCACGGCCAGATGCTCCTGGGTGATGCCCGCATATTCGATGGGCATTTCCCAGCCGCCGAACTCCATCATGCGGGCGCCCGCTGCCTGATGGGTGGAGTAAAGCGCCGTCCGCTTTGGCCGGGATTCCGCCGGCATGGCCAAATCCATTCCTCCCTGGTCAAATCTTCTGATGATGCCGAAAGATGGAAGTTAACACGCCCGCGGGAAAAGGGTCAAGGACGTGCGTCACTCCTGCCGATGAAAGGCATTGGGGCACAACGCGAGGGGGCGCCGGTTGATGCAAGGCCCCGCTCGTTGGCGAATCGGCCGGCCCATCGCGCGCCGCGCCGGCAGGAGAACCCGATCATGCCCAGAAAAATCTTTCAGTGTTGTGCCTGCGGCCAGACGGAAGACCGCTGCCAATGCGTGAAGTACTGCGCCCTTTGCCACGCGGACCACGGCGTCCGGCTCACCGAAGACGGACAATATTACTGCCTCGACTGCCGCGAAGCCTGCGACTTCCAGACCCAGGAAAACGTTTAAACGCTTGCTCTCGGATGCTCCCGCCGTTACCGCAATTGATTAGGAGGCGAGCGAAGGGTGAAGTATGAAGGATGAAAAAAACACCCTGTGGCCGTTCTTGTTTTATTTCATCCTTCATTCTTCACACTTCATCCTTCATTTTTCATCCTTTCCCGCCGCTTAGGCGGCTGTTGCCGCTGGTTTAAGCCGTATGGTATCGTTACTGCTTGGGCGGGCGGGGGTTTTGCGCGGCCTTTTGACCCAACCCTCAACGGCATTGTGATCCAGCCTATGGCCAGGAAAACCACAGCACAGGAAGAAAAATCAACGGGCGAGGCCGCTGCGTCCTCGCGCTCACTGCCTTCATCCGGAAGCCTGTTCGGCCTGTGCCTGGCAGCGTGGCTGGTTCCCGGGCTGGGACATTTCCTGCAGGGGCGCAAAGGGCGGGCCGTGGTGCTGTTCCTGGCCATTGTGGCGATGTTCTTCTTCGGGGTGGCGATGCAGGGGCAGTTTTTCGCCTCCGGTTCCGGATCATACCTGCACACGCTGGGCTACTTTGCCGAGCTTTCCACTGGAATCCCCATGCCGGCAGCCACCTTCTTCGGCTACGGGGGCGGCAACGTCTATTTTGTCTGCTCGGATTATGGCACTGCGTTTTTGATTTCCGCAGGCATGCTGAACGTCCTGACCATCCTGGATGCGTACGACATTGCGGTGGGAAGGAAGCCTTAGCAGATTGTCGGCCCCATGTTCTATGACCTTACGATTCCGATGTCCGTGCCCGTCATTCCGATCCCGCTGAAGCGGGAGAGGAATCTGCTTTGTTTGTCTTGACAAAGATACAGCAGATGCTTCGCATGGCTCAGCATGACGGTGCGACGTTTTTTGCCGAAGGGTAAAACAAATGGTTCTCTCTCATTTTGAAGCCCTGGTTCTGTTTTCCCTCTTCGTTTCCGTGGTGTTTGCCGTGCTCAGCAAACGCACGCTGCGGGAGCAGGTGATTTACGGCGCCAAGGTTTTTATCGCCTTTGTCGGAATCGCCTTGCTGCTCGGCTGGATCATGCTTCCTTTTGCCTGATTCCGGGCGCCCTCATTTCCCTGCCCGATCCTGAATCTCTACAGACGGCCTCTCATCTTTTGGAAACCAGGTCGCCGAAGGCGGGAAGCAGTTTGTATTTGTTCCGCCAGCTGGTGTACATGATTCCGATGGCGCCGGGCGTGCGGTCGAGCGACTTCAGCCAGCCTTTGGGATTGTCCAGGTTGTCGGCATCGTAATAAGCGCCGGCAAGCGTGTGGTAGCCGAGTTTGGAAAAGAACGGCAGGCTCAGGTCGCGCTTTTCGTAATACCAGCAGGCGATATCCAGATTCTTCGGCAAATATTTCCAGGTGCCGTCAAAGCTTCCGTCGATCAGGTAATACTGCTTGCGGGCGTTGTGGTTGGGATCAAACATGTCTGACCAGATAAAGACCTGGGCGCGGGGATTGAGGGCGCGAATCATTTCCGCCTGCCGTTTAACGCAATCTCCCAGGATTTCCGCCATGGGCAGGTGGCGGTCCTTGCAGGCTTTGCAGAAGCCGCCGATGCGGATTTCATCCATGCTGAGGAAGTACTTTTTCGGCGACAGATATTTCTCGATCAGCGGAATCTGCCTTTTCCAGATTTCGTAAACCTCGGGCTCCGACATATCGATGGGAACCTGGTCCTTGTAAATCGACAGGCTATGGAAGTAGTCCACGCGCAGGCGGTCACCGGGACGGATGCGGCTGCCCGCCGGCAAGTGGATGGAGGGACCTTCGTGGTCCCATCGGAAGTTGAGCTGAGGGTCGGCGATGGCGGCATAGTCCCGTCCCTCTTCATAAACCTCGCCCGTCTTCTCATTTCGAACCGCCACCGGTGTTCCCGGCCGGCGCAGGACATTCATCAGGCCCACTTCCTGCAGCTCCAGGTCATCCAGCCAGACGCTGCGGGCTTTGCCGTCGGCAATGCCCACGCGAAAACTCACCTGGTCCGCGTACCAGCTGTTGAAAGCCCAGTCCACCCTGTTCCAGCCGCTGGCGGCCTTCATGGGAAGTTCCACGTAGGCCAGGTCGCGGCCGTCCGGGGCGATGGCCCAGAAATGGAAGCGCGTTTCCGGCGATACACCCTCCGTCCTGACCCGGCAGCGCAGGCGATAGCAACGGTGAGGAGTGGTGCGGATGTCCTGCGCCAGATAGGTTTCTCCTGAGGCGCCGTTAAAATCCGAAATGCGGACAGAGGCCTTTCCGGAATGGAACACGGCGGTGTCTATGGAAACGTTTTGCCCGTGAATGGAAAAGGCCGCCGGCAGATTCCCCTGCCGGTCTTCGAATCCGCCATTCAAGAGCTTCGCGGGTGAATCGGGAACGAAATGCGCCTGGTGTTCTGCGGCGACAAACAGCGCGCCATGCACCGGAAGCCCGGCGGCAAGGTTCCTGTTGTGGGCCGTCACCCCGCTGCCGTACCCCACGCCGAATCCCAGGGGGATGATCTCCACTTTCAGGCTGTCGCAGGTTTTCTTCAGGCTGGTGAGCCGCGCGAGATAGGCCTGAGGCTTCAAGTCCAGATCATCGAAGCCCGCCGAAAGCAACATGCCGTTCAACCCGTGGCGGGCGGCAGTGTGCGCGATGCCCTCTACGCGTTTCAGTTCTTCCTCACTCCCGAGGCCGGTTGAAACGTAAACCCATCGATCGGGATAAATTTCGGGGTGGCCCGGCGCCAGGACTTTCAAAGATGCTGTGGCGGCTACGCCTGCCTGAAGAAACCGTCTTCGGCTGATGGGATACATCGCAAGTTGCCTCCGCAAAGGGATGTTATTCGAGGCACAACAATACCACAGGGAAATTGTCCTGGCGGGACAATCTCCTGTCGCCCTGGGGCACCGGCCCCCAAAAGGATTTTGCCGGACGGGTGGATTTCCATAGCGCCGGCGACCGCAAGCGGGAGTTATAATTGTCCGTCTTTCCTTTGAACTCTTTGGGAATTGCGATATTCTGCCCGTGCCCTTCCTGAAGGCTGGGAGACCCAATGAATCGAGAGAATGGAACAAGCTCCGGCGCGCCTTTCACCGTGGTTCCCTCCATCGGCATCAGCAACACGCGGCGCTGGGTGGTGATGTGGCTGCTTTTTATCGCCTCGATCATCAACTATCTCGACCGCACAACGATTTCGTTTGCCTTGCCCCTGATCTCCCACGACCTTCACCTGGGTCCGGAATCGAAGGGAGTGTTGCTCTCGGCGTTTTTCTGGTCTTACACCGCCATGCAGATCCCCATCGGCCTGATGGCAGACCGCATGAACCTGTTGTGGGTCTACGCCGGGGCGTTTGCGCTCTGGTCCTTGGCGCAGGGCCTGACGGGCCTGGCCGGCACCCTGACGGTGCTCATCCTGCTTCGCGTCCTGCTGGGCTTTGGCGAATCCATTTACCTGCCGGGCGGCCTCAAGGTTGTCAGCGTGCTTTTTGGCCGCGCTGAACGCGGCCTGCCGTCGGGCTTTTTCGATTCCGGCACCCGCTTCGGCCTGGTCCTGGGAGGGCTCGCCATTCCCTGGCTTCTGGTGCATTACGGCTGGCGGGACGCGTTTGTAATGATCGGGATACTGGGCCTCATCTGGCTGGTCCCGTGGTTTATTGCCTTCCCGGCCAAACTGGCAAATAAGGCTCAGCCACCGCTGCCGGCCGAAGCGCCCGGGCCGCAGGCGCGCCGGCGCTTCAAGCTGGCGCATTTTGACCGCAACCTGCTGGGCGTCTGCCTGGGCTTTTTCTGCTTCGATTATTTCTGGTATCTGATGCTCACCTGGCTCCCCGACTACCTGTACGAAGCCCGGCATCTGGGCATCATCAAGGCGGGTTTATTCTCGGCCATGCCTTACGCGGTATTTGGCGTTTGCCAGCCGCTGGGGGGCTGGGTTGCCGACCGCCTGATCAAACGTGGCTGGGACGCCACCCTCACGCGAAAAAGCATCATAACTTTCGGGTTCATGTTCGGCCTGCTGATGATCCCCGCGGCCTTTGTCCAAAGCGCCAATGTCGCCGTGGGGTTGATCGTCGGCGCGGGCTTTGTGGGACTCGCCACCGCCAATCTGCTGGTGATGGTGCAACTCTGCGCCCCGCACGACGAGGTCGGCGTCTGGACCGGGTTCCTGAACTTTGCAGGAAACATCGGCGGCATCGCCGCGCCGCTGGTCACCGGCTTCCTGATCGCCTGGACGGGTTCATTTGTTTCGGCGTTTGTGCTGGGCCCGGTGCTGCTGGTGAGCGGCCTGCTGGCCTACTGGTTCATTGTGGGGAAACTCGAGTCCCCGCTGGATACAACGGAAAACGCCATCGCCGACGCGGGATAAAATATCCGCCGGGCAGGCATTCCCTGGCCGGAGTTGCAAGGCGAGATGCTAACGCGGATTATTCATGACGCAGCAGGGCTCCGTGAAAGGGCACGACTTCAGTCGTGCCGGTGGGAGCGCCTGAAAAGCTCCTCTCGGGGCTTCAGCCCCTGAGCGGAGCGCTCATGGCGCCGGAACTTTCAGCGGCTGAAGCCGCCGGCTTCGAACCGCCTCTGCGGCACGGATGAATCCGTGCCCTTTCACGGCAGCATCCGCCGGCTCATGAATAGTCCAGGCTAAAGGAGAAGCCCATGGGGAAACTGGCAATCACGGGAGGCAAACCCGTCCGCACGAAGACTTTTGCCGACTGGCCGATTTACAACCGCAAGGAAGAGCGGGCGCTGCAGCAGGTGCTGGCCAGCCGCCAGGACATTGACGACATTGCCGACGCGGTGGAAAAGGTCTGCGCGAACGTGGACGAATTGCGCGGCCTCAAACATCCGGCGATTGAGAAAGGGGCCATGAGCCGCGTGGAACGCCCGCGCATCGAAAAGCGCCAGTACTAGCGCCGGCGCTTTCAGGCTTCATCCGCAATCATCGAGGGACAATAAACAACCATGATTCTTCCCCTCACTCCAGTCCGGTTCAAGCGCCATGCCGCGCGCATCTTCGGGAAAAAGGAAGGCATCGTCTGCGAAAACCTGCGGCTCACCTACAGCCAGTTTGACGAGCGCTGCGACCGGCTTTCAGCGGCGCTGCTGCGTCTGGGCCTCAAGAAAGGCGAGCGCGTGGCCTTCCTGAGTTTTAACTGCCACCGCCTGCTGGAAGCCTATTTCGGGGTTCCTCAACTGGGCGCCATCCTGCTGCCGCTCAACATCCGACTGAGCGCGGAAGAATTGGCTTACATCCTGAACGATGCCGCGCCCGCCATGCTTTTTTTCGATCCCGAATTCATTCCGCTGCTGGAAAAGTTGCGGCCGGGCGCCCCGTCGGTCAGGCACTTTGTGGCGCTGCGGGGTTCCCCGCCCGGGTGGGCGCATGCCAAGACTTATGACGAGATTCTGGCCGAGGCCGGACCGGCGGAAATCGATTACCGCACGATTGATGAAAACTCCGTGGCCGAGCTTTTTTACACCAGTGGCACCACGGCGCATCCCAAGGGCGTGATGCTCACCCATCGCAACCTCTATCTCCACGCGTTTTACAGGCTGCAGGTGGAGAACCAGGTGGACAAAGAAGTGGGGATTTACACGGTCCCTCTGTTTCACGTGAACAGTTGGGGCACGCCGCACTTCCTGACGCTGCTGGGCGGCCGGCATGTGATGATCAAGAAATTCGATCCTCTGGCCTTGCTCCAACTGGTCGAGGCCGAGCGGGTGACGCAGCTCCAGATGGTTCCCACCATGGCGACCGCCATGCTCAATCACCCGGAGTTCGCCCGCTACGATGTTTCCAGCGTCAAAACCTTGTTTCTCGGCGGCGCGCCCTGCGGCACGGCGCTGGTTCGCGAGATTGAAGAAAAGATGCCGGGCTGCGTGGCCAAGGGCGGTTACGGCCTGACGGAAACTTCGCCGGTCATCTCCTTCGCCAGCATCAAAGAACACCTGGAGGGCGATCCTCAGCATGTTCAGGACCGCCGCAAGGCGACCGCGGGATGCGCGTTGGCCGGCGCGGAAATCCGCGTGGTGGATATCCACGGCAACGACGTCAAGCCCGACGGCGAAGAAGTGGGCGAGGTGATTGTCCGCAGCGACGTGGTGATGGCGGGCTACTGGAATCAGCCGGAAGCCACCGAACGCGCCATCCAGGACGACTGGTTCCACACCGGCGACCTGGCCACCATTGACGAGGACGGTTACGTCCTGATCGTCGATCGCTCCAAGGACATGATTTTGAGCGGCGGCGAGAACATCGCCTCGGCGGAGGTTGAACGCGTCCTCAGCTCGCATCCTGCGGTGCTGGAGTGCGCGGTGATTGCCGTTCCGGACGACAAGTGGGGCGAAGTTCCCAAGGCGCTGGTGGTGCTTCGCGAGGCGCAGGCCGCCGATGAAGCCGGCATCCTCGACCACTGCCGCGGCCACCTGGCCGGATTCAAGGTTCCCAAGTCGGTGGAGTTCCTGCCAGTCCTGCCCAAAGGCGGCACGGGCAAAATCCTGAAGAAGGTGCTACGCGAACCCTACTGGGCGGGCTGCAAGCGGCGCGTGCAGTGACTCGCAGGCCATCGGGCGCTACACTGAAGCATGACCCATTTCGAGATCAGACGGGATGAGCCGCTCAAACCCTTCACCACTTTCAAGGTGGGAGGGCCCGCGCGCGCTTTTGCCACCGCGGCCACGCGTGAAGATTTTCTCGATGCGCTTCGGTTTGCGCGGCGGGAACGGCAGGACGTCTTCCTGCTGGGCGGGGGAAGCAACATCCTGGTGAGTGACAGCGGCTTCCCGGGACTGGTCATCCATCCGGTCGCGCGGGGCATTGCCATAGAAACCGCGGAGTCCGGAAGAGCCGTGCTGCGGGCTGAAGCAGGCGAAACCTGGGATGAGGTGGTTGCCCGCTCGGTTGAGGAAGGCTTCTGGGGCATCGAAAGCCTTTCGCACATTCCCGGCCAGGCCGGCGCGGCCCTCGTCCAGAACATCGGAGCGTACGGGCAGCAGATCAGCGACGTTTTCGAAAGCGCCACGGTGATGCAGGTCGCGACGGGCAACGTGCTGAAGCTCCGCGCCGTCGACTGCGGCTTCGACTACCGGAAAAGCATTTTCAACTCCGGCATAGGAGACGGCCTCATCATTCTTCAGATTGAACTCTGGCTCAGCCGCCTGGCCAGACTGGATCTTCGCTACCTGGACGTGCGCGACTACTTCAAAGAACGCGGTATCGACAGGCCCTCCGCCCAGCAGGTTCGCGACGCCATCATCGAGATCCGCGACCGCAAGTTCCCCTTTCCGCGCGAAGAGAAAGGCGGCAACGCCGGCTCGTTTTTCAAGAACCTGATCCTGAGCCAGACGGAATTTGAGACCCTGCGCGCCAACATCCAGCGCAACTTCTCGGAGGCAGAATCGAACCGCCTGCAAGAAATTCGAAAACGCTCGGGCGCCGACGGGGAGGTAAAAATCCCCACCGCTTTCCTGATTGAAATCTGCGGCCTCAAAGGGCACCGCGAGGGCGGCGCGCGCGTGAATGAAACTCAGCCTCTCGTGCTGCTGAATGACGGCGGGGCCACCGCCCACGACGTGCTCGCGCTGGCCGGCTGCGTGCGGCGAACCGTCCACGCCCGCACCGGCATGACCCTCCAGCTAGAGCCGGAACTGGTGGGCTTCAGGCCGGAGGAGGTGGAACAATACCTCGCGCTCGTCTGACGCCGCTTTGCCGGGGCAATTTTGATTTCAGAAGCTGCTTCCGCCGGGAATCCGCTGCCAGCAGCCGCCGCTGCAGTTTTGCTCCCGCCCGCCCGATCGGAACACCGTTGTAGATGCCACGCAGGTGTGTCAGGCTAACCGTAAGCCCTTGATGCAGTGGGAAGCGGCGGAAAAGGACGAGATGAACCTGATGGAACTTTTCAGAACGGGCCCGGCTGGCCACGGCGCAAGCCGCCGGGAGGTGATTTCGCGGTTTGTGGTGTTCACTGCGTTTACCGGCCTGCTGCTGGGGATTTTTGAAGCCGCGCTGCTGCGCACCTCGCCCATCGTTCCGGCCCTGCTGGTTCCGGACATCGGCACCGTGGAATGGTTTGTGGCTCCGCTGGTGGACCTCGCCTCTTTTGGCCTGCTGGGCCTGGTGCTGGGTCTGCTGGCGGGGCGAAAGCCCGGAGGACACCGGATCCGATTGCTGGCTGCGGCTGATGTGGCCATCATCGTGGCTTTTGTGGCGCTGCGGATCCGCTGGCTCCACGCCCGAATCGTGATCAAGGAATACAGCCTGCGGGACTTTCTGGTTCCGCTGCTGGCATTCGCGGCAGCCCTGGCGGCAGCGGCTGTGGTGGTCTACCTGTTGTGGAAGCCGGTTTCGCGCCTGGCCGGGCGCTGGCGCTTCCGCTGGGTGCGTTTCCTGTCGTGGAGCCTTGTGGCGGCCAGCCTCGCCGCCCTGTGCGGCGTGGGATATTACCTGCTCGACCCTTTTCCGGACGCGGCAGGTGTGAAGGCGGCGTCCGCTGAGGACGCCCGGGCCCCGAACATCGTCTTCATCGTTCTCGACACCGTGCGAGCCGATCATCTCTCGGCCTACGGCTACCCGCGCCCCACCACGCCCAACCTTGACCGCCTGGCCCGCCGCGGAGCGCTGTTTGAAAACGCCATTTCGTCCACTTCCTGGACGCTGGCCTCGCACGCCTCCATGTTCACCGGCCTGCTGCCCCACCAGAACGGCGCCGACTGGTGGCTGCCTCTGCCGCCAGGCCCGCGCACTCTGGCCGAGGCCCTGCACTCCGAGGGCTACGAAACCGCGGGATTTGCCGCCAATTTCGATTACTGCCAGAAGGGCTGGGGCATCGGCCGGGGCTTTGGCGTTTACCGTGACGACAGCGAATCGCTGTGGCGCAATCTGGCCGGCACGCTGCTGGGCACGGCGCTCATCCAGCCCGCGTACGAGACCTTCTGCCGGTTTGACTATCTCGAACGGGAGGACGCGCGCGAAACCAACCAGGGTATTTTCCGCTGGCTCCGCCGCCCGCCCGCGAATCCCTATTTTCTCTTTATCAACTACTTTGACACTCACGTGCCCTATCTCACCGAGCCGCCCTACGACCACCGCTTCGGGACGCTCCCGAACAGGCTGGTCCACAAGCTGTTCAACGACCTGCAGGGCCCGGACCCTGCCCGGGACATCACGCCCGCCGAGCGCGCCACGCTGATGGCCGCCTATGACAACTGCCTGGCCTTTCTCGATGCCCAGGTCGGCCGCCTGATTGACGATCTCCAAAAGTCCCCCGAGGGCCGGAACACCATCGTCATCATCACCTCCGACCACGGCGAGGCTTTCGGCGAGCAGGGCTTTTACAGCCACGGTTACAACCTTTATCGCGAACTCCTGCACGTTCCGCTCATCATCGCCGGGCCGGGCGTTCCAAAGGACGTCCGCATCGGGCACATCGTCCGCACCCGCGACCTTTTCTCCACCGTGCTCGACCTGGCCGGCGGTGGCCACACGCCCTTCAGCCGCGAGAGCCTGGCCCGCTTCTGGGATCCGGGATTCAAGCCTCAGCCTTTTGACAATTTTGTTGTTTCGGAACTGGTGCCCATCTTCAACGAGACCGGAACCAAGGCCATGATCAGCCTCACCACGCCCGAGTGGCAATACATCTACGATTCCAGCGGGCGCGGCGAGCTCTACCGCTGGCCGGATGATCCGCTCGACCAGAAGGACCTGGCCGGCTCCCCGGGCGCGCAGGACACCATGGCGGACCTTCACAAAAGGCTCGTTCAACTGGTGGCAGGTTCGTCTGAACCCTGGCGAGACCAGAACTACCTTTTTTCGCACGGTCCCAGCCGAAGTTCGTTCCTGCTCGACGTGCTCTCGGCGCGGAAAAAAGATTCGGACCTGCCTTCACGCAACCAGCAGCCCTTTATCGGCGCCTCCCAGGCCCGCTTCGAGCCCAATCAGCCCGAGCCATCTTCACAACCCACCCAGCCCGATCGCCAAACCCTGCAGAGCCTGCCCTACCACTAGCGCGTGGCCCCGTAGCGCAGGCCCTTGCGGCCTGCGGCTTTTGACTCAGCCCTCCCGCGGATTTCGCAGCGAAGAGAAGCGACGGCCCTTGCGAAAGGGCACGGATTCATCCGTGCCGCAATCCGCACCCATCAGAAAATTAGAGCCCTCTCCCGTGCGGAGAGGGTGCCGGAGGTACGACGGCGGGTGAGGGGTCTTTTTGCCTTCAGCTTTTCCCCCACTTCCTATTTCCTACTTCCTGCTTCCTTTTGCTTTCCGCCTCCTGCCTACCGCCTTTAGCAGCCCGCGAAGCGGGCGAAAGACTTTAGTCCATGGCGCGAGCCATGGGAAACGGAGCCATGACAAAACTTCCCAACCCCGGCAGGGGCGTAAGAATTCGGACCGCCGCCCCGATGGATCGGGCTGATCTCACGGAGATAGAACCGCGGACCTCAGGGGCGGAGGTCCGCGCTACTTGCTAATCCGGGGAGAGAGAGGGCTCGATGGCACGAAAAAATACCTGCCGGAAAGAAAAGGTTCCGGAGCTGCGAAATGGAGATAGAGTCAAACTCCGTGAACACCATCACCAGAAAAACGGCGATGTGCGCTCGGCCCGCGGAACGCTTATTAATTCATTTTTCGCTTTCCTCCTACCGATAGTATTCTTGTTGTAGAATTACGGAGAGGGGTTCGTGTTAGACCTTTGCAAACTCGCTACCGGCTATACGCACGAAAGAAGCGGCAAGAGCATCATCATTCACGCCGATTGCCTTGAATGGATGGGCGTCATTCCCGAAAACAGCATTCACGGTATTGTCACCGATCCACCCTACGGAGTGAAAGAGTACCATTTCGATCAGCTCGAAAAAAGGGCTAACGGGAATGGGGGTATCTGGCGTATTCCACCCTCTTTTGATGGTTCCATTCGGCAACCCCTTCCACGTTTCACTGCGCTTAATCAAAAGGAACGTGAGCAGCTCTTTCTCTTCTTCGTAGAGTGGGCAAAAGTTGCAGTTCATGCTCTTCGTCCGGGAGGACATACCTTCATTGCATCAAATGCCTTTCTCTGCCAACTTGTCTACACTGCGCTCATTGAGGGAGGTTTAGAGTTCAGAGGCCAACTCATTCGCGTCGTCAGAACGCTTCGCGGGGGCGACAGGCCCAAGAATGCAGAGGGAGAATTTCCTGAAGTGTGCTCGCTGCCGAGGGGCGCTTACGAACCGTGGGGCATCTTTCGAAAACCACTATTGGCAGGAATGAAAGTGAGTGACTGTCTCCGAGAATATGAGACAGGAGGTCTCCGTCGACCTCAGAAAAATGTCCCTTTTACTGACCTGGTTGTCAGTACCCGCACTCCACAGAACGAGCGAAAGTTGGCTGATCACCCCAGTCTCAAGCCGCAATCGCTTCTCCGTGATCTCGTTTATGCAATACTTCCCTTGGGAAAAGGCATCGTACTCGATCCATTCATGGGTTCCGGGTCTACAATCGCGGCAGCAGAAGCATTGGGTATTCCGAGTATCGGCGTGGAGAAAAACAAGCCCTTCTTTGAGTCGGCTAAAGAATCGATCAGGAAACTCTCACTCCTTCGTGTCCCCGACGACCAACATGTCCTTTCCTTCACGTAGCTCTTTGCACCTATAAATCCAATTTGCCATCATCTTATCGTAGCCGCTGGTTGTGACACTCGCCGTTATAGTTCGCCGGCTTGTTGCAGATCGACCGGCGAACAGCCAATCGCGCTTGGTCAGCGCGGCACCGGCTACCATCAGAAATCGAAATGGTCTCGGAGCAATGTTCTTGGTTTTGTCTGAGGGGCGACCGCTCTCAAAAACAAACACCATCAGCCACGCATCCTCCGCATTGTGACCCTGCCAACCTCGGAAATAGCGGGATGCTTTTACTTCAATTCCATCTACACCAGCGTGTTGGGCCATGTCATTTTCATATTTTCCAGTAGGTAACATATCCGGGTGGCCGTTGTGGTATTTGTTTTTGACAACCCCTTTGCAATACTTTGGGATACTCGATGTCATGAACTCTCCTACAATGCTACTAAAGTTCGCTGGCACAAGCATGTCTTCAAGCCGGACAATCCTCTTCCTGAGCAGGCTGCCATCTACTAACCTCAGAAAGTCCGTAAAATCTCGCATCGCGGCCAACATATCCTTCGTAGTGACACCAAATGGGATATTTGCCATCGGATTGAAACCATCCGGGTCAGGGGCAACAGGCAGCAAATTATAGCTTCGGTTTGGCACGGCGCAACAGTATCCGCCCGATCAAAGGCCGATTCAAGTTTTTTATTTGTGTAGGGGTTATCTTACCACCGCCCGCCCTCAACAGAAACCAAACCCATAAACCCTCAGGCCGATTCCGACGATTCCCTCTATGGGGGCCAGCCACGGTCGCGGCGGCCCTTCTCTCACGGCCGCAATCGAAAGCCGGGTAGCGCAGACCGTCGCACCTGCGGTCTGCGGCCTTTGCTTGGAGGAATGGAGAACCGCGGGCCTCAGAGACGGGGCTCTGAGCTACGTCTTTGCCCTTTGCGAAAGGGCACGGATTCATCCGTGCCGCAAACAGCGTCCGTTGACACGCGGCTTCAGCCGCCGGGGCCTGCAGGGACATCGCCCATGCCTCCCCTTGCCGCCTCAGGGGCTAAAGCCCTTGAAAGTTGGCGGAGAGTGGTTTGCCCGGCACGAGTAAACTCGTGCCCTTTCACAATGACGTTCGCTGGATGGCGCATGCCCCGATCTGTCGGGATGCGTGCGGCTGCCAGTTTCAGCCCGCGAAGCGGGCGACAGACTTTAGCCCACGGCGCGAGCCGTGGGAAACAAAACCATGACAAGACTTCCCAGCCCCGGCAGGGGCGAAAGATTGCGGGCTGCCGCCCCGATGGATCGGGGCGATCTCGCGAAGCGAGAGCCGGTCGAGCAAAACCTCGAATCTCAGTGTCTCTGCGGCTCGTCTCCAGCGTCCGTCGCCTTCCCCGACCGCAAAGATTACTACGCCCTGGCCGTTCTGGCCGTGGCTGTGGTGCTGATGTTCTGGAAAGTCCTGTTCACTTCCCAGATGTTTTTTTACCGCGACATCCTGAACCAGAGTTATCCGCTGGCCCGCCTGATCCATGAAATTTGCCGAAGCGGCTCGCTGCCCTGGTGGAACCCTTACCTCAACTTCGGCCAGCCCATCCTGGAAAATCCCAACGCGCTCGTTTTCTATCCCACCACGCTGCTGATTGTTCTGCTGCCCGTCCGCCTGGCCTTCCAGTTGCATTTTGTGCTGCACTTTCTGCTGGCCGCGGTTGGAACCTACTGGCTGGCGCGGCGCTGGCGGCAGTCGCACCTGGCGGCATTTTTTGCGGCCCTGTTTTTTGTCTTCAGCGGGCCGGTGCTCTCGCTCGGAAGTTTTTATAACGAAGCCGCCTGCGCGGCCTGGATTCCCTGGGCGCTGCTGGCCACCGATCGCGCCCTCGCGGGCCGGTCCATCCGTCGCTGGGTGCTGCTGGCGCTGGTTTTCCTGATGCAGTTTCTGGCCGGGGAACCTTTTACGCTGCTGGCCACCTTCGGGCTCTGCTTCGCCTATGCGCTCTACCACGCCGGGTTCTTCCGGCGCCCGCTCGATCGAACGAACCTGCGGGTGCTCGCGGCCTTCGTCTGCTCGGGCGGGCTGATGACGGCGCTGGCGGCCGTGCAACTGTTTCCGGCCACGGTGCTGCTACAGCGCTCTCTGCGCGGGGTAATCGGATTCCCTTTCAGCCAGAACACCTACTGGTCGCTCCATCCGCTGCAACTGATTGGGACTTTCGTGGCGGGATTTCCCGATCCCATGTTCACGGCGACGTCGCTGTGGACGCCGGTTTTGAATTTTGAGAACAAGCCCTACTTTCCTTCGCTCTTTCTGGGTTTTGTGCCGCTGTTTCTCGCCTTTATCGGCTGCGCCCTGGGCCGCGACCGCCGCCGGCGCTTTGCAGGCTGGGCCGCGCTGGCCGTGCTGCTGCTGGCCTTCGGCCGGTTCACGCCGCTTTACCGGCTGGCGCTTTTCGCGGTGCCCCTTCTCAAGCTGGTGCGCTTCCCCATCAAGCTGCTGGTCCCGGTAATGCTGCTGGTGGCGCTGCTGGCCGGCTGGGGAATCGACGCGATGCGCCGGCCGGAGAAATGGGGATCGAAAAAAGCCAAGGGGGTGCTCACTGCGCTGGCGAATGCGGCGGGCGCGGCGTGGCTGTTGTGGGGCGCGGCGTGGCTGGTTCCGCAATGGGTGGAACTGGCCGCCGCCTGGGCGCTGGGCCACACCATCGCGGCCATGGGAATCCATTCCGTGGGAGCGTTTGGCCCCGGGACCGTGGAAGGCGCCGCGCGGTACTTCCTCAACATGCTGCGCTGGCAGGCGCCCGGAGTGGCCGGACTGGCGCTGGGCGCCGCGCTCTGGTTTGCGGGACTTAAACGGGGCGGCCGGCGCGCGCGCTTGGGACTGCCGCTGGCGCTGGCTGTCGGGGCCGGGCAGCTACTACTGGTAAACTATTCCGCCAACCCCACCGTCCCCGGCGCGTTCTACGCCTGGCGCCCGCCGGTGCTCGGCCACTTTGCGCCCTCGCAAATGCCTTACCGCTACTGCGACGTTTTCGGTGGCTCGCGGCTGGCTGCGGTCTCAACCGAGGCCCTGGATCAGCCGCTCGATTTTGCCTCCGTCCCGGCCGCCCGCAACCTCGGCGCGCCGGCGCCCGCCGCCTTCCAGGAACGTCAGCTGCTGGAGCACGGCGGCCTGCTGGAAAACGCCGAGGGCATTTCCAACGTCGATCCGGAATGGAGCTTCCCGGTGCCGCTCTACCAGTTCTGGGTCTTTGCCCTGCACAAGGTTCCGGGGCCGGACCAGACGCTTTGCCTGATGGGCCGCAGCAACGTGCGCTACCAGATTCTGGGCGCGCGCGGAAATTATCAGACGGCACGCGAAGTTGCGCCGGTCGCGAACGGCACTCCTTTCCCGAGCTACCTCTACGAGAACGGGTGCTTCCTGCCCAGGGCCTACGTGGCGGCGACGGCCGTCTATTCTCCCGATCCGGACGAGACGCTCGCGCGGCTGGCTGACGCCGGCTTCGATGCGCGCAACACCGTGCTGCTGGCGTCAAAGGATGCCGTCGAGCCTGCTTCGCCGGCGCCCGGCCCCGCCGGAAAGGTGGAATCATTTCGCCGCGCGCCCAACAGCGTCACCGTGCAGGTTAATCTTTCGCGGCCCGGTTACGTGGCGCTGCTCGACCGCTTCGATCCCAACTGGCATGCAACCATCGACGGGCATGAAGTTCCCATCCTGCGGGCAAACCTCCTGTTTCGCGCCGTTCGCGCGTCCGAGGGCCGGCACACCATCCGCTTCTATTACCGGCAGCGTGGGCTTGCAGCGGGTTTGGCGGTTTCGCTGGGGGCGCTGGCGCTGTGCGGCGTTCTCTTCCTCCTGGATTTGCAGGTTCGGGTGATCGAACGCCGCCGGGAAGACAAGGCCGACGCCGTGCGGCCGCAGGCTATTCAGGAAGGCGGGCCGGTGGAGGTGGCCGTTTCCGCACCCGGCGCGCGGCAGTAGATTACAAAAGTCACGTCGTCCTCGCAGGGCTGGTAGAAATGGCGGAGATAATCTGCCAGCGCAGGAAAACCCCGCAGCGCCTGGGCGGAATCCTGCCAGGTTCCGGAAAGACCGTGGACCTCGTCGCGCCGCGCCACAATGATGTATCGCGGGCGGACTTGGGTGAGCCGCCGGACCAGCTCCCCCCGCCAGCCGGGAAGCCGCCAGGGGGCAATCAGAGGCAGGTTCCAGACAAAGCGCGCGGGCGGGCGGTGGCCGCTGAGGTAATAAATCAGCGGCTCGTTGCCCCACACGTAGACGCCGTCGGCGGGGGCGGGATGCCGCTTGAGAAAATCGGCCACCCGCAGGACATCGCGGAAGTCTTCGGCTGCGCCCGGCCAGAAGTAACTGGAATAGAACCGCGCCGGGCCCTGCCGCCACTGGTTGAAAGCCCGGTAGTTGGCCACCATTCGCATCACCGGCCCCGGCAGGCAGAGGGCAGCCATGTTCGCCAACACCACCCAGGTGAGTACGCGCGCCACCGGCCAGTTGCGGCGGGCAAAGTAACGCGCCAGCGCCAGCGCGCCTTCGAAAGCCTGAACCATCAGATACGCCCAGAAGATGGCAAAAAACGGATAGCAGGTTTCAAAGTAGTAGGGCTGATAGCGAACCTGCATGGCCAGCGCGGCAAGTCCGGCCGCGGCTCCCACCAGCGTGGGCGCCAGGCGGTCCAAATGATGGCGCCTCCAGGCAACGATGACGGCTGCCGGCGCCGCGCACAGCGTCCAGAAACCCAGCCAGAATTCGATGCGCCCCGCCGCCCACGCCCAGTAGTTCGGGATGCCGGCGGAGGCCGTGGCGGCATACCGCGGAAGCACTTGGAACTGTTGTTCAACAAAGGCGCTCCATGCGCCACTGAACAAGCAGCCGGAGACGACCAAAACGCTGCCTAAACCGAACCCGGCGGCAAACCTGAACGCCTTGGAAGTCCAATCGATAGAGTTGGTTACAAGCCTTGACCTCAGCGAGCCGTCCCCGGCGTCCTCCGCCTTCTGGTACAACGCCAGCAACAATAAAGGCATGAAAGTGACGGCGTTGTATTTAACCCAAAATGCGGCGGCAAACAGGAAACCTGCGCCCGCTTCTCTGAGCTTCATCCTCCGGCCGCGGCCGGAAAGCAGAAAGTAGCTGCCGAAGACGAAAAGCATGAGGAAGGTTTCCGGCTGGCCCGCGTCCCAGTAGCCGGCGCGGATGTGCAGGGCGGCGTTCACCAGGACGGCGAGGAACGCCGCAGCCTTGCCGAGGGTCCGTTCCGTGAAGCGGAAGATGCAGACGGAAATGGCCAGCAGCCAGAAGATATCCAGCAGGCCGATGCTCCACATCGCCGGGGCGAATATCTTCACAATGGCCGCGTAAAGGTAGAAGATGCCTGGCGGCTTGTTGTCCCAGAGGTCGCGATAGAGCCGCGCACCGTCCAGCAGTCCGCGGCCGATCACGCAGTACGTTGCCTGGTCACGCCCAATCGGATAGCTGAGATTGGGAATAGCCATCAGCAGAACCAGCCCAAGCGACAGCGCCAGCCAGCGACCGGAGCCGGAAGTTGCAAACCAGCCGTGCGAAGATGCTCGATCGGCGTTCACGACGCGCCGCCTGCGGCAACGCGCTGCAGCCGCGAATAGACGGTGAAATTCCTGAAGGCCTTGGCGCGCCGGTAGCGTTGCCGGAGAAGGCTGGCGAGGTCTGGATACCGCACCAGATATTCCTGGGAATCGAGCGTGGTTCCGGAAACGGCGGGGATGGCGTCGCGGCGTTCCACGATGATGAACCGCGGCTGCTTTGACTTCAGGGTCTGGACAAGCTCATCGCGCCAGGCTGGCGGCGACCAGTCCGAAACCAGGCCAAGGTTCGAGACAAAGCGCGAGGGACAGTCGCGCCCGGAAAGAAAATAGATGAGCGGCGCAGTTCCCCACACGTAAACTTCGTCGCCTGGCGCTGAGTGGGCCTTGAGAAACCGGACGGTCTGGAACTGGCCCCCCAGGTGCTCAATGCCCAGCGACCACCAGTAACTTCCGTATGATTTTTCAGGATTGCGCCACCACTTTTCCAGTCCCTGATAGCGTTCCACCTGGCGCATGGCGGGAGCGGGCAGCGGGAAATAGGCGCAATTGATAAAGACCAGCCAGACGCCGACACGTGCGGCACCCCAGCCGCGCCGGCTGAATTGCCGGGACAGGGTTCGAAAACCTTCAAATATCTCAACAGCCGAGTACGCCCAAAGCATAGCGAGGAACGGGAAAAAGGTCTCAAAGCTGTAGGCATTGAAACGTGCCTGCGAGGCCGTCACAAGAAATCCCGACGCGGCGGCGATGAAGATTGGGGCCGAGCGACGGAACTCACGGCGTCTCCAGGCGATCAGCAGCGCCAGCGCCACGCCGGCTTCCGGCCAGGTTCCGAGGTTGAAGTTGACCTGGCGCAGCGCCCAGAGAAAATAGTGAGGTGTCCGTTCGACGATCATGGCGCCATAGCTCGGCAGCACCTGAAACTGGACTTCTTTCATGGCCGGCCAGGCCCCGGAAAAACGGAACCCTGCAAGAACTCCGGCGACGGTGGCGGCAAGCCCAGCGAGCAGCGCGGCGGTCCGGGCGAGCCAGCCCCGCCAGGACAGGGTCAAGCCCAGGCGGGGCGAAGGCAAATCCAGGCGGCTGGTGTCGAGGTAAGGAAGAAAGACGATAAGAGGGAGGAACGCGAGCGCGTTATACTTGATCCAGAAAGCAGCACCCAGCACCAGCCCCGCCGTGAAGCTTCGCCACTTCGGCCGGGACCCGTCGCGCGCCAGCAGAAAGAAGGCGGCGAAAACCAACAGGATCAAAAAAACTTCCGGTTGCGCCGCATTGATATAACCTTTGCGGTTGTGCCAGTAGGCATAAAGCACCGCTGCGACAGCGCCCGCCTGCGGCCCCAGGTACCGTGCGCAGAAATAGAACGTGGCGGACGCAACCGCCAGAACGCAAATCAGGTCCGCCGCGCCCACCAGCCACGTTGCGCGGCCAAGCAGCTTGACGATGGGAACGTAGAGATAAAAAATCCCCGGCGGCTTGTTGTCCCAAAGGTCGCGGTAGAGATGCTTGCCCTTCAGCAGGCTTTCAGCAATCACGCAGTAGGTCGCCTGGTCGCGACCGATAGGGTACTGAAGATTGGGCAGGGAGAGCAAGAAAACTGCAGCCAGGGCCGCCATTATCCACATTCGGGAGTTGCGCGAAGAGACAGAACCACCCGAAGTTGCGTCGAGCCTGTGCATACCCCGATCAAGATTCTTATCGGCATTTTCAGGAGGGTGGGTGAGGGATGAATCGCGAAGGGGCTTCCAGACGCAGGGCCAGTGGACTCTGAACGAAGGCAGAACTCAGGCTTGTCTTTGTCCGCCTGCAACAGGGTTGCTGGATGTGGAAGTCCTCGGGCCCCAGATTTTCCAGATAGAGGGAATGTTGAAGGCGAGATTGACGGCGCCGTCGAGAACCACTCCCGCCGCTGCCGCGAGCACCAGCCGCACGCCTTGCGAAGCGAGGACAAGCGTCAGAACGATGTTCAGAATGGCGCCGGGCAGGCAGACTTTCTGGTAGCGCCACAGGCGGGCGCCGCTTCCTGCCTTTGCGGGGACACTCCGGAGGCGGCGCGCGAAGGTCCCGTTCTGGTTCCAGAGGAAGTTCCACAACAGCGCTGCTTCAACCGCCAGAGGAACAACCCAGAAAGCACTGCCGCCGCCACGCCCGGCCACCCAATAAATCAGGCCGATATCCAGCACAGCTCCCGTGAACCCGATCAAGCAGTAAAGGACCCAGGCGCGAAACTGGCCCGTAGCAAAAGCCAGCCGCACAAGGTGGGCCAGGTACTCTGCGTACTGGCGCGCGCCCAGCTTGGAAGCGCCGCGCGTCCTTTCTTCAAACTGGTAAGGCACCTCCACCACGTGTTCAATGCGCCCTCTGGCCAGAACTTCCAGCAGGATTTTGTAACCCAGCGGTGAAAGCTCAGCGTCCGCAATGGCAGCGGCCCGCACCACGAACATGCCCGACATGGGGTCGCTGACTGCGGAAAGCTTCAGCGGCAGAACGGTGGCGGCCATGTGGGTGGCACCGCTCGAAATCACGCGACGGATAAATTCCCAGTCCGAGGTCCCGCCGCCTGCGATGTAGCGGCTGGCCACGGCCAGGTCGGCATTGGACTGGCGCAGGGCGGCTGCCAGCGCCACAAGGATTTCCGGGGGATGCTGAAGGTCCGCGTCAATCACTCCCAGCAGGTCGCCCTGGGCGAGCTTCCAGCCATCCACCACGGCCGTCGCCAGCCCCAGGCGCCCGGAGCGGCGAAGGACGCGCACATGGAACTCCCCGCTCAGTTCCTCGGCAAGTTCGGCCGTTCCGTCACCGCTGTTGTCGTCAACAACGATCAATTCATATTCTTCGCCGGACTCGGCCAGCGCCGAACCAGAGCGGCGGATCACTTCCTGAATCGAGTCCGCCTCTTTGTAAGTCGGGATTACAACGGAAATCATATCGGGGCCAAAGTCCTTTCGCGCGCGGACCTGAAAGCGACCCTGAAAATAGCATGCGCTCCCGGTTCCGTCAATCAGACAGCAGGTTGCAGCTCTCCGGGATGCGGATCCCGCAGCCTCCGCGGTTGGCGTCGGAAGCCGGAAACCTGCGTGGTTGCCTTTTAAGGAACGAAGTGCTATCTGTATCTGCTTGGACTTGATTCAGGTTCGCACAAGCATTTTTTGTGCCTCCTGTTGCATCAGGCTGCGGGATGTGGGCGCGGCATGGTCCTCTGAAAGCGATGGATTCCAATCGCCATAGTCTTGCGTGGCCGCAAAATTCTTTTGAGAGGTGATGATGAGTTCAACCAGGAACGAAACTGGAAAGAACACGGCGGATGCAGGACTTTCCCGCCGGGACGTGCTGAAGATGGGCGCCGGAACGCTGGGCGGCGCACTTGCAGCCGCCGCTTCTTCTGCCGCCGCCGGGGCGCAGGAATCCGCCGGCAAAGGAACCCGCAGGCCTAATTTCCTGATCATTATGGGCGACGGCATTCAGCCTTCTGAGCTGAGCATCGGCGGCAATACCATTTGCAAAACGCCGAACATTGACCGCATCGGGCGCGAAGGTCTGCGCTTGCAGAATACCTTTGTGATTAACGCCCTTTGCGCTCCCAGCCGGGCGACGGTGCTGACGGGCCTTTACTCGCGGCGCAACGGGGTGATTGACAATAAGCAACGGCACATCGGCACTGGCATTCCCATCGTTACAGACCATTTGCGGAAGGCCGGGTACGAAGTTGCCTTCTGCGGCAAATCGCATGTGGCCGGAGGATTGAGGAAATACTACTGGGATTACTACTACGGCTATCTCGGCCAGAAAGAATACGTCAATGCTCCCATCGCTGAAGGCATCAACGGACATATCGGAGGCGATGAGGTTGTTGAGGGATATTCGGACGACGTGATTACGGAGGCGGCCGCCGGCTGGCTGGAAGGGAAGAGAGAAAAGCCCTTCTGCATGTACCTGTTCCTCAAAGCTCCTCATCAGCCGTTTATCCCGCCGCGAAACCTCGCGACCTTGTACGACGATGGAACCAAGATCCCCGTGCCTGAAACTTTTGATCAGGACCTGAAGGGCTACCCGGGCAAACCGCGCGCCTTCGCGAATTGCGACAACCACATTGGGACGGATTCAACCGGCGTCAGCACTTTGGAAGCAATGGTCAAGAATCATTATGCCTCCACCGTGGGCCTGGACCAGAACGTCGGCCGCATCCTGAAGGCCTTGGAACAGACCGGCAAGCTGGACGATACCGTCATCATGTTCACGGCCGATCACGGGTATTTCCTGGGTGAATGGCACTTTATGGACAAGCGGCTGATGCACGAGCCGTCGATCCGCGTTCCTCTGCTGGTGCGCTACCCGAAGATGATCAAGCCAGGGACGCTGAACGACAAGATGGTGTTGAACCTGGATATCCCGTCGACCATGATGGAATTGGCAGGGTTGGAAGTTCCCGACTCCATGCAGGGGCAAAGCTTTGTGCCATTACTGAAAGGCAAAGATCCGTCTTCCTGGCGGAAGGACTGGTACTATGCCTTCTATGAGTACCCCGGACCCAACATGGTTCCCAAGAACCGCGGCATCCGCACCGATCGCTACAAGCTGATCGAGTATTGGGAGTACGAACCCAAACAATATGAGCTCTACGATTTGCAGGAAGATCCCAAAGAGCTTCACAACCTTTACGGGGACCCGAAATACAAGGACCTGGCCGCACGCCTTCATCAACGGATGATGGACCTGGGTAAAGAAGCGGGCGAGATATAGATCACGGCTCGACCGGCGGGGCCACCCATGGCAACTCATCGGGCGGCCTGCCGACGTTCGAACCATCATTCCGGGGCCGTGGCGGACCAAAATCCGGCGCCAATAGAAAAGCAAAGTCTGCGCACAGGCAGGTGCGTTGCGCAAGTGTGCCGCCTGGAATAGACTGACCTTGTATGTCTCATTCACCCCACAGCAGCGTCGCTGAGCGGCCGGAAGAGGGGCAGCAATCCCTGACGGCTTTTCACATCATGACCAAGCCGGTGGGACCCATCTGTAACCTCGACTGCCGCTACTGTTTCTACCTTGAGAAGGAAAATCTGTATCCCGGAAAATCCAGCTGGGCCATGCCCGAGGATGTGCTCGAAACCTACATCCGGGAGTACATTCAGTCCCAGAATGTCCCACAGGTTTCCTTTGCCTGGCAGGGAGGTGAGCCCACCCTGCTGGGCGTGGAATATTTTGAGAAAGTCGTCGAGTTTCAGAAGAAATACGCTGAGGGGAAGCGGATCGAAAATGCCTTTCAGACCAATGGCGTTCTGCTGGACGACCCATGGGGTGAGTTTCTTTCAAACAATCAATTCCTGGTGGGCCTTTCCGTTGACGGGCCGGAAAAACTTCACGACCACTTTCGCGTGGATAAGGGCGGCCAGCCGACCTTTAAGCGCGTGATGCGCGGCCTGGGATATCTGAAAAAACACGGCGTGGAGTTCAACACGCTGACGGTGGTCCAGCGCCACAATTCGCATCATCCGCTTGAGGTCTACCGCTTTCTCAGGGAGAGCGGCAGCGGGTTTATGCAGTTTATTCCCATCGTGGAAAGAATGGCCAAGGCGCCGAACCCGGAAGGACTGGTGCTGATCAGCCCCGAGTCCGAGGAGGCCGCCAGGGTTTCCGAGTGGTCGGTTGAGCCGCTGCAATACGGAAAATTTCTGTGCGCGATTTTTGATGAGTGGGTCCGCAACGATGTGGGGCGCTGCTTTGTCCAGATGTTCGACGTGGCGCTTGAAAGCTGGATGGGCTACCCGGCCAGCCTCTGCGTTTTTCGCGAGACCTGTGGATCAGCCCTGGCCCTGGAGCATAACGGCGACCTTTATTCCTGCGACCATTTTGTGTATCCGGAAAACAAGCTGGGCAACATCATGGAGAGCCCGGTCAGCTCGCTGGTCAATTCCGCCCAGCAGCGCAAATTCGGACTGGACAAGCGGGACACGCTGCCGCGTTATTGCCGGGAATGCGAAGTGCGTTTTGCCTGCAACGGTGAGTGCCCCAAGCACCGCTTTATCCGGACGCCTGACGGTGAACAGGGTCTCAATTACCTGTGCGCCGGATACAAAAAGTTTTTCAACCACATTGACCCTTACATGAGGTTTATGGCCGAGGAACTCCAGCAGCGCCGGGCGCCCGCCAACGTGATGGAGTGGATCCGAACACAGGAAGCGGAAGCCTCAGCCGGGAAACAGCCGGGGAGAAACGATCCCTGCCCTTGCGGCAGCGGCAAAAAGCACAAGAAGTGTTGCGGCGCGGCCGCCTGAAACCAGAACCCGCAGCGGGCCACCTGGTCGTTTAGCGCAAAACAAAACCTTTTCACAACCCGCGGGCCATCAGCTCCTGACCAGCAGGCGCGTCAAGGCCTCCGGCAGGCGGTGCTTTTTATGGAGCCGTGCCGCGGCAAGCCAGGGACTGTCGGGAGTGCATTCCCACTCATGCGCCAGTTCCAGCCCGCTGTGGCCCGGAACCGTATACTTCCTGAAGAACTGCTCCAACTTCTCCGTAAGTTCATCGACGACTTTGCTGAGAGAGGCGTCCTCGAAGCGGTTCACGGTTTCCCGCGGGTCCTCCTTCAGGTCGTAAAGCTCATCGCGAAAACGCACGCCGCCGTAGGGGTAACGCCGGAGAAGCTTATAGCGCTGAGTGCGGGCCATGCGCGCGTTGCCGTACTCGCTGATGATGGTCTTCCGCCAGTCCCGCGCCTCGCCGCCGCGCAACTGCGCCAGGTAGGAACGCCCGGGCGAATTGATTCGTGCGGCCGTCTTTTCGTCCGGCGACGCTCCGGCAACCTCCAGCAGCGTGGCCCACAGGTCGCAGTGATTAACGTAATCGTTGCACACGGCATTCTGGCGGATGCCTCCGGCCGGCCAGCTCACGGTGCAAGAGATATTAATGGACTCCTCAAAGAAATTCTGCGGCAGCGTGCCGTTGCCTTTTTCCCACATGCCATGCTGGCCGGTGTTGAGCCCGTGGTCGCCGGTGTAAACAACCAGCGTGTTCTCCAACTGCCCGTTGGCCTCGAGCGCTGCCAGAACCTTGCCCACCTCGCGGTCCAGGCTGGAAACGGCGCCGTAATACTCCATGTGCTTCATGCGCTCAACCTGGGGATTGCTGTTCACTGGGATCAACGCCTCGCCGTGGCAGGGCTGGAACTTTTCGTTGGGAATATCTCGGAAGGTTGCCGAATCGTATTGCGCCACCAGGTCCGACGGCGCAGCGTTGTGCGGCGAGTGCGTGTCAACATAACCGACGAAAAGGAAGAACGGTTTGCCCTCGGCGCCCTCGTTCTTCTTGTGGTCGCGCAGAAAATCAATGGCCCGGCGCGTCAGCAGCGGCGACTGCTGGCCCTGGTCGAGCACCAGGCTCCCCTGATCTGAAAACTGCTGAACGCCGTAATGCGGATACTGCGCCACCCAGTAACTGAACCATCGATCGAAGCCGGGATGCGGTTCGCGCGTGTGGCCGCAATGCCACTTGCCCACCAGGCCGGTGTGATAATCGGCGTCCTTCATCAATTCTGAAATCAGCGTCTGGCCCTGCAGCCACGGGTGCTCCCCAGCGTCGGTCTGTTCCTTGAGCCAGTCGTGAATGCCGTGCTGCGACGGCATGCGTCCCGTGAAAAAAGATGCTCTGGCGGGAGAGCAAACGGGGCAAGGAGTAAAGGCGTGCGTCATGCGCGTCCCTTTTGCCGCCAGGCGATTCATGTTGGGCGTCAGCAGTTCCGAGTTGCCATATGCGTGCTGGGCCCACTGGCCGTGGTCATCGGTCAGAAACACCAGAATGTTCGGACGCTTCGTTTCGGCCGCAGGCTGCGCCGCGGTGTTTCCTCCTGGCCAGGCAACAAGTCCAGCCCCCAGGGCGCCTGCCTTTTTTATGAATTCACGCCGTTGAATTCCGCTCATGGAATACTCCTCGAAGGTTTTGGCGACCTTAGTGAGTTCGGCGGAGATCGTGCCCATCCGGGCGTTATCCCTGCTGACTGATGATGCTATCAAACAGCAATGAAACCTGAAGCTGTTTCGGGGATGATTATAACGGATCGTGGGAAAGCCGTCCGCGGGTTTTCGCCCATCCACACCGGGAGCATATGGAAGTTCATCACACCGTGTTCAAGGAGGAACCAATTTAAAGGACCTCAGCCGCCCCAGCCCATGTTACTGCGACTGAATTTGCCCCGGTGTGCAAGCTTCAGCCCCATCGCGGCTTTCAGCACGGGAGCTTGCTAGCGGGATTTCGGCGATTGCGGTATCATGGTTTGCGGCGCATGGCTGCGTAAAAGGCTCCCATTTTAGGCAAGTTCTGCAAGATGTTGCAGCAGATGGCCCAAAGCCAAACAGCGAAGTCCTTTCAGGCCCGTAGCTCAGTCTGGTTAGAGCGCTACCTTGACACGGTAGAGGTCAACGGTTCGAGTCCGTTCGGGCCTACCATTACTTTCAATAACTTGCCCCGGTACCATTTCCGCCTCACCTTGTTTTGTGACGTGTTTTGTGACATTGCCCCCTTCTGAAGTGACTTGCTGCGGGCGGTTCGAGAGGGCCTGAATTGCCGTTCGCTTGGCCTCAAGCTGAATGTGCGAATAGCGCCGCAGCATCCTCATGCTAACGTGCCCGGCAATGTCCATAATCACCCTGTCCGGCACTCCCGCTTCCCCAAGGGCTGAAATTGCCGTATGCCGCAGATCGTGAAAGCGAAAACCCGCAAGCTGGGCTTTCTTTGTCAGGGTTCGCCATGCCGTGCGCCAGCTACCCACGGGTCGGGTTGGGTCAAATTGGGCAAGGCTCATGCCCTTGGGAGTCAGCTTGCCAGCCTCATCATGCTCAAGCTCAAACTTTGGCCTGAAGGCAGCTAAGACGTAGTGCGAGGGGTCAACTGGCCCGAACATCTGCGCCCGGCGGCGGAGTTTCAATAAGGCGTCATAAGCCTCTGGCGTAAGGGGAACAAGACGCACCCCGGCAGCGGTCTTGCTCTTGGGGATTTCCAGCGTCCGGCTGATAAAATCGACATTGCGCCATTGCAAGGCCCGCAGTTCACATCCTCGTGCTGTGGTACTTACGGCGATAATGGCCGCAAGATAGGCCGTCTCCCATTCCGGTTTCTGCGAAGCCGTCTTAAACAGGCGGGTCTTTTCCTCGAACGTCAAGGCGCGTCCAATACTCTCCGGTTCCTTCAGCGGCTTGATGTCTGCCCCTATCATGTTCCAGAGCCGGGCCTTCTTGAGAATGCGCCGCAAACAACCCACTTCCATGTTGATTAGGGCTGGCCCTACCTTCTTGCTGGCCCGCCATTCCCGGTAGGCCAGAACGTTTTCTGTCTTGATTGCAGACAGTCTCTTTGCACCGAAGTAGTCTTTCAGGCGGGCCGCGAGGTCGGTTTCTTTCACCATGCTGGAAGCGGCCAGTTCCAGACGGCGGCTTGCAAGATAGGCGTCTGCGGCCTCAGTGAAAAGCAACCGCCCGAAGCGTTCCTTCTGCGGAGCCAACTGCCCCTTTTCCGCCTTCTGGATTTCCCGCTCTTCGGCACGAGCGGCCATTTCGCGGTGGCCCTCATCGGCGGGTATTCTCCGGCCCCGGCTTTCTTTGAGAGGCACGCGATACCGCAACCCGTTCACGCTGAAATCTGCCCAAAACCATTTTCCCCTCTGCCAGAGTGCCATTGTTCTATTCTCCCTTCTTCAGACTGACGTGAACATTTCGGCCCCGTTTAAGTTTCCGGCCCCGTTGCTTTGCTTCCCAGAGCCTTTTCTTTGTAGCTCTCCATTTGCGCATAGAGGCCGCTTTAGCAGCGCGGCCCTGCGGAGTCTTTTGCCAGAGCACCACTTTACACGCCACAGAGCAGGCTCGACGATCAATCCGGCCCTCACAATACCAGAATCTCCCACAGTTGGGGCAACGCCGGAGACGCGACAAATTCCCGGAATTGCAAAGTTCCCCGAAGACCTGAAGCCATCGGCTGTCCTCATCCGCCGGGACCAGGCTGAAGGCGATACCTCGGCCCCGTGGCCTGAATTCAGCTTGGAGATTCACAGGAATCAATGTCCCTCGGTTGAGGCGGGCTCGAAAGCCTGTTTTCGGGTGATACCAGCCTGTCACCCCCGCCGGGAACATCTTGTGAAGGTCTGCGAACAACTGCATGGCTTTGGCTGCCATGCTATTGCTGTCCTCGCGATTCAGCCACTCGGCTAAATCCCGGCCTTGTTCCGCTATGTCAGTTTCTCGTTGCTTATTGTTGATATTCATAACTGTAAGTAACTATACTACGCTGTTTCCTGCGGAGTCCAGCGTATTGTGGGGCCAGCAGAAATTTTTTTGTGGAGGCTTAACGATGCAAGAAGACAGGCTTTCGTTTTCAAAAGATGAAGTCGCCCGCCAGCTTGGTGTGTCGCGGGATTCTGTTACGCGGGCAATTCAAAGAGGTGAGATCAAGCCTATCCATTTTGGCCGCAGGGTCTTAATCCCCCGTAGCGAGCTTGAACGCCTATTGAGAGGAACAAAATGACAGGAATCCGCAAGAGTTCAAGCGGGGCCGGGCGCAACCCCTTCCCCGCTGAAGTATTCTACTGCGTGCCAATTAAGCTCCACGATTGCGGCTTGGCGCGCGAACTGACTGGCGCGGAGTTCAAGCGGTATAGCACGCTGATCCGACTTGCAAACTACCACAAGCGGATCGAATTTCGGGCCACTCTTGCAGAGCTTGAGAAGTTGGATGGCATTTCCACTCGGCGAGCGCATGAGGTTCACCCGCGATTAGAAGAGCATGGAATGATCCGCGTGGAAAGAGACACGAACCCGTACACCTATGTCGTGCTCCTGCCTTCCGAGTGGCGTGACAATAATGGACGCCAGTACCCATCAAGCAAAATACCGAAATCTTACTTCCGAAACATTTGACGGCTTCACCATGCGGCTGATTTTGCTGCAAGCTATCAGCGATTATTGCTGCAAAGCGGTGCGTTTCTTGCTGGAAAGCATTTCACAATTCGGTGATTTCAAACGATCTTCAGCACGGACAGTTCTCTCTCTTCTAAAGGGTTGTTCTCTCTTTGACTTTAGGTTTGGTAAGTGAAATTGTCTTGCCATAGACGGCAAATCGAGCGAAAACAATAGACGGACACCTATGCCGAGAACATGCCTTGCTTGTGCAAGTTCAAATCGGGCCGCGATTGATAAAGCTCTTGTCAGCGGCGAGCCATTGCGAAACATAGCGCAACGTGTTTCGATTTCTCCGGCGGCATTGCTCCGCCACAAGGGCCACACAGCACAAGCCATCATCCGAGCTGGTGAACGCCGGGGAGAGCGCCTGGGCGACAGCCTCTTAGACGAGTTAAAGCGGGGCAACGGCAAAGCATGGGAACTGCTCTCCAAGGCCGAATCAGAAGGGGACTATCGAGGTGCTATTGTGGCTTTGCGCGAGGCCCGCGAGTGTGTTGAAGCGCAAGACAAGATGCTTGCGAGGGCGAGCGAGAGTGGTATCGGCAGGCCGCAGTTTATCGTGAACGTGGTCTATAACGGCCAGCCACTCAGCCGTGAAGAGACTGAGAGCGGGCCGGCCTAATTCTCAAACGGACCCCCACCACGGCCCGAGGCCGTGCCCCCTTTTTCAAATCCTATCCGCCCCAACGTACGGGTTATATTTTGAATTTTTGGAGAATTGCTCCAGTAAGCGCCTGAAGTGGTAGACTTCTCCCACTTATTGCAAGAAGCCCAACAATTCGAGCAGGGAGGGATCTGCCATGACAGACACAGGATTAGCACGGCGGCTGGAAAAACTTGAACGGGACAACCGGCGGCACAAACGCTCATGGATGGGCGTGCTTGTGCTACTCGCCGCTCTGGGAGGTATCTACGCGGAGCAGCCCATTCCCACCGTGATTAAGGCTCACGTCTTTGAGTTGACTGACTCGGCGGGAAAGGTCCGCATTGAAATGAAACCTGGAGAAATACGTTTTTTCGATGACCAGGGCGTGCCTCGGGTAGCAATGGGAATCTCTTCAGGCGAGCCTCTACTCTTACTCGAAGGCAAGTCAGGTACGGTAGGTTTAGATACTACCTCACGGTTGGGCACGCCAGGTGTTTGGCTCCTTGATGCGAAGGGAAAATTGCGAGCCGCCATGCAGATTGTAGGGGATGGGTCAATGATTAGGCTTTCCGGTTCGGACGGGGAGGGCCATGTAACACTGAGCCAGTTCCCAGACGGCCCCTTAATTAGTCTCGCTGATGCTCAGGGCTTTGACATGGACTTGGGGAGAACTGCAATTGGTAGTCCCATTACTGGAGCGAGCGAGCACACCTCTGCTGCCTCGATAGTCATGTTTGGCAAGGACAAACTACATCGCGTCATCTGGAAAGCCCCGTGAGCCCTAGTTCGGCTGGCTTCAGCAGGATGCCCCTCTGTGAGCGTCCCGTGGCCCGCCATTCAATTTCTACGGCAGGGGTAAGGGGATTTTCTGCTCCCGAGGCCATGAAATGTTAGCCACTCTGTTTTGTGACATATATTGTGACGTGGGTGGGTTGCTGAAGCGTGAAAATGCGCCAGAATGCAACACGCGAGCAAGCCCTGTAGAAATGCGCCTAAACGTGTAATGCATCATACCTTAAGCATCATTACGCGATTTATTGCTGTTATCATTGTAAGAATTGACACGGTAGAGGTCAACGGTTCGAGTCCGTTCGGGCCTACCATTATTTTCAATGAGCCGTCAAGGTCGCCATCGCATCCTGCTGACCTGCCCCCTTAGTCCGCGCACTTGGTGATACGAATCAGTACCGTCCCAATGTTGGTTTCGAGAAATCGTGTAAGTGCAAGGGGAGCGGCGAGTTGGTCGCGAAAATGGGCGAAATCGATTTGAATTTGGCGATAGGCTTAGGCCATTCCGAGATGTTCCGAGGGATGGTGTATGAACCATGGCCGAACGATTTTTGCTCAACTGATGGACCTGCTTCCGCTCGCCGAATTTCGCCGTTGTGTCGAGCGCTACCGGGGCGACTACAAGGTGCAGAGTTTCTCCTGCCTCGATCAATTTTTGTGCCTGGCTTTTGCCCAGCTCACTTACCGCGAGAGTCTGCGCGACATCGAGACCTGTTTGCGCGCGCATCGTCCGCAGCTTTACCACATGGGCTTTCGGGGCAGCGTCTCGCGCAACACTCTGGCCCACGCCAACCAGCAGCGCGACTGGCGCATTTATGCCGATTTCGCCCGCCTGCTCATTGCGCAGGCCCGAGCTCTTTATCAGCACGAACCGTTTGCAGTAGAACTGGACCAGACCGTCTACGTTTTCGATTCCACCACCATCGATCTCTGCCTTTCGCTTTTCCCCTGGGCGCAGTTCCGGCGGCGCAAGAGCGCCGTGAAACTCCACACCCTGCTCGACCTGCGCGGCAACATTCCGACCGCTGTTACTGATCATGAATTCTGAAAAATGAAGGATAAAATGCGAGTTTCCGAGGCGTCCGTTCGGGCCCGAAAACCCCATTCATCATGCACCATCCGGTGTTCGCCTGCCGGAGTAACACGCGCCGAATGGAGAACAGCGCAGAACGTAATGAGAAAAACTTCCACCCCCGTCCTCCTGCTACTTTCAGGGGTCTCGAACGACCGCTCCCAATTTCTGCCCTCGCGGAAATTCTACGCCTGATGCGGCCCGGGATCCACCCCGATTGCTTAAATCGGGAACGCCCGGGGCGGACAGACTCTTTGGCATACAGGCAGGCGTTATAACGTGGGCACCGCGTCGGGAAGGAGTCTTAATATGGCTCGTTGCCGGTTACTATATTGCGCTGAAAAACCGGATTCGATCCCGCTAGAGTTTTCCAATCACCGCGGAGGTAAATTCCTGTGTGGTGTTTTTGCCGCCCAGGTCCGGAGTGCGGACTTTTTTCTCGCCGGTTACTTTTCGAAGAGCATCCATGACGCGCCGGCCGGTTTCGGACTCGCCCAGATGCTCCATCATCATCGCGGCGGCCCAGAGGGTGGCAATCGGATTGGCGATGCCGCGGCCCTCAATGTCCGGAGCGCTGCCGTGCACGGGCTCAAACATCGAGGGGCCCAGGCGCTCCACGGGATTGAGATTGGCGCTCGCCGCCAGGCCCAGGCTGCCCTGCAGCGCCCCGCCCAGGTCGGTGAGGATATCGGCGAAAAGGTTGGAGCCCACCACCACGTCCAGGCTCTCGGGATGCGTAATCATGCGGGCCGCAAGCGCGTCCACATGGTAGTTGGCGACGGCGACGTCGGGATAGTCGCGGGCCACGGCGCGCAGGACTTCATCCCACATCACCATGGTGTATTGCATGGCGTTCGACTTGGTGGCGCTGGCCAGAAGTTTGCGCGGGCGCCGCCGGGCCTGCTCAAAAGCGTAGCGCATCACCCGCTCCACTCCCTTGCGGGTGAATACGGACTGCTGCACGGCCACCTCGTTGGGCGTCCCCGGCTTGAAGCGCCCGCCCATGCCGCAGTATTCGCCCTCGGAATTTTCGCGGACGAAAAGCATGTTGATGTCGTCCGCTGTTTTGCCGCGCAACGGCGAATCCAGCCCGGGCAGGATTTCAACCGGGCGAAGGTTCACATAGAGGTCGAACTCGAAGCGGATGCGGAGCAGCAACTCGCGCAGAGAAATGTGGTCGGGCACGCTGGGATGTCCGATGGCGCCCAGCAGGATGGCGTCAAAGGGACGCAACTGCTCAAGCCCGTCCGCCGGCATCATGCGGCCCGTGCGCAGATAATATTCGCAGCCCCACTCGAACGATTCGAAATCAAGCGCGAAGCCGCTGGCTGCGGCTTGCAGCACCCGGACAGCCTGGGGCACAACCTCCTTGCCAATGCCGTCGCCGGGAAGAAGCGCAATGCGATAGTTTTTTGCCATGCCCCCGATTTTACACGCAAACGCCGGACGGCGCCGCCGCCCCCGGTGCCTTCGCTGGTCCCTTGTTCGCCACGCTTTTACACGGCGATTTTTCTCCCGGGGGAAGGCGTGCTACACGTGGGCGCGCTGTGATATTTTGGGCGCCTGATAACGCACGTTCAGATAGGGAGTTTCCAGCCGCTTCTGCCCTTCGTACTTTGAAGTCAGGCAGCTGTCTAGAATTCCGCTCACCATCAGGGTTCGCTCAACAGGATAAGGCGCATTACCGGTCATAAACATCTGCTCAATCTTGCTGACCAGGCAGGCGGAATAGGTCACGTTGGGGTTGGGAGTGAGAAGGAACTGTGTGGACTGGATTTGCCGGAAGCCTTTCACGCGGGCGGCGAAGTTGAAATCCGCGATGGCGCCGTTCAACATCAGCAGCGTGGTACGCAGGCCGTCGTTGTGCTCAATGAAATAAGCCCAAGGGTCTTTCACCAGCCCCTGCAAAGTATCATCGGCCAGCAGGTCCTGCGTACGGCCGTCCTTCACGCTCAGGCCCTGCGGTGTGTCGCTGCGCGAGAGCGCGGCTTCCAGCAGCTCCCTCGACCAGCGGCCTTCGCGGCCCGCTTTCCACACCGCATCGCCGGTGATCAACTGCACGGACTTCACACCCGTCTCTCCGCCTTTTCGGCGTTCGATCATGCATTGCATGCCCTCGAGCGCGTGGTAGTCCATGGCGTCCGATCCGCCCTCGCCCACCATCAGCGCCTCTTCAATTTCACAATCAAGCGGCAGCTCAATATCCGGCAATCGCCACGTGACCGGCAGGCTCGACCCGGCCAGCATGGGGAACTTCATTCTGTGATGCGCTGCTACCATCCACTGTGCCTTCTTGAAGTCGTAGGAAAGGTTCTTGTCATTGTAGACGGGAACGACGCGGCCGTCTTTTTCGAAGACGTCGACAACCTGCTTGAAAAACTCGTACCGCGGGTAGAGAATCTGTCCCTTCGCGTTGAGCGGGTAATCGCCGTGCTCAGCGACAGTCAGCACCGCGTCGACGGCCAGCTTGTCGCCGCCGCAGCGCAGCGCTTCAGCAATGGTCGGGTAGACGGTGAAGCCGAACTCTTTGGCCCGCTGGGCGCTCAGGTCGTTTTCGGGTTTCTGGTCGACGTAAAGCGACACCACCTTCATGTCCGGGTGGTGCCACTCGCCCGCGATGGGATAACCCACCAGGAAGCGGTCGCCAATGTGCTGGGCATGGGACAGATAGTGGTAGACGGTTGCGATGACAGCGATACGGCGAGGCATAAGACTCAGGTTCTCCAGAAAGTGGATTCTTTTGTCGAGTGATAACGGATGTTCAGGTGCGGCGTCTCATAACGCGCCTTGCGATAGAGACTTTCCATCCCGGCCGCCGTCAGTCCAGTGGTCAGCAGCGTCCGCTCCACCGGGTAGGACGTCCGGCCGGTCAGTATCATTTTCTCCATGTAGTGCACCAGGGGGCTGAAGAAGTTCGCCAGCGTGGTGCGGGCCGGCGGCATGGGTAGATACATCTGTGTGGAGAAAATCCCCGGGCGGCCGTCGATGCGGGCGGCGAAATTGAAGTCCTGCACCAGCCCGTTCATCAGCAGCATGGTGCAACGCACGCCGTCCAGGTGCTCGTAGTGATAGGCCACGGGGTCTTTCACCAGTTGCCGCATCTCGTCGTCGGTGGGATAGATGTCGTTGAAAGTGGGCCGGGCGGGCGTCAGCGTGTGGCTTCGGCACAAAGCCGATTTCATCAGGTCTTTTGACCACACGCCTTCCTGATAAGCTTTCCAGAAATCCTCTCCCCAATAGGCCTCGAGCCACTTCACGCCAACCTCGCCGCCCTTGCGCCGCTCCACCATGCATTGCAGCGTCTCCAGCGCGTGGAAGTCGTAGCTGTCCACCCCGCCCCAGGCCACGCAAACTGCCTCGCGTACACGCCCCACCGCCGGCATCTCAAACGAGGGCGTTCGCCAGGTGACGGGCAGGCTCGAGCCGGCCATGAACGGGAAATCCATCTCTCTGGACGTGTCATACATCTTGCGCGCCCAGTCCCAGTTCCAGGAAAGGTGCTTGTCATTGTAGACGGGCACAACGCGGCCGCTGGATTTAAAGACCTTCACGATCTGCTCGAAGAACTGGTAGCGGGGGAAGAGCATCTGCCCGATTTTGTTCCGCGGATAGTTGCCGTGTTCGCCGATCAGCAGCACGGCATCCACCGCCAGCTTGCTGCCGCCCAGGGTAAGGGATTCGGCAATGGTGGGATAGATCTTCATCGTCGGGAAGAGTTTGGCGCGCTCGCGGCTGAGGTCATCCTTTCCCACTTCATCGACGTAAAGCCCCACCAGGTCGACGGGCGGGTGATGCCACTTGCTGTTCCAGCCATAGCCAAACAGGAATCGGTCCACGATCTGCTGGGTGTGAGAATACTTGAAGTAAATCGTGGTCACTGCTGCGATCCTGGGCCGTCTGCCACTTTGTCCTCTGCCGGAGGCAACTTTGGCCCATGCGGCTGGTCCAGCAGCGGAGGCCAGCATCGCTGCCAACATTTCGCGCCGAGTCATCATTCAACACTCCCCAGGAAAAGCTTGGAAATCCCCTGAAACAGCCGTGCAGTCTTCAGCTCCGCTCAGAGCAAGCAGAAAACTACTACAGCCTTCCCCAACACGCAAGAGCATTCGTATGCCATTCAATAGTTTCCAATCGAGCCAGAAAAACACCGCGTCAGAGAAACAGCAACGCGCAGCGGCTGAAGGATCTCCTTCGCAAGATCGAGCCCGTTCGCCGCCGGAACCCCGTCAAGGGCGGAGCTAGATTTTCAACTGCCGCAGATCGATCTTGTCGCGGTCCCAGACGCCCAGGCCCAGCGCACCCGCGATCTCCACGTGCTCGGGCTGCCGGTGCACGAACGTGCTGAATTTATCGGGCGTTGATTCAAAGAGCTTTTTCATCCCTGCCGAAACCCTTTTGGCGTCGATGACCTCCCAGCCCACGTGGTCGAGCGCCACCGGGTCCGTGGCGAAATAGAGCGTGCGGTTTTCCCAGACGAACTGCCGCCTTGCGCCGGGCCCGCCGTCATAGACGCCTTTGACACCGTCGAGGATGTGGAGGACGGCTTTGTTGCGGATGACAGGCAGGGACACAACCGCGGGGATAAAGGCATTGCAGGCATTCAGCGTGGAAGAGGAGTGGCTGCGGCTGACGTTGTTCACCAGGCCGTGCGACATGTTCTTCAGGGCCAGCGTGACTCCCGCTGACTGGTGGTCTTTGAGCACCGGAACATTGATCAGTTTATTCACCTGGCGGGTGATAAAGCGTGCCGCGAAAGACCGCCGCGCTCTGGCGTCGTTAATGCCATAGCCCGGCAGAGTCAGCGCCATGTCCAGGTAATGGTCCGGGTCATAGCCGTCCATGCCCAGCTGAATGTTCTCAAAGTGGTCGGCCGCGTAGGAAGTGCGAACGCCCTCGGGCAGCCACTTGTCATATCCCGCCTGGAAGAACTGGTCCCGGTAACGGTCGTAAGCAACAATGTCGTTATTCCGAACCCCGGCGGCTTTGAGGCCGGCGATGATTTCACGAACCACAGTTGCGTCCGATTTCACCAGCGGCTGTCCCACCGGGTTGAGCTTGATTCCCACAACATCTCCGGGCTCGAAGAAAAGGCGCCAGGCGTCGGCCCAGGAGTCTGCACCCGTCAATTCCGCCATGCCGCGGCGCATCATCTGCTGCACAGGCCCCGCCTGATACTGGCCTGAAACCAGGACGCCGGGACTTTCCACGGAGACAACACGGCCCGGGTAAAGGCCAGGCATTCGGAGCTTGCTGGCATCGGTTTTTGATTCCGAACGGGCAGCCATGGCCAACGATTTCGCGCTGACAGCAGCGGCCACCCCACCGCCCATGGCCTTCAAACACTCACGCCGGTTAAATCCCATGAACACCTCCCTATTGGCCAACAACGTAGCACCGAAATGTGGGTAATACAATTCAAAGTTCGGCCGGCGAAAGGCCCATGCTGGTCATCGTGGCAGTCAGTGGCCCGCGAAAGCTCGGCGTTGCGATCCACGATTTTCCCGTGGCCCGACCCAGCCACCCCGTCATCTGGAATGCCCTCCCAATCCTTCTCTCTTCCCATTGGGGGATGAATCTGAACGCCGGCGGCGTTCCTGGCTTTCCCCTCAGAAACAGCCCGGAGATTTAACATTTTGCGGTTTATCTCTTAAAATGACATTTCCAGGTCTCGGGTCCATATGTCCATAGGGAAGAAATCAATTCTGACATTTGCGCGCAGGGGATATGCGCGTCTTGAGCGGCCCATATCTTCTCTTTCGCTCGTCGGCGGGTTTGTGTTTGACGCGCTCACGCTGCGGCGCGTGGACGTTTTCTGGGACACCTTCTGGGTGGCCGGCCATCTTGCAATCGTGACCGCCTGTGTCATCTGGATCAACCTGCTGGATGACGCCGCAGACGGTGACGGAAGGCGGCCGGAAGCGAATCCGCAGAAACTTCACTTCTGGCTTGTCAACTTGGTGCAGTTTTTCTTTGGTGGCCTGCTTTCCGTCTATCTTGTCTTCTATTTCCGCAGCGGGACCATCTGGACAAGCTGGCCGTTTATATTGATGCTCGCCCTGGCGTTTATTGCGAATGAATCCCTGAAGCGCCACTATGCCCGCCTCTCCTTTCAGATGGCTCTCCTGTTTCTTGCGCTCTACTCATTCGCCATCTACCTGATGCCCATACTTCTGCACCGGATCAGTTCAAGGGTATTTCTGATCAGCGGCGGCGTCAGCGTGGCGGCAATCGGTATTGTCCTTCTCGTTCTCGCGGTTTTTTCACGCCACCGCTTCGCGGGGCGGAAGGGATGGGCAACACTGGCGTTCATCGCCGGCATTCTTGTCATTGTGAACGGGCTTTATTTCCTGAACCTCATCCCGCCGCTACCCTTGTCCCTGAAGGACGCGGCGGTGTACCACTCGCTTGTGGTCAATGGCCCCGGCGATTACACGGTAACGGGTGAAAAACAAACAAGGGACGGAATCGCCTCGATTGATTTCATTGCACGGTTCTTCTCCCTTCGCCAGACCGTACACATCAAACCCGGTGACTCCCTCACGTTCTACACGGCGGTTTTCTGCCCGACCCAATTGACCACAAAGATTGTTCATGAATGGCAGCACTACGATCCTGCCCGGGGCGCATGGCTTACACCCGACCGCATTTCTCTGCCTGTGTCGGGCGGGCGCGACGGCGGCTATCGGACATTTTCCGAGGTTTCAGCAATCACCGCCGGACTGTGGCGCGTGAACGTGGAATCACCAGGCGGCCAGGCCATTGGGCGCTTCAATTTTCGCGTCATCGTGCAGGACAGGAAGCCGCCGCTGCAAACGGAAACCATTCATTAATCTTCCGTGGTCATGTGCCAGGGGCCTTTTGGCGTGAATCCTTTTCGCCCAAGTTGCGGGGCGCTGGTTTTTACGCGTGGACCGGCGGCCGGGGAATGCGGTGTGGCCTGCCACTCTGGTAAGATGAAATGGCTATGATGCCATCCATCGATTTTGCTTCTGCGCCCTTTCTGGTGATCTGGGAGACCACCCAGGCTTGTGATCTTGCCTGTATGCACTGCCGTGCGTCGGCCCAGCCCTTGCGCCATCCCGAAGAGCTTTCCACCGAGGAGGGATTCAAGCTGCTGGCTGAGGCCAAACAGATGGGCACGCCGGTTTTCATACTCAGCGGCGGTGATCCTGCCAAGCGCCCCGACTTGCTGGACCTGGTGCGCGAAGGCAAGCGCCTGGGGCTGCGCATGGGGACCGTGCCGGCCGCGACCCCCACTCTCACCGAAGACCTGGTTCGAAATCTGAAACAGGCGGGACTCGACCAGATGGCGCTCAGCCTTGATTATCCGCAGGCAGACCTGCACGACGGTTTCCGCAGTGTCAAAGGCGCCTTTGCCAAAACCATGGAAGCGGCGGAATGGGCGCACCAGAATAAGCTTCCCCTGCAAATCAACACCACGCTCTGGGCGGGTTCCGTGCCCTATCTTTCTGAGATGGCCGAACTGGTGGACCGCCTCCAGGCGGTCTTCTGGGAGGTGTTTTTCCTGGTCCCGATTGGGCGCGGCGAAGCCCTGGACGGTATTGAAGCACGACGCTGCGAGGAACTGTTCGCCATTCTGTACGAAGTTCAGAAGAAATCCACCTTTATCCTGAAAGTGACCGAGGCGCCGCATTATCGCCGCTATGTGGCGCAGCGTGAAGCCGAGCGCCAGTCTGAGAGGCCTTCAGAGGGGCATCCGGGCCCCCGCGGCGCGGTGTCGATGCCCGAAATACTGCGGCGGTCTGAAGGTCCGGGACACACCATCGGGTTTGCGCCCCACGGAGTGAATGCGGGCAAAGGCTTTGTTTTTGTTTCCCACCTGGGTGAAGTCTATCCCAGCGGTTTCCTGCCGAAATCGGCCGGTAACGTGCGGGAGCAGACTTTAACGGAGATTTACCGCAACTCCTCGCTCATGCGCGAGCTGCGCGACCCCGAAGCCCTGCACGGCCGCTGCCGCCAGTGCGAATATCGCTCCATCTGCGGCGGCTCCCGGTCCCGGGCCTACGCACTGACCGGCGACTATCTGGCCACCGATCCCTGGTGCTCCTATCAGCCCCACCGTCCCAGGGCATAATCTGGAGGAAAGCAGAAATCGGAAAACACAAGCCCGCCCCAGCGCAGATCGTGGGTTCCCTTTGCAATGCCGGAGCCTCACGCCCAGCGGGTAACCGCTGGCTCAGGGGCAAAGCCGGGTCTTTTGGAGACGTTGCCGCAGATCCCGTCGTTTTGTGCAGGAGGAGAAGGGAGTTATCAATAGCCTTTCTCCTCAAAATCAGGGGGCAGGACAGTTGAACAGCCTGCGGATGAGCAAGACCTCAAGACATAGCGCGTTCTGGAGCTTGGCATTATTGCTGGCCATGGGAACGGTGGGCGCCGCCCAGAGCAGTACGGCATCTTCCGAGACAATTTCCCAAGGCCAGCGCCTTTATCATCAGGGTCTTGAAGCAGCACGGAAACACGATCTGGCAACCGCTATCCGCAAATTCCGTCTGGCCCTCGAATACCTCCCCAAATCTCCTGCTGTCCACGACTCTTTGGGCTCAGCCTACCTTCAGAGCGGGGACATCAATCGGGCCGCTGTGGAGTTCCGCAAAGCCATCGCCCTCAAGCCTGATTTTGCTGAAGCCTATTTCAACATGGCCGTGGCGCTCGAACGGAGGAGCGACCTCAACGGCGCTATAACTTTTTACAAGTACGCTATCCACTTGCGCCCCCAATGCGCGGGTGCGCACGATGCACTGGGTTTTCTGCAGGCCCGCCAGGGCGATCTGTCGGCGGCCCAATCCGAGTTTGAGGCAGCAATCAAAATACAGCCGGACCTGGCCATCGCTCATTTTCACCTTGGGTCCACCCTGTGGCCTCAGCATCAGCATTCTCAAGCCCTTGCGGAATTGCAGAAGGCCGTGTCCTTGAATCCCTCCAGCGCCGAGGCACACTACTACCTGGAGATCGCAGAAAGTCAGCAGGGGCAGCCGGATTTGAACAAAGCCGGGGGAAACAGTGTGGCAGCGAACATCGCGAGCAGTCGGGGTGAAAATGATTTCCTCAATGGAAACCTCGACGCCGCGATTCAGGAATTTCGCTCCGCCATTCAAATCTCAACTGACTTCGCTCGCGCTCACTATGGCCTTGCGTGGGCCCTGCGTGCCAGGGGTAATCTCACGGAAGCTCGCGGGGAATTTGCGAAGGCTCATCAGCTGGACCCAAGCCTCCAAACGCCCGCCGACTAAACTGCCTGATGCGGCGTAGATTGTCTTGCAGGGGCGTCGGGATGATGTTCGAAAGGGCGGTCGGTTGAGGCCCGCCCTCTTCAGCTTTCTGTAATGGTCAGGACCTGGTCGACGCGCGGATTCTCAATCACCTGGCTCTTGCCGCCCAACCAACGCACTTCAATTTTTTCCACCCGGTCAACCTGGCCCAGGCCGAACCATGCTTCCGGGGCGGACTGCGAAAGGTAGGAACCCGCTGTTCCATATTCTCGAAATTGCCGCTTGCCCCCCGCTTCGAGGTAGACCTTCGCTCCGTAGCCGGACCGGTTGCTGCGCCGGCCCACCAGGTGAACCGACAGCCAGTGGTTGTGGTTGCCCCCGTCGTTTCGCAACAGCATTGGCCGGCCGTGGTTGGTCATCACAATCATGTCCAGATCGCCGTCGCGGTCGTAGTCGGCGCAGGCAGCTCCCCGGCCCACAATCGCCTGCGTGAGGGCGCTGCCGGCAGCCCCGGAACGCGCCAGATCGTAGTAGCCGTTCTGGCCTTTGGACCAGAAAAGAAAAGGCTGGCCTGGAACCAGCTTTGTGGTGTCTCCCTTGTCTTCAAGCGTTGAGCCATTGATTGCCACCAGGTCCAGGCGTCCGTCGTTGTCGAAATCAAAGAAAAACGCGCTCCAGCCCGCGTTGCCCATGGCGATCTCTCCGCAGCCGTACAGGTCTGCGGCGTCGGAAAAATGCAGTTTTCCCGTTTGGTGCTGTTCCTCCCAGAGATTTTGATAGAGCGCGTATCCCTGGCCGATCCAGTGGGTGAGAAACATGTCAATGTCGCCGTCTCCGTCGAAGTCACCCAGCGCGATGCCCATGGTCCCGCGGTTCTCCTCGGTCCAGGAGGAGGCGCTGATGTCCTCATAGCGACCGTGCCCCAGGTTCTGGAACATGCGGTTGGAAGAGATGTCGTTGCCGACATAAAAATCCAGCCAGCCGTTCAGGTTGAAGTCGCCAAAGGCGGCGGACAGGCTGCGCCCACCGGCGTTGGCCACGCCCAGACGCCTGGCGACATCCGTGAACGTCCCGTCGCGGTTGTTATGGTAGAGGCGGTTGGGAACCGGATCGAAGGAAGAAGGGTTGAGCGTAAAGGGCACGTTGGTTCCGTACTCCTGCGAAGTCGCTCCGGTGGGAACGCCGCGAAGGTCGTAATCCACATAGTTGGTGACGTAGAGGTCCAGGTAGCCGTCGTTATCGTAATCCACCCACACCGGCGTCATGCCCCAGCGGTGATTGGCAACGCCCGCGCGGTCGGTCATGTCGGTGAAGGTTCCATCGCCGTTATTGTGGTAGAGGACGGACCGGCCGTAGTTGGTCACGTAGAGGTCGAGGTGTCCATCGTTGTCGTAATCACCCCAGGCTGCACCCATTCCGTAACCGCCCCGGTTGGCCACGCCGGCCTTCAGCGTCACGTCGGTAAAGGTTCCGTCGCGATTGTTGCGGTAGAGATGGCTGTAGGGGGCATCGGCGCCTGCCTTTGCTCCCCAGGGGCCGGGCTGGTTCACCAGGTAGAGGTCCGGCCAGCCGTCGTGGTCAAAATCCCCCCAGGCCGCGCCGGGTCCCATGTCTTCAGGAAGCTGGTGGGTACGGGCGCCGCGTGAGTGGACAAAATCAATTCCGGCCCGTTGCGTTACGTCGGTGAAAACGATCGCCGGATGGTCCGCCGGCAGACTCCGGGCCGCGCTGTCAAACACCTGCGGCTTTGAATTCTGCCTGGTGCGTGAACAGGCCGTGGTGAATGCCGCAAGAGCGCCGGCGCCTGACAGGAGCATTTCCCGGCGCGTCATCGGCCTGTCCCGGGTTCCGGCAACGGAGCCAGCGCACTCACCTTGCTCCGCCTGGCTGGAGCGCTGGCTTGTCTGCGGCCCGCCAGCTGCACTTCCACGCGATCCGAGGAAAGGTCGGTGATCGGCGACTGGACATGCTTCCCGGGGTAAGCAAAGTCCATGAAGTACTGGTTGGCCTTGCGGTAACGCAAACGCGCCGTGATGGTCAGCGGGCCTTTCACGTCGCGCGGAACGTTGAATTTGTACTCGTACATGTCGGAATAGCCGGGAAAGACGGCGCGCTTCCACTTGGCGCCCACGTAGTGCCACAGGTCGTGGCGAACAATTTCCTGGCCCTCGGCATTGACGCCTTCGGCTTTCAGCACAAACGTTCCCGGTTCCAGATGGTCGTCGGGCATCAGTTCGCCGGAATGGAAAACCACGCGCCCGGTCGAGTCGCTGACCCTCACCTCCACCCAGGCGCGGATCAGGTCCAGCGGGCCGGTGGGGAAACTGTGTCCGGCTTTGTTGTTTGAAATCACCGTGCGAAACTCCGCTAGTTGGCCGGGCCGCAGCGTTTGCGGAGGAACAATTTTGATGGGCAGCACGGGGCCCTTGGGCCAGACCCCGGCAATTTCAGGAATATATTTCTTGCCCTTCAGCCACTGGTTGACCCGCTCGGTCTGCCCCTTCGCATCGGGTGACTTAATAACGTCCGGCATCCACTGATTGGCGGCGGCGAACCAGTGATTGCGGTGCTTGAGTCCCAGTCCCGTTTTCAGGTCGTAAGGATCGGCCAGCGCCACGCTCGGCGCATCCTGGTAATACATGTGGCACTGCTGGCAGCGCAGCCGCTGGGCGGTATTCGGATCGGTGTTCCACTTCCCATGTTTCCAGTCGTCGTACTGGTTTTGCAGCTGCACCCAGCCCACGTGGTTAATCCGTTTATCGATAAACTGCTTGTGGCAGGCGCCGCAGGAGGCGGGGTTTTTGTCGAGCGCCAGATCGTAGTCCTCATCATGCTGCCGGGGGTAGGCGCGAATCAGAAAATGGGTGATGGACGACGCACGCCCCGCGCCCGCATACTCAAACAGGTATGGCCTGGGAGGCCCCCAAACGTAATTCCCGTTCCCCTGCACATCCACCCGCCGCATGGCGTGGCACACCACGCAGGAGGAACCTTCCTTGAAACCCGGAGCCTCAATGCTGGTGCTGGCGTTCTTGTAGCCGGAAAGCAGCGAGACGGGATCATGGCAGCCGGCGCAGTAGCGGGCGGCCGGAGCGCCTTCGGCATGAATCAGCGCAGCCTGGACGCCTTGAAAAGCCACGTCTTCCGACGACCAGCGATGGCTGTCGGCTTCCCACTCCTTGTAGATTTCTGTGTGGCAGCCCGAGGCGCCGCAGGATTCAGATCCCGCCAGCATCTGGGGCGCCACCGGGCCACCGCTCACCGTCTTCGCCATGCTGGGCGCAAAGGGGTCCTTGCCGTAGGGCATCTTGTAATCCGTTGGCAGCGCGTAATGGCTGAAGTCCGGCGCGTAGGCCTGGTAAACAACCGCGAGGATGCCGACAAACGCCACCAGACCCAACACGGTCAGCACACTCGCCAGCCACATGTGGCGGCGTCCGGGACCGAAATCAGGCAGTGGGGCCTGGCCCGAATTGCCCGGCACGTTCAGGCCGTTGTGCAGCTCCTGTCCCGCTTTCCTGGCATGGGGCCACACGTGATAGCCCAGAAACGGCAGGGCCACAATACCGCTCCACAAGTGCAGCTGGTCCCAGAAGTGGCCGGTAAAAAGTCCGAACATCGCCTGCCAGGTGAGGACCAGGCCCGAAACCGTCACAACGGCCATCGTCCAGAAACCCGTATAAGCGCAGATCTTGCGGAACGATCGCTGCACCTTGCGCGTAGCCAGCCAGTGGCTCAATTGCCACAAGGTGAGGGGTATCACGATGGCGAGGCCCAGCAGTGTGTGCGCCAGCACCGAGACCTGGATGGGCACGCTGAAGGGCAGCAGCCAGATGGCGAAACCCGTCAGTGCCAGAAAAATCAGTGTCCCGCCCAGCAGGCTGAAACGAAGGATTCCTTTTTCATGAATAAAAGTATGCCGGATGGGCACAGGCCCATGAGCCGTTTCTTCCATGGTCTTCTCCTTGGCGGGGTTGTCGTTTCCCTACGCGCAATCGCTCCCCCGGTTGCCCGGCAATTGCGCACCCGCAGTCTGCTGCAAAAGCAAGCCACAGATAGCGAATTGCTACCTTCTATGCCATGGAGCTGGAAGATGCTGTGACTTGTGTCACAATAAACTATAAGAACTCCCGCGATAGTGAATTAATCGGGAGGAAATAAAGGTAATCGATTACGAAAAGCCACGGTGATGGCCGCAATCCCACGGCAGCTTTTCTGTCCGAAACTTTGTACCTCCTGATGCTACGCAGCGTTCATTGATGCTTGTTCAATCAGCCAGCTACCGGGGGTGAGCCAGATACAACACAGCCACAACCTCCAGGGCGGCCAGGACAAACGCCTCTGCAAAATCAAAGACGACGATGATTCGCTTCACCGTGGGCGATGTCGTGAATGCCGAGCCATCCTTCCTGTTGACTCGGAACTCTCCGGCAGCCCAGATGCCCAGATGAATCGCGGCAAATACGACGACCAAAACCTTCCATACGAGGGGCCGCCACAAAAACCAGGCCGCCAGGGCGAGCAGCCAGAAGGCTGCCTCGGTCCGCAATGCACGCCGCGGCGGGAACCAGCGGCTGATCCACGAATCGGGATGCTCGTTCCAGGCCTTGAGAATCTTTCCGGTTGAAACGTGGATCATGAGCATGACCGGCACATAAACCGCAATGAGAAGCGCAAGAATCTTCATGGCAGGTCAATCCGGGAATTCAGGAACGCCGAAATCGCAAACAACAGCTCTTCCACCATTTTCAGCTCCTGCCCACTCGTCGCGGCTGACGCTTATTGAAAAAAGCATTCAGCTCGGTCACAAGGTGATTCAGGTCTGCATGGTCGGCCGCAGCCGCCTCCGCAAGGCTCAGTGAGCGGGGCGTGGTTTTCGTTTCAGAAAGCGTCTTCAGTCCGGCCCGGATCAGCACAGATCGCGTCTTCGGAAAACTCGTGACGTACCAATACAAAGGCAGCTTTTCACTGATGCCCTGCGCCGCAAACCAGGCAGGAAGCGGCTGTGCCAGTGTCGCCGCCATATTGACCACGAAGGCGAGGACGCCCGCGAACTCAAGATACGCCGAGACCGGCAGCAGGTTCCAGGCGCTTCCACCAAGCGAATAGGCGACTGCTTCGCTCGAAACCCTCAACAGGCAGCCGGCGCTCAGCAGCCAGAGGCTTGCTGCCATCCATCGCGTGCTGAAGAGTTCGCGGCCGTTGAGAAACGAAGGCAGCATTCGCGGGCCGAGCGCAAGAATCAACAGGGCGATGAAACCCACCGTAACTGCGTGGCGGGAAGCGCCACCCAGCCCCGTAGCACGTGGCACGAGATCAGCAGCAACCCCCAACACGGCTCCGGCAACAAGCCACGCGTAGGCCAGGCGAATAAAGGCCGGATAATGCCGGTAAGCTCCCACAAGCTTTGCCCGGCGTGCAGGTTTGTGAAAAAGGCGCAATGCCCAGATTGCGTAAACCGAAAGCGCCAGGATCAGCAGGTCGGCGAGGAAAAACTGGCGTGCCAGCGCTAATGTCAGAAGGGCGACAATGCCGATGCCGAATTTGCCGGCCGCCTGATGCTGAGGCGGCTCGAGGCCGAGAAAAATGGTAACAAATCTGGTGCTGAAGCCCCATGCCATCACCACAGCGAATCCCCAAACCATCAGGATCAGGAAGGTGTGGTCCCACTCCGGCGGAAACACCGGCGAGCCGCCATCCAGCGCAAGCCAGATGGAAAGCCCCAGGTTCAGAATGAGCGCCACGCCCAAGGATGCAAACCCCCAGATGCCAAGCCACGAGCCCAGGTCTTCCGGCTTCTTACCTTTCTTTTCCGAGCCATTGAAAACCAGAACCCGCTGCGCCAGCACGAAAGCGGCAAGCTCCAGAACAGCAGAGGCGGGCAGCCCCAACCTCCACGCCGTTCCTTCAATGCCAACCCACCAGCGCAAAGCCACTCCGGCGGTCCACAGCCCCCAGATAAGCCAGACCAGAGAAAAAGATTTTAATGGCCGTCCGCGGAACTTGGGCAGAATGTAGAGTGAAATACCAAGAATAAAACTGCCTACCCAACCGAATAACTGGGCATGCCCATGGGCCTGAATCCAGGCCGTGCTGACAGCCGTGTGGGATTGATGGGCGGAAATTTGAAGTAGATTCCAAACGCCCAGAAAGGTGCCTGGAAGGGCCAGGAAAAACAACCCGGTAAGAATAAAGGCGGCAAGCGCTCTGGCAGCCTTTCTTTCCCAGGCAGGGTCAGCGTAATCCATCTGGCCCTGAGCATCGCGTTCGTAAGCGCGCGCCCACTCAGCCGGCAGCCAGGGACTATCAACAGTCTTATTCAGCACTATAAATTCTCCAAATCTGTTGGTCAGGTGAAGCCACCACGACCATTACACGCCGAACCTGGAACGATATCCGTGACTTTAGTCATAGCCACTGATCTCTTCCGTACCGTGTAATGGAGCTTGCGGACGGTTGCCGTGCAGGGCGTGGCAGCCTGCCGCAATCGATAGCATGGATCAGTTACAAAAGGAGGAGAGATGGGTATTGATAGCCAAAGAACTGTTGCGGAAATTGCGCTCGAGAGGCCGCAGGCGGCAGCCGTCTTCGAAAAACTGGGAATCGATTACTGCTGCGGGGGGCGCACGCCCCTGGCAGCCGCATGCGAGGCGGCGGGCGTTGACCTGAACCACGTCGAGGGTCTGCTGGAAAGAGCCGGCAACGACCAACCTGACGCCGGGAACTGGGGCGAACAATCTCTCGCCAGCCTCGTCAGCAATATCGTGGAAAAACATCACTCCTATTGCCGTGAAGAAGGCCTGCGCCTGCAGCCGCTGCTGGCAAAAGTGGTTTCAAAACACGGCGGGCATCGTCCGGAACTCTCTCAGGTTCAGGACCTGTTCACCGCGCTGGGCAATGAACTGAGCATGCACATGATGAAGGAAGAGCAGATGCTGTTCCCTTACATCATCGCACTCGAGGAATCGGCAACGCACAAGTCTGCTCCGCCGCGGGCGCCCTTTGGAACAGTTCAAAATCCGGTGCGCATGATGGTTCAGGAACACGATGACGCCGGACATCTGCTCAAAGAAATTCGCAGCCTGAGCGGGAACTTCACAGCGCCCCCGGACGCCTGCCCCAGTTTCAAGGCGCTTTGCCAGGGGCTGGAGGCATTTGAGGCGGATTTGCATCAGCATATTCATTTGGAGAACAACATCCTCTTCCCGCGCGCAGTCACCCTGGAGGACGCATCTCTCTCAGCCTGGGCTGCGGGAGTTTCGAAAACTTAATTTCAGCCGCACCCGTTCCATGTCCGGCCCTTTCGGGATTGCCGGTCGGCTGATTGGAACCACCGTGCGCCTTTGGATGACGCACCCGGGATTCTCGATTTCGATTTGTGGTTCGTCTGGTAAGGCCAGACCTTGAAGTGAAGGACAGCCGGCGTTCTGCCTGCGGGCCTCCAGGACCTTGCTGCTCCTTTCTTGATGCCGCGCCGCGTTCTGTTGTTGTACGCTCCATAGGCGGCCCAAAACTTAACTTAAACCTGGCACAGGAAACCGGGCCCCTCACAGGTGAATTCTCTCTCCCTTCACTCGGCGCCAAAAACTCCGGCGAGGTCAACATCGAAAGTGTAGAAACGGATGAAGGATGGGCCATGGCTGTTTTCTTAAGGCCCTGACGGCAATAAATTCCGTTTCCTGCCTCTGTGCTATACTCCCGACATTCACAGCCGACGACTGGGATTGGAGGAGTGATGAACCGTAGAGATTTTATGGGAAGTGTTGTGGCAGGAATGGCAGCGTCGCAGGTTGGGAATGCTGCGCTGAGCAGCTTTCCCAGCACAACAGAGCCTCTTAAAGGCGCGAAGTGGATCAAGAACGGACTCATCACGGCCGGCGGTCTCCATGAACCGTACATCTTTGTGCTCCGGCGCGGGGGCGAGTCACTTGCTGCCAGGAAAATCCACGATTGGAATCAGAGCGAGACCCTGATCCGCCAGCTCAAAGATCAGGGCGTGGAGGTCTTTCACACGCATTTCTACAAGGGATTTGGCATGGCCGCCGAAATGCCGGAGATGCTGGAGACCAAGCGGGCCGCGGAGATTGCGCATCGCTACGGGATGCGGGTCGATACCTACCTCCAGTGGAACACGATGATGTATGAAACGTTCTTCACGGAGGAGCCGCGCGCCAAGGACTGGATTCAGCGGGACGTCAGCGGACTGCCGATTCTGCTGACATACGGCTATCAGCAATCCTTCCGCTACCGCCCCTGTTTTTCAAACCAGGATTATCTGGCGTACCTTAAGAAACTGGTTCACTTTGCGGTCGAAGAAGTCAAGACCGACTTCATCCATTTTGATAATTTTGACCTCAACCCCGAACCCGATTCCTGCCACAGCCCGAGTTGCGTGAATGGATTCCGAAATTATCTCAAGGCCAAATACACGCCGGAAAAGGTCCGCCAGCGCTTTGGATTCGAGAACGTTGATCACGTCAATCCGCCGCAGTGGAACCGGGACAATCCGCCCGGGAAAATGGCCATCATCTTTGACCCGGCCATCCAGGAGTGGATTGATTTCCGCTGCCAGGTAATGGCGGACGCGCTGCGGCAGATGTCCGAATACGCAAAGTCGCTGAACCCCGAGGTGGCGATCGAAATCAATCCTCACGGCATTACCGGCGGCAACCGCGCCTGGATGAACGCCATCGACCATTCCCGGCTGCTGACTTCGACGGACGCCTATGTGACGGAAGAGGAGAACTTCGCCGAATACTTTCCCGACGACGGACGACTGGTTTCCAAGATCCGCAGCTACAAGCTCGCGCGGGCTTACGACAACGTTCTGATGACAGAGTCACCCAGCGAAGTGGCCACAGCCGAAAAGCTGGCCTTCAACCAGACGATTGGGACGGCGGGCAACGCTCCGCTTCCGAAGTGGATGCTGGACTACATCGCCTTCTACAGAAAACACCGCGACCTTTTTGTCGGAACGCGCGATCTGGCGACTGTTGGCGTGTTGCGATCCTATCCTTCCATCACTTATCACAACGTCAGGGCGCAGTTGAGCGCCATCCTGGTTGAGCAGGCTCTGATCCAGTCGCGCATCCCGTTCCATCTGATTTTTGACGAGCCTTTGCCGGACCTCTCAAACCTGAAAGTCCTGATTCTTCCGGATTCGGAATGCCTTTCGGATGACCAGGTCGCGAAGATTCGGAGTTTTGTTGAGAACGGAGGGGGATTGATCGCCGCCGGCCAGGCAGGACTTTACGACCAATGGCGGCGGTTGCGCGTCGAGCCGGGATTGAAAGGTCTGGCCGACGGGCAGCAGCCCGCCGGCGACTATGAAGAGGAGGTTGGCGCGTTGAATATCTCCTCTGGGTTGCCGGTCCGCAAACTGGTTGGCAAAGGCCGGGTTGTTTACTTCCCTGGGATTCCATTCGATGGACCGCTTCCCAAAATGGAGCCTTACTTTACGATTGACAACAGGTTCTGGAAGCGCCCGGCGAATTGGGAAGAGATAATCGGTGAGATTCGATGGGCGGCCAATGCGGAAATGCCCGTCGAAATTTCGGGGCCGGAATTCCTGGCGGCCAACCTGGTTGGGCAGCCCAAAAAACGGAGGGCAATGGTCCACCTGGTGAACTATGACGCCAAAAATACGCCCTCGATTTCCAGCATCGACCTCGTGTGCCGCCTGCCAGAAGGAACAACGCCTAAGAGCGTAGGGCTTCTCCGATTGGAAGATGCCTCTCCGGTTGACCTTACCTTTGCGGCACAACCTCACGGCGTATCCTTCACTGTTCCAGAAATGAAGACCTACGCCCTTCTGGTCATAGATTGGTAATATCGTGGCCATTGAAACCCGGGACAAGTCACCGGCTTCTGCCGCGAAGGAGTAACGCATGAAGAGATATTGGCTGCTTCTGCTGGGTCTCGCCGTATGCGCGGGCATCACCGTTCCGGTGTTGCGGTCTGAAAAACTGATGACCTGGTCACAGGGACGTTCCATGGTCTTTTCGCAGGGCGGGATCGCGGCTGCGGAACAGCCCCTCGCCTCCGAAGCCGGCGCAACCATCATGGCGCAAGGGGGTTCGGCGGCCGACGCGGCGATTGCGGCAAGCGCGGTGATGGGAGTGATGCAGCCCATGATGAACGGGATGGGCGGTGATCTCTTCGCCATCGAGTGGAACGCGAAGACCGGCAAGGCCAGCGGCTTGAACGCAAGTGGATGGGCCCCCGAGCGGCTGACATTGTCCTTTCTCCACTCCAGGGGACTTCGGCACATCCCGGACACCGGCATCCTGTCCGTAACGGTTCCGGGCTGTGTGATGGGCTGGTGGGAGTTGCACCAGCGCTTCGGCAAGCTGCCCTGGAAAGACCTCTTCAAGCCGGCCATCTATTACGCCTCGCACGGATTTCCCATTGCCCAATGGAACAGCATGTACTGGCCCGCCTATGCCGGCGTACTGCGCAAAAATGAGGAGGCGACTCGTGTTTATCTGCCCGGAGGGAAAGCGCCTGTGCTCGGCCAGGTCTTCCGCAATCCCGAATACGCGAAGGCGCTGGAACTTGTCGCCAGCGAGGGCGAACGCGCTTTTTATGACGGGGACATTGCCCGCGCCATCGTGAAGACGTCGCAGGACCTCGGTGGGGTCATCAGCCCACAGGACTTGAGCGAATACAAGGCAGAGTGGGTCGATCCGATTGAAACGGATTATCACGGATGGAAGGTGTTCGAGATCCCGCCCAACGCGCAGGGCATCGCGGCGCTTGAGATGCTGAACATCATGGCGCAGTTCCCGCTTTCGACCTATGGAGCCGAAAGCGCGGAGAGATATCATGTTGAGATGCAGGCCCAGCAGCTGGCCTATGCGGACCTGCACCGCTACGTGGGAGATCCCCGTTTCGCCAAAGTGCCTGTCGAGGGGATGCTCTCAATGGATTACGCGAAGTCCCGGGCAAAACTCATCCATCTTGATCAGGCCGCCTGTGATTTCCATGCGGGCACGCCGCCCGGCACTGATCCCAACCTGGCCTTCGCTACTCCCCATCCCGGAACGGACACCAGCTTCCTGACAACAGTTGATAGCGAGGGAAATATCGTTTCACTGATTCAGAGCCTGGCTGGAGCCTTCGGATCGGGAGTTGCGGTGGAGCGTTACGGCATCATTCTGCAGAATCGCGGCTCTGGATTCACGCTTCGACCCGGCAGCCCTGACGTTCTCGCTCCCCACAAGCGGCCCTTCCATACGATTATTCCGGCGTTCATGGAGCACGGTGACGTGCATATCGGGTTCGGCATCATGCGCGGAGGCAACCAGCCGCTGGCCCACGCGCAGTTCGTTTCAGACATTGTCGATTACAGGATGAACATCCAGCAGGCCCTGGAAGCGCCGCGGTTCAATCAATTCGGCCGGGGCGGTTGCAGCTATCTCATCGAAAGCCGCGTCCCCAAGCAAACGCTGGTCGGACTTTCACAACTCGGATACGGCTTGCGTGTTGTGGGGCCGTATGCGGAATGGGTCGGCGGAGGCCAGGCTGTCCTTCACGATTCGGCCACGGGAGTCAACTACGGCGCCTCCGATCCCCGCAAGGACGGCGAAGCCATCCCGGAACCCGCAACCCGGTGACGGGCCGTTGGCGTGAATCGCCTGCCGGACAACACAATCTTAAAGGCAGCAGGGGAACTTTCAGCTTCCCGGGCCCGAAGAAGGATGGGTAAAAGCAATTCCGCCGGAAGTGTCGCACCAGCCAGGCGGTTGCTTATCCCGGGCTATGCCAGGCATCCGAAGCGCCATCAGCCAGAACGCGCGGCACAAAGTCCGCTCCGAGCTGATTCCTATTGCCCGCTGTCTTTGGCGCTGATCCGGCTGCCGGACTTGAGCTCCTCTGACGCGCGGAGAACGACTTCATCGTTGGAATGCAGGTCTCCGAAAACCTCGACCGTGTCTGCTGTCGTTGCCCCCTGTTTGACGTTCACCCATTCTGTGTTTCCGTCGCGCACGCGAATCACAAACGTTCGCTGCATGGAGCGAACCACGGCAGACGGCGGAACAAACAGCGAAGGCTGCGGCCGATGGACCTGCCACGCAACGGCCGGGAACATTCCGGGATGAAGTTCCCAATTTGAATTCGCAACGTCAAGTTCCACAGGCATGGTTCGGGTCTTCACATCCAAAGAGTCTGAAATGCGAGCCACGGTGCCCGTGAAAGTGCGATTCGGGAAAGCCGGCACGGTAAAGTCCACCTTCGCCCCCGGTGAAACCCCCGCCACGTAGTTTTCAGGAACGGCCACAACCAGGCGCAGACGGGAAATCTGCTCGATCCGGAGCATGGGCGGCTGGGCGCCTCCGCCGGAGGGACCGACCAGCGCGCCGGGATGAATATTGCGCTCGGTGATGATGCCGTCGAAAGGCGCGGTGATGCGAAGATAGCTTTCCATCACTTCCGCGGAGTGGAGTGTCGCCTTGGCCGCTTCCACGGAGTTTCGCAACCCGATCGCGCGGGCGCGGTCAGCTTCGGCAATTTTCTGCGCGACCTCAAGCTCGTTTTCAGAAATGACCCCGGGTGTTGCCGACGCGGCTTTCAGCCGCTCATAGGTGCCCTGGTCACCGGCGAGCTTGGCCTCCGCTTCGATCCGCTGATTTTCCACGCCTTGCAGTTTGGCCTGGGCCTCCGCCTCCTGGGACACGATCTCGGGAGCTTCCAGTTGCGCCAGAAGCTGGCCCTGCTTCACGTGGGAGCCCCGGTCCACGCCAATCCACTTCATGAAACCCGTCACTTTTGGATAAATGGCCACAGCTTCGTACGGCTGTAGTTCGCCTGGCAGAGGGATAACGATATTGAGTGGCCGCGAAATCACCTTTGCCGTGTCGACGGAAGGAATGGAGGGGGCATCTGATTTCGCACTGGCCGGTGAAGCTGAGGAGGCGGGCGTGGAACCACACCCTGAACTCATCAAAGCAAGAACAAAAACACCGGCGGCCACCGGGACAGCGTACAGGACCCGGCCTTTGAGGCTTTGCAAACACCGAAGGGCTTCAATTTTCATCATGGAAACTCCTTTGATCATTCGAACCAATATGCCTAGCCCCCAGGGGTATAGTGCGAGCTGGCGGGGTCATAGGGATCAAGCGAAGGCGATGCAACGCTTATTTCTTCCTGCGCCTTCGCGAATACGATGGGGAGAACGAGCAGGGTCGCCAGAGTTGAGGCGATCAGGCCTCCAATCACCGCCCGGCCCAAGGGTGCGCTCTGCGCCGATCCCTCTCCCAAGGCGAGCGCCATAGGAACCATTCCGGCAACCATGGCAACGCTGGTCATAAGAATAGGCCGCAAACGGCTGGTGCTGCCAAACAGAGCTGCCTCAACAGAATTCCCACCCGTTCGGCGGTGTTCTTCGGCAAATGTAACGAGCAGGATGGAATTGGCTACCGACACGCCCAGCGCCATAATGGCGCCCATGAACGACTGCAGGTTGAGCGTGGTTCCTGAAACGAGCAGCGCCACGACAACGCCGGAGATCACCGCGGGAGCCGTCGAGACCACAACAAACGCCAGACGCATCGACTGGAAATTCGCTGCGAGCAGCAGAAAGATCACCACAATGGCGAAGCAAACGCTGAGACCCAGGTTGCGCAGGGTCTCCCGCATGGGCGCGACCTGGCCCCGCACCTGAACGGTTACACCGCGTGGGGGCGGCCCTGCTGCCCGTATGGCGGCGTCAATTTGGTTTGCGGCCCGCCCCAGGTCTTCTCCCTGGATGTTCGCCGTGAGAGAAACCATCCGTTGCATGTCATACCGGTCATATTCGCCGACGACACTCCCGAAGGAGAGCTGGGCAACGTCACCCAGATTGGGGTGGCCAGAGGAGCCCCCCTGCATCAGGGGCATTTTAGCGACATCTTCTATGGAGCTCATCTGTTCCTGCGGTACCTCAATCTGCACCTGATAGCCGACTCCGGTCTTGGGGTCCTGCCAGAAATTGCGCGCTACAAAGCGGCTTGACCACGTCGATGTGCTAATGGACTGGACAATCTGTTGCGTGGTGACGCCAAGCTGCCCGGCCCGTTCGCGGTCGATGTTGACATTCAGGCTTGGATAGTCGAGAGGCTGGCCATATTGCAGGTCTCGCAGGAATTGATTCCGGCTCAACTGCTCGCGCACCTTTTCCGCATAAGCATGGTTGGTTGCCATATTCGGCCCGTGAACGGCAACTTCAATAGGCGTTGGCGAACCAAAGTCCATAATCTGGCTGACAACATCTCCAGGCTCAAAGGAAACCGTTGTACCCGGCAGATTCCTGGGAAGCCACTCGCGAAAACGGTCTTCAAGCTGGCTGACCTGAATGCCAGAGTCTTCTTTGAGTGCAACCCTCAGGACCGCTTCCTGGGGACCGCTCATCCAAAGGTAAATCAGGCTGACGGGATAGCTCGGCGGATAGGTGCCAACGTAGCCGATGCTGCCGGCGACGTTCCCCGGCCCCGCCAGCTTCTTGATTTCCTCCAGAGCTTTTGTAGCGATCTCGTTGGTGACCTCAATGCGCGTTCCTGCCGGTGCGCGCAAGCGAAGCTGCAGTTGGTTGCTTTCAACTCGAGGGAAAATTTCCCGGCCGAGTTGCGGGCCAAGCGCCAGGAGGACGAGTGCTGTGACTCCCAGGTATGCCCAAAGGACGGTTTTGCGGCGCTGGAACAATGCTTTGAGGAGCCGGGCGTAACGCTCGCGGAAACGCGCGAATGATGAGTGCTCGATGTCATCCGGGGAGTGCCTGGCAGACCCTTTGTGAAGCCAGATAAACAGCACCGGAACCAGCGTGCTCGATAGCACAAAGGAAGCAACCATGGCGAACCCGACAGCAAGAGAAAGCGGTACGAAGAGCGACCGTGTGACACCCACCATCAGGAAGGAAGGAACAAAAACCGCAAGGATGGCCAGCATCGCCAGGAATTGCGGAAGAAGCGTTTGCCGCGTCGCAGTGAAGGCGGCGGCAGCGGGCGAGGCGGTTTCCTGCAGGTTACGGTGGATGTTCTCAATTTCAACCGTTGCTTCATCCACCAGAATGCCCACTGCAAGGGCCAATCCCGCCAGCGTCATAATGTTAACTGTCTGGTTGGTGAGCCACAAGCCAACGACCGCCGTGAGCAAACTGAAGGGGATAGAGGCAATCACGATTGCCGAACTCCTCCACTCCCGAAGGAAAAGAAATACCACCAGCCCCGTCAGCAGCGCGCCGAGAAGACCTTCACGAACCAGCGAGTTGAGCGCCCCGGTTACATATCCGGACTGGTCAAACGCAAAGTCCACATGAACGTCGGGCGGCAGAACATTTTCAAACCTTTTCATGCTCCCCTTGACTTCATTCACCACCGCCAGGGTTGAGGCGTCAGCCCGCTTGGTCACGGGAAGATAAACTGTTTTGCGGCCGTTCACCAGCGCGTATCCGAGCGTCAGGTCTGCGCCGTCTTCCACCCAGCCGATATCCCGCATGTAGACCGTGGGGCCGCTGCCCGTGCGGATCGGCAGACTTTCGAGTTCATGAATGTCGCTAACCACCGAATTGGTGGGTGCAATCCGGTCGAGGCCGCCGGTTCGAACGTCCCCTGCGGGAGCAATCACGTTGCCGGAGAGAAGGGACCTCACAACCTCTGACGTGGACATGTGATAGCCGCTTAGACGGTCAGGGTCAACGTGGATGACGATGGTCCGCGAGCTCCCTCCGAACGGCGGGGGCGCAGAAACTCCCGGTAATGTGGTAAAGAGGGGGCGAACGCGGTTCAGGGCGAGGTCTTGGATCTGGTTGATGTTACGCGTATCGCTCGAGAAATCCAGATAGCCCACCGGCACGCTTCCCGCGTCAAAGCGGAGCACAAAGGGCGGGACGGTTCCCGACGGCATATAGGCTTGGGCTCGGTTGGCGTAGGAAACAGTCTGCGTCAAAGCCTGGTCCATATCAGTTCCCGGCAGGAAGGTCAGTTTCAAGAGCGCAAAATTCTCAATCGATTTGGACTCGACACTCTGCAACCCTGCAATATAGAGAAAGTTGTACTCGTAGTAATACGTCAGGTACCCTTCCATCTGCGCGGGATTCATGCCGCCGTAAGGCTGGGCCACATAGATGACCGGCATGTTCAGGTCGGGGAAAATATCCACCGGCATTCGCGTGAGGGCGAAAATGGAACACAATGTGATACCTATCACGCCTACAATCAGCGTGATGGGCCTGCGGAGAGCAGCTCGGACTAACCACATAACTTACGGACCTCCGGTGGCGGAGCGATTCACCAGATCGAGAAATGGTTGAATGTCGCCCTGCACCACGGCAAGCCTGGCGAGAGCTCGCCAGATGTTCAGTGTCGCCAGTGAATCGTCAATTTCGGCCTGTAACAAAAGCCGCTGTGCTTCCGCAACGTCCACGATAGTTCCCAGCCCTGCTTTAAAACGAGCCCGGGCCTGGGCCTCGCTTTCTTTGGCGGCTTGCAGTTCGACCGGTGTGTTTTCCGCCACGCGGCGAGAGCCTTCAACCACCGCCTGGACTTGATCCAACTGGCCTGTCACGTTCTGGAGGGTCTGATCGTAGAGGGCCTGCTCCCGTCGCTGGTTTGCCAGTTCAATTCTCTTGTGGGCCCGGATCGACGCAATGTCAAGAAGCGGAAAATTGACGCTAAAGCCCGCCGCCCAGTTGTTTGCAGTGTCTGGCCAGAGGCCGGCTGATCCCGGCATTGGAGCGCCTTGAGCATTTGCCCCGGTGCCACGCGCAGAAATCAGGGCCTGAAGGCTCAGGTGGGGATAGTAAGCATGGCGGAGGACATCGATGCGTGACTGGGCTTCCTCGATTCGCCGCTCTTGCACCACCGCCAGCGGGTGGGTGCTGACCGGGCCCGATGTCCATATTGCCTCCGGCGGAATTCCCAGAAACGGTCCCTGTTTGATCTCGATCCGGGTACCCGCCAGCCCCAGGACCTGGCCAAGGACCGCTGCATTCACTTGTTCAGTCTCCTGGGAAAGTGCCAGCTGGGTTCGCGCGGCGGCGAGCTCGGCATCAGTACGTGACGCATCTGCGCCGGGGCGCAGATGTGCATCCACCAGCGCATGGACCGATTTGGCAAAAACCAAGCGGCGGTCCACGTTGGCCTGAGACGCGCGGACTTGCTGTTCGGCGGCCAGCACCAGCAGAGAGGCATCCGCCACCCCCGCGGCCACGTTCAAGCGGGTCAGTACCACTTCCTCCTGAGTTCGTTTCTCGGTGAATTCAGCGGCCCGGACCTGTGCGCGCCGGTATCCAAAATCGTAAGGCTCATAGCTGAAGAGAGCTCCTGTTCCGCTGCCCCAAAAAGAGCGGCCGGATTCAGGCAGTGTCGTGCCGGAGGGATTGGGAATGATCGATTGCGGCAGCAGCACACCCGCGACGTTGTTGCGTGTGGCGCGATTATCCTGCCAGATGATGTTGATATTGGGTAAATAGCTGGTGGCCGCCAGTCCAACCCCTGCGCGAGCGGCCATGTAGCTCTGAATGGCGGCTCGAACGGCAGGATAGTTCGACATCGCATAGTTGACCGCCTCCTGCACCGTGAAAGACCGGGTCGGGCGAGTTCCCGATTGCGGTGCCGCCGGCTGACCCAACAAACGCGTCGAAATCAGCAGGACCATGAAAAGGAGCATGAAGTGTCGAAACCTGGTCACCATACGGATCGGATATGTCTCCTTGCTCAAAATTTGATTTATTAGCGCCCAATGGCCAGGGCCCCGCTCTCTTATCCAGCTTACCCCGCCCCGGCCAGAATGAATTTGCACCCAACCCATCAGGCGCCTTCGTAGTCTTGCAGACACCGCTGGATTTAACCTTCGCGAATCTGCCAGCGCCAGAAGACGCTATACTTCAGCCTTCAATCCACGCACCAGGAACATGCGAGATTCACGAGTGGAAAGTACTTTTTTTTACAGCTTTGATGAACAGGAACTGATCTGTGAATTGGAAAGACTACGCATCAGGAGGGGATCGGCCGTAACGAAATCCTGCATCAGCGGATCGTTGTTCGTCGAAGCCTTTTGCGAATGAAAGAATACGCGCTACGAAAGGTGGTGCAGGAAGGGCCGATGGTTGCTTGCCGCGCCGTATACGGCGGGGGCCTTGCCGTTGCTCGTTCAACCCCGCCGATAATTCGTTCGAACACTGCCCGGAGCACTGGAGGAAGGGCTGGGTGATTCGGGGAAGCTGCCGCGGACCGATCGTTGGGGACCCACTGCTGTACGCCCCCATGATTTGGCTGGGCGTGGCAGGCGGGGCCGCGACCAGGGTGGCCCTCTGAAACGCTCCACCAAAGGTCAGCAACCAAAAGAGTGGCAACACCGAGACAGCCAATTTCCCCATACTTTGCCTCGCCGAGTCCGGCTGCAGAAATGCTTTCCGCCGCCTGCAAAGACTCAAGCCAACTTCGGACTTCCGTATTCGACGCAACCTGCCCGATAAAGGTTACCTGATTTAGAAATAATATTACGAGGCAAATCCGGTCCGCCTGCTTACGGAATACACAACAAATCGCCTCCATCCGAAGGTTTATTCATGCCTGCGGGTTGACCAGCGCTCAGCAGCCGGATGGAAAACGCCAGCTCTCACGGCGTAACGGCACATGGAGGAGGTGGTCCTGACTACGTAGTTTCCCCGCGTGAAGCGGACCAGATTTTGGCAGCGGCCATCCCGCCGTGTGGGAAAGGAGGATTTATTGCACGGCTCACCTCCCTGTAATGTTTAGGCGGGGGGAGGCCGGATTATGCAGGCGCATTGAAAACAAATGAGTTATTGAAAACACGAGGTTCACAATCCGCAGATATCCCGGAATACGAAGTTTTGCCGCACACTGTCCGCACATCGCCTCTTCTTCGCCTGGCGATTATGTTCGCTCCTCACGAGGGCAGCTATTGCTCTCAGATGATTTGCCGTCGCACGCAAGACCCGTTGTTCAACCACCAGCGCCTTCGCGGCCTCTGGCTTTGCGGCACCTTCAGGCCTTCCCGCCGCCAGATTCGAGCACTGTGGCGCGCCACGAAGTGGCACTCTGCGAGAAATAATCGAATTTGAGAGACAAATTGCTGGCGACCTGGCGGGGATTGCAGGTCGATCCGGCAAGGTTGGGTATTGAGGACCGAGTCGCGAAGAAGAAACCTGCTGCGATTGTTACTTGTTCCAGCCTCCAAGCCACAGCACTGCGTTTTCAAAGAAGCGGTTCTGCAGCGGGCTGTCGAAGATATTATTCCCGTGGCCCATATTCGTGTAGATCATTCTGTATTTCAAGTTGATCCACGTAACAGGAATGTCGCCGCCGGAAATCGTATCCTTGAATCCCAGCGGGAAATTGGATGGAGCAAGCGTCATCAACACTTTGATGCGGGGGTTCCGGCGCGGGTCCGGTTTCCAGAAGTACCACTCGTTGGCAGGTGAAACATAACTTGCGGGGAGCCCTTCATAACCGGATGCGTGCGGTCGTCGATAATAAGCATTGCAGGCAAGGGCGGCCAGATGTTTCCGTAGAAGACTGTGCCGAGAAAATCCGCGAACCAGGGCCACGTGCTGCGGCTGTCCATATAACCCGCGATATGGAACCCCAGCCATCCGCCTCCCTGCTCCATGAAGTGCTGAAAGGCCGCTCGTTGCGCGGGCAGCGCAGGCGCGTCGTCGAGCCACAGGACAACCTGATAATTCTTCAAGACACCAGGGCTCAGGTCATTCCAGGGCGACTCCACGGTCAGCGCGATCAACGCAAAAAGCCAAAAGGTCATTGCCACTCTGCCCGTGGGGAAGCATGCTCAGGCGGTCGCAGTCGACGCGGTTCGTAACCTCGTTTACGCCGCCAATGTTCACGGGAACAGCATAACAGTGATCGATGGTGCGAAGAACAGGATACTGGGGAGCTATAAGGCCGGCAGGAATCCATACGCTCTCGCTGTTGATCCAACGACCGGCCGGGTCTATGCAGCGAATTACGGAGAGCCTGCGGTTACAGCCCTCGATATGTCAAGCCTCGTCACCAGCAAGTAAGTGCGGTTAAGGGCTTCCTCATTTGGGCTTCAGAGATGCCATGAGTGCTCAGTCCCTCCGGGCGAGTGGTTTTGCCACACACTATACACACATCGCCTTTTCTTCCGTCAGTAAGTGGCCGGGGCTATGCGGCGGTGAGGCCGGGGCAGCCACAGGGTGCGTGTGGGGGGACTGAGTTTTCTGTTGATGTTTGGGGAAACCAGATTTAAGTTCGCACTCGCCGCTGACACGTCATCACGCGGCCCTATGTGCCGTCCTTCAACACCGAATGTCGTTACCGGCCAACCTTGGCAACGCTGCTAACCGACGGAAGTTGATGCGCCTGATTGTGGCACACCAGGCTGCAGGAATTCGTGGCGCGATTATAGGAGATCGGAAACGCGCCATTCGGCGCCACGACGTTGGCGTCGAAATCCACCAGACGCTCGCCTGAAATGCTTCCGGATTGCGCGGGCACGCCATGGGCTGTATGACAGACGGAGCACGAGAAGCCGTCTTGCACGACATGCCGCGAGTGTCCGCTCCAGCTTTCGTCGCTCATGATCCGGGTAAGATCGTGGCACTTGGCACACAGGGCATACGGCCCGCCATTTGCACCGCCCGCAGCGCTCAAGTTCGGGTTCGGAAACAAATTCGTCACTAGTCCTCCGGGGACAGGGGCCGCGCTGAACTCATACCGGCGCGCCAGGATGTGCGGGTAAATCGATCCATGCGGCCCGTTTGGTCCTGTGCCGCCGAACTCCCGATTGTCATCGCTATTGTGGCAGTCGGTGCATAGAATTCGATTACCCATGGCACGGCCGGGCGTCTTACCATCAAGATTCAACATGTAAGGAAGGAGGCTGGGCTGTGGCAACATGCTGCGGCGGTCTTGAAACACCGGATGACTGGAAATAGCAAGAGAGCTGAATTCCGGAATCACGTTCAGCGGGTCGGGGGCGGAAACTATGCGCCGCGGTAAATAGCCGAAATTGATGCCGGCCTTCTTTCCGGTGCTTGTACCATGACAACGCAAACAAATCTCATATTGGTTCACCGCTGGGCTGACCACAGTTTTGCCGTCCCTGTCACTGATTCCCGGAACGCCGGCCTGGGACGAACGAACCGTGGGCCCAGTCGTAAAGTCGGTCACCCGCTGCGTGGCGTGTGGATTGTGGCAATCGGCGCAAGTAACATGCAGGCCCTGGTTCAACAAGACGGGCTCGTCCGGCCGGTGTGGGTTATCCCCCATTGAAAATACATGTCCGTGTTTGGGCGACGTCATTTCAGCGAGCACGTTTGGGATGGGAGGAGAAATATTCGAGCTGCCGTCGTGACACGTCAAACAGGTCTGGTCGCCGATGGCCCGCTGTATGGAGTTCTTTCCCGGAGCATTGTGCATAGTGTGGCACGATTCACAAGCATTCCGGGCAACTGTGGTATAGGGCCCCAGGGACTCTCTCCTCATCATCGGGGCAAGCCGGGAGAAACCTTCAAAATTGCTCTCACGAATGATCTGGGGTGCCACTTTGTTTCCAGCGATAGCATGCATGCTGGTCTGCCATCCAGCCAGGGGATTGGCATTGCTGCCTGCAGGCCGAGCAGAAGATGCAGTTCCGGTCGCTGATCCCGCCATGCTATGTTTCAGGCTGACCATTCCCATTCCTGATCCCGTAGGCACGGTCGAATGGCAGGCCAGGCAGAGCGCTCCGTTAGTGTTATCCACCACCAGGAAATATCCGGTTGGATCAGTGTTTTGCACGTGCGGATTGTGGCAGCTCCCGCACTCGACATTTCCGTCAAAAAGCCGCACAGCCGGATTCCCGGTGGACGGCGAGGTTCCAACCAGGGACGGCAACAAATCCGGACCTGCCACCAGCGGCAGGACAAAATTAAAAGGATGCATGGTAGAAAGGTCAGTGCCCAGCATATCCCCGGGGTACCAATTCCCGGTCATTGCGAGATCCCCGTAAGGAACCAGGTGGCCGGGTGAGATGCCCGTGGCTCCTCCTACTGTCCCGTCGTGGCAACTGAGGCAAAGGGTGCTGTTGGAACCCGGAATCAGAGAGCCGTTGGTCTGGTTCGTTGTGGCGTTGTAAAGAGTATAGGTCATGATGTTGGAAAGTTTCTGGTCCCAAAGCGGGGTTTGGGTAACCCCGGCTGTGCCGTTCAAGCCCGAGTGCGGAGCGTGGCAATAGTAGCACGAACCGGAAAGCCCGCCCTTGATTGGCGATGTCCCCGCCGGCGAGAGATCGTGCATTCCGATCACGTCCTGCGCCAGCGCCGTCCCGGCGCGAGGAAATGCCGCCGCCAGGACACACAGCAGGAGCCACAGGGATGAAGCCAGAAGCCACGAGCAAGGCATTCCCGTTTTGCCCCCTGGCGTCCGGCTGCTGCTTCCTTCCCGTTCTCGTTTGCTGGCGCCCATTATCTGTCCGTGCCAAAGTATTGGAAGACCTCAACGCGGCGATCATAGGAATCAACCACGTACACGAAATCTTCGCGATCGACAAACAATCCGGTGGGCAGTTGAAATTCTCCAAACCCTGTCCCGTGCCGGCCAAAGTAATAAAGAAGCCGCCCCTGCTGGTCGAAAACCTGCACCGTGCCGCTCAAGCCTTCCACCACATAAAGGTGTCCTTCGGAATCCATGCCAATTCCCTTGGGCCGGAACAATTGCCCCATCCCATCTCCCCGGCTTCCGACTGCGTATTCGAATCTCCCGGACCGGTCCAGAACCTGTACTCGAAAGTTCATGGCATCAACCACAATCAGGTTCTTCCCTTCCAGCCTCAATTCCGTCGGGTAGTTGAATTCTCCGGGGTCCGTACCGCGGTGGCCGATCTTTTGCAATACGTGGCCCTCCATATCCAGCACAAATATGCTGTGGCGGAGCGTGTCCGTCACATAGATGCGTTGTGCTTGTGAATCAACTGCGATGCCGGTGGGCCGCTTGAAATAGCCTTCCCCGCCCTTAAGGCTTCCGATGACGCGGCGGAACTTACCCTTCGCATCGAAGACAAAAATCTTGCCCGAGTAGGAATCCGTGACGTAAATGTTGTCAGCGGCATCCACCGCCGCGCACTGCGGAGAAACCAGGCCGTCCTTGTCCCTTTCGCGCGAAATGAACTTGAACTTATGCCGGGCAAAGTCAAAAACGTCGATTCCACCTGCACCCGGATCCGTCACGATAATGCGGCCGGCCGAATCGGTGATGACGTCGTAGGGCGTAATCAGGTCATGAAATTCAGGCTCGCCCGCAACCACGTCGAGCAGCCGGCCCCAAAACCTGTGCTGGGATCGAACTTGTTTCTGCGAGCTGATCCTCCCTTTGTAAAGGAGCTTTCGCCCGCCTGTCAGCTCCAGTTCAGGCACCATGACCGCGTCCGTGGACTTCGCCTTCGCCCGCGCCAGCGCAACGGAAACCAAAAGTGGATTCACCACCAACACACAAAGGCACCAACGTATTGAGGAAGCAATAAGAGCGGATTCACTTCTCTTTTGCCGCCTGTGTGCTTTGGCGGTGCGCATTAAAAGAAATTGAACCATCTCGATAACCCAACGTAATAGGTGGATACCATGGCCGGCGCCAGAGTACTTGCACTGAAGCCCTGAACCAACCTGCTGTATCCCGCAGTGAAAAACACTTTACGGAATTTATACTGGAGGTACGAGTAAGCCTCAGCGGTATGATTGTTCGAAAAGAGCGACCCGTTCTCCGTACTACTCCTGGTCGAGCTGTAGCTGCCGCTAAAGGTCAGACGCCGAATGGGAGTAGCGCCCACGGCACCCGAATACGTCGTGCCGCGGTAAAAGATTGGCGAAGGAATCAGCGGCGTAGGCAAAACAGGCGGCAGCGGAGAGATTCCCTGGCTTGTGTAGAGACCCATGCCGCTGGACTTCGAGTAGCCGCCGCTCACGCCCAACCAGCTGTAGGAGATTGCCGTGGAGTAGCTTTGCGTATACGATGTCGGGCCTTGCTCCTGTGAGAGCAGGCTCTTGGAACCACCGGCGGTTCCGTTCCAATACAATTTGCCGATCCGGCGGCCTAAGGAAGTCGAGTAGCTGTAGCCGGAGGTCGTATAAGCGATCAGCAGTGTCTGGGCGCTCCGTGAGTATGAGAAGGAGCCGTTCACATTCCATGCACCGATCCGGCGAGTGTAAATGGCATTGCTCAACAGACCCACCAGGGATTGACCGTTACTGCCCAGGCTACTTCGTGAAACAATCGCTCCTCCCGAGAAACGGCCACCGAGCAAATCGCTTCCGTAATGCACTCCCCCGCCGTATGCCGTCGAGCCAATGGAATTTCCCAGGAACAGTTGCTGGCGGTGTACGAAGTCGCCGGTGACGTAGAGCTGGTCAACCAGGGCATATTGGGCATCTCCGTAAACGCCCCAGGAATGAGACTGTTCCTCCGGGAGCGTCAGGGGAATTATTGTACCGGCACCGCCCTCGGCCTGGTACAAGCTTGCCGCAAGGTTATCGTTGTAATCTGCACCGAAACTCGTGCTCAGCTTCTTCGTTGGCTTCAAGGCGACGCCCCCGGTCACCACGTCATTTGTCTCCGAATCTCTTGTTCCCAATGTGTTGTAGCCCGTGTGGGTCCTCGTGTAATTCAACCAGGTATTACCGCCCCAACCTATATTTCGAGATAGGTCAAAGTTGTAAGTTGTGGTGTTGACATGGCTCGCTTGATAAGTCTGGCCGACAAAAATCTGCGGAAACGAGAAGTACCCATTCGAGTAGTGAACGCCGCCACCCAATCGGAACCCCGCCACGCTGTAACGCGAAGTGAGGAAAATCGAGTGGTAATTGGACTCGATTTGGTTATTCGTCCCATACACTGAAGAGTTGTTGCTGGCCTGCTGATAGCCCGCCGAAAAGGATAATGTGTCCGTAGGAGTGCCGGACCAGCCCACCCCGAACGTCCTAGAGTTCCCGTCGGTCTTGTAGTTTGCTATTCCCGGCAGAAAGTAGTTTCCCTCGCTGTTGTAAACGTTGCTGTAAGTCACCTTGCCCGGATACTTACTTCCACCGAAAATGGTGGTGCTTGCAGTAACTCCTGTACTGTCAGTAATAGATTGATAGCTGGAGTTATTCCGCGACTGATTGTAAAACGGGGATACATTGAACGATAGAAACTGTGGATTGTAATAGAAACCCGAAAGGTCCCCCGTTCCGCCGAATCCCGCCCCATTGGCCGATGGGCTAAAATTCGCGTAGCTTCCGGAGTATCCGCCGCTGACGCTGCCGCTCAGATTCATGCTGGCCTCGCCCGCCGTCATCTGCGCGGATGCAATCGCGGCTTGCGTCAGGACGAGCATAGCCAGAACTACAATATTGCGGCCATACATTCGTCGCATGCCGCACCTGGCTTGCCGAAGATTTTGGCGCCGGCACACGTGGACACCAGCAAAACTCAGCACTTCAGCTTCCGACTGTCGACTTCTTCCTTTAATATTCTTCAATCCTGGCGCCCTTACGCAGCCGGCGGTTTAACTCCGCACGCACCCGCTCCACATTTTGTGTTCGCAGTTGCTGGCGCAAAGCGTCTCTTACGTCAGCGAATTTTTTCATGCCGGCAGGGACGTGCTTGTTCAGTCTCACGATCGTGAATACCCGCTCGATCTGGATAACGCCGCTTATTTGCCCGGGCTGCATCTTCTGCGCTGCGGCCAGGATTTGGGACGGCAGCTTTGCCGCGTCCACCAGTTTGTGATCGCCCATCATCACCCGGAAGTCGTCTTCTGAAATTTTCTCCGCCAGCACTCCGAATTGCTCATAACTCGTGGTCGCCTTGGCCTGGCGCAGATAGTTTTCTGCGCGTTGACGTGCTTCATTCAACTGCTCTGGAGTTGCCTTGACCGGGGCCATCGCGGAAATAGCCTGGACTGCGTACGATTCCGGGATACGAAACTGTTCCGGATGCCTGTCATACCACGCCTTCGCCTCTGCGACCGAAGCTCCGGACTTATCCGTTACGTCAATCTTCAGCAGGGCGTCAATCAGCAGAGAGCGCCGGATTTTGGCGCGCAGGACTTTCTTGGAGCCTTGGCACTCGGTCTTCAGAAAATACTGGTACATCTGGGAACTGGGAAACTGCTGCCGGAAATCGGCTTCCGCCTTGTCGAGGCGCGCCGGCGCAATGGTCATTTTCCGGCGGAGCGCCTCCTGATAGACCAATTCTTCAAACTCGATCATCTTCAGCGCGCCACGGCGAATGTCCGGTTCCATGGCTTTAGGGAACGATCCATTGTGCTGCCGCGCGTAGGGAAAGATGGCGTACATCTCGCGCAACAGGTCGCGGTCTGTGAGCACGGCGCCATTCACCCGCGCAACTGTCCGTCCCACCGGCACGATGGGCGCGCTACCCGCAAAATCTCCCCCCGCCTTCGTCGGGGCATGCGAAGGCATCAGATGCTGCGCCCAACCCGGCGCGGCGGCGGCCAATAGCAGAAGGGTGACCAGCAGTGTGGATTTGGCCTCTCGCAATCTCATATCAATCGCTCCATCCAAACAGGCCATCGGTCTTCAGTATTCAGTTCTGAAGCCCGGCATTGACTGACAACCTGCTGGAAAAAACCGGGGGAGGGAGCAGGCTCTCCCCCACGTTAAGAAAACAACTAGGTTGTTGGCACGATCTGCCCGTGCATCTCGTTGGATTCTCCACCGTGGCAGCTACGGCAGAATTGCGCGGCACTGTTGCTAGTCATGGTGTTACCGGGGTTGTACCAGCCGCGCACAAAGAAGTGCGTCGGCTTGATCCCAACGGAGGGGCCAGCATTGAAATAGAGCATGTCGTGCTGGTCGTGGCAGGTAGTGCAGGTAACCCACGAATTGCTGGTGTAGGCTCCGGGAGTGGTGGTGCTCGCCGTTCCAGGAACCTTGACCAAGTCCGCGATCGGCCCGTACGTCGTCACATCAAAGTAGTCTGTGAGGAACGCACTTGAGCCAGGTCCGTTGTAGTTGATCGAGCCGTCAGCGTTTACGGTGCAGTCCCAGTTATACTTGCCGCCGCAACTGACGACCGCCTCCGGTCCCACCGGGTGGTCGTTCAAGTAATTCCCCGGTGTAGAGCCGTCGTTTCCGAGCAGCGTCGGAGGATTGAAGGTTGCGCCGCTGATCGTCACGGTTTCATAAGTTGTGCCTCTCATCATGCCGCTCGTCGCGATATTGCCGTCGTGGCAGCTCAGGCAGGCGGTGATGACGAAGGTCCCGTCCCCCGCGCTGACTCCAGAGGACACATCGGTTGGTTGGTACGTGTTGGTCCCGACAGTTACCGCGGTGGTGCCGTAGTTCGGGATCGTAACAGAGTAAGTGCCGCGTCCACTGTTCCCGAAAACGAGGGTTTGGCCGTAGAGCGGCGAGAGGTTTTCACCCCACAGCGCAAGGTTGCCGGTGTTGGCGCTGCTTGAGCCCCCGTTCGCGGCGGCGCCGCTGTGCGGCGCGTGACATGCGATACAGCCACGACCGTACACATTGTGCGCTCCGAGAACGTCTTGTGTTGGAGAAGTGACCTGAGCAGCGGCGAACCCTGCCGCTGCCAGAATCACGACAATTAGGAAACTAAGTTTTCTCATTTCAGTTGTGAAACCTCCTTAAGGGTCATCCTTTGCTACGCGGTTCGTGCACTACCGATAGCCGCGTTCTTGCTCGTGAATAAACGGGCAAAAACTCTTGGCGACGCTCCGTCAGGTGGCAACCTGATCCCCCCGCCAAATGCGAAGCGTCGGCCCTGCATGCGGCGCTACGGCGCCGATGGATCTTTCTTGGCCGCCAAATCCGGATCAGCCGGCTTTTTTAGGTCCGGCGAGTTTCCGGTCGCCTTGGCGTCTGGTTTGGGCGGATTCTCCCGCTGTTCCCTCATGGCAGCCGCCTCTGCGTCCGTGATGTAGCGGAACACCTGGACCCGCCCTGGGAACTGTTCGCCGGTAATGATCCGGTTATCGCGGTCGTCACTTGCAATTCCATAGAGCGCTTGAAATTGTCCCGGGTACCAGCCAAGTCCGCCGAAGTAGATCAACAATTGACCCTGTTTGTTGAACACCTGCACCCGGCTCTGGACTTCATCTGTCACCCAGATATGGCCGTCCCGGTCGATGGCGATTCCCTTGGGCCTGGCAAAATGCCCCGGGCCGTCGCCTGGCGTTCCGAACTGGCGGATGAAGTTACCGTCCGCATCGAAAATTTCCACGCGGTCGTTCAATGTATCCGTGACGTAAACGTTGCCGTCTTTGTCCACCGCAACGCCGTCCGGAAGAGAGAAATCGCCGGGGTTGGTCAGGGTGTGTTTCTTTCCACCGGTCCCGATTCGGCGAAGCAGCTTGTAGCTGTCCGCATCAAACACGAGGACCTGGTCCTGCTGGGTATCCACCACGTAAAGCAGCCGGTTTTCTTTGTCGATCGCGATCCCTGCGGGCGAAACCAGCTCACCAGCTCCAAATTCAGCAATAGGCTGGTGTAACTTGCTGAGCACCAGCACGTGATGCAACTTTACGTCGGTGACAAAAATCCGGCCGTCATCGTCGTCGATGGCCAGGCCGTTAATCATCGGCAAGGGCGCGTCCACTTTGTTCTTGATGAGTTGCACCTGCCCCTTCAACGATTCTGGAAAAATGAAAATGGCTCCTACCCCCTGATCCGCAACGTAAATGTTCCCATCGGAATCAACAGCTACGCCGTAGGGGCGCATCAACTGGAAACCTATCTTCTTCCGCGCATCTATGATTTGCTGGTTCGGCTCAGTTCCGGCCAGGCGATCCATCCAGGACCGATGCGGCTTCTTCGGCGCTTTCAAGTCCGCCCAATCAATTCTCTGGCCTGTCAGGGTCGCCTTGAACTCGATTCGGGGGAGTGCCGGCGGGCTCGGCCAAACGATCTTTGAGATGTCAAACGTCGTCGTAGGTGGCCCAACGACCAATTCACCGGATCGTTTGTTCTTCTTCTCTTTTGCTTGCGACGGGATCCCGGTCATCACCGTTGCAAGCGCAAGGGCAAGCGCCAGAATGACCCAGCCTTTTCTGAGAAATTTCGAATTTGACCGAAAATAAAACATTATTGGCCGGCTCCTTCTAAGGCAATGCCATCATTCCTTGCGAATGGCACCTGGTGCAAAACGCCATGTTGGGCTCTTGATCATTCACCAGGAGGCCGGGCTTCGACGAAGCGTGTGGCTGGTGGCAGCTCAGGCAGTTCATCTGCACCGAGGGCTTGTCTTTAAGCTTCACCACGCCTGAAATCGGATGGTTTGCTGTCGGGTGGCCGCGGCCGTCTTTCAGCGGCAAGGTCGGCACCTGCCTGAAGTAGTTTTTCGGCAGTTTCACCTTGCCATCAAAAATGGCCACCAGATCCGTTCCTTTCACCGCCTGCGGGTTGGCATTCGGGCCATGACACTCCAGGCACAGTGCGTTGATATCGCTCGCTCGCAGCAGATGCGCATTCGCTCCGCCGTGAGGCCCGTGGCAGACAGCGCAGCCTTGCCGGAAAGCCGGCTGGTGCGGGTGCGCTTTCTTGCCCAGTTCTGCCAGGTCGGAATGGCAGGCCAGACAGACTGCGACCGGGTTGGGCTGCAGGAATGCCGGCGATGTTCCGGCGTGAGGGTTATGGCAAACCGTGCAATCACCCTGCGCGCCCGGGTGCTGCACTTTCGCGGTCTGAATTTCCTTCCCCTGATCCGCATGACACATCACGCACAGGGACCTGGAGTCCGGCGTGGTCAGGACTACTTTCCCGTCCTTTGCCGGAGCGTGGCAGGTTTCACAGGCCATCGAGCCGTAGGGAGGGTGGAGAAATTCCTGCGCAAGCATGGGCTTCGCCGATTGGTGCGGATCGTGGCACTGGATACAATCCGCCTTGGCGAATGGCTGATTCCGGTGTGCCTTGGCGAGCGCCGCGTCGTTCGCGTCGTGACAGCCCAGACACAGGGCAGGCGCGTCCTTGGTCAAGTGATATGCGAATTCGCGATTCGCGGGGTCTCCGGATTTGTGAATGACGTGGCAGGTCTCGCAACCCATGTCGAGCGCCGGGTGTCGACTGCCTTCCTTGGGAACGTCCTCGCCTATAGCGTGGCAAGTCAGGCAAAGGTTTTCGGCTTTTGTTGTTCCATCGGGAGGTTTCACTAAGTGATACTTGTAGTTTGAGGAGTGCGGGTCGTGGCAGACCAGACAGCCGCGAATTGCAGGCGGGTGAACCTTGCCTTTGATGTCGGAAGCTCTCTTGTCAGAATGACAGGTGAGACAAAGCTGCAAGGGTGTGCCGGTGATGAGCTTTACGCGAGTGATGTTCCCCGTCACTCGAACTTCATGACAAGTTAAACATCCGCCCGCCATCGCGGAATGGACGAACTTTCCTTTCGTCTTGTCAGCGTGGCACTCGATGCACTTGGCTGTGTCTGTCTTCTCGCTGAGTGGTACGGGATGCCTGGCGGCGATGATGGGGGCAGGAGATAGAGCCATCAACAGACATGAAAATAAGATCCCCTTAATCCGAACATGGGTCTTAACGGGGGACCCCGTACCCGCCGGCTCGACGGGTCTTGTAAAGAACACGATGAAAAACACCACAATGAGCGATGTGACTCTCAGCGCCCCGTCGGGACCGCCCGTTTTGGCACGAGGATCGAGCACCTCATTTCGTGCACCCCAATGCTGAAGATGAGTCCCCAAGAAAAGAAACGCCTGGAGGCAAACATCTGGAGTTCGACGGGCTCTCTTGGAGGCGCCAGCCTTAGCCGTAAGTCGTTCTTGATGTGGCAGTTCTGCCAATGGAAGCCACCTGTGTAGTGCGAACTGCGCAACACTTAGCCTGCTGCATTAGAGGAATCTAATCAGTGATAGGGGTCACCTCCGGCGGTGATAGTCCTCACTGCAGGTGTTGGAGGGCACGGGTAGATTTGGAGTTGGCAACTCCTTGGCAGGTCGCAGAAGGACCGGGAGAGATAGGGTTTCGCCGACAGTGATGCTGGAGGCGTCGAGGGAAAAGTGAATTTCAGGCCCCTCACCGCAGCATTTTTCATCATGGTTTTCAAGGTGGGCTACCGGAGCCTCATGAGAAGCAGTTCGAAATCAGCGCCGTATTAATCCATTTCTCTTGGAGAGCAAGAGTGGGACTACTTGTTGTCGGCATCAACCACAAGAGCTCACAAGTTAAAGTCAGAGAAAAGTTCTGGCTAAGCGAGTCACAACGTTATGAAGCGCTTCGCCAGTTGGCACAGGTCCCCGGCGTGCGGGAGGCGGTTATCCTGGCCACGTGCAACCGAACGGAGTTTATTCTCTGGGCCGATGACACCGCCCTGGCCATCCAGGCCGCCCGCGACTATCTCGGGAAGGAATTCGGGCTCGTTGAGGCTGAGTGGAATTGTTTCTACAGAGTTCAGAACGACGAAGCGCTCACCCACATTTTTCGTGTCGCCTCCAGCCTGGATTCAATGATTGTAGGCGAGCCGCATATCTCAGGCCAGGTTAAATCCGCCTGGGCACAGGCCCGGCAGGCGGGCGCGACCGGCTTGTATCTGGACGCCACCTTCAGGAAGGCGCTCGCGGTTTCTCGGCAAGTCCGGAATGCAACCGGGATCGGGGACGCGGCGGTTTCCGTGCCCTATGCCGCGGTCGAACTGGCGCGGCAGGTGCTCGGCGACCTGTCGGGTCGCAAGGTGCTCATTCTCGGCTCGGGCAAAATGAGCGAGCTTTCGGCACGCTACCTGGTCTCGAATGGCGCCGGTTCGATTCTGGTAATAAATCGAACGTTTCGGCACGCTGCGGAACTGGCGGAAAAGCTGAAGGGCGTCGCCGCCCATTTTGAGGACCGTTGGCGGCACTTGGCGGAAGCGGATATCGTCATTAGCGCAACGGGATGTCCGCACGTGGTCCTCGACCGGGAGGACGCGGACCGCGTTCACCGCGCGCGCCAGGGCCGCCCCTTGCTGATCATCGATATTGCCGTGCCTCGAGACATTGACCCTGCCGTTCAGGAAGTTCCGGGAATCACGCTATATAACATTGACGACCTCCGGAAAACTGTCGAGAAGAACCTGGAAGGGCGGCGTTCCGCGTCCCAGGAAGCCGAGGCCATCGTGGCCGAGGAGTCTGACACCTTCCGCCGCACGCTGGCTGCGCGTCGCATCGTGCCTACCCTGAGCGCCCTGAGCGCCCGGCTGGAAGAAATCCGCCGGGAGGAGTTGGAAAGATTTCGCAAAGAAGCTGGCTCGCTTTCCGAGGAGCAGGAAAAGGCGCTCGAAGATCTTTCTTCCCGCACTGTGGGCCGGATTGCAGCGCTGCTTGGGCGAGAGCTGAGGGACCGGGCCGAGGCTCCGGAAATCGAGCGAATGATGTTGGCCGTCCATCGGCTCTTCCGGCTGCCGCAGCCCTCTGCCGGAGCGCAAGGTGAATTATAAGCAGAAACACCAAATCGCTCCCACCACTCCTGACGGCGGACGCCCTCGCTCTGCGCTGGGCGAGCGCGCGATATTCCTATTCGCGTTTGTCTGCCTGACCGCTGGAATTGCCATTGGCTACATGTTAAGGGGAATCACGTCCCCGGCCATGGTGGCACCCGCAACACCATCCGTCACCCCGCCCGCCGCCTCGAACAAAGCGCCCCTGGCCTCCTTCAATTCGGCGATCGAGCCGGTTGAAGCGGCGCTCAAAGCGGACCCCAACAACACGAAGCTCATCATTGAACTTGGGAATTTATATTACGACCACCACGTTTATTCCACAGCGACCGCTTATTATCAGCGCGCACTCCAGATCAATCCACGCGATGTAAACGCTCGCACCGACCTCGGCACAGCCTACGCTTACTCAGGGCTTCCCAAGCAAGCCGTTGCTGAGTACCAGAAGGCTCTGGCGATTGATCCCCGGCACTTCCGAACCTTGTTCAACCTGGGAGTGGTTTATGAAACCGGGATAAAGGATCCTGCGCGTGCCATCGCTGCCTGGCAAAAACTTCTCAAGCTCTATCCTCGAGACCCGAACCGCAATCGCGTCGAGAGTCTGATTCAATCGGCAAAGCAGCAGGAAAATGCTTCCAAGATGGCTCCATAAGGAGGGTCGCGCACCGCGTGATCCTTGCACAATTACAAGCCATTCCTAAATAGGTTTATCTGAGCCTGTGACTCCAGCAGGATTTCAATTTAAGGATTGCCCGGGTTCGTTCTGGACGGCAAGTGTTTGGCAACTCCGGCTGGGGTACTCGGAAGTTGCGCGGTCGGCCCTCACTTGGTCATAACGGCAAAACCGTGCAGTTGGGACGACGTGAGCGTGATGGCCGCCTATCCGGAAGCCATCCAAGTCGTGCCAGCGAGTGACTTGGTATGTCGAGGATAAGCATTTTCATCGAAGGTACGTTTTCGGGCGCTCATTTGGTAATCAGGAGTTTACATAAGCAACTGATTCTAAACAGTTAATTTGGAGGCGGGGGGAGTCGAACCCCCGTCCGAAAAGCCTTACGCTCGAAAGACTACACGCTTATCAGGTTCGCTTGATGCTTTCGCCGGCGGCCCTAAGGAACGAGCAAGAACGAACCGTCAGCTAGC
>Ga0307374_10000486_pt1 | contig 76364 bp, 70 predicted proteins | sample OX3MG_FD_202532 | JGI IMG/M metagenome (GOLD analysis project Ga0307374, IMG submission 202532) | Soil microbial communities from Risofladan, Vaasa, Finland - OX-3 | ecosystem: Environmental > Terrestrial > Soil > Coastal area > Acid sulfate soil | place: Finland: Risofladan, Vaasa | collected... | reverse complement strand
ACTACGACCTTGATAGGCGGGAGGTGGAAGCGCAGCAATGCGTGTAGCTTACCCGTACTAATCGGCCGTTCGGCTTGACCATAAAACTTTCCCAACACGTGATGATCCGTTCAGGATCGTCACTCCTAAGCCGCAGTTTGGCGAAGGGTCCGCAATGAAATGCGGGGCGTTTGGAAAGCGACCTCTTCACTTTCACTACTCAGATGAGTTTGTGGATTTCGCCCGCTTCCTTCAGTTTCAAAGTTCGCCGCTGCGGTCTGGCGCGAACTTTACAGTTTCGGCTGCGCTTCTGGTTTTTGGCTTTTGAATCTGTTTTCTCTAGCCTCCAACCTCTAGCTTCCAGCCTACAAGTTTCTGGTGGTCTAACCGCGGGGGTCACACCCGTTCCCATCCCGAACACGGCAGTTAAGCTCCGCAGGGCCGATGATACTGCGTTGGTAACGACGCGGGAACGTAGGTCGCCGCCAGGATTTATTTCTAGCAAAAAAGGGCTCCGAGAAATCGGAGCCCTTTTTGTTTTTCACGAGAGCACTGAAGCAAGCCGGCCAGGTGCTTCGTGCTTCAAACGATCGTTCAACAATGAATCGCGCTAGGCCGCGCTTGCGCCCACAACGACAGCGGCCATGGCGAGGCCAGCGAAGAACCAATCGAGGACGCCCGTCACGATATACGCACAAGTGTAGTTCGTCGGGAAGTTGTACCAGTTCCAATATTCGAGGCCCAGAAATACCGTCGCGAAAAGGCCGGCGAGCGTCACGGCGAACACACGCTTCCAATACGAGCTGACCCCGCCCGCCCCCATCGCCAGAATGCAGGCAAGAAAAAACGCGCTGACGACATCGATCACGAATTCGCCGCCAAGCAGCTTCCCATAATTCAGCGCAACGCCGCTGCCGGTGCTGTACACCAAAATCCCCGATGGGCCTTGCTGATATTTCGCCGCGTAGGCGCTCATGTCCGATTGCTGTTGCTCTTTCGTCCGTCCAGGCGTCATGTTCGGCGCGGGAAAGATGTAGAATCCTGACGCCGGAATCGCCGCGCGCATTGCGGAGAGCACTGTCTCTTCCTGCGGCAACGCTTTTACGCCGACCTCTCCCAATCCCAACACCGTGTGCAGAAGCGCGCCCACGATAAACACGACAATGCCGCCGACCAACGCGCCGAGGAGAACCCGCTTTGTCATGGCTGGAACCTCCGATTGGCGCGGGACTATAGCTTCGAAACCAAGTCAATGCAAGCGGCGCGAGCCGCCATGGAAATTTTGGCGCGGTGAACCAACTTCTGTTAGCCTCCATCTCACAAAACAGGAACAGGAGACCCGTAATGAAATTTCGCACCCTGACTTTAGTCTTCGCAATTGCGCTCTTGCCCGCGGCATTGCTGCGGGCGCAACAAAACAGCGACGTCAACAAACTTGCGCACGACATTTACAAACAGCTTATCGAAACCAACACCACGGAATCGACCGGCAACATGACCACCGCGGCCAACGAAATGGCGACGCGGTTGCGCGCTGCGGGATTTCCGGCGAGCGACGTGATCGTCCTGGGCCAGGACGCTCGGCACGGCAACATCGTTGCGCGAATTCATGGCAGTGGTGCGCGCAAGCCGATTCTGTTTCTTGCGCATCTTGACGTCGTGGAAGCGAATCGCGCCGACTGGTCCATCGATCCGTTCAAGCTCACGGAAAAGGATGGCTTCTTCTACGGCCGCGGCACCAGCGACGTCAAGGATGGCGACGCGATCCTCGTCACCAACTTCATTCGTTTGAAGCAGGAAGGCTACAAGCCCGACCGCGATCTGATTCTCGCGCTCACATCAGACGAGGAAGGCGGCGACTTCAATGGCGTTTCCTGGCTGCTCGAAAAACACCGCGACCTGATCGATGCGGAATACTGCATCAATACGGACGGCGGCGATTTTCAGCTCAAGAACGGCAAACCTCTGCTAGCGTCAATCCAAACGAGCGAAAAAATCTACGCTGATTTTCAACTTCAGGTGCGAAACAAAGGCGGCCACAGCTCGTTGCCGGTGCCCGATAACGCGATCTACCATTTGGCAAACGGGCTTGTGCGCCTGTCGAAATATGCATTCCCTGTGCAACTGAACGAAACAACGCGTATTTTCTTCGAGCGTATGGCGATCATCGATCGCGGTCCGCTTTCGAAGGAAATGGAAGGCGCGGCAAAGAATCCTCCCGATCGCGCCGCGATTGGCTTGCTTTCCGCATCGCCTTACTACAATGCGCTGCTGCGCACAACGTGTGTGGCCACTCGTCTTGATGCGGGACATGCAAATAACGCATTGCCTCAAGACGCACGCGCTATCGTAAACTGCCGCATCTTGCCTGGCGGCACCCAAGAAGAAACGGAGAAGACACTCGTCAAAGTTCTGGACGATCCGCAGATAAAGGTCACGCCGGTGGCGCCCCCGCACGATAGTCCGGCGTCGTCGTTGCGCAAAGACGTCCTGCAAACTACGGAGCAGGCTGTGAAGGCCGTCTGGCCGGGCGTTCCCGTTGTGCCGGTGATGGACACAGGCGCGAGCGACGGTTACAGACTGCGCGCGGCGGGAATTCCAACGTATGGCGTCTCTGGCGTTTTCATCGATATGGACGACGTGCGCGCACACGGGCGTGATGAACGCATTCTCGAAACTTCGTTTTATCAGGGCGTGGACTTCTTCTACCGATACATCAGGGCGTTGTCGTCAGGCAATTGATCGCGCTCTTTGATTGATGAGAATCATCAACGGGGAACCGCGCCGATTATTTTCTAATCTGCGCGTTGACACGCGTATAAGTCGTTGCGAGCGTCGAAGTCGCGCCTCCCGGTCCTTCGCCGAGCAAGCGCACCACAAAATGATCCGCGTCCTGCTGTTCGACGATTACGCGCAGCGTCTGTTTTGAACCATCGGGGCCGATGAAGGCGCCTGTGTAGCGGACGGTCTTGCCGTTATCGTCGCTCGATCCGTCGAGCACAAGAAACGCCGTTGAACCGTTGTAAATCCAGATCGCTTCGTATTGCTTCGAGCCGTTGTTGTATCCGTATAGCCGCAGCCCTGCGGACGGCTGGCCCAATGATTCACCCGAATTTTCTTCTTCGAGGAAACGCCCTCCAAGAATGGGCTTTAACGTTGCGGTTCCCGTCGATTCCTGCAGTTCGGTGCCAGGCGCCGAGAATGTCATCGTGGTTGTGTACTTCCCCGCGCGTTTCATCAATTGCGCGTGAATCGGCCCTGGTTGCGCGGCTTCGGCCACTGCTTGCTCCATATCCTCCTGCATTGGCGGCGTGGGCTTTTGGGTTGACTGCGCGTGAACACACGTGGCTCCCGCAATAAAAATGACCGCTGTCGAAACTGCGCTGAACTTCGATAATCTCATCATTGGATTCATCGTCCTTTGCGAATCAAGCTGTATCAACAAGAATGCATCCTTGTCCGATAATAAAGAACTGAGCCATGATTTCGCCCAAGGGTTGCTTTCAGGGAGGGGACGTCCGGGCAGGCTGGCGCTACTTGATGCGCTCGTCCTTTTCGACTTTGCCGTCGCGCAGACGGATGACGCGGTGGGCATGTTGCGCGATGTCCGGTTCGTGGGTCACCAGGATGATGGTATTGCCTTCGCGATGAAGCCGCGCAAAAAGTGCCATGATTTCCTCGCCGGTTTGCGAATCGAGGTTTCCGGTCGGCTCGTCGGCCAGTAGAATCGATGGATTGTTCACCAGCGCGCGCGCAATCGCGACGCGTTGCCGCTGGCCGCCCGAGAGTTCATTCGGTTTATGCATCATGCGTTCGGTGAGTTCGACCTGCGCGAGGGCTTTCCGGGCCCGTTCTTGCCGTTCTTCGGATGGCGTGCCGTTGTAAATCATCGGCAGCTCGACGTTGTGGAGCGCCGTCGCGCGCGGCAGGAGATTGAACGTCTGAAACACGAATCCGATTTCCTTGTTACGAATATAGGCCAGCTCGTCGTCGTCAAGTTCGCTCACCAGGCGGCCGGCGAGCCAGTAGCTTCCCTTGGACGGTGAATCCAGGCAGCCGATCAAGTTCATCAGTGTCGACTTGCCAGACCCCGACGGCCCCATGATCGCCGCGTATTCGCCTTTGCGAATCTCCACATTCACGCCGCGAAGCGCGTGCACTTGTTCGGAGCCCATTTCATAGGTCTTCCACAGGTCTTCTGTGCAGATCACGATGCCTGCATCGATCAAATCCTGGCGGAACGATTGCGAAGATGTGGCTTCCCCGACCACCATCAAATATGGCTCCTCGAATTTCTTGTTCTCAGATCTGCGATTTCGCCAGCTTACGACGCTGATTGATCCGTGATCAGTGGCGTGGAATTGTCCACCTTAATCGCGCTACCCGAGCGCAACGTGCGCAGCGCCTTGTAGCTTCCTGTGACGATCACGTCACCGGCCTTCAACCCGCTGGTCACCTCGATGTCGGTGATCCCCGTGATGCCCGTTTGCACCGGGACAAATACAGCCTTGCCGGCGCGCACGACGAACACACCCTGAACGTCATCATTGGCGGGCGTTCCATCCGGATTCGTCGCGGGTTTCGATGCAGCCAGCGTTACTCCCGATTTGTTTTTCTCCTGATCGGCTTTCAGTTCCTCATGCGACCGCATTGCCAACGCCTGAATTGGAATCGTCAGTACGTCAGTACGATGCGCCGTCTGGATTTTCGCAGTGCATGACAGTCCGGGCCGCGTCTGCTTGGGCGGATTGTCGAGTCTGACGTGCACCTTGAAATCGCGCGCTTCTTGGCTGTTCGCGGAAGTTTGTTGGGTCGTCGCCAATCCCGACGTGCGCAGGATGGCTTCTTCTCCCACGTCCGCCACATGTCCCTTAAAGATCTGGCCTGGATAGGCGTCGATCGTAACGTCGGCGCGTTGTCCAACCTTTACGTTGGGGATGTCGGTCTCGTCCACCATTACTTCCGCATTTACTACAGCCATGTCGGAGAGCGTCAACAAGAAGCTGCCTTCGGCGTTCTGGATGCCGGGGACCACGTTTTCGCCGACTTTCACCGGAACGTACGTCACGATACCGCTGATGGGAGCCTCATAGGTGGTTTTGTTCAAGACATCGCGCTGGTGAATCAGCGTCGCTGCGGATTGCTGTTGTTGAAATCCCGATTGTGCAAGGAGAGCGTGGGCTTGTTGTGCGCGCGCCTTGCTCGCTGCAAGGGCGGCGACGTCCGCATCGTAGGTAGCCTTCAATGCATCGAAGTCCTGCTTCGGAATCAATCCTTCTTTGAAAAGACTCTGGCCGCGCTTCCAGTCCTGTTCCGCCTTATCGAGGTTCGCCTGGGCCTGTGCGATATCGGCCTGCGCGGATGTATCGTTCGCTTCCGCCGATTGCACTCCGGCTTGCATCGCCCGCAGGTTAGCTTGCTGCGCCTTCACGTCCGCGGCTGGTTGAATACTTTCCACCCGCAACAGAACGTCGCCTTTCTTGACAACGTCGCCTTCCTTCACGTCGATATCTGTAATCTTGCCGAATCCTTGTCCCAGGACGTTTGTATAATCCTGGGGGCGAATCTCCCCGGAGGCCGTCACAAGCGAAGTAATGCTTTGCTTGGCCACCTGCCCTGTTTGCACAGTGACCACACCCTTGTTCGCTTGCTTGATGCTCACGACCACGATGATGAGGAGCGCCACAACAGCACCGGCAATCAAGGCTACCTTTTTCCACGTTTTCATGGCATTTTCCCTGCGAATCCGGCCTTTAGCGAGCAGAATTCCATGTCCTCACATTAATACGCCCTGGAGAGACAAAAAGTTTCGTCGCGCGCGGCATCCGGGGGGTTACCATCACAACCTGCTTCCTAGCGTCTCTGTCCTTGAGCCTCTATACTAATCGACATTGTCCCCAGCTCAAAATGCTGACTTCCCGGATTTCCCTAATCCTTAGACGCCGTAACTCGGTATTTCGTTGAGCAAGCCGTCAAGAAAATCGAATGTGGTCAACAAGAAGAGTGGCGGCTTTCAAAAAAGAAGGCAGGCAACCTTTGAGCACCCTCCCCGAATCCGAATCGTAAGCCTTACTAGCGGCGTAAGTTAGCTTGACGGGTGCTTGCAGGGAGACTAGAATTTCAGTGTTCGGGGGAACCCATCTATGAAGCGAAGCCTAGGAGTGTCGATACTCGCAGTTGCTTGCGCATTCGTTTTTATCGTTTCACTTGCGCGCGCCCAGGATTCGCAACAGCAGGATCAAGATAACTCAGCCAAACAACTGGAAAAACAAAAGAAGAAAAAACAGAAGAGCCTCGAACGAGAGCTACTCCCCGTATATCGCCAGTGGCTTAATGGGCCCGTCTCGTACATCATCACTTCGGAAGAACGCTCCGCTTTCCTGCATCTGGAGACGAACGAAGAGCGCGAAAATTTTATCGAGAATTTCTGGCAGCGCCGCAATCCGGATACCGAATCCGCCGAGAACACTTACAAAGAGGAATACTATCGGCGCATCGCTTACGCCAACGAACATTACTCTTCTGGAATTCCTGGTTGGAAAACGGACCGCGGCCGCATTTACATCATGTGGGGTAAACCTGACGAGGTGGATTCTCACCCCGCTGGCGGACCTTACGAGCGGCCTTCCAGCGAAGGCGGCGGCGAGACATCAACGTATCCGTTCGAAGATTGGCGCTACCGCTATCTGCCAGGTATCGGCGAAAACGTTGAACTAGAATTCGTGGATCCCTCCGGCAGCGGTGAGTATCACTTGACCATGGATCCCAGCGAGAAAGACGCCCTCCTCTATGTCCCGGGGGCTGGCTTGACCGAGATGGAGGCCATGGGCATGGCTTCCAAGACCCAGCGCTTCCAAAATACCGATGGTACTCATGATGCCCAAGCGATCGGCGGAACCCCTGAGAGCATGAATGAATTCACTCGTCTCGAGCTCTATGCCAAAATTCAGACGCCGCCTCCGGTGAAATTCAAGGATCTCGCGGCGGTGGTGGATTCGCGCATGACCGCGAACCAAATCCACTTTGACTGCCATTCCGATTTCTTGCGAATCACCGACGATACGGATCTGGTTCCGATCACCATTCAAATTCCCAACAAGGACATGAGCTTCCAGGACAAGAACGGCGTGCAGATTGCCACCCTGCACCTGTTCGCTCGCGTGACCAGTGTTAGCGGGCGCGTGGTCCAGACGTTCGAAGACACTGTCTCCGCCGATACGCCGGACTCGCTCATGCAGCAATATTTGAAGGGATACAACATTTATCAGAAGGCTCTGCCTTTGCGTCCCGGCCTCTATCGGCTCGACGTTGTTCTGAAAGACACCAATAGCGGCAATCTGGGCGTGATCAACACTCGTTTGCAGGTTCCGCGCTTCCAGGACGATCAACTCGGCGCCAGCTCCCTTATCCTGGCGGATCAAATTCAAAAAGTTTCTTCGCGCGATATCGGCCTGGGGGAATTTGTCCTCGGAGATCTCAAGGTTCGTCCGAAACTCAATGCCGCCTTCGACGAAGGCGGACAGATGGGCATTTTCCTGCAGGTTTACAATCTCAAGGTTGATCCCAAGACTCATGAGGGCGATGCCACCATCCAGTATCAGGTCTTGAACGAAAACAACACTCCGGTCGTAAAGTTCTCTGAAAACTCACGTCAATATAATCAGCACGGCGAAGAAATCTGGATTGAGAAGGCCCTCGACCTCAAATCACTAACACCGGGCAGCTATAAACTCCAGATTCAGATCACTGATAACGGCGACAAGCAGACAATTTCTCCTTCGGCGAATTTTACGGTCCGGGCTCCCTCGAAATGACGGCGGGAGGTAAAAGCAATATGAGTTCTCGATTTTTTGGCGCGTTGATTTTGATCCTCGGATTGTTCGCTGGCGTTGCGTCCCCGGTCGCCGCGGAATCTCAGACGGGAAAAATCGCCGGCGTTGTGCTCGATCCGAGCGGCGTGCCGCAAATGGGCGCTACTGTTGTCGTTACCGCGCAGTCGTTGACGTCCGCTTCCGTCCAATTGCTCACCAACGCTCATGGGCGCTTCGCCACTGCCGCGCTTCTTCCTGGGGTTTACTCGGTGCGCGTCACGCTCGCTGGATTTCTGCCGTCGCTGCGACCAAACGTCCCCGTCAGCGGCAGCCGCACCACTAGCTTGCAGATTGAGCTTGGCTCCCTTTTCACCGGACTCAACGATTTGCACCGCCGCCCAAATGAAAAACCGGACGAGGCCGAATGGGGCTGGGTGTTGCGCTCGTCGGCAAGCACACGTCCCATTTTGCGCTGGCGGAATGGGCGGCTTGTCCTCGCGCAAGGACAGGAATCGACGAGTGAGTCGACATCCTTCAGTCGCCAGCCGCGCAGTCGCATCGATTTCACGTCCGGCATGCGTCCGGGGTCAGCCACTGGCTTTTCTGACTCTCCCGCCACGTCTTTTGCCTTCGACGAAGGCATTGGCGCGACCGGCCGGCTTCTCGTTGCCGGTCAGGTCAGTTACGAAAGTCAAGCCACTAGCGGCGGTTTTGCCACTCTCTGGCTGCCTGAAGGTAGCCGAAAGGCGGGTCCTTCGACCAGCCTGGTTGTACGCCAGTCCCGCTTGGGTGCGGACGGGCCGATGTTCCGGGGCCTGCGCCTTGACCAGACCGGTGTCCTCGCTCTGAGTGACTCCGTTACACTTCGCTACGGCGCCGAATATTTGCTGACCAGCCTCGGCAGCGGAACTACGACCGGTCTTCGACCTCGCGCCGAATTGGCGGTTCGAATTTCTCCTGACTGGCAGGCTTCTCTTTTGCTCGCCTCGCGCCCATGGCCGGAGGCGAGCCCTGAAGCTACCGCGCCGCTCGAGTCCGCGCTGGATTCTCTCGATGCATTCCCCACGATGCTTTTCCGCGATGGACGGCCCGTCCTTGAGAACGGCTGGCACGAGGAGCTGGCTGTAGAGCGTCTTTTTGCGCATCACAGCCGGCTAATGCTCGCGGGATTCCATGATCGCTCGAACGACACCGCTGTCTTCGGCCAGGGCAATGTGATTGACAATGCCAACTTCCTCCAGGACTTCTTCACGGACGGCTTCGCCTACGATGCGGGCACTTCCGATTCCTGGGGAGCTCGCGCCGCCTATCAGCAAAAGTTCTCCAAAGATCTTTCGGCAACCGTAGTGTATGCCTGGGCCGGGGCGCTCGCTCCTGCAGCGAATTCGCAGCCAAACGGCAGCCTGCGGGATGCGCTAGACACCCAATATCGTCACAGTATTGCAGGCTCAGTTTCCTCCCGCATTCCAGTTCTGGGAACCGAGCTCACCACAGGTTACAAATGGATCAATGGAATGGTCGTTTCGCGGCAGGATGAATACGGCGAGGCGTTCTTCCGCTTAGATCCGTATTTTAATCTGGTAATCCACCAGCCCATTCCTTGCTTACACCGCATGCAAGCCATGGCCGACTTCGGGAACCTTTTGGCCCAGGGATATGTTCCGATGACGACCCGAGACGGCCAAATCGTGATGGTGGCGGCTTACCGGACGTTCCGCGGCGGTATCAGTGTCCAGTTCTGAGCCACAACAAATGGTACTGGATTTGGTATCATACCTCCAGAAATATGGAAGTAAGGCCTAACGGAACAAAGGGCTTCCGGTACTGACCTGATTCTGAGCAGCTTATGAACTCCGCAAAATCCCATCTTCTGGAACCTGACGTGCACAAGTTTCAGCGGAGTGGTGTAATGTGTTCGGCCATCGCCAATGAATGACAGTTTGCGAATGCGATTAGCTGCGGCCCTGCTGGCCTTTCTCACGCTTGCGGCCTTCGTCTTTGGCTGTCTGAACTTCGTCCAACGCTCGCAATTCGCCATGCCCGATGATGGCGTGGCGTGGTTGGACGGCCCTTCAGGAGTCCAAGCCTGGCGGATCACGCCGGCTTCCCCTGCCGCTAAGGCTGGAATCCAGTCTGGCGACGTGGTTACGGCGGTGGGCGGCGTTCCCGTCCAGCGCGCCACGCAAGTCACGCAGCAACTTTCGCGCGCCGGTATATGGTCGAACGTACCGTATCAGCTTACTCGCAACGGTGTATCGTTTCGGGCCAACGTCCTCACTGCGCCTGCGGAAAAACCCACTCTCATCTGGAATTGTTTTGGCATTCTGTCGCTGCTCTATCTTTTCATTGGTGTTTTTATTTTTCTGCGCCGCTGGACTGCGCCAAGGGCCGTGCATTTTTACATCTTCTGCCTTGTCTCGTTTATTTTTTACGCGTTCCGTTACAGCGGCAAGCTAAACTCGTTTGACTGGACGATTTATTGGTCGAATGTCGTTGCTCTTCTTCTGCAAGCCGCTCTTCTTGTCCATTTCGCCCTCGTTTTTCCTGAGCGCCGCGTCCGCAATCTGAAATTCTGGCTTGCCGCCATTTACGCCGTGCCGGCCGCGCTGCTTTTTTTGCACGTGAGCGTGGCCACCGCGGCGCTCGATCTGATGCCCTCGATCGAAAGCCGTTTCCGCCTCGACCAAATCGAATTTGCCTACTGGGGCGTGTACTTTCTGGCGGCGGGCGTAATTTTTCTGCTCAGCTATCTTCGCGCACCCACCGGCTTGCTGCGGCAGCAGTTGAAGTGGGTCACTTTTGGCACCTTCGTCGGCGTCGTGCCATTCCTTGCGTTTTATATTGTTCCAATCTTCGCAGGCATCATTCCCTCGGGATGGATGACGGCATCGGCATTTTCCTTGGTCCTTATCCCGTTGTGCTTCGGCTACGCCATCATTCGCTACCGGTTGATGGACGTCGACATTATTTTCAAGCGCGGAATCGCCTATACGCTCGCCACCGCTGCGATTGTCGCGGTTTATTTCGCGACAGTGGCGATCATTGGCTTGCTGTTCCATTCGACAGGTTCAGCTGGCGCGTCCGGCACGGTGGTCGCGATTGTCGTTGCTGCATTTCTCTTTCAACCACTGCGCGACTGGATGCAGGCGCGCCTCGACCATTTCTTCTATCGTGATCGCCTGAATTACCGCCGCACGCTCATTGAATTCGGCCGCACGCTCACGAACGAAGTGCGCATCGAGCCGCTCCTCGGCTCCGTTCTCGACCGCATTTCGCAAACCTTGCTTGTCGACCGTCTCGCGATTTTCCTCGAAAATCCCGAGAATCCGGGGACGTTCGAGTTCTCGCGTTCGCTCGGTGTGCAGGCGCAATCGCCGCTCGATCTCAGTTTCTTGAATCTAGCGGAGCGCCCTGCGCTCGCGCAGGCCTGCCTGTTCTTTGAATCCGCGCGCGGCGCTGGCGAAACCGAAGCTGTGCGTTACACGCTCGAACAGCTCGGTCTGAATTATTTCATCGCCTGCCGCTTCCGCGATCACGTCGTGGCGGTTCTCGGCCTGGGCAAGACGGTCGACGGTGATTACCTGACCAGCGACGACATCGAACTCCTCGACACCATTGCCGGCTACCTCGCCATCGCCATTGAAAATGCGCGCCTCTACAATTCTCTCGAGCAAAAAGCTTTGCAAATCGAGCGCCTGAAGGAGTTCCACGAGAACATCATCGAGTCCTTGAATATCGGCGTGCTTACCGTCGACCTTGAAGATTGCATCGAGTCGTGGAATCCACAGATGGAACGCCTTATCGGCATCCCGCGCGAGCAAGCTGTCCGTCGCGCTTTGAAGGACGCGCTTCCCGCCGACTTGGTCGCGGAAATCGCTTCCCATGCCCGCGAAGAGCATGTCGCCAGCATTTACAAATTCCGGCTTTACGGCCCAGGCGCGCAGCGTTTCGTGGTAAATGCTTCCTTCGCTCCGCTGGTGGGCAAGAACGGGCAGCGCCTCGGCCGCTTGATTCTTCTCGACGACATTACGCAGCGCGTTCGCCTGGAAGAGCAGATGGTCCAGAACGAGAAGCTGACATCCCTCGGCTTGCTCGCCGCTGGTGTCGCTCACGAAGTCAACACGCCCCTCGCCGTTATTTCAAATTACATTCAGATGCTCGGCAAACAGATCCCGCCAGAGGACACACGCCAGAAGACGATCGACAAGATCATCAAGCAAACCTTCCGGGCGAGCGAGATCGTCAACAACCTGCTGAATTTCTCCCGCACAGGCGGAGCGGAGTTCGTCGAGGTCGACCTGAATTCAGTTCTGGATGAGACTTTGAGTCTGGTTCAGCATCCATTCAAGGCAGCGCGCGTCAACGTGATCCGCAACTTCACTGACACGTTGCCCGTCGTTTTGGGCTCGAACACGCGCTTGCAGCAGGTGTTCCTGAACCTGTTCATGAATGCGCGCGATGCGATGCCAAACGGCGGCATGCTCGAAGTTCGCACTGCGGCCTACAATGGTTCGGTGGAAGTCGAAGTCACGGACACCGGCGTTGGCATTCGCCCCGAGAATATCCACCGCGTCTTCGATCCTTTCTTCACTACGAAGGCATCCGGACGGGGTACCGGCCTCGGGCTCTCCGTCAGTTATGGAATTGTGAAAGAGCATGCGGGCAAGTTGGAAGTCCGCTCCACCGCGGAAAAGGGCACGTCATTCCGCCTCGAATTCCCCGTGGCAAGGAAAGCGGCCCATGCCTAAAGGCTCCATCCTCGTTATCGACGATGAAGTAGAAATCCGCGAAGGCCTTCAGGCGCTGCTTTCCTCGGAAGGCTACGCCGTCACCGAAGCGGCGACCGGCGAGGCGGGCCTGGCCCGATTGGGCGATCAGCCTTTCGACCTGCTGTTGCTCGATGTCAGTCTACCCGACCGCAACGGCATCGAATTGCTACGCGAAATTCATCGCCGCGATCCTCAGCTTTCCATCATCCTGATCACCGCTTATGGCTCGATCGACATGGCTCGCGCGGCGTTCAAAAATGGCGCCCAGGACTACATCACCAAGCCATGGTCCAATGACGAGCTTCTTTCCCAGGTCGCGCTCGCTATCGAAGGCAGCCGGCTCCGCGAAGAGAACGTGCAGCTCAAACGCGCCCTAAAAGAGCGCTATAATTTTCCCAATATCGTAGGCAAGAGCGAAAAAATGCTCGCCGTTCTTGACCTTGTGGCGCAAGTGGGCCCTTCGCGCTCCACCATTTTGATCGCCGGTGAAAGCGGCACCGGAAAAGAAGTCATTGCCAAGGCCATTCATGCGGCTTCACCGCGCGCGGAAAAGCCGTTCATCGCCGTAAATACCGGATCGATTCCGGTCGATCTGCTCGAGTCCCAGCTTTTCGGCCATCTGCGAGGCGCTTTCACCAGCGCGGTCGCCTCCAAGAAGGGACTTTTTGAAGTCGCCGACCAGGGAACGATTTTCTTCGACGAGATCAGTACCATCAGCCCGGAAACGCAGGCCAAGCTTCTGCGCGTGATTCAGGAACGCGAATTCATGCGCCTGGGCGGCACGGACACCATTAAAGTCGATGTACGCATCATTGCCGCATCAAACGAGGATCTGATGTCCCTGGTCCACGCGGGGCGTTTCCGCGAGGATTTGTACCATCGCCTCAACGTGATCAACATCGCGCTTCCTCCGCTGCGCGACCGGCGGGAAGACATCCCCCTCCTCGTTGAGCGTTTCCTCGAGCGTTTCTCGAAAGACAATGGCAAGCCCATGCGCTATTTTTCGCTACCGGCTATGCGCGTCTTGATGGATTACGACTGGCCTGGCAACGTGCGCGAGCTTGAAAACGTGGTCGAACGCGCGATCGTCCTCTCCAATGGAGATTCGATGGACGTGGACCTGCTGCCTGAAGTCGTTCGGAGTCGCGAAATCGTCCGCGGCGTGCATCTCCACCTCGCCGAATTTCTGCCGCCCATGCCGGGCGAATCAGGCTCGCGTTCGAATACGCGCTCGCTTTTCGAAATTATGGAGGAAGTCGAGCGCCGCATCATCATCGACATGCTCGAGCACTCGAATTGGAACCAGACAGAGGCGGCCGAACGCTTCCAGATTCCGCTTTCCACTCTCAACCAGAAAATCAAGCGCCTCGGCATCGAAACCCGACGCCGCAATCCGGCAATTCGCGGCGCTGCGGCCGGTGCCGCATATCCCGACGCGGCCAGTTACATCGCGCCCAAATAATTTTGCCTCTTGACGAAATGAAAAATGATGGGCCCTTAGCGGAATCTCCGAGCTATTTCCCGACTCTCAAAACAAATCCACGGACATAAATACATGCCGGACGGTCGGCGCTACTTTTTGCCTTCCTCGGTTTTCCAGCCGCGTGGCATCAGAGTTGTAGTCAAATCCAATCCCGAGAGATCGACGCCATCCAACTCCGTCTCGCGTAGGATGGTCGTGGTCACGTCCGCGCCGTGCAAATCCGCGCCACGGAGGTTGGTATAGCGAAAATTCGCTGCGCGTAAATTTGCGCCTCGTAGATTCGCATTGCTCAAATCCGCGCGAAAACACTCGACTCCACCCAATTGCGCTTCGTGTAAATCCGCGCCCGCGAGAATCGTTTCCGTCAGATCGGCGCGGCGCAAATCAGCGCGTTTCATTTTCGCGCCGCTGAAATCGGCGCCCCCGAGTCTCGCCTCGCCCAGGTCCGCGCCTTCCAGATTCGCCTCGCGCAGCAATGCGTACGAGAGATTCGCGCCGTGCAAGTTCGCGCCCGCAAGCTTTGCCCCCGTTAAATCCGCGCGCACTCCGCTGGCATCGCCCTTCGTGAATTTCACGTGCGATTCCAGAATATCTTCCAGCCGTTTCCCATTGTGTTTCATAATTGCCGAAACCCCTCTTCTGATTTTACTCAAAACTCGCGCGTCGGGATAATCTCTTATCTGCCCGTTGCCATGCGGCATTCGCAAAAAAATTCTGAACTCTCCCCGACGCCCATTATGGTAACTTGAATCAGCGCTTCTATCGTCTTGTTGGCCGGGCTTCCAGGACATACCCGTGGCATCGACTTCGATTTCACATGCATCTCACAACGCGATGCCGCTTCGCCCAACTGCCGTTTATCGACTGTATCGATTTGCCATTTGCCTCATCGCTCTAACCGCGGCCGCGTCGATTTTCCCTCGCCATTCCTTCGCGCAAAATCCTGATCAGGAGAGCGTCGAGGAAATTGTCGCCAATCTCTACGCCGGCCGCGTCGTAATTGGCGTTGCCAAGGACGGCATTGTTGTGGCGACAGTGGAAAATCCCATCGAACCCGAGACTCGCCCTCCGATGGTGGTTCCGCTCTCCGGCGAGCGCGTGGCAATTCTCTTGGGCGCAGCCGATTGGTGGTTACCCAGCGAACACCGCGAACTTGCGCGCATTGATAGCGAATTGCCGGAGCTGCCGCCACCTGCTGGCCTACGCAAGTCCCCCACGTTGGGCGGAACGGACGGAGGCGTGGGCGCTGAAGCGAGTGATATCGAGCAGGTCGCCGGGCGCCTGCACGACCGCCTCACGGCAATCGCCGATCATATACATAGCAATCTGAATTTCGCACCCAACGAGCCGCTCCTCGTAATGGTCCTCGTAGATTACGTCCAGAATTACGGCGCGGAAGTTTGGCTTGTTCAATATCCGATTCAACAAGAGCCCGAGCAAGGTGATTTCTGGCAGACGACCGTTCTCCAACCGCAATACACGCAACTTTGGCCGCCCGAAAAAGGTCAGCCGCGCGGCCTGGTCGAAATCAGCTATCCACCGGAACCGGCCGGCGCAAGTCTCTCCGCCCTGGTCGCATCAGGAGATCCACGCATCGCTGCGGCTCTATCGGCTTCGCCCGAGCTGCGCGACACTTCCAATTCGATTCTTAATGGCGATATCGAGAAATTATCCGCGGTAAGCGTGGCGGCATTCCTGCGTGAGTCTCTTCGTGCTACCGCGCGCCCGGGCGCGCGAATGATTCAAGCGGAAATTAATAAAGAGCGAGGCCTCGGCTGGTTCATCGCGCCGCCCGAGGAAGCTCCAACGCCCGGCAGCGAACAGGTTCATCCATCGGGCGCTCCGAGTTTGCGCCGTCCGCCAGGCAAGCCTTCAGGTCGGGTCTAAGAATTATTGAATTATTCTGGCTGTGTTCCCTTATTTATTTTTGTTCTGCTAATTCGCGCTTCAGTCGCGCGCTTTTCTCCGCAACGCTTGCGGCTAATTCTTTCTTGTATTCCGCCAACGCCCGCGAAATTTGCGCGTCCGACGTTGCAAGAATCTCTACCGCGAAAATGCCCGCGTTGGTCGCCCCCGGCTTCCCGATCGCCATCGTAGCCACGGGAACTCCGCCCGGCATTTGCACGATCGCAAGTAAAGAATCCATGCCGTTAAGCGACGTCGCCGCCATCGGAACTCCAATGACAGGTAATGTCGTCAGCGCTGCCACCACCCCTGCCAGATGCGCGGCGCCGCCTGCGCCCACGATGATCGCCTTCAACCCGCGCTCCGCTGCCGTCTCCGCATATTCTGCCGCACGCGCCGGAGAACGATGCGCCGACACCACCTCGACCTCAAATCCGATGCCGAATTTTGCGAGCATCCGACCTGCTTCGGCCATCACCGGATAGTCCGAATCCGAACCCATTATCACTCCGACTAGTGCCTTCGTTTTCGCATCTGCCACACTCACACTCCTTATGATTCCCAATTATTCTAAACCATGGATTCCTAAGACGCCATTGCGTCCGGCGCATCCCCGAAGCGCTCTATCGCTGCCCCACTCGATTGACCGCCTGCCCAGATTTCGCGCCTATGTCGTTTCGATAATGCATCCCTTCAAAGAATATCTGTTTGGCCGCGCCGTAGGCTTTCGCACGCGCCTCACCGATACTGTCGCCGGCTGCTGCAACATTCAGCACTCTACCACTACTAACGTAGTATGAACCGGCTTCCTTCTTCGTTCCGGCGTGGAATATGGCGCAATCCCTCGCTTTATCGAGACCGGCTATCGACGCTCCAATCTTAGGCGCTCCTGGGTATCCGCCAGCCGCTAACACTAACGATAAGCTTACCTTAGGAGCCCAATTCAGCGTCACGCTGTCTAAATCTCCTGTCACTGCCGCTTGCAGCAAGGCCGCCAGGTCGAAATTCATCCGCATCACCAGCGCTTCTGTCTCCGGATCACCCAAGCGGCAGTTAAATTCAAGCACTTTCGGTCCTGTCGAGGTCATCATCAGGCCAAAATACAGGAATCCTTTGTATTCTCTACCATCGCGGGCCATCCCTGCGATAGTCGGCCGGACGACTTTTTCTTGGATCGCCTTTTCCATCTCTGCTGAGACTAGATCTTCGGTCGAAATCGCGCCCATTCCGCCAGTATTTGGGCCCATATCGTCGTCGAAAGCCCGCTTATAGTCACGCGACGCGGCCAACGGAACAAATTTCTCGCCGTCTGTCAGCACCATGTACGAAATCTCTGGGCCGGAAAGGCCCTCCTCGACGATCACGCGCTTACCGGCGTCGCCAAACTCATTGCCCTCCATCAGCCGCTCAATAAACGCTGTCGCCTCATCGGGCGAAGAGGTGACGAGCACGCCCTTACCGCCGCACAATCCGTCTGCCTTCACGACAACCGGCCAGTCCACCTCGCACAGCGACGTGTATGCATCGACAGCAGCGTCAAATATCCCGTAAGTTGACGCCGTAGGAATACCGTGTCTCTGCATAAATTCCTTCGCAAAAACCTTGCTGCCCTCAAGCTGTGCGGCGTCGCGCGACGGTCCTACAATGGGCAGGCCTCGGTTTGCGAATTCATCAGCGATTCCGAGCACGAGAGGTTGCTCCGGCCCAACTATCGTCAAGTCTGGGTTGAGCTTTCGTGCAATGTCCGCCATGCCGGAGACGTCGCCTGGATTTGCGGCGACGCACTCCGCTATTTGCGCAATCCCATCGTTCCCGGGGGCGCACCAGACGTGCTCCACCTGAGGACTTTGCTTCAATTTCCATGCGAGCGCGTGTTCTCGCGCGCCACTGCCAATAACGAGGATCTTCATGTCCGTGAACTCGCCGAACACGATAAAACGCGTGTCGCAGAGTGTCAACCATGGCTTTTATATTTTTCGTATCGAAGAAAATCGCGGCATAATGCACTCTGCCGAACATGCATTGGGACTACATTTTGATCCTCGCGATTCTCGCTGTTGTCGTTCCCTGGCGAAGTCTATCGCGGATTCGCAATCTTTTAGTCGGTCCGGAGCCGACTGCATCGGAACGCATTTTACTCTATTTATCGACGATCGCGTTCCAGTGGGTGGCCGTTGCAGTCATTCTGTGGCGTTGCCGGGCGCATGACTTGTCTTGGGCCGCCCTCGGAGTGGCTCTTCCGTATCCGATGCGCTCGTTGGCCGTCGCAGCGGGCTTGTCGATCATTCTTGTATTCAATCAAGTCTATGCGATCCGACGCGTCGCCACACTCCCGTACGAAAGCCGAGGCATTGTTCCGAAACTTGCCGAAAAATTGCTACCTAAGACCTCGAGTGAGTCATGGGCTGGATTTTTGCTTGTCCTTACCGTCGCCCTTTGCGAAGAATTCATCTATCGAGGCTTTTTCGAGGCCGTCTTTGCCGGTGTTTTTCTCGGTTCCGCATTGGCCGGAGCTGTCATATCCGCCGCGTTATTCTCATCAGCCCATATGTATCAGGGACGGAAGGGGTTAATTACGACGTTCGCAGTCGGGCTCATTTTCTCCGCCGCGCGAATATGGACCGGAAGCCTTCTGCCGTCAGTAATTGTCCATTTCGCGGTCGATTTCTCCGTCGCACTTGCCGCACTAAAGTTCCTACCGCTTCGGCAAAATCCCATCGCTCTCTATGCCCTGCACTTTGTTGGTGCTAGGAACGAATTTAGCGCGCGCAGAGGTGTGAATTGACAGTTCCGACATCCACTATCCAAAGCCTTCTGCAGCCGTACTGTCGCGACGTACCATTGGAGATTTGCGGCAAGATACAGTCATATATGGACTTGCTCTCTATGTGGGGCAAGAAAATCGCCTTGACGACGATCACGAACGAAGAAGACGTAGTCCGATTTCATTTCGGCGAGAGCATTTTCGCATTGTCTTTGGAGAGCTTTGAGTATGGTCGACTCGCCGACGTTGGCTCTGGGGCTGGCTTTCCGGGCTTGGCAATTAAGCTTTTGTGCCCGAATTTGAGAGTAACTTTGCTCGAACCGAACAAAAAGAAGTGCGCCTTCCTAAACGAGGTCACTCGAAAGCTGGAGCTTACCGATGTCGACATCCTTTCGATCGGATTTGAATCTTCGGCAATTCGGCCAAGCGAGCTCCGATTTGTGACATCCCGCGCTCTAGGAAGAATTGACGATCTCTTGTCATGGTCGCAGAACACGCTGTCCCGCGATGGGCGAGCAGTTTTTTGGCTGGGCTCCGAGGATGCCAACGAGACAGCACGGATTCCTGGCTGGCATTGGGTACAGAGGTCGATTCCAGGAACAGTGAAGCGGAAAATTATAGCCGGGAGTCCACAAATCAAGGTTTGAATTTCCAAATAGGCTATATTTTGTTCCACGTGGAACAAATTTCTGCCTCCCAGCATGTCCCACGTGAAACATCTTGCGCGTACATCCGCCGTTCTGTTAAATTCGCTTCCAAAATTCGACGGGGGAGACGGTTGGGAAGAATAATCTCCATCACAAATCAAAAAGGCGGCGTCGGCAAGACCACGACGACCATCAATCTTGGCGCTTCTCTCGCTGCAGAAGAGAAACGCACCCTCGTCATTGACTCTGATCCCCAAGGGAACACCACTGGCGGCCTCGGTTTTCCGAAAGACCCCTCACGTCGCACAATCTATAACGCACTAATTCTCGACGAGCCGGCCGAACGGATCGTTCTCCAAACGCAGGTAGCTGGGTTAGACATCATTCCTGCCGACAAAAACCTCGTCGGCGCCGCAGTTGAGCTGGTCAGCATGGAAGGCCGCGAATACAAGCTGAAAGCTTTTGTGCAGTCCATTCGAGACAACTACGAGTACATTCTCATCGATTGCCCACCAGCTCTGGATTTGCTCACCATCAATGCGCTCGCGGCGAGCGATTCTGTCCTGGTTCCCATCCAGTGCGAATACTATGCCATGGAGGGCGTAGCCGAGCTGCTCGATACGCTAATGCGCTTGCGCCGCACGATTAATCCATCGCTCGCTGTCGAAGGCATCCTGCTCACCATGTATGACGACCGCACGACACTGTCGAAGCAAGTATCCGCAGATCTTCGGAGTTTCTTCGGCACGCAAGTGTTCGCCACAGTGATTCCCAGAAACGTCCGCCTCGCGGAAGCCCCGAGTCACGGAAAGCCGATAATTTTCTACGACATTAGTAGTAAAGGCGCTGAAAGCTATATTCAACTCGCAAAGGAGGTCATCTCCAATGACCAGAAACGCGTTGGGCAGGGGACTGAGCGCGCTGATACGCGAGCCCGAAGCAGCGCCGCAGGCGCCCCCGAGTAACCCCGCCGGCCCTTCGTCGCCGGCCCTGTCGGGCCAAGCTGCGGCCGCAGTCGCGCCCGCTCGCGCCGCCAGCTCTGCCGACTCCACCCTCCAAGTCGACATCGATTTGATCGATCCTAGCCCCTATCAGCCGCGGACACGCTTCGCCCAATCCGCTCTCGACGAATTGGCGCAATCGATCCGCAGCACCGGAATTATCCAACCGCTCGTCGTCCGCAGGCGCGGCTCTCGTTTTCAATTGCTCGCCGGCGAGCGCCGTTGGCGTGCAGCTCAACTCGTGTCGATGCATCGCGTCCCGGTCGTAATTCAAGACGTTCCAGACGAAAAGGCGATGGAAATCACTCTCGTCGAAAATCTGCAACGCGAAGACCTTAACCCAATAGAACAAGCGCAGGCTTTCGATCGGCTGATTCAGGAATTCCGTCTGACGCAAGAGGAGGCTGCGGAGCGCACCGGGAAGGAACGCGCAACGGTCGCCAACGCGCTTCGCCTTCTGCGCCTCGACAATTCAATTCGCGAAATGGTCGAAGACGGACGCCTGACCGCAGGTCACGCACGCGCGCTTCTGGCGATTGAAGATCAGCCTTTGCGCGCGGAAACAGCCAGGCGTGCGGCTCGCGGCAACCTCACGGTTCGCCAAATCGAGCGGCTCGCCACACATACTCGACGCCACCGCGCCGCATCTGAGCCCGTCACCCTCGACGCCAATACCCGCGCCGCCATTGATGAGCTGCAACGCGTCCTCGGCACGCGCGTCACTGTGAATCCCTGTACCAAAGGACATCCCGGCCAGGTCATTGTCGAGTTCTACAACGAGAGTGATCTCGACCGTCTCTATCAGTTAATGATTGCGAGATAATCCGGGATACTTGCTTCTCTGAGGAGGCGTCCCGTGGCAGCGAAATGGCTAGGCGGTAAGTCCGGCGGTTCATCCGAGTGGGCGGGTTTTATTGATCGCGGCGTTTCGATCGAAGGCAAAATCACCATCGCCGGAATGTTTCGCGTCGATGGGCACGTGAAAGGCAACATCGCGTCGGATCACGGCCTCCTTCTTGGAGAAAACGCCCACGTCGAAGGCCAGATCGATGCAAACGATGTGACCATTGCCGGCCGGTTCGACGGCAACATCTTCGCGAAAGAACGCGTCGAGATTCAGTCGAAAGGCGTCGTTACCGGAGAAATCCATTCGCCCTGTCTGGTAATCCAGCCCGGCGGAATTCTGGACGGCCATTGCCACATGCTCTCGGCCGCCCGACAGGAAGAGCCGATGACGATCCCCATTCGTTCGAGCTCGCAAGCGGTTTCGCAAGCCTAAAATCGCGAATCTCTTTCTCAGAGTTTTCAACTGAATGGAGTTATAAGCGGGAATCAGCGCGCCGGCGTGACGTGCTGGATGTTTGCCATCACGGAGAGAAATTCGTTTGCATACGCCGACGGACCAATATAATCGACGGATGTCAAATCCTTCGGCGCCACACAGTTAATCCACTGTTGGTCACGCTGAGTCGTTGAAGTGAATGTCCAGCAGCGCCCACCCTGGTTGCCAATACGAATATCTTCCTGCCCTGAGGGTGTATAGCCTTTGGCGCGCAAAACTTTTGACTGGACGCCGGCAAAAACATCGTAATCAAACGGATAGCTCTTCGTAAAATGAAGCGGAAGAAAAGTCGCCACTGGATCCTTCTGCCACGATAGGCGCGACATTCGCAGGACGGTCATTCCCTCTCCGTTCTTCACAGCGTACCATTCGAACGGCACGGTCACTTTCCATGACCGAAACACGACCGATCTTCCGTGTACAATGTGCCAACCTGCCGAAACCACCTCCGGCAGCAGCATCGCGAGGGTCAGAAACACAATCGCGGCACCAATCTTCCATTTGGTTTTGGGGCTCATGCGTACGCAACCATGTTACGTTGTACCCTCGGCAAATGGAATCGCTTCCGACGCCGACGTGCCCGATTTGTACAGAGTCGAGCGTATAATCCGTCGAGTTAGATCGTGTTGAATCGTGAGGAGAGAAGCGCCTTGGCAGAGCCGGTGCGATTGACATCCGCCGCCAAGGCCGCTGGTTGAGCGGCCAAGCTGAGTCCAGGTCTTTTGGACTCCGTGCTTCGCCGTTTGCCGCGGCCGAATGATCCCAATCTGCTCGTTGGTTTCGATACCAGCGACGACGCAGGGGTGTATCGACTCTCGGACGATCTCGCGCTCGTGCAGACCGTCGATTTCTTGACGCCCATCGCCGACGATCCGTTCACCTTTGGCCAAATCGCCGCCGCGAATTCGCTCAGCGACGTTTACGCCATGGGCGGCCGCCCCGTTTCCGCGCTCTCGATTGTCGGATTCCCGGATAACGGCAGCGCGTCTGTCCTCGAACAAATTCTCCGCGGCGGCCTTTCCAAAATGGACGAGGCTCGTTGCACCATCGTCGGCGGTCATTCGGTTCGCGACGACGATTTAAAATTTGGCTACGCGGTCACGGGCGTTATCAACCCAAAAAATATCTGGCGCAACGTCGGCGCGCGCTCCGGCGATATTTTAATTCTCACAAAGCCCATCGGCACCGGCGTCATTGCCACGGCCCTCAAAGCAGGGAAAGCCCCGGTGGGTTCCGTCGAAGCCGCCATCGCGTCGATGGCGCGTCTCAATCGCGACGCGGCCGAAGTTCTGCATGAAATCGAAAAATCCGCGCAACATGACCCGCCTATTCATGCTGTAACCGACGTCACAGGCTTCGGCCTTCTCGGCCATGCACGCGAAATGGCCGCCGGCAGCGCCATTTCCCTGCGCATTGATCACGCGAACGTTCCGCTTCTCCCTGGAGCGCGCGAAGCAGCCCACGCCGGCTTTCTCGCCGGCGGCCTCAAGAGCAACCGCGAATTTATCGCAGGCTGCGTCGAATTTGCCGCGAATGTTGACGAAGATTCTCGCGCCCTTCTCTTCGACCCGCAAACCTCCGGCGGCCTCCTCATCGCTAGCGCCCCGGAACACGCCGCCGCCCTCGTCGCTGAGCTTCAGCGACGCCAAGTTCCCGCCTCCCAAATCGGCGAAGTCCTCCCCAAGCGCTCCCCACTCATCGAAATCACATAAGAAATCGATGGCACTTATTGCCGAACTCGAAAGCATTCGTCAGCAAACCGATGAGATCAGCGAGCGCGCCGCAAAACTGTCCGCTGGGCTCAGCGAGCAGCAACTCGCCTGGCGTCCAGGACCGTCCAGTTGGTCCATCGCCGAAAATCTCCTACACCTCGAACGTACCACTCACATTTTTCTTCCCATCATTGATCGCACGCTCGACGATGCGCGTCGCAACGGTTGCCTAAGCAATGGCCCTTTTCATCTCGGCATGATGGGCAAATTCTACGTTTGGTACGTCGAGCCTCCACCCCGCATCCGGCTCTCCGCGCCAAAACCGCTGGTGCCCTTGCTCGATGGGCCTACCTCAGATGCGTTGCCTCGGTTCCTGAACTCGCAGGAATTGATGAAGCAGCGGTTGGAAAATGCAAACGGAATCGATATCGTAAGCGCGCGAATCACGTCGCCGTTTGCCAGCTTCGTGAAAATGAACCTCTTCACCCTTTTTTCAGTCGGTACCGGACATGGGCGCCGCCACATCTGGCAAGCCTCAAACGTCCGTGCTCAGCTACCTTCTCGCCCGTCACCATAACTGTTAATCTTTGTTGGTCCATGGATCCAGTCACACACGGCATCGCCGGCGCGCTGATCGGCAAAGCGTTTTTCGCGAAGCGGCCTTCGTCTAATCGGTCTAACGAGTCTACCGCCCGCATCGCCATTTTCGCGGCCACCCTGGGCGCCGTTTTCCCCGACGTGGACGTTTTCGTTGACGCGTTCTCGCACGATCCCCTGGCCATCGCGCGCTACCATCGCGGCTTCACGCATTCTTTCATCGGCCTGCCGATTTTCGCCGCTGCTCTCGCGTGGCTCACGCGCGCCTTTGTACGGTGGTACGCCAAGCGTACCCATCGCGGCGATCTCCACTGCCCCGCCTTCTACGTGCTCTTCACGATTTACGCCGCTGGAATCGCCAGCCACATCATCCTCGATGGCTTCACGTCCTTCGGCACGCGCATGTTGAATCCCTTCTCGAAAGATCGCGTCGCCTGGGACGTTCTTTTCATCATCGACTTCGTTTTCACCGCGCTCATCCTGTTGCCGCAACTCGCCGCCTGGGTGCATCAACGCCGCGAAACCGCAATGAACCGCGCCGCCAAAATGTGGGGCTTTTGCACGGTTCTCGCAGTTGGCGTGTGGTCCCTCGCACGAGCCGCGGAGTTCCCGTTTTCGATTTGGATTGTTGTTGTCGCTTCGGCGGTTTCCGCCGCGCTGTTTTTTCTCCCCATGCTCAATGGCTGGGGCAGCCGCATTGGCCGGTCCGCATGGTGCCGCGCCGGTTTTTATATCGCCTGCGCGTATATCATTGCGTGCGGCGTCGCGCATGGCGTCGCAATGTCGCGTGTCCGCGCATTCGCTGCGACGCACGGCCTCAGCGTCGAGAAAATCGGCGCCTTGCCGCTCCCTCCTTCTTTCCTCGATTGGAACGGCATGGTCCTGACGCCCAACGGCGTGTATCAATCCAGTTTTTCTCTCGGCGATGTCGGCCGGCCCAATTTTCGCCTTGTTCCAGACTCGCCGCCCAACCGTTTCACCGAAGAAGCTGCGCGCCTCGAACCCGTGCAGACCTACCTCTGGTTCGCACGCTTCCCTGTATGCCGTTTTATGTCCGTCGGCGAAAGGAGGATCGTCGAATACGCGGATCCGCGCTTTTTTGAAGGCACCGCGCGCAATGGGCCTACGCCATTCACCTTCGCCGTCATTTTCGATTCGCAAGGCAGACTGCTGCATTACGGGTGGGTGCGCGGCCCGAATCCTTTACGAAGCGTTGCCGCGCCAGATCTCTCCGAGCGGCCGCGATGAAAATCCAAATCTTCAGTGACATCCACGGTGACCTGAAATCCCTTGAGCGCGCAGTCACGCAGCCGGCTGATATCTACATCGCCGCTGGCGACCTCTCGACTTTCCGCCGCGGCTTGGATCGCTGCGGCGCAATACTCCAAGAGCAAGGGGAGCGCGTTTGGGTCCTGCCAGGCAACCACGAAACCGCCGAGGATACGCGCGAACTCTGCGCACGCTTCGGCCTCACCGATTTTCATCGCCAAGTCCGCCAGCTCGGTTCAACCAACTGGGCCGGCCTCGGCTATAGCAATCCCACTCCGTTCGACACGCCCGGCGAGTACACCGAAGAGCAAATCGCCGAAGCCCTCGCCGCGTTCAACGGTCTCGCGCCGCTCTATCTCGTCGTTCATTTCCCGCCGTACGGCACCAAACTGGACGAATTCGCGCCCGACAAGCATGCAGGCAGCCACGCGCTGCGCGAATGGGTCGAGCGCGAGCAACCCGAAATGCTTTTCTGCGGCCACATCCACGAGTGCGCGGGCAAAAGCGACCAGCTCGGCCGCACGCGCTGCTTCAACGTCGGCAAAGCCGGCTACCTTCTTGACCTACCCTGATGTTATTTTTTTTTCTATTCCGAGGAGAGCGAGGATCCCTGTTCCGTAAGAGGCTCGCTGCGTTCATTTCCTGGGCGAATGCGCGCAGCCGCGGCTCTTGTTTTTCGCTAGTCACTCGTCACTAGCCACTCGCCACTGCTTTTCACGCCTTTGCGGGTTTGTTCTTGAAAGGACTGTTCGACGGAAGAGGATCGTTGCGGTTCAAATACAATTGCTGCGCAATTCCAACCACGCTGCTCGTAAAAATATAAAGTACCAAGCCGCTCGAATACATGAACAGAAAAATTCCAAACGCCAGCGGCATCAGCATCATCATCTTCTGTTGCGCCGGGTCGGTCACCGTCTGCGGAGTCATCTTCGTCATGTAATACATCGCCACGGTCATCAGAATCGGCAAAATGAAATACGGATCGCGCGCCGATAAATCGTGGATCCAGCCAATCCACGGCGCGTGCCGCAGTTCGATCGAATATTGCAGCATGCGATACAGCGCGAACCAGATCGGCATCTGGATCAGTTGTGGCAGGCATCCTCCGACGGGATTTGCTCCTTCTTCCTTGTATATCGCGGACATTTCCTCCTGCATTCCCTTGCGCCGCGGGTCCCGCATCGAATACTTTTTGTATTTCTCCTGAATCGCTTTGATACGAGGCATCGCCTTCTGCATTTTCTTCATCGAATGCCAGCTTTTCACCTTCAGCGGGAAAAGCGCCATGTTGATGGCCAGCGTCAGCAGAATAATGTCCCAGCCGTAGTTCGGAACGTATTTGTAAATCCATTTCAGCAACCGCAGCAGCGGCTTCGCCACAAAGCTCATGTATCCAAACTGCACCAGCCCCGTCAGTGACGGCTGCAATTTCCCCAGCTCCGTCAAATCCTTCGGGCCAACGTACAGCCGCGTACTCCACGACCCTGGCGTTTGCGGGCCCGCAGCCATTTCCGCCACGGGCTGCTGCGTCGTCTTCCCCTCGTCCGTGATGCTTTGCTGTTGCGTCCAATCCCACAGCGCCATCCCCGGTTGATTGGGCAGAAACGCCGCCGTGAAAAACGTATCTTCAATTCCGGCCGCCTCCATGAATCCATTCACTTGCGCCGGCTGGTCCTGATGATCCTTAATCCCGAGTTTTTTATAGTTGAAATATTCGATCTTGCCGCTTTCGCTGTAGAAAACTTCAACCAGCGACGCGGCGCTTGATACCGACTGATCGCCGAATCCGCCGCGCCACGCCACGCCGACGGGCAGCGGCTTTCCATCGAGCGTCGCCGACACGTTCAATTCCACTTCGTACCCAATCCCAAATTCCAATCGCTTTGAAACTTGCAGGTGCCCATCGCTCCACTCGAAATCCACTTCTGCGGGAGCATGTAGGTTGGAACCGGAAGGAGTCACCGTGTACAGCGCGGAATTCGCCTCCGCATCCAACTTCGGATCGTCCAGTCGGATGGAAAGCGGCCACGCCTTGAGTTGTTCCGCGGCCGCGGTATTCACCAGATCCAGTGGCTTCGGAGGATTTTCGTTGTCGTGATATTTATTGAGCGTCCAGCTTCGTGCCACGCCACCGCGATTCGACAGTTCCACGCGATACAGCCCGCTCTCGACAACGATTATCTGTTCGGCCTTTGCTTCTTTCACAGGAACTGCTGCAGGGGCAACTTCACTCCCCGCTGCGCCGCCGCCCTGCACCCCGGCAGCCTGAGTGTTCCCCATTCCAGGTCCCACCGTGGAGGGCTGTTGAACGTTCGCGGCAGGGGGATTTGTTTCAGGAGCCTTCGGAGGAACTGGAGGCTTGTAGAATCTGGACCACAGCATCAACACAAGGACCATCAGCAACAGTGCTAAACCGGCGCGCTGCTCGTCGCTCAATTTCAATTCGCGGCCTCCGCGCTGGCCCGTGCTTTGCGCTCATTTTCCGGAAAGACTTCCGGAACCGGATCATATCCCCCGGCTGAAAACGGCCGGCACCGCAGAAATCGCTTCAGCCCCAGCCACACCCCGCGCCGCGCGCCAAATCGCTGGATGGCTTCATAGGTGTATCGCGAACAGGAAGGATGAAACTTGCAGCTGCCCCCGAAAAAAGGCCCGAGAAAAATCTGATAGCCGCGCACGCTTGCCAGCGCCAGCCGTGTAAGAAATCGGCGCACAGTCCCGCCCTCTATTTTGCTGCCCGCTTCTCCCGCGGCAGCAAAGCCAGCAACTCCGTTTCGAGCTTCGAGAATTCCAGCGTCTCGACCGACCGGCTCGGATGTATCACCACGTCCCATCCCGGCAGAATCTCCTCGCGATGCAATCGCAGAATTTCCCGGATGCGCCTTCGGATTCGATTGCGCACCACGGCGTTGCCCAGCGCCTTTTTCACGCTCATTCCGAAGCGGTCGCGCTCCAGCCCGTTCGCCCGTAGAAAAACCAGAAACGTCGCGCTCGACCGTCGCCGTCCTTCACGGTACACCGCCTCGAATTCCGACCGCCGCACCAGCCGCCATTCGCGCGGCAAATTCTTTTTCGCGCGGACCTTCGCGCCGGCATCAGCAGCCTGTTCGCGGCGGCTCTCGGCGAGCGGTGGGCCGTCAGACCCGCGTGATGCTGTGGCGTCCCTTTTTGCGGCGTCGCGCAAGGACTTTCTTTCCACCTTTGGTCTTCATTCGCGCGCGGAACCCATGCTTCTTGTGCCGCCGCCGGACATGCGGTTGAAACGTACGCTTTACCAAAGAATCTTCTCCTTAAATAGTTGCTGCACCATAATTCGCAAGCTCGCAATTCGCAAAAACGCCCGCCCGCGGACTGGCAAATCGCGCCCGTGAAGACCTGTTTGCTCTCGCATCGTTAAACGAAACAGCTAGTGTATTCGACCCTCCACAAGCGGTCAAGGAATGCCGGGGTATGGTTACAAGTCGGGGAAAAGTGATACACCCCGATTCGGTGCAACCGTGCAAGCAATCGCCAGTTTGATTAACTTGCGGCTAAATGCTAAATACATGCAGCGTTAGCATTACGACAAAATGCAGTCGTAGTCAGACCGTCAATGCCTAGATGAAAGGAAACAATGTCACTTGCGATTGTGGTGATGGTCATTCTAGGTCTTAATCTCACAACAAGCCCGCGTCAAGCTGCCTCCAGCCAAAACAACACAGCCCCCACAAACATTAAGCGTGAGTGGTCAGCTCAAAGCGAAAGTCAACAGCCCTCCGGCTTATCCCAAGCTGACGCATCGGACGAGGCCCACGACGATGTCAACAAAGGTGTCCTTGCATTCAAGGCAGCCCAGTTTGACACTGCAATCGAATATTTCGAGAAAGCAAAAAAGCTTGATCCCACCCTCATAAACGCCCGGCTATATCTCGCTCAGACCTACGCAACCAAGTACATTCCAGGTGCGCCATCGGACGAGAATAAAAGAAATGCTCAGCGCGCGATTCAGGAATGGAAGGAAGTTCTACAGATTCAACCCGATAATCTCACTGCGATAGATGGCATCGGGGCCATGTTGTACAACATGGCCGGCACACCTTTCGATCCGAAGATGATGCAGGAATCGAAGACCTATCACGATGAGCACAGGAAACTGCGGCCGAATGACCCGGAACCGTACTACTGGATTGGAGTAATCGATTACTGGATTGCATTCCGGGCGAATGCCAAATTGCGCGCTGACTACAATGAAAAATCGACCACGCCTATTAAGGCATCGGAGCCACTGCCATCGCCGGTCCGTGAGGCGTTCGTAGGAGAAGCTTCTGCCGACATCGAAGAAGGCATCGATAGTCTTAACAAAGCGACGGCTCTTCGACCGGAATACGCGAACGCGCTCGCCTATCTGAGCCTTATCCCTCGTCAGAAAGGTGACATTGAGGCAACTGCGGAGGCTCGCGAAAGGGATATTAAGCAGGCAGACGTTCTCCTGCAGAAAGTGAAGGAGATCAATCAAAAAAGGATCAGTCCATGATGGCCTTGGAAACCGGGTCTCGGCCTAGTTCCGATTCTCTCATCAAGCGTCTAAGGCCGGGCGCCGACCAAATATGACTTCACGCCAACAACGCCGCCTAATCTCCCTTGCGCTCTTCGCCGTAGTGATCGGCTTCTTTCTTTACCGCCAGTATCAGCAAAGTCAGCGTCCAGCTTTTGGCCCGCAAATCCGCAACAACATCGCCTGCGGCGTTCACTGCGGCACTGAGCGCTGGCTCGTCAAGACTCTCTCCGACGCGGACGTCGCCAGCATCAACTTCTCCCCGCGAACCACCACCGTCACCTGGCTCACTTCCCAACCGGCCCCGTCGCCGCTTCCGGCGGACTCCCGCCTCGCGCCTCTCGAACTCCAAGCCTTCACCGTCCGCGCGCAGCTCATCGCCATCAAGGAGGAAAGCGATCGCGACTTTCACCTCATCCTCGCCGATCCCGACGATCCTTCCGCCACGATGCTCGCCGAAATTCCCTCCTCGGAATGTTCCGGCGCGTGCTCCTCGCAGTACGCCTCTTCGTTTGAATCCGCGCGCACCGCACTCGAATCCCGCTTCGGCATGCCTCCCACCACTGCCTTCCGGAACGTTTCCGGCACCGTCATCGTCGACGTCACAGGTATTGCCTTCTTCGACTTCTTCCACAGCCAGCGCGGCGTCGCCCCCAACGCCATCGAACTCCACCCCGTCCTGTCGATTCACTTCGAGTAATCTTGCTGCTTCCGCATCACCCGCCTCGGGCGCTCCCCACGAATCAGTTGACTCTGAAGCTATCTTTCGCAGACATTCCAAGACTCTTGCAGTACGATGTTGATCATTAAAGCTGAAATTCCGTTCCATAAGTTATCTGTCGCCTCGGCGCGCGTCGCTGAGGGAGGTTTAATGTCACTTCATTACGCCATCACAGTCAGTAAGGACCACGCGCAGGTAACAGCCAACTGGGATATCGCGGTGGACATGTCGGACGCCGAGTTGATCTCGAATTTCACGCTGACGGTCGAGGGCGTACCCATGAACACTCAGTGCTCCGGCGGCAACAAAGCGTGCAGCGGCGCAGCCTATGCGACGCTATCCAATCCAACCGCGGATAGCCCCGTCACTTTCGTTATCACCACGAACAAGCCAGACGTAAGAAATGGCAGCGACGCTCTTCGCGGAGAAAAGACCTACGACGACGTCACCTTCTCCGGATAATCTCCTGTTTCCCTTCAAATCGCCCGGCTGCCTTCGGCGTTGGCCCATTCCGCATTCGCCATCGCTTCACTCCACGCTCTCACCAGAAGCCGAATCTTACAGCTACGCATCCTGAAAAATTCTCGTCTTCGTGCTACGCTAATTTGTGACCAAGATGACCATGACCGCAAGCTCCTCTACCGGCCCGATTCTTCATCTCAACTGTGTGAGCCACAGGTGCGCAAAGAGCGGCACCGCGTCCGCGATTTTCGTGACCGGCTTGGACGCACCCAGGAAATTCCGTCAGCCATTCACCACTGGTCGCCGTTTTCTAATCCACTGTCCGGAATTAGACATCGAGCTAACTTCCACAAAACAAAAGATCGGGGTCGTTTCTAATCGCCAATTTTTTGCGTTTTTAAAATTGCCGGTCACTTCGCGACAAAGCGCTAATTTTTCGCAACCGGGTCTCGTCTAAGCCATGTTTGAAAATCTCACCGACAAACTCCAGCGCGCTTTCAAGAATCTTCGCGGCCAGGGCAAGCTCACCGAAGAGCATCTCGACGCCGGCCTGGCGCAAATCCGCGAAGCGCTCCTCGACGCCGACGTCAATCTGGGCGTAGTCGACGAAATCATCGCGCATATCCGCGAAAAAGCCCTCGGCTCCGAAGTTTTGCTGCAACTTTCACCCGACCAGCAAGTTGTCAAGATCGTCCGCGACGAATTAACCGAGCTTCTCGGCAAAGAAGTCCGCATGCAATTCGCCTCGCGCCCGCCGTCGGTCTGGCTCATCGTAGGCCTGCAAGGCTCCGGCAAAACCACCACCACTGGCAAGCTTGGCAAATGGCTCGGCGCGAATGGCCATCGTCCCATCGTCGTTTCCACCGACGTGTATCGTCCCGCCGCGCGCGAGCAACTCGCGCAAGTCGCCAAAGCCACCCATACTCCTGTGTGGCCCGGCGCGGGCACCGACAAGCCGCTCGAAATCGTTCGCGGCGCCATGCGCGAGGCAAAACTCTCTGCGTACGACGTGGTTCTCGTCGACACCGCCGGCCGCCTGCATATCGACGATGAACTGATGAACGAGCTCTCGCTATTGAAAAAAGAACTTTCGCCCGCCGAAATTCTCTTCGTTGCTGACGCCATGATCGGCCAGGACGCGGTTCGCTCCGCCGGAGAATTCCACAAACGCCTCGGCGTCACGGGAGTGATTCTCACCAAGCTCGACGGTGACGCGCGCGGCGGCGCGGCCCTCTCGATTCGCAAAGTCACGGGCGCGCCAGTAAAATTCGCGGGCATCGGCGAAAAGTACGACGCCATCGAGCAGTTTCATCCCGACCGCATCATCTCGCGCATCCTCGGCATGGGCGACGTCCTCACGCTCATCGAAAAAGCCGAGAAAACCATCGACGAAAAGCAGGCGCGCGAACTTCAGCGCAAACTGGAGCACAACGAATTTTCCCTCGAGGATTTTCGCGACCAGTTGAAGCAGATTCGCAAGATGGGCTCGCTCGAACAGCTCATGGGCATGCTCCCAAAAATCGGCCCTTTCGCCAAATTGCCAAAAGACACGGCTATCGACGAGACCCGCCTGAAAGTCGCCGAAGCCATCATCAATTCCATGACCTCCGCCGAGCGCGACGATCACAACCTGATCGACGGCAAACGCCGCAAACGCATCGCGCGCGGCAGCGGCACCACGGTTCAGGAAGTCAACGAAGTCCTCAAGCAATACAACGAAATGCGCCGCATGATGAAAATGTACGGCAACACCATGAAGGGCAAAATGCGCGGCCTCGGCAAGCTCCGCGGCGGCCTTTCCGGCTAAGTCATGTCTGTAAATCCGGCGTTCTCTCCCCATCAAATGTCGTTGAACTCTCTCTTGGGGAATTTGGGTGCTTACGCTATAATTGGGCTGCAATTTTGGAGGGTATAACGAAGTGTTGATGATCCGATTGTCCCGCATTGGTAAGAAGAAGCAGCCCGCCTATCGCGTGGTGGTGATTGAAAAGACTCGCCCGCGCGACGGCCGTTTCGTTGAAATTGTGGGGACATACGATCCTCTGAAGAATCCTGCGATCGTCAAGCTCAACGCCGAGCGCGTGAAGTATTGGCTCGGTTGCGGCGCCCAGCCCAGCGACACTGTACGCAGCTTCTTGCGTCACCAAAAAATCGCATAAAGCATCGTATTCTTCAGGGTCTTGAACTTCAGCGCCGGATTTAAGCCTCAGCGGATTTTCCGCCCGGACCCAGCGAACGTCCGGAGGTTTCTCATGATGAAGGAGCTCGTCGAGCAAATTGCTAAAGCTCTTGTCGATCATCCCGAACAGGTGGCTGTGAACTCTATCGAAGGCGAGCAAGTCACCGTCCTCGAATTGCGTGTCGCACCGGATGACCTGGGGAAAGTGATCGGGCGGCAGGGCCGCACCGCAAAATCCATCCGCACGCTGCTGGGCGCGGCTGGAATGAAATTGAAGAAGCGATTCACTTTGGAAATACTCGAATAGCGTGGCGGACTCCCCAGCCAGTCGCGTCACACTCGCCCGAATTCTGCGTGCTCGCGGACGCCGCGGGGAAGTTGCGGCGGAAATTCTCACCGATTTTCCCGAGCGCCTGACGCAGCTCACTTCCGCGGAATTGTGGGACGGAAAAAATCCTCAGCGGCGCGTCGCGATTCGTGAATGCTGGCTGCATAACGGCCAGGCGATTTTTCTTTTTGAAGGCTCGGATTCCATCTCCGACGCGGAACGCTTCGTCGGTCTCCAAATTCAAATTCCGCTTTCCGAGCGCGTGATTCTTGCGGCAGGCAGTTACTTCGTTACGGATTTGATTGGCTGTGAAGTTTTTCAAGCCAACATGAGCAGTGCGCCGGAAAAACTGGGCGATGTTCGCGACGTGCAATCCACCGGTGAATCCGTCGCTGGCACGCCGGTCCTCGTTGTCGCCACGCCTCACGGCGAATTGCTGATTCCTCTCGCCACGGAAATCTGCACGCGCATCGACACCGCTGTGCGCCGCATCGACGTCGTGCTTCCCGAAGGCCTCCGAGATTTAAACCAGACCTGATATTCTCGGGCCTTGTGAATAGGTACTCGAAAGCTGTTCTAGGAATTGATGCCGCGTGGACCCAACACAATCCCAGCGGCGTTGCGCTCCTGCGACGAAAGCCAGAGCACTGGCAATGCGTCGCGGCTGCGCCGAGTTACGATGCCTTTATCGCGTTATCGAAAGGGGCCAGCATCGATTGGAATCTGGTCCCTCGGGGGAGCCCGCTGGATGCTCGCGAAATGCTGGCAGCATCGGAGAGATTTTTAGGCGACACTGTAGAGGTTATAGCTGTTGACATGCCCATCGCCACTGTTCCCGTGACCGGAAGGCGAGAAGCTGATCAAAGTATCTCTAAACGCTTTGGCGCTCAAGGCTGTGCAGCCCACAGTCCGAATCCGATTCGTCCAGGACCTGTAGGCGAACAGTTTCTGAATCAGTTTGTAAAGTTGGGCTTCCGACTTGCTACAACCGAAACTGCCGTGGGTCAAACGCAGAGTGTGGTTGAAGTCTATCCGCACCCAGCGCTTTTACGGTTGCTGAACGCTCCCTACAGAATCTGCTACAAGAAGGGATCACGGAGTAAGCGACTACCCGAACTGCAGAAAATAAAGAATGGATTGAGCCAACAAATCGACGGCATACACTTGGAACTTCCTGATGAGGTGGAGCTTGGGAAGCGCAAGGGACTGAAGAGATACGAAGACACATTGGATGCATTAGTTTGTGCTTGGATTGCCGCGAAATTCATGGACGGCTGTGCAGTACCGTATGGCGATTCAACCGCAGCTATTTGGGTCCCGGAATAGGTTCTCGCCGTGAAATTTGACCTAATTACGATTTTCCCGGAGTTTTTTCACGGGCCGCTGGATTACGGAATTGTGCGGCGGGCGCGCGAAGCGAAACTGATCGACATCGCGATTCACGATCTGCGAACGTTCACGCACGATCGTCACCGTACAGTGGACGACCGGCCGTTTGGCGGCGGCGAAGGAATGGTGCTGAAACCCGAGCCGCTCTTTGAGGCGGTCGAGTCGCTGGTCGGCCCGGTGAAGGAAGCGCCAACGCGCGGAGCTCCAGCGAAAACTGCAATCATCCTACTGTCTGCGTCTGGCAAACTCTTTCGGCAAGAGATGGCGCGAAGATTTTCGCAACTCGAACGCGTGATTTTGATTTGCGGGCGTTACGAAGGCGTCGACGAACGTGTGGCCGAGCATCTCGCCACCGATGAAATTTCTGTCGGCGATTTTGTGCTCTCCGGCGGCGAATTGCCTGCGGCGATGGTGCTCGATGCGGTCACGCGGTTGATTCCCGGCGCGCTTGGCAACGAAGATTCGGCTGAAAACGAATCCTTTTCCGCCATTCACGACAAGCAAGGAGCCAACGAGCAAATCCCTTACATGCCGGAAGCGGCTGAGACGCGGATCACGGCCCATGAACCAACGAATCGTGGCATTCTCGATTATCCTCACTACACGCGGCCCCAGAATTTCCGCGGCTGGGAGGTTCCCGAAATCCTCATGAGCGGAAATCACGAACAAATCCGACAGTGGCGCCATCGCCAAGCGCTCAAAAAAACGCGCCGCAATCGGCCGGATTTACTCGCGGATAAAAATCTGCAAGGCGACACAGCGAAATAGATTTCGCTCTCTTGTTATTCTTATCGCCGACCGGGCTCGTTCATTCGTGGCGTTGTGCTGGCGCGCGGACGTTTGATACGCTCGGGCGCGAGGAAAATCCCGAATGACGATTATTGATGTTCACAATCATTACTATCCGCCCGCGTATCTGGATGCGCTGCGGGCGGGTTCGAGCGTGGTGAAAGTTGATTTCGACGCGGAGGGCAATCCGCGGCTGCATTATCCCGGGGATTACAACGTGGCGGTGCGCGGGCATCGCGACATCGATTTTCGCGAAGGCGAACTCGCAAAATACGGCATCGACATGCAGGTGATTTCGCTGACAACTCCCGGGACGCACGTCGAATCGCCCGCGAACGCCGTGAAACTCGCGGCGCTGGTGAACGACGCGTTCGCGGAAGTGGTGCGCACGAAGCGCGGTAAATTTGTGGCGCTGGCAACGCTGCCGCTGAATGATCCAGCGGCGTCAGTGAAGGAATTCGAGCGGGCTTGCCGCCAGCTTCATTTTCCTGGCGCGATGCTCTTCAGCAACATCAACGGCGTGGCGCTGGCGGACAAGCGCTTCTGGCCGCTCTACGAAGTCGCGAACGATTTGGACGCGATTCTGCACATTCATCCCACCGATCCCGCAGGCGTCGAAGCAATGACGGATTACTGGCTGATGCCGCTGGTAGGATTTTTATTCGACACGACACTGGCCGCGGAAAAACTTGTCTTCAGCGGCGTCGCGGAACGCTTTCCGCGCATTCGCTGGGTGCTGAGCCATCTGGGCGGCGCGATTCCGTATATCGCCGAACGCGCGGATCGCGGTTTTCGCGCGTTCAAGGAATGTCGCGTGAATATTTCGCGTCCGCCAAGCGAATATCTGAAGCAGTTTTATTACGACACGGTGAATTTCGACCCGCTGGCGCTGAAGCTGGCCGTGGATTTCGCCGGCGTCGAACACATTCTCGCAGGCAGCGACTATCCGCACCAAATCGGCAGCATCCCGGAAATGCTCGCGTCGCTGCGCAGCCTGCCGATTCCCGCCGCGGACAAAGACAAAATCCTCGGCGAAAACGCAGCGAAGCTGCTGAAGCTGTGAGCAATACTTAACGGATCGTCCGGTGGGCCCTTAGACTGCTGGAATATGCGGATACAGGGGGAGACGCCTGTGCGACAAATTCGCTACGTGGTTGCGATGAGCTTAGATGGGTACATCGCCGGACCGAAGGGCGACGTAGACTGGATCATCATGGACCCGGGCATTGATTTTGGCTCAATGTTCAGCGAGTTCGATACGGTACTTTTGGGGCGCGAAACGTTTCAAGTAATGGTGCGGAGCGGCAACGCTGTGATGCCCGGAATGAAGATGCTTGTCTTTTCGCGAACGCTGCAGCAGCGACACTATCCGGACGTGACAATCGTTTCTGAGAACCAACAAGAAGTGTTGGCGTCCCTTCGGGAGCAACCCGGCAAGGACATCTGGTTGTTCGGAGGTGGATCCCTTTTTCGCAGCCTGCTAGATGCGCGACTCGTGGACACGGTCGAGGTTGCCGTGATGCCGATTCTGCTCGGCGCGGGAACTTCTTTGCTCCCAGCTCCGGCCAAACGGGCGAGGCTGAACCTAGTCAGCCACAAGGTGTACGAGACAGGGATTGTTTCCCTGAAGTATGCTGTGAAATAGTCCCGACTAACGTCAGGATGCGCATTCTACTGGCAGAAATGGGGGAATTTCGCTATAGTTGGGGATTGCATTGATAGAGCTGGCCCCACCTGAGCGGGTCTGCCGGGAAAAACTGACATGAATCGCGCGATTGATAAGGTGCAGGAGTCCCAAGTTCGCACGGATTTTCCGGCGTTCCGGCCGGGCGACACGGTCCGCGTGCATGTGAAGCTGCGTGAGGGCGAGGCGGGGAAAGAAAAAGAGCGCGTTCAGCCGTTCGAAGGCGTGGTGATCAAGCGGCGCGGGCATACGGCGGGAGCGAGCTTCACGGTGAGACGCGTCAGCTTCGGAATCGGCGTCGAGCGCATTTTCCCGCTGCATTCGCCGACCATCGCTTCCATTGAAATTGTGCAGCAGGGCGACGTTCGTCGCGCGAAACTTTATTATCTACGCGGGCTGACGGGCAAATCGGCGCGCATCAAGCGCGTGGAGCGTGAACGGCCGGGCAAAGCCGCCGAAGTGAAGAGCGAAGAATAGATTTTCGCCTCCTGCTAAGTCACAAAAGTCCTTTCTCGATTGGCCGCACACTAAATGCGGACTTTATTTTTTCCCGTGCTTCGAATCCGCAGAGATGAAATCCGACGCGATGTGTGTGGTAGAATCGCGCGCGATGGGGCGGCTCTGCTCTTCGCGATACGAACGGCTGGCGCGTCAGCAAGGATGGATGCGCATCTGCGGCATCGACGAAGTTGGCCGCGGCTCGCTGTTTGGGCCTGTGGTTGCCGCCGCAGTCGTGTTAAATCCGCGTCGCCGCATCGTCGGGCTCGACGATTCGAAGAAACTCACGCACGATCGCCGCGAAGAACTAGCGCTGCGCATTCGCGAACACGCCCTCGCATGGGCTGTCGCGGAAATCGACGCGAGCCGCATCGATGCGTGGAATATTTATCAAGCCAGCCGCCAGGCAATGCTCGCCGCCGTCGAAAATATTCGTCCCGCCGCGGATTACCTGCTGATTGATGCGATGGAGCTGCCGCTACCCATCGAGCAGAAATCGCTGATTCACGGCGACGCGCGCTCGATTTCGATCGCGGCGGCGTCGATTCTTGCCAAGGTGGAACGCGATCATTTGATGGACGACTTCGACCAGCTTTATCCGCAGTACGGCCTGGCGCAGAATCGCGGCTACAGCACGCCCGATCATCTCGAAGCGCTGAAGCGTTACGGGCCGACGCCGCTGCACCGTTATTCGTATGCGCCGGTACGCGAATCAACCTGCTGGGCTGTGAATGCGACGCAAGAAGCCCTTCCGCTGACGGCCGTGGCCGCCAGTTCCACGGCTGTGCCTCCTGACTCCCCTCTCGCCGCGCGCGATTGACTCTTCGCTAACCTCTCGCGCGACGACATACGAGCAGAACTGCGCTCGATGCGATTACCGTGTCATTCGGGTGTTATCGAGTTCCTATACGCATGCCCAGCAGCGCGTTGACCCTTGTTTTTCGCGTGTGCTACCGTAGCCTAGCTCGGGGAAACTCGCACGAAAACGCCCTGTCGTGGGCGTCCGCTACAGGCAAGCGGATGGGGGCATCCAGGAAACACGCATGGCAATGAATAAAGCCAAGGTCATGGAATCGGCGCTGAAATCGCTGAATCAGGGCAAAGTCGCCCAGGCGATTCAGGAATATCAGACGATTCTGCGCAGCGATCCGAACGATCAGGTTGTGCTGATGACCGTTGGGGATCTCTTCGTGCGGCAGAACAGCATGCCGCAGGCGGTGGAATATTTCGAGCGCCTGGCGCAGCTTTATCTCAACGACGGATTCAACAGCAAGGCCATCGCGATTTACAAAAAGATATCGAAGCTGGCCCCGAACGAAACGCAGCCGCTCGAAAAACTCGCGAATCTTTACGTGCAGCAAGGAATCTTGAGCGAGGCGCGGCCGATTTTTTTGCAGCTCGCCGAAGCGCACCTAAAAGCTAATCAAACTGCGAAAGCCGTCGAAGTCCTGCGCCGGCTGCTCGAAGTCGAGCCCGATAATCCGCGCGTGCAGCGGCGCCTCGCTGAGCTGTATATCGCGATGGGCCAGAAAAAAGAGGCGGCGAATACGTATTTGCACTTTGCGCGGTATTTGGATGAGCACGGAGACGCCGCCGAAGCGCAAAAAACAATCGATGCCGCGCTCGCCGCCGAACCCGGCAACTCCGCGGCCCTGCTCCTCAAGGCCCGTATGCTTGGCGCGGCAGGCGACACGGACGGCGCGTTGAAAACTCTCGCCAGCCTGCCTGACGCGGACTCAAACTCAGAAACCCTCGGATTGCAGATCGACATCTGCCTGAAGGGCGGAAAAAATGAGCGCGCCGTTGAAGTGGTCCAGCACGCTGCGTTGCAGGGCGCGGAAAAATACGTGCTGGTATTGCGCGTTGCCAGCGCTCTGATCGAAGCGGACGACCCGGATGTGGCGCTTCGGTTGATTGACGGCATTCGCGAATCGGCAATCGCTTCTGGAAATCAAGAACATTTGGCTAAAGTGCTTACGGCTGTCTCGGAGCGGCTGAAGGGACGCATCGAGCCGATGGAATGGCTCGTCGATCTTTACCGCCGCATGGCAAACAACAACCTTTCCGAAATGCAATTGCAGCTCGCCGACGCTTACGCAAACGCGGGACAATCGGAGCGCGCGGAAGCCACGCTGAACGAGTTGCTCGAACGCGAGCCGGACAACGAACTTGCGCGGCAGCGTCTTGGTCAGGTCCGCAAGAAACTCGGTCATGCATCAGACGTGCCGGCCGATCTCGAAGATGTTTTCCCACAGGCGCCCGAGCCTGCTGCGTTGCTCGGCACTCCCACACCCGCCGCGCCTGCAACCCCTGCGAATGACTTCGGGTTGGATGAGGAAACGCAACATTTCATTTCACAATCTCTGACTGACGTGGATTTGTTTTCGAGCTATGGGCTGACGCAAAAAGCGATCCAGTTGCTCGATAATATGCTGCAGCGAGTGCCCGGGCACGCTCCCACGCTTGAGCGACTGCTCGATTTGAATCTTGGCGCCGGAGATGACCGGCGAACCGCTGAATTGGCAGCGCAACTTGAGCAGATTTACACGCAGCGTGGCGACGCAATAAATGCGGAGCGTTTTACCGAACTGCGCCGTCGCTTCCAGCGTGCCTCGGGCGCGACGGACGAAGAACTCACCGCAGCCCAGACTGCCTCCCGCCCCGCGGCTTCTGGCCGCCCGGCGGAGTTCTCCATTCCCGTGGCCCCAGCGGAGCCGCAGATCCCCGCAGGACCGGCAGCGGCCGCCTCACCTGCCGAAGTTGCAGGGTCTACTCCAGCGAGCGGGCACGAAATCGATCTTTCGGACGAGTGGGCTAACTTAACCGCCTCGGAAGAAGCCGAAGCTGCTGGCGATTCACCCAAACCACCCGCAGCCGCCAGTGCCGAAGCGCAGGTTCCCGCGGCAGCAATGGAGTCAACAGAACCTGAAGCGGCGGAATTCGAACTCGAGCTAGTTTCTGAAACGCCCAGCGCAAATAATGAAGCTACAACCACGGAAGGCTTTCTCGATCAACTCGTCGCGGAAGTGGAGGGTCTGGAAACTTCCGCTGCCGAAGCTCCCGCGGAAACGAAACCGAAGCACGTCGATGAACCTGTTCCTCAGGTCGAAGCGGCTGCGCCTGGCGGCAAGAATGAATTAAGCGAAGTTTTTCAGGAATTCCGCGCCGAACTCGGCGAGATGGGCGAGAAGGACGAGGACGAAGACCTCGAGACACATTACAATCTCGGCATCGCGTATCGCGAGATGGGCTTGCTCGATGAGGCCATCGGCGAATTTCAAAGAGTCGCGAAAGCGATTCAGGAAGGGCGGCCCTTCCGCTACTCGATGCAATGCGCGACGTTGCTCGGCTTGGTTTTTATGGAGAAACAGGAGCCCAAAATTGCCGCGCTATGGTACCAACGCGCGCTGGAACTTCCGGGACTTGATCCAGAAACAGTTCTCGCTTTGCGGTATGATTTGGGCCTGGCGGAAGAGCAAGCAGGCAACAGCCCAGCGGCGCTCGATAGTTTCCGGCAGGTTTACGCGATGAACATCGACTACCGTGACGTCGCGGAGCGCATTGCAACGCTGCAAAAACACTGACCTCCATTGGCCAACCGTCTCCTACGCGTGCTGTTGCTGCTTCTGTGGCTCGAAATGGGTCTGCTGATTATCCTCATCCCATGGTCGAGATTCTGGGAAACGAATTATTTTCTCAATCACTATCCGTCACTGATACCAATTCTGCTTAATCCTTACGTTCGCGGCGCGATTTCCGGGCTGGGCGTGATCGATGCCGTGCTCGCGGTGGATTCCTTCCGACGCAAACGAACAGCAGTTACGCCAAGCAATTAACCCCACGGGTACACACATGCTTCTCTGTTATGTTACCGACCGGCATCTCCTGCGAAGTCAGCAACCTTCAGGCGCCGCCTCCACCGACGATTTACTCGTGCGCATCGAGCGTGCCGTCGCTGCGGGCGTTGATTGGATCCAGATCCGCGAAAAGGATTTGCCGGCGCGCGAATTGCTAGAGCTTGCTCGCCGAGCCATCGCGGTAACTCGACAAGAAGCGAACGCTCGTACGCGCGTCATAGCAAACGACCGGCTCGATGTTGCGATCGCCGCGGGTGCGGCCGGCGTGCATCTTGGCGGCGATTCGATTCCGGTTGCCGAAGCTGTTCAATGGTGTCGCGCCGGAAACGCCCCGCCGGATTTTATGGTTGGCGCGTCGTGCCATGATGTTCAAGAAGCCATTGCAGCCGAACGTGCAGGCGGGAATTATATTTTCTTCGGGCCGGTCTACGAGACGCCCGCCAAGATGAAGTTCGGCGCGCCGCAGGGTGTCGACAAACTTGCCGAAGTTTGCCGCAGTGTTCAGATCCCGGTATTGGCCATAGGCGGCATCGACGAGGAAAATGCGGGAACTTGCTTGCGCGCCGGCGCGGCAGGCATTGCCGCGATTCGTTTGTTTCAGCAATCGCCTGATGCTGCGGCGCTTGGCGGCGTCGTCTCGCGTTTGCGCGCGATTCGGCCAAACGCCACACGATAACAGGACAGAAGTTTGGGCTTCTTCTGCTCTATTGAAGATTAACTTTCACTCGCCCAGCCACTTTCCCGCCGGCTCCCAACCTTGCACGTGGTCGCAAACGACTTTGATCGTTCCGGTGATCGGAATCGCGAGCAACAATCCGAGCGCGCCCCACATCCATCCCCAGAAAAGCAGGGCGATGGTGACCGACACGGCGTTCAAGTGGACGCGGCGTCCCACGAACGCGGGCAGCAGATAATTCGCCGCCATCAAATGAAAGAATCCGAGTACTCCGCAGATCAGGAGGAATGGGCCCACGCTATGAAACTGCTTCAAGCCAATGAGCGCGGGCGGCATCCAGGCGAGGACCATGCCGAGATAGGGCACAAGGTTCAGCAAGCCGGAAACGAGCGCGGTGAGAAAAGAAAAAGCCAAGCCCATGGCCCAGAAGAACGCCCAGCTCGCGAGGACAAGGATCAGCCCCACGAGCGCTGTTCCCACCACGTAACTGCGCAGCATGTTGCTGACTTCGGAGAGGGCAATTTTTACGGGTGTCCGGTGCCCCAGAGGAAATAGCTCCATGGTCCCGTGCCAGATTTTTCGCTTGCCTACGAGCATAAAAAAAACGAGGAAGGGGACAAAGGTAGCTGCGAACAATCCTGTATAGAGGGAACCGAGCCGTTGAAGTAACACGTCGCGTACCGGATGCGATTCCGTCACGGTGACCACGTGCTGCTCGCGCGATTCGCGCGTCTGGGGCGATAGTTCGTTGACTCGCGATTCCAGCAGATTCATGCGGCGCTCGATGCTGCTGGTGACGGCGCGCAGCGGAGTGCGATACTGCGGCCAGTCGGCGCCGAATTGGTCCACCCGATTTATCAGCGATGATCCCAGGGCAAACAGCAACGCTATCGCCACAATCAAAACGACGAGCGAACCCAGCACTCTCGGCAAGCGGAAAAGTTCGAGCCACACGACCACCGGATCAAGGAAATAGGCGATCAGGATCGCCACCAGCAGTGTGACCACCACGCTTGAGGCCAGGTAGAAAAACCCGATCACAATTCCCGCGGCGATAATTCGCGCGCTCACGGCGGCGGTGCGCACGGGTTTCTCTTCGTGAGTCAGGACGGGAATGGTGTCTGGCATTTCCGTGAAGATACCATACACCGGCTGCAAACCATCTCGTTTCGTCTGGCGCCTATTCGTGTTTCGACATTCGCACGATGGGAAACGAGACATCATTCGAGAGCGGAACTTCCAGATGTTCCAACTCGACGTAGCCTTTCGCGCGGTAGAACGGCACGCCGGTCAACGTGGAGCCCATTTCAAAGCAGGTGAATCCCGCAAGCCGCGCCGCGGATTCGCAAGTTTCGAGGATCATGCCACCGATGCCGCGCCGGGCCCACTTGGGATGGATGAAGAATGCGCGAATCTTTGCGGCGTCGCGGGCAGGATCGAGAAGCGCGTCTTCCCGCGCGGTCCAGCGGTCGCCACCGTAGAGTGTCTTGCGCCTGCTCCAGCCACCACATCCGGCGATTACGGAATCATCCTTTTCGGACGATTTGATTGCCGCAACGAAATATGTTCCGTCCGCAATCAACTGGCTATCCACGTCGCAGACCATCTTTAGTGCGAGTTCAATCTGAGCGGGCGTGTAATCTCGCGCCTGCAATCCGCGGACAGAGGCGTCGATCAATTCACGCAGGGTGGGGATGTCCGCAGGAACTGCCTGGCGAATTTGAATGTTCATTGGCGTGGAGAACGACTATTTCAGTCGTGGGCTTTGGTTTCGATTTCGTTGCGCAGCGCGGCAATGAATTGGTCGAGGGGCTGCGGGCCGAGGTCGCCTTTGGAGCGATGGCGCACGGACACGGCGCCGGATTCAGCTTCTTTGCCGCCGACAATCAGCATATACGGAATTTTTTGGAGTTGTGCATCGCGGATTTTTGCCTGCAATTTTTCGTTGCGGTCGTCGACATGAACGCGAATGCCTGCGGCGCGCAATTTCGCCTCGACGGATTTCGCGTACTCTGAAAATTTCTCACTGAGCGGCAAAATGCTCGCCTGCACGGGGGCAAGCCACACCGGAAATGCGCCTGCGTAATGCTCGATAAGAATTCCGAAGAAACGCTCGACCGAGCCGAGCAACGCGCGATGGACCATCAGCGGCTGGTGGCGCGCACCGTCCTCGCCCACATATTCAAGGGCGAAGCGCGCGGGCAAATTGAAATCGAATTGCACGGTGGTCAACTGCCATGGACGGCCAATCGCGTCGATTAATTTCACGTCGATCTTCGGGCCGTAAAACGCGGCTTCGCCTTCGATGCGCTTGTACGGAATCTTCATGCGCTGGAGCGTATCCGAGAGCGCGGCAGTGGCGCGGTTCCAATCCTCTGCCTTTCCTGCGTAATTTTCCGGATGCGCGGCATCCCATTCCGAAAGTTCGACTTCGTAACGGTCAAAGCCGAAGGTCTTCATAACCGCGAAAGCGAAATCCAGGCAGCCCGCAACCTCGGATTCGATTTGATCCGGCCGGCAGAAAATGTGCGAATCGTCCTGCGTGAAGCCGCGCACGCGCAGCAAGCCGTGGAGAACGCCGGAACGCTCATAACGATAAACGGTGCCCAGTTCGGCATAGCGCAGCGGCAAATCGCGATAGCTGCGCAGATGCGATTTATAAATCAAAATATGCCCGGGGCAATTCATCGGCTTGATCTGGTAATCGGCCTTCTCGATTTCAATCGGGCTGAACATGCTGTCGTGATAGAAGCCGGTGTGTCCGCTGGTCTTCCACAAATCGAGGCGCATCACGTGCGGAGTGAAGACGAGATCGTAGCCGCGACGCAGCAGTTCCGCACGCAGCCAGTCCTCGACGATCGTACGGATCAGGCCGCCCTTGGGATGCCAGAAAATCAGTCCCGGTCCGGCTTCGTCTTGAATGCTGAAAAGATCGAGCTCCTGCCCGAGCTTGCGATGATCACGGCGCTTGGCTTCTTCGAGCTTGTGCAGATACTCGTCGAGCTCGGCCTGGGTGTAAAAACACGCGGCGTAAATCCGCTGCATCTGCGGATTGCCTTCGTGGCCTTTCCAGTACGCGCCCGCAACGTTCATTAATTTGAACGCCTTGATGCGTCCGGTCGAAGGAATGTGCGGCCCGCGGCAGAAATCGATGAATTTTCCCGTGGTGTAAAACGACACCATGGGCTCGATGGCTTTTTCCTCGATGAGCTCGCATTTGAATTCCTGCTGCGAGTCGCGATAGAACTTCAGCGCCTCCGGCTTCGGCAGCAGCTTGCGCTCGTTTGGAATATTCTGGGAAGCGAGCTCGCGCATTTTCTTCTCAATGCGCTCCAGGTCTTCGGGCGTGAACGGCTCGTTGCGGACAAAATCATAGAAGAAGCCATTGTCAATCGGCGGGCCGATGCCCAATTTTACGTTAGGGAAAAGCTCGATGACCGCGGCGGCAAGCAGATGCGCGGCGGAATGGCGCAACACCTGAATTGCTTCGGGATCTTTTGGAGTCAGAATCGCGAGTGAAGTATTTTGATCGAGCGGACGAGAAAGATCCCACAATTCACCGTCAACGCGCGCAACCAGCGCTTCTTTTTCGAGCCGCGGTGAAATCTGCCGCGCAATTTCCGCGGGAGTTGTTCCTCCAGCGACTTCGCGCTTCGCCCCATCCGGCAGCGTGATTTGTATGGTGTCCATTGTCGTTTTTGAGAGCACCGATGCGCTCTCGCCTATCCGCCCAATTGCTGGGAACAGCTAGCTTACTGGCCGCGGCAATCACGGTCAAGGCCACGGCTCGCGCTGAATTCGGAATGAGTTGCGTTCAGAATTTGGTTTCGTCGGCGGAGCTATCGTGGCGCTTGGGCGCGCTGCCGCTCGGGAAATCGGCGAAGAGAACTTCCTGGCCTTCAATCTGCGGGAAGCCTTTCGAAGACGTCATGACCTTTGCGAGAGCCTGGTAAAAATAAAAATTCTGCTCGCCCGCCTGCAAATCCTCAATCGAGTCCCACAAAGACATCACACGCACGTCGGCAGTAGACGCGGCGGCCTCTGCACGAAGAACGATGAGCGCGCGAAACCCATGCTGTTGATGCGCGTGAGGAACGGCATCCCGCAGAGCGGCAAGAAATGAATCGAGCTTGTCCGGAACTATGTGAAACTGCGTCACGCGTGCGTACATTGCGCCTCCTCCAGTTAAACTGAGCGGGGTTGCGATTAGCCTAACCTTATCGGCTGACGCAGTAAAGCGTGCTGCGAGTTCGTCTTGGCGTCGGCGCTGCCCGTTAATCCCGGCCCGGAGACCCTCCTTTTCTTGTCCAAAGACTCGCGAAAAGGCTCACGTCTTGAGGATTCGATCGGCGGCTTACGTATGTTGGCACGTTTACTCGGCAGGCGGCTGGGCGCATAGCGCGACTGACGCCGCTGTGCGAGCGCGCTAGGGATCGCCCGCCAAGGAGCTGCAACAGTGGGCGAGGTTGTCGCGTGCGACGGCGAGCGCCTGGTCGGGGGAGCCGATCAGGCGATAGCGGTCCAGCGACGTCACTTCATGCAAAGTGAATATGAAGAGAAACTTCCTGCCGGAAATATCGTATTGATAGAGGGAGGGCTCCCAGATCCCTGGCGCCACGGGCACCTGCTCCATAATGAAATGGCCGCCACGATAGACTTTGCCAAGAATGCCGGCGCCGATCGAGATGTCGCGGACGATGCTGGCGTCGGCGCGAACAAGTTGGCCGGCTGACGCGTCCACCCAGATTGTGGCTCGGGCGTGAGCCAGCCAATCGGTGGAATCACCGCGAGGTTGGTAGCCTGGGTTGGGATTGAGCTCGATTTTTTCAAGAACGTGTCCGTCACGGACTTCGCGGCCCATCCAGGTGAGCACATAGGCGCTCGAAACGCTGTTAATCAGGCGTTCGCGATCCTTTAGCTTCTTTTTTTGCTTGGCGACGACGGCAACCTGGCGCGGGTCGTCCGGATGAATGGCGACCTGGAGAACGCGCTCCCAATCGCGTAGCTGGCGTTGATATTCGGCGGCCGAGACGGGATTGCCGTTTTCTTTGACGAGAAGTTTTAGATTACCGCTTCCTGTGGGGACGACGCGGTAGAGCTTGTCTTCCGTAATGCGACCGTTGGAGCTGTTGCGCTCGATGTGGTGCTCGAAGCGCTCAAAAGTGTCCAGCGCCACGTCGTTGCGGTGCTGGTTGGCAATGATGCGGCTGAGGAGATCTTGGACCTGCGCTGGCGTCAGGGCGCTTTGGTCGGGCGCCGGTTGCGTGGGCTGTTGCTGCGCCGCAGGAAGCGGTAAGAGACAGACGGCGAGGACGATTGCGATGGCGCATCCGAATTGGAGCAAGCGCTTCATGGCAAATGAAGATTCACGTTCCTTCGGAGAGTCTCGTATGATGGCGTTAGAGAAACGATTCCTATACTCGCTTTACCGCTTTTCGTATTGTAGCGATATTTCCATTCCTTGCGGTGTGGGACTAGGCGATTGGTATCGAGAGCGTCATCCTGGCCATTAATTCCGTCCCAGAGAGAACTTTTATCTCCTAAGGAACGTCTATACTGATTAGATGCCAAAGCAGCCCAAATTAGGACTCGGTTTCCGTCAAGCCAGCGTGACGCTGCGCGAAGCGTCGTGGCTTGCGTTCGATACCTTGCGTGCGCATAAGCTGCGCAGTTTCCTGACACTCCTTGGGGTCATCCTTGCGGTGACGACGCTTGTCTCCGTGATGAGCGTGCTCAACGGGCTAAATCTTTACGTGGCCAACAAGATTGCCAATCTGGGCTCCAACGCATTTGTGATCGATCGCATCGGCATCGTAACGAACTTCGATGATTTCCTGAAAGCGAACAAACGGCCCCCGCTACGCATGGAAGACTACACCGCGCTGAAGGACCACCTGCAATATTCCAAGGAGGTCGCGGCCGAGCAAAATACGGTCGCGGACGTTCATCGAGGCGAGCATCTGATGGAGGACGTCAGCGTTCTCGGCGCGACACCCGAATTCGCCGAAGTGCGGGATTTCGATATCGCTTCCGGCCGCTTTTTCACGTACGCGGACGAGGATCATCGCACCCCGATATGTTTCATCGGCAATGACGTGGTGGTGAAATTGTTTCCGGGAGTCGATCCGATCGGAAAAGAACTGCGGGTGGGAGCGCAGCAGTGCGAAGTGATAGGCACGGCGAAATCACTGGGAACGATTCTGGGCCAGTCGCGCGACAACTTCGTAATGCTGCCGCTGACGACGTACCGGACAGTCTGGACGGCCGCCGATGATTCGATCACCATGTTCGTTGAAGCGATCAGCACGGACGCGATGCCCGAGGCGGAAGATGAAGTGCGCGTGCTATTGCGGTCCCGGCGTCACGTGCCTTATCGAGATGAAGACAACTTCGGTATCATCGAGCCGTCGTCAATCACTGGGCTGTGGGAAAAACTTACGGGAAATCTGTTTGGCATCGCCGTATGGCTGACGAGTGTGTTCCTGGTGGTCGGCGGAATTGTGATTATGAATATCATGCTGGCAAGCGTCACGGAACGAACCAGGGAAATTGGTTTGCGAAAGTCGCTGGGCGCGCGGCGGCGGCACATCGTGCTGCAATTCCTGATGGAGTCGTCGATTCTATCGGGCGTCGGAGGGTTGGCGGGCGTTTTGCTGGCAGTTGCCATCGCCATGCTGGTCCGGGCGGTATCGCCGCTGCCGATTTCCACTCCGATTCACGCCGTAGTCATCGCGCTGTTGCTTTCGACCGGAGTGGGACTTTTCTTCGGGATCTATCCGGCCATGCGCGCGTCGCGGCTGGACCCGATTGAAGCCTTGCGGGCCGAAACGTAGAGGTGTGCGATGAAACAAGACATTCGCGAAAATCTTGCGCTGGCTTTCGACACACTGCGCACGCATAAAGCGCGCAGCGCGTTGGCGGTGCTGGGCGTGGTGATCGGCGTGGGCGTGATCATCATCGTCGCTTCGCTGATCACCGGGTTTAAGGCGACCATCGCCGCGACGATCGAAGGTTATGGCGCCGACACTGCTTACGTGGATCGCTTCGACCAGGGGCCGCACGTGGGGCGCGTGCCAAAGCAAGAGCGTGAAAGGCCGCCGCTTTCCCTGGCCGATGGCGAAGCGATTTTGGCCTCGTGTCCCGCCGTGAAGCAAATCGCCATTTCGACTTTCAATTGGCATCAGATCCACAGCATTCGCTATCAAAAAAATCAGGTTCAGAACATGGAATTTCGCGGCACGTTTCCCGCGTACATGGAAGTCTACGGAAACGCTCAACTGAAGGCGGGACGCTTCTTCACGTCGGCGGAAAATGACCATCATGAAAAAGTAGTGGTGTTGGGAGAAAATATCGCGACGGCGCTCTTTCCGACAGTGAATGACGCCTTGAATAAGAGTGTTGTGATTGACGGCTCGGACTTTCTCGTGATCGGCGTCTTTGAAAAACCCCCGGGCGGGTTCGGAATGCAGGACGAAGACCGGCGCGTGACCATTCCTTACAATACGTTTATGAAAATGTTCCCATCGACCAGGGACAATGGCTACCGTTTTCTCGCTTATCACGGGAAGCTCGACGAAGCCGTGGACGAAGCGCGCGAAGTGTTGCGTCGCCGGCGAAAAGTAGCCTACGCAGCACCCGACAACTTTTCCATCACCACGCAGGTGCAGGAGGAAGAACAGTTCAACCAAATCATTGGCGGCGTCGCGCTGGTGCTGATCGTGCTCAGCTCGATTGGCCTGCTGATCGGCGGCGTGGGCGTGATGAACATCATGCTCGTGAGCGTCACGGAACGGACGCGCGAGATTGGTGTGCGCAAAGCGATCGGCGCACGCAGCCGCGACATCACGTGGCAATTTCTATTCGAGGCGATGACGTTGACAGGTTCCGGCGGCATTCTCGGCGTACTGTTTTTCAGCGCCCTTTCGATGCTGATTCCGCACGTCACGTCGATGAAAGCTGCGGTTCCCCTGTGGGCTGTACTCGTCGGCATCGGAGTGTCTGTAGGCGTCGGGCTGGTCTTCGGCGTATGGCCCGCGATGAAAGCCGCGAAGCTCGATCCCATCGAAGCCCTGCGCTACGAATAACGCGGGAGCTCATTAGCGCTTTTCCTTTTCCGACTCGATGGACGACCGGCCTTGACGATATGAACGCCGTCAGATAATCCGCTGTTTCCATGCGCACTGTGCTTTACAGGCTTGCTGACAAATCCGACATCCCGGCCATGGCGCATATCCGCGCCAGTGAGTGGGAAACGGAGGAGTATTGGAGGACCCGCATTTCGCGTTACATGGACTGCGAACTCCATCCGCAGCAGGCGCTACTGCCCCGCGTCACTTACGTCGCGCTAGAGGACACTGCTGTGGTGGGTTTTATCGCCGGGCACCTCACGCGCCGGTACGGGTGCGACGGAGAGTTGGAGTGGATCAATGTCATCCCGGAGCATCGAGGGAGCGGCATCGCATTGGCGCTACTTCGCAAGTTGGCGGCATGGTTTGCTGAGCAGAAAGCGTTGCGGATTTGCGTGGACGTAGAGCCGTCCAATATTGCAGCGCGACGTTTCTACAAGCGGCACGGCGCTGCGGATCTGAACGAGCACTGGCTGGTGTGGAATGACATAAATGTTGTCCTTGGCAAGCAATGATTCGACCGAGGTTTAATCAGTTGGCGGCATGAGGCGGCGCGCCGGCGTGAAGGGCCACGAGCTGTGGATCTTCCAGCATGTCCTGCGGGAACTTCTTTACGTATTCATCAACGGCGTGGCACCAGATGCGGTGCATGAACGCGTAACCGAAGGCGTGCATCTCGTTCCTCGCTTCGGGCTCGGTCCAGCCCTCGTTCGCCATGCGATAAACGGCGATCATCGCGCCGGTGCGATCAATGCCGCCATAGCAGTGGATAAAAATCTTCTTGCCGGGATTCTCTTTTAAGATTTGAAGGAAATTCGCGGCGATTTTGTCGGACGGACTCCGGCAATCCCAGCTCAGCAGAATTAATTTCATGTTATGCGCCGCAGCCTCGTGTTTCTCCTGATTCAAATTCAAGCCGCGGAAATCGACAATCACATCGATTCCCATTTTGGCCAGGCTCTGAAAGCCTTTGTCGGAAGGCTGCGCTCCGCGGTAGAGAGTTGGCGTTACCTCGCCGAAATTCGGCACACCTGCGAGCGAGACTCTCTTGGCGGGCGCGTGAGCGATTGTGGAATGCTTCGCTCTGGACTGGGCCTGAAGCGCCGGAACCGTTGCACAGATGCAGAGAACAACAATTATTGTTCGTTGCAGGTGGCGGATTTGTCGCGAAAGGCGCATGAAAATTAGATGCACATAAGCATATCCACGATTGGCAAGCGGAGCAAATGAGGAAACGGCGGGCGTACCATTTCGGGCATGAACCACCATCTATAGACAACTTGGACACGAGGACCCAAAGATTTTGTGGTGGCGTTGCGCTTTCTGCTTGACACTTTTTCCACAACCCGGTAATACTGCGTTCCCAGATTCGGGGGAGTGTGGTACGGGCCGCGAGCAGGGGGAACGGAAGAATCCACGGCGCCGACCCGGGTTAAAAGCCGAAGAAATCAAGGGCCATCCGCCCGACCGTAAATTGCAGTGTAAAGTGCGGGAGGAGCGAAGCTTTTTCTTTTTTCGGTTTTTAGGCAGCGTGGAAATCCACTGCCGCCCGGCTTGCGTTGAAACTGCTCCAAGAGCTAGAGGCACTCTCCACAATCGAGCGGCGGCTGCCTGCCCTTTCTAACCGTCGCGTAAGCCGGAGCTCCGGGATTGCGGTATAATTGTTAAATCCGCTGTCCCCACCCGGTAAATCCATCAGCGGCAGGACTGCCTGCGCGGAGGCGGAAAAAATTATGGCGGAAACGAAAATGGCATTGAGCGGTAACTTGGCGGGCAAAATGGACGTCGAGCAGCAGGACCGCAAGACAACTCAGACCGGGCTGGAATTCCGGCGGAAATTCACGGATGGCAAGGTGGCTCCATTTGACGCGGTCGAATGGGAGCGGCGGACTGCGCAGATTGGGAACGAAAAAGGGCAGGTGATTTTCCGCCAGGACAATATTGAAGTTCCGAAGTCATGGTCGCAGACGGCGACGAACATCGTCGCGTCGAAATATTTTCACGGAAAGCCGAACACGCCGGAGCGTGAAGGCTCGGTGCGCCAATTAATTGGACGCGTGGTGGATACTATTGTGCACTGGGGAGAGCACGATGGATATTTCGCGTCGCCGGAATCGCGAGCGGCGTTCCGGGACGAGCTGACGCATTTGCTCGTCGAGCAGAAAATGGCTTTCAATTCGCCGGTGTGGTTCAACGTGGGCGTGCAGGCGAAACCTCAGTGCTCCGCGTGCTTCATCAATTCCGTGCAGGACAGCATGGATTCCATTATGAACCTCGCAAAAACCGAGGGCATGCTCTTCAAGTGGGGCTCCGGAACAGGAACGAATTTTTCGACGCTGCGCGGAAGCAAAGAGACGCTTTCGGGAGGCGGAATCGCTTCGGGGCCAGTGAGTTTCATGAAAGGCTTCGATGCCTTCGCGGGCGTGATTAAGAGCGGCGGGAAAACGCGGCGTGCAGCCAAAATGGTGATCCTCAACGTTGACCATCCGGACATCGCGGAATTCATCGACTGCAAAATGAAGGAAGAGCGCAAAGCGCAGGTGCTGATCGAGCAGGGTTACAACTCCTCGATTGACGGCGAAGCCTACAGCTCCATCTTTTTCCAGAACGCCAACCACTCCGTACGCGTGACCGACGAATTCATGCAGGCCGTGGAAGACGACCGCGACTGGTGGACGCGGAACGTGAACGATGGCCAACCCGTCGAAAAATTCAGCGCGCGCGACCTGTTGCGCAGAATGTCGGAATCGGCATGGCAGTGCGGCGACCCGGGCATGCAATATGACACCACGGTAAACCGCTGGCACACCTGCAAGGGGACGGACAGGATTTACGCGTCGAACCCCTGCTCGGAATACATGTTCCTTGACGACACGGCGTGCAATCTGGCCTCGCTCAATCTGCTGAAATTCCTCGGGACGAACGGGCAGTTCGATGTCGAAGGCTTCCGGCACGCGGTGGACGTCACCATCACGGCGCAGGAAATTCTGGTTTCCAACGCGAGCTATCCAACGCCGAAGATCGAGCGGAACTCGCACGATTTTCGCCCGCTTGGCCTGGGTTACGCCAACCTCGGCGGGCTGCTGCTTTCGCTGGGCGTGCCATATGATTCCGATCAGGGCCGCGACATTTGCGGCGCGATCACCGCGCTGATGACCGGCGAAGGCTACGCGCAATCGGCGCGCATGGCCGAGAGAATGGGCCCGTTTGCGCGTTATCCGGAGAATCGCGAGGCCATGCTGGACGTGATGCGCATGCATCGCGACTCACTGCGGCCGATCAAGGAAGACAATGTCCAGCCGCAAATATTGCGCGCCGCGCGCGACGCCTGGGATACCACGGTCGACCACGGCGGAAAATTCGGCTATCGCAATTCGCAGGTATCCGTGCTGGCGCCGACCGGAACGATTGGCTTCATGATGGACTGCGACACGACCGGCATCGAGCCAGACCTGGCATTGGTGAAGCACAAACGGCTGGTGGGCGGCGGAGTAATCAAGATCGTGAACAACACAGTGCCCATGGCGCTGATGCGCCTTGGCTATTCTGACGTGCAAGCGTCGCTGATTGTCGACTGGATCGACCAGCACGGAACCATCGAGGGCGCGCCGGACCTTAAGCCCGAGCATTTGCCGGTGTTCGATTGCTCGCTCGCGACGAACGGCGGGCGCTCGATCGCTTGGCGCGGACACTTGAAGATGATGGCCGCGGCGCAACCGTTCCTCTCCGGAGCGATTTCGAAGACCATCAACATGCCGGAAGAATCGACAGTCGAAGACGTGATGCAGGCGTACATCGAATCCTGGAAACTGGGGTTGAAGGCCGTGGCTATTTATCGCGACAACTCGAAGCGTTCGCAGCCGCTCTCCGCGGCGGGCGAGAAGAAAACGGTAACGGCGGAGCAGCCCGCATCGGCAGCGGTTAAAGTGGAAACGCCCGTGGGCGCTCAACAGGAACTCTTCCGCTCGGAACGCAGAAAGCTCCCCAGCGAGCGGAACTCCATCACTCACAAATTCTCAGTTGGCGGCCACGAGGGTTACCTTACCGTCGGAAAGTACGACGACGGCACGCCCGGCGAGATTTTCATCAAGATGGCCAAGGAAGGCTCGACGCTCTCCGGAATCATGGATGGCTTCGCGCTTTCGGTTTCCATTGCGCTGCAATACGGCGTTCCGCTGCGCGCGATGATCGACAAATTCGTGAACGCGCGCTTTGAGCCTTCGGGCTTCACCGGGAACAAGGAAATTCCCTACGCCAAGTCGATCATCGACTACATCGGGCGCTGGCTGGGCGGGAAGTTTATCTCGCGCGATTACCTGGTTCAGAACGGCGAAGCCGCAGACGAGCCTGCGGCGGTGAAGTCTGCTGCCGCCGTAGCTATAATTCCGGCTCGCGTGGACGCGCCCGAGGAAAAAGGGCGCCCTCGCGCTGCCATTGACGACGCGCCTTCTTGCTCCGAATGCGGCATGCTGATGACGCCCAACGGAAGCTGCTACAAATGCGAGAATTGCGGCAGCACCTCAGGGTGCAGCTGAAGCGGCCAGCGTTTTCGCGGTGGAAATCGCCTACGAAGAAGCCTACGACTTGGCCTTTTTGAAGGCTCGATTTTCGCGGCATCACCTCAGATTAAAAATCACCGTGATGCAAGTATGGACAGAAACTGGGGCGCCATTCAGCATCGTCGGTTGATACTTCCATTGTTTGACCGCATCCATTGCGCTAGGGGCCAGGGCCTGCGGACCACTCACATACAATAGGTCCTGTATTGAGCCATCTTTGCCGATCTCTGCCGAAAGCGATATCGTTCCCTGGACATGTGCTTGCTTGGCCGCCATCGGATACACTGGATGGACCATCTGGATAAGCTTTGCGGCTTGGACCTTAGCTCCCGATTTGACCTGAGATTGTGTGCCTTGAGCCGCTACGGAATCGGGTATTTCGGGCTTGCCTATATATCGGAACGCTCCTTCATCGTAAACAAAGAACGCTATCGTCGATACGCTTCTACTCTTGCGAAACCAGACGGTATACATAGGCTCATGCTGTTTCCGAAACCCAAGCAGCTTAAAAGCGGATAATCCCAGCGCCTTGGTTTCAGAATCGCCTTGAATACTAATAAAAGAAGGTGCAGCGCAGGGCTTATTGAAGTCTACAACCTCAAAATGATCCGCGAGGCCTTCCTGACGTAGGTTCTTCAAGGTAGCCTCCATGGATTGCGGAAGCCACCTTGCGGTTGGCTCATAAGAAAGTGCAAGTTGAGCGCCGACCGTATCTCCAAAGATGGATTTGAACCAGGCGTCAGTATTGGGGAGGGCTAAAGATTGGAGATAAGGTGCGAGAGCGTTGGTATCGCCGCGCTTTTCGAGCTTGAGCATGTCTTTCATCAGCTTCTCGAGGCCAGCGGATGAATCGGGATAAACAGGAATTAGCGGCGCGACTGAGGGTGCCGGGGCTTGTTGCCCAGGAGTCGGGGATTGAGGCGGCGGCAATTGTTGCGCGAAAGCGGCGGGAGCCATGCACAAAGCCACCACCCACGAAACCACGAGAATACGGATTGCGCGACGAGATTGCTCAGCGCTCATTGGCTGAGCCCGAAATTATACTGGAAGGGATACACCATATCTTGAGGTTTGCCATCCACCGTTAATGGCGTGAACCGCCATTTCTTCACTGCATCGATGGTCGCTTTCGCGTAAGGGCATGTACCGCGAATCACATGCAAATCGCGAACTGTGCCGTCCGTTCCGATCACTCCCCACAATTTCACGTTTCCGGTGTTTCCCGGCATGTTGAAGCCCATCGGATAGATTGCCTGCACTTCCTTGATCAGCTTCGGGGGTTGAACGTTGCTGCCCAAAAAATCATTCGGAGGAGCCTGTACTTGCAGATTGCCAAGATACCGGAATCCGCCGTCCACATAGGCGAACGGGAATAGCCAGCGATATCCGCCGTTCTTGAGAAATCGCACTTCATAAAGAGCGGTGCTCTGCTGTTCGCGCGCCGCCAGAATGGGATATTCCGTTTCATTCGCCTCGACCGTGCAAGCATTCTTAAACCGGATGACGTTTACCGTGTCGTATTTCAGGCCTGTCTCCGTCTCCAATGTGTTCGCGAACATTGCGGGCAGGCTCTGCTCCATGTTCTGATAATTCTGAGCAAAGCGCGTGCCGTCGCGATCGCCAAATTGCGAAGCGAACCACGAATCGGGACTCGGCAGGATCAACGCGTGGTAGTACGCATTCAGTTCTTGATTTTCTCCGTGACCGGACAAAGCAAGCATCTGCTTCATCATTTTGGTCAACCCCCCGGGCGAGTCTGGATACGACGGAATCGGCTGGTAAGTCCCGGGCGAGCCCGGCTGCGACGTGGCGGCCGCCTGCGCCGCCAGACGGAATTGGACGGTAATCGTGGTATCGATTGTCACCGGCTGTCCGTTCAGCAACACCGGGTCGAATCGCCATTGACGTACTGCCGTTTCCGCTGCAGGAATGAACACAGAGTTGCCGCTAGTCGCGTCCACTGATTGTACGGTGCCATCCGGGGCGATAATTGTGTCCAGGACCACGGATCCTTCCAGCCGCTGCGTGAGCGCCTCGCTCGGGTAAATCGGCGGAACGCGGTGGGCGATGTGCGCCTCAGCTATGTTTTCTGCAATACGGACCCGCTTCGGCATTTCGGAAGGAGCCGCGACCCCGGCTGTTACTGAATCCGGCATCAGGCGCAGATCCGCCAACGGTCCCAGATAACGGAATGCACCTGCGCTATACACAAAATACGCCCAGCGCATTGTTAAGCCATTTTCAGATTTGAAGTTCACAGCGTAAAGAGTTTGAGGCTGTTTCAGCAACCCGAGAAAATAATTGTCCTTGTCGGTTGTGCCGCTGTCGCCCACCCTATTGAAACTCATGGCCGCGATATCGGTCATCTGCGCGGCAATCGCACGGTCAATATCGCCGGCCAGTTGGAAATCGCGGGCATTCGCCCACGCATTGTAGAACGCCGCGAACTGCCGACCGTCGTTGCCACCAAAGGCGCTGGCAAACCATGCGGCGCCATTCGGAAGAGTCAGTGACTGTAGAAACGGTGCCAGGGCTTGCGGGCCTCCTTGTTTTTGAGCCGTGATCATTCCCCAGACAAGCTTCTGCAAGCCTTCCGTCGAATTGTCGTAAGAAGACGCGGCATCAGATTGCGCCAGCCGTGCTGGCTTTGCGAATACCGGCGTCATTACGAACAACAAGCACACCACTGCAAAACTTTTAAGAACGCTCATGGTTCCACACCCCCGAAGAGATTATAATGGCGGTACTTTACAAACTATTTAACAAAAGTAAAAAGCGTTTTCGGGGCGCATTGCCCGAAATGTCAACTGCCGACGGAGGATTCGAGGGCGGAGGCGATGGAGTTCGAGAAGCGGTCGACGTCTTCGGCGCGTTCGGCCTCGACCATGACGCGCGCCAGCGGCTCGGTGCCGGAATAGCGCACCACGACGCGGCCCGAACTGCCGAGGTTCTTTTCGGCGTCTGCCAGCGCGCTCGCAACCAACGGCAAAGAATCGAGCGGGGGTTTTGAACGCACGCGCACATTGACGATTTTCTGCGGATACACTTTCAGATCGTGCAAAAGAGTATCGAGTTTCCCGGCGATGGAAACCTGCGAGGCCATTTTCACGGCCGTGAGCATGCCGTCGCCAGTGGTTGAGTCGTCGAGGAAGATAATGTGGCCGGATTGCTCGCCACCAAGATTCGCGCCGATGCGCAGCATCTCTTCCAGCACATAACGGTCGCCGACAGGAACGCGCGCAAGTTTCAAGCCGTCGCGTTCGAGGGCTCGTTCGAGGCCCAAATTCGACATGCTCGTGCCAACGATTGTGTCGCCTTTGAGGCGCTTGGTTTTTTTCATAAAGCGTCCGGCGGAGAAAAGAACCGCATCGCCGTCGACGTACCGGCCACTCGAAGTCGAAAAAACGGCGCGGTCCGCGTCGCCGTCAAACGCCACTCCCAGATCAGCGCCGGACGTCACGGTCTTTTCCTGCATTTTCTGGGGATAAAGCGAGCCGCAATGGTCGTTGATATTGCGCCCATCAGGGTTGGCTGAAATCGTGATGACTTCGGCGCCCAGCTCGCGAAACAATTCCGGTGCCAGCGTACTCGCGGCGCCATTGGCACAATCGAGAACAATTTTCATTCCGGCCAGTTTCGCGCCGGAAAAAATCTTCCCGCGCAGCGCGGAGAGATAATCGACGTGCAGCGAAGTGGTGGCCGGCAGGCTGCCGGGAACAAGCTTCGGAACAGGCGACTTGCCGGTTTGCACGGCAAGGATGCGCATCTCGATTTGCGCTTCGGCCGCGTCAGGGAACTTCATTCCATTGCCGGAAATTAATTTCACGCCGTTGTCATGATAGGGATTGTGCGACGCGGAAATGACTACGCCGGCGGCGAAATCTTCGTCGTGCACCAGCCAGGCGACGCCCGGAGTGGTGACAATACCCGCCGAAACAGGCTCAATGCCGCCGACGCGCAAGCCTTGCGCAATGCGGCTCGCAATTTCGGGGCCGGACTCGCGCGTGTCCATGCCGATGAGCACCCTCGGCGATTTAGCGGCGTCGCGATGGTCCGCGATGTACTCGCCCAGTGCGACGCCAACGCGAAAAAGCGTCGCGTCATCGAGAGGATATTTGCCGGGAAGGCCTCGGATTCCGTCAGTACCAAAAAGCTCTTTGGGCATGCGTCTGGAAAAAAGTCAAAGTTCCGGGTCCGGAACCGGAAAGTTCAGTTTAGCACAGGCCCAAACACGCCCAGATTGAATGTCCCAAGATTAACGCCAAAGTGACTTGCTTGCCGCTTGCAGCGCCCCGCTCAGGCCGTGCTATACTTCATGGCCCGTCCACCTGACGGGCGTTTCTGTCAGGGCGGTCACGGGTTAGTTGGGGCTGGAGGTGGGTTTATCGCCGAACGAGCTGGAGCGAGTAGTGGTCCGCGGGTGAACGAACGTATCCGCGCGCGCGAATTGCGTGTGATTGACGACCAGGGAAATCAGCTTGGCGTGATGACTTACTTCGACGCGATGAAAGCGGCGCGCGAGGCGGGGCTCGATCTGGTCGAGATTTCTCCGAATGCCGTGCCTCCGGTCTGCAAAATCGCTGACTTCGGGAAGTTTCTCTACGAGCAGAACAAGAAGGCTCATGAGACGCGCAAGCACCAGAAGGGCACGCAGATCAAGGAAGTGAAGTTCCGCCCTTCAACTGCCGAGCATGACTATCAGGTGCGCAAGAACCAGATTATTGAGTTCCTCGGCAAGGGCTACAAAGTTAAGGCGATGATTTTCCATCGCGGGCGCGAAATGGCCCATCAGGACGTTGGCCGGGGAAAGATGATGCGCCTGTTGAAAGATATCGAGGAGCACGCGCTGGTGGAATTCGGGCCGCGCATGGAAGCAAATATCCTGCTGGCTCTATTGGCGCCAAAAAAGGGCTCGGTGGCAGCGAAGCCGGTTCCGGCGTCCGGGCAGGCTTGAAGGTTCGAGTTTTATTGTGTTCTAGCGAGGGAATTGTGCCGAGAAAACCGAGAAAGAAAATCAAGCTGAAGACCCATCGAGGAGCGGCCAAGCGTTTCAAGGTCACTTCGACGGGGAAAATTATGCGTATGCATTCCGGCAAGCGGCATTTGCTCGGCACGAAGAAGCCGAAGCGGATGCGCCGGCTGAAGAAACAGATCGAAGTGACGCCGGGCGATGCCGCGAAGATCCGGCTCCAATTGCCATACGGCCGCTACCGCTAGCATTTGCTTTTGCAATAATTTGAGTTCCGAAGACTTGGTTTTTAACCGCGCCAGGCAGCGCTTCACGGGTGCCTGCCGGCCGGTCAGCCCAGGAATTCTTGGGCGCATGGCAGCAAGCAGTCCTACGAGACAAACCCGTTGCGTCGCGCTGAGGTTTGGCATGCCGCGACTTTATTGTCTCCTCATTGCTTTATTCCCGTGAATTTGTGGTTGCCGGCCGCGCGCCGGCCAATCTCTACAATTCTTTCGAGGAGCTTTTTCGATGCCTAGAGTCAAACGTGGAACCAAACGCCGCGCCCGTCGCAAGAAGATCCTGAAACACACCAAGGGATTTTTCCTCACAAAGAGCAAGCTGCACCGTTCAGCGAAGGAGGCGATGAACCGTTCGCTGCGCTATTCCTATCGCGACCGCCGCACGCGCAAACGCGATTATCGCACTCTGTGGATTCAGCGCATTGGCGCAGCCGCGCGCAATAACGGCATTTCGTATAGCCAGTTCATGCACGGGCTGAAGGTGGGCGGCGTGGATCTGGACCGGAAAATCCTGGCGGACATTGCGGTGCACGACGCGGTGGCGTTTACGTCGCTGGTGGCGCAGGCCAAACAGCACCTCACCGCGGCGCCAGCTTCCGCGTAATCGTATTTTCGTTGTAGCTCAGGTGGGTCGCGTCGTTTGGCGCGCGAGCTGAACCGAGCTTTTGCGTGCAGCGGCAGCTTCTGCTGCAGCTTTGGGCTTTGTGGGTCGCGGCTTCAGCCGCGACATCGAGCAGCTTATGCCTTTAGGGGCTTTAGCCCCTGAAGTACGGCGCGTTTTGACACCTTAATCGCAATGGCGAACATCCTCGAAAAAACGAATCTTTCTTTCCAGAAGCTGGACGCTGTTTCAGAAGCCGGCGTCCAGACACTCTTCGATGAATTATTCCGTGTGGCCGACGGCGAGTTGCTCGATGTCGGAAGCACCGACGAGTTAGAAACCTTCCGCGTTCGCTGGGTGGGAAGAAACAACAGCGTCAAATCGCGAGTGCAGGAAAATTGGCTAAAGCTTGCTCCAGCAGAGGCGAAAAAGTGGGTAGGTTCGAGCTTCAACATTTGCTTTCGCAAATTAGAGGAAAATCTAAACAGCAAGAAAGCAACGCTTCAGACGAGCGGTGCGGTTGGCCGCATTGATCTTTCGCTTCCCGGCGTGACGCGGCCGATCGGCACGCGGCATTTGATCTCTCAAACGTATGAAGAGCTGTATCGCATTTTCAATTCGATCGGCTTTTCAATTGTCGAAGGCGCGGAGATTGAGACGCCGTATTACAACTTCGAGGCGCTGAACATTCCCGAGCACCATCCCGCGCGCGACAATATGGACACCTTTTACATTAGCAACGCGCCCGGCTATTTGCTGCGTACTCATACTTCGCCGATGCAAGTGCGCACCATGGAAAAACAGAAGCCGCCGGTGCGCATCGTCGTGCCGGGCAAGGTGTATCGCCGCGACAATCCGGACGCGACGCACTCCTTCATGTTTCACCAGCTCGAGGGGCTCGCGGTCGACACAGATATTACGTTTTGCGATTTCAAAGGCACAATCGAGTATTTCGCGCAGCAGTTTTTCGGCCCGCAAACTCGCGTGCGCCTGCGGCCGAGCTATTTTCCATTCACCGAGCCTTCCGCGGAATTCGACGCGTCGTGCCACGTGTGCGGCGGCTCGGGCTGCCGTACATGCAAGTATTCCGGCTGGATCGAGCTGTTCGGCGCGGGAATGGTCGACCCTGCCGTTTATGGCTTTGTTGATTACGACGCGAAACGGCTGAGCGGCTTTGCGTTTGGATTGGGCGTCGACCGGCTCGCCATGCTGAAATATGGCATCGACGATTTGCAGCAATTTTTCAGAAACGATACGCGTTTTTTGCGCCAGTTCCCGTAAATGGCCGCCATAGCCATGACGACCACGTCGGTTTCGGAAAACTCGCGCCCCGTTCACGGCGAAGAGCGCGGCCTACGGAAACGGATCTTTGCTTGGACGCTGCATAAATTTAACGGCCGCTACGAAGAGGAAATGGCAGCGCGAAAACGCGGATTACTTGGCGGGCTAACGGGCACCGTGATCGAAATTGGTCCTGGAACCGGTCCGAATCTGCGCTACTACGCGAACACTGTACGATGGATTGGCATCGAGCCGAATCCGTACATGCGCGTGTATTTGAAGCGTGAAGCGGAACGTATCGGCGTCACGGCGGAATTGCGCGATGGCAACGCCGGAGCGATGGAGTGCCCTGACGGTTCCGCCGATGCTGTCGTCAGCACACTGGTACTTTGTTCGGTGCCGGATTTGCGGGGCGCGCTCGCGGAAATTGTGCGCGTGCTCAAACCCGGCGGCCGATTTGTTTTCATCGAGCACGTTGCGGCCGAATCGGGAACCCGTTTGCGGAAATGGCAGCATCGCTTGCGTCCGTGGTTTCATTTTCTCGCCGATGGATGCAATCCTGATCGCGAGACGTGGCGCGCCATCGAATCGGCTGGATTCGCGGAAGTTCGTATCGAACATTTCGACGGGCCCGTGCCGATCGTGCGGCCACATATCGCGGGCGTAGCAATCAAGAAAGCCGCATGATGCAGTTCGTAGAATGAGCGTCGCGTAACGAAAGCGCCGCAAGGAAACAATGAAGGTTCTCTACAATTGGCTGAAAGAATTCGCGGAGTTCACCGCGCCGGCGGCGGAGTTGCGCTCGCGCCTGTCGATGGCGGGAATTTCGGTGGATTCTATTGAAGAGACGCCAGCGGGCCCGGTGTTGGATGCCGAGATCACGATCAACCGTCCGGACTTGCTCGGCCATATAGGAATCGCGCGGGAAATTGCGGCGCTCTACCGGCTTGACCTGAAACGCGTGCAACCGAAATTCAAGGAATCGCCGGAACCGGCGTCGCAGGCGGCGCGTGTCGAGATTGAATGCCCTGATCTTTGCGGGCGTTACACGGCGCGGATCGTACGCGGCGTGAAAATTCAGCCGTCGCCGGACTGGCTGCGGCAGCGCCTCGAAGCGCTGGGCCAATCCTCCATCAACAACGTTGTGGACATCACGAATTACGTCATGCTCGAACTCGGCCAGCCGCTCCATGCGTTCGATTACGACCGCCTCGCCGAGCATCGCATCGTCGTCCGCCGCGCGCGGCCGGGCGAGACGATGCGCACGCTCGATGGAATCGACCGCAAACTGACGAAAGACATGTGCCTGATTTGCGACGCGCGCTCTCCGGTGGCGATCGGCGGCGTGATGGGCGGCGCGGAGAGCGAAATCAGCTTCAGCACGAAGAACTTGCTGCTCGAATCGGCGTGGTTCGATCCGATTTCGATTCGCCGCACTTCAAAGGCGCTCGCGCTGCGCACCGAAGCGTCGATGCGTTTCGAACGCGGCGTCGATATCGAATTGGCCGACCTGGCTTCGCGCCGCGCGGCGGAGCTGATTCAGCAGCTTGCGGGAGGCGAAGTGCTCGCTGGCGTTGTCGATGTATACCCGCATCCCGCGCTGCCGGAGAAAATCGAACTGTCGCGCAAAGAGCTGCTCCGAATCATGGGCGCGGACGTTCCGGATCGCACGATTGAGGAGATTCTTTCTGCGTTAGGTTTCGCGCCCGAACGAATTGACGCGAATCGCGGAAGCAACGGGTCGCTCGCCGCCAGATGGGAATGCACCCTGCCGTCGTGGCGCGGGGACGTGACGCGCGAGATCGACGTCATCGAGGAAATTGCGCGGCATTATGGCTACGACAAATTTCCTCCGCGCTTGCCTCCTGCGAAGCAACCTGCGGCGCGTTTGCCATACGCCGCTGAGAAAGACAGGCTGCGTGAGCGCCTGGTCGCACTCGGTTACCAGGAAATTGTAGCCATCCCGTTGGTCGATCCCGAGCGCGACGCCGCGTTCCGCCCCGAAAACGCGACGGCCGCAATCATCGCAAATCCACTTTCGGAAGATGCTTCGATCATGCGCGCTTCGGGCGTCACAAGTATGGTCAGTGCGCTCGAATGGAATTTGAATCACGGGCAACGAAATGTGCGGCTCTTCGAATTCGGCAAGGTGTACGAATTGCGCGAGGGGAAGCCCGTGGAAACGCGGATCTTAACGCTCGGAGCCGCGGGCTTGGCGCGCGAACAATCGATTCACGAACCGGCCCGCGAATTTTCTTTTGATGACCTGAAAGGCGATCTCGATCAAATTATGGCTCTCGCCGGCGGGGCGCATTGGAAGCTTGGCGGACCTGCATGGCTCGGAGCGGGCCGCGCGGCGGAAATTTCGGTGCCAGCAAGTAATGGCAAATCCATTGGCTTCGCGGGACTGCTCGCGCGCAATCTTGCACAACGGTTGAAGCTGCGTCAGGAAATCTACCTTGCCGAACTGCGCCTTGAGCCGCTAATGCAAGCTGTCGCGCACGCCCACAGTTCGTGGGTTTACCAGCCGTTGCCGCGCTTCCCGGCCGTGGAACGTGATTTTTCGTTGGTGCTCGCCGACGGAACGACGTTTGCGCAGGTCGAGGAAACAATTCGTTCCGTCAATATCGCTGAGCTGCGTTCCATCGAGGCAATTGATCTGTTCCGAGGTGGACAAGTGCCCGCCGGAAAATATTCGCTGCTCGTGCGCACCACATTCCAAAGCGCGGAAGCAACTTTCACGGAAGCGCAACTCACGGATTTTTCCGCGCGCATTGTTTCGGCGCTCACGCAAAAGCTCGGCGCGTCGCTCCGCGCCAATTGACCAGCGCAACCGACAGGCTACACAGCCCTCTGCGCCTTGCCATGGTTCGGCAGTTGCCGCAGAATAACCCCCATGCGCCACAAGTCCGAAAATTTGCTCACGCCGCGCGAAGCTGCGCAGGTCCTCGGCATCAGCTATCCCACGCTCAAGCAGTGGATTTATCACGGTAAGTTGCGCACGATAAAAACCGCGGGCGGCCACCACCGCATACCCGAATCAGAAATTGATCGATATCTATCGCGCACCCTTCGCCGCGCCGACGTCGCGGAGCGCCGCACAACGTTTCGGCGAATCAGCGGACGCAATCAACTCATCGGACGCGTAGTGGACATCAAGACGAGCGGGCTGATCGCCCAGGTAACCTTGTCGATCGGCGAACAGCACATAACCTCGATCATCACAGCGGACGCGGTGCGTGAAATGCGTTTGAAGACGGGCGATATGGTCGCCGCGTTGATTAAATCCACAGAGGTGATGATCCTTCGCGTTTGACGGCTTCTGGTTTCCATCACAGTTCCTGCCATCGAAGTATATCTGTATAAAGTCGTACTTAAATAACGATTATAAATGGTGTATTCTGCCAGACGGTGTCTTTTGAGGTTTTATGGACGCCCGAGATCATTCCGGGGAGCACTGATGCGGCTATTGGCTCGTGCGCTTTTTCAACAACCTTACAATGTAGCGCCAATTGTATTTTTTCTCCTGGCCGGGATATGCGGAACCGCGTGCCACGCGCAGAGTGCGGATCAAGCCGGCGGCAGCGGGTGGCTGGCGCGCGTCTCGGCGACTCAGGCGGAACAGCCGCATTGGATTACGCCGCTCGCGACCGTCACACCGCGCCTGGAACAGGAAATTCGCTACGACAATTTCTGGGAAGATGGCCTGTCTGGCGGCTCGTCGCTGACGAATTACGACGGTGGAAAGGGCCTTGAGCTTATACCGGCGCGACGCGTGGAAATTATCCTGGGCGTGCCTCCCTACATCGTTCACCACAATTCGAGTGCGCGAGACGGTATTGGGGATACTGCGTTTCTGCTGAAGTATCGCGTCCTATCGAGAAATGAGAGTCACGGCAATTATATTCTCACCGCATTTCTCGGCGTCACGGCGGCAACGGCAACGAACGGTAATGGCACCGGACATGGAAGCGTTGCGCCGACTTTGGCTTTCGGGAAGGGTTGGGGCAATTTCGATTTTCAAAGCACGTGGGGCACGGCTATACCCATCGGAGCAGTGAGTCGCATCGGAACGCCCATTATCGCGAACAACGCGTTCCAATATCGTGTCTTCCGCAAGTTCTGGCCGGAAATGGAAGTGAATTCGACGTGGTGGTCAAATGGGACAAAAGCGGGCAAGAAGCAGGTTTTTCTGACGCCGGGAATCGTCTACGGCAAACTGCCGATCCACAAACGCCTCGGTTTGACGCTTGGCGCCGGATTTCAAATTGCCGCAACTCATTTCCATGCGTTTAATCACGGCATAATTCTTTCTGTTCGCATGCCATTCTAAAGACTCCCGCACATTCGCAAGGTCCTCGGCGATTGGATGCCCGCTTGCCTTGGCTGCAACGATGCCTCAAAATGGCGTCACCTGCCCCGGGAGAGCCAGATGAAAATAGAAATTTTCGATCAGACATATAACGTGCAGGCGGAAGGCGACGAAGGATATCTTCGCCAGTTGGCATCTTTCGTCGATGAAAAAATGCGCACGGTTGCCGAAGCGACGCGGCAAGTCGACTCAACCCGCCTGGCCGTGTTGGCTTCCTTGAATATTGCCGACGAACTTTTCACGCTGCGCCGGCGCCAGGAAGAGCTCGAAGGCCCGCTGCGGAAGCGGGTGGAAAAGTGCGTCAACCTGGTCGAGAAGGCTCTGGAAAGCTCCCACTGACGCCGTTTACTCTCCCGCCGCGTCGCATTGCAACCTATTGCCCGAGCGGCACGTCTGACCTACAATCGGGGATTGTGACCCCGGTCATTGCCGGAGTGTAGTTCCTGTATGAGAATTCTCGGGAACAAAAAAACACGGCTGATCCTGTTTGCGTTGTCGCTGGCGCTCATGTTGGCGGTGGCGACGACGGCGGGAAACGTCTGGCACCATCATGCCACGACCGCTGCCGAATCCACGTGCCCGATTTGCCACCTTGGGCACCAGCCGGCCCAACAATCTGTCGTAATGCAGTCGGCCCCGGTAATGCTGGCTGATGGCTCAGGACCCTCCGTTCCCGAACCGCTTTTCCATGCGGCACCGATTTTCTCGCGCCTCGCAACCCGCGCACCTCCTTCCCTGTAAAACTCCGGGTATTCCTTCGGGCGCATCGCTCGCCCCAACCTGATCCATTTTTCGTAGAGGACAGACCATGTATTACCGTGCATTGCGTATTTCGGCCCTTTTGGCTGTGTTGCTGGGCGCTGCCGCACTGGCGTTCGGGCAGGCCTCGCAATCCGCCATTCGCATTACGCTGGATGAAGCCATCCGGCTCGCGGTCGCGCACAATCACGCCCTGCTTGCGGCCCGTTCGAACATTGTGCAGAGCCAGTACCAGGAAATCACCGCGAATTTACGCCCCAATCCCGTCCTTGGAGCCGATGTCATCGGCCTGCCGATCACGCCGAAAGAGTTTACTGCCAACAATATTGACCAGGCCGAATTTGACGTCGGGCTGGGTTACCTGTTCGAACGAGGCGGGAAGCGCCAGCACCGGCTGAAAGCGGCTCAGGACCAAACCGCCGTGACGAAGTCGACGGTCGCCGACAACCAGCGCAACCTCACCTTTAATGTGGCCGCTCAGTTCACCAACGCCCTGCTTGCCGAGTCGGCCCTGTCTTTCGCGCAGCAAGACCTGAAGGACTTCCAGAACACTGTGGACATCAGTGAGGCTCAGTACAAGGCGGGCGCGATTGGGGAAGGTGACTTGCTGAAAATCAAATTACAGCTTTTGCAGTTTCAAACCGATGTGACTGCGGCGCAACTTGCCAAGCAACAGTCGCTGGCGGCCCTGCGCCAGCTCTTGGGTTTTGAGTCGGTACCTGAAAATTATGACGTCGCGGGCGAACTCGAGTACCAGAAGATTCCGTACACGCTGGAGGATTTGCAGGCGCAGGCCATCAAAGATCGCCCCGACTTGCGGGCGGCGGAACAGAGTGTGACGGCAGCGCAAAGCCAGTATCTCCTTGCGAAGGCCAATGGCAAGGTGGACGTGAACGGCACGCTGAATTTCACGCATATCACCGGCTACGATTCATCTTCGATCATCGTCAGCCTTCCCTTGCCGATTTTCGACCGCAACCAGGGCGAAATCGCGCGCACGAACGCGGCGATTTCCCAAGCGCAGCAGTTGCAACAAGAGATGAGCGAGCAGGTGATGACCGACGTGCGCACGGCGTACGAGACCGTCCGAACGAACGAACAGACGCTTCAGATCTACCAAAAGGGCTATCTGGACGAGGCCAAGCAATCAGTTGATATCAGCCAGTACGCTTACAAGCGCGGCGCCGCGAGCCTCCTCGATTTTCTGGACGCGGAACGCAGCTATCGCGACACGGAGCTGGCCTACCGCCAGCAACTCGCTTCCTACATGCTCGCCCTCGAGCAATTGCGGGAAGCGGTCGGCACAAGGACTCTGCCATGAATGCCACGCACATGTACGCCTTGACGAAATTCGCGCGCTCGATTGCTTCCGCTCTCGGCATGGGACTTGCCGCTGCGATGGTTTTGGCCGGTTGCGGATCAAGTGGCCGCGAATCGGCCGAAAAGATGACGTCGTATACGTCAGCGAATTCCGGCGCGGAAGCGACGCTTTTCACCGTGCCCCAGGAACAGCTATCGCACATCCAGATTGTGACCATTTCCCCCGCTCCGCTCACTCGGACGCTCAGGCTGTCGGGCCAAGTCGCCTACAACGGTTTCAAGACCACGCCGGTGATCACCGCGGTAGGAGGACCTGTCAGCCAAGTGCTTGTTTTTCCTGGGCAACACGTGCGCGCGGGTCAGCCGATGCTTGAAGTCTCGAGCCCGGATTATTCCCAGTTGCGCGCGAACTATCTGAAGGCGCGCGACAGCTACAATCTGGCCGATAAGAATTATCAGCGCGCGCAGGATCTCTACGCTCACCATGCCATAGCAGAAGCGGACTTGTTGCAGGCGGAATCGGTTCGCGCACAGGCACAGGCCGATATGAATGCCGCCGCGCAGGGTTTGCACATCCTGGGAATCACGAATCTGGATTCGCTCGCCACCGCGCCCGCTTCGGCGCAAATTCCTGTGCGCGCACCCATCTCCGGCGAAGTAGTGGATCGCCAATGCTCACCGGGGCAACTAATTCAAGCGGGCGCAACGCAATGCTTCACGATTTCCGATATGAGCACCGTGTGGGTGCTGGTGAACGTCTACCAAAATCAACTGTCGTACATCCACAATGGCGAAGAGGTCTCGGTGCAAACCGACGCCTACCCCACCATCTTCCACGGGAAAATTTCTTATCTCGCTCCGGCGGTCGATCCCAACACGCGCACTCTGCAAGCGCGCATCGTCACGGAAAATCCCGGCCAAAAACTGAAGAACCAGATGTATGTGACGGCACTCGTCGTGGCAGGCACGATTCCCAAAGCCATCACCGTCCCCGTGGCGTCGGTGATGCGCAACACTGAAAATCAGCCTTTCGTCTACGTCCAGACCGGTGCGGCGCAATTCAGCCGCCGAATGGTGGAAATCGGCGAAATACAATCGGGACGGATCCAAATTCTCAGCGGATTGTCGGCGGGCGAGAAAGTGGTCGCCGATGGCAGCCTGTTCCTGCAGTTTCAGAATTCGTTGCAACGGTAGCGACCCTATGGTCAAACAATGATCCATCGCCTAGTCCAATTCGCACTGCGCCAGCGCTTCGTGGTTCTTGTGCTCGTTGTCGTTCTCATCGTTGGCGGTTCGATTTCGTTCCAGCGCATGCCCGTGGATGCGTATCCCGATCTTTCGCCGCCGATGGTGGAACTGATCACGCAATGGCCGGGCCACGCTTCGGAAGAAGTCGAGCGGCTCATCACCATTCCCCTCGAAGTCGAGATGAACGGCGTGCCGCACATGCAGGTAATGCGCTCGATTTCCCTGTATGGTTTGTCGGACGTACGCATGACGTTCGAGGAAGGCACGGACGATTACTTTGCCCGCCAGGTCGTCTTCGAGCGCATCGCGGATGCCGCCTTGCCTCCCGGCATCGTTCCTTCGCTTTCGCCCCTTTCGAGCCCCAGCGGCCTCGTATACCGCTACGTGCTCCAGAGCCCGGACCGCAGTCCTCAGGAGCTGAAGACGTTCGAGGACTGGGTGATCGAACGCGCGTATAGGTCCGTTCCGGGCGTCGCGGACGACTCCGGCTTTGGCGGCACAGTGATGCAATATCAAGTGCTGCTCGATCCAGCAAAACTTTACGGCTACCACCTCTCCATTCCCACGGTCCTCCAGCAGCTTGCCAACAACAACGCCAACGCCGGAGGCGGCTTTTATTCGCAGGGCGGCCAGTTCTACTACGTGCGCGGCCTCGGCCTGATGCGCGACGTACAGGACATCGGTAACACCATCGTCGGCAGCCAGAACGGCGTGCCGGTGCGCATCAGCGACATCGGCCAGGTTGTCATGGGCCACGCGCCACGCCTGGGCGAGTTTGGCTTCATGAATACGGACGACGCGGTCGAAGGCGTGATCCTGATGCGCCGCGGCGAACAAACGCAGGACGTACTGAAGGGCGTCGAGGCAATGACCAATAACCTCAACCAGCACATCCTGCCGCCAGACGTCAAAGTTCACCCGTTTTACGATCGAAGCGACCTGGTCCGGGTGACCATCGACACGGTTGAAGGCAACCTTGTGCGCGGCATGCTGCTCGTCTTGTTAGTGCTTTTTATTTTCCTGGTCAGCGTGCGGGCCGCCGTCATCGTAGCTCTCACAATTCCTCTGGCGCTGCTGTTCTCGTTCATCTGCCTGCACGCAAAGGGCGTTGACGCGAACCTGCTATCGATCGGCGCGATCGACTTTGGAATCATCATCGACGGCACACTCGTGATGGTCGAAAACATTTATCGCGAGCTGGGCTTGCGCACGGGGCAGGATTATAAGCTCCACGACGTAATCAGCGCCGCAGCGGCCGATGTCGACCGGCCCGTTTTTTACTCCATCGCGGTCATCGTTGCCGGCTACATTCCGATTTACGCGTTGGGCGGCGCTTCCGGAAAGCTGTTCCATCCCATGGCGGACACGATGGCGTTCGCCTTGTTGGGCGCGCTGATTCTCACGCTGACGTTCGTACCGGTGATGTGTTCCTACTGGTTCAAAAATGTACGGGAGAGCGTCAACAAGCCGTTCGAATCGCTGAAGCATTTTTATGGGCGCAGGCTCGACTGGTGCCTCGACCATCCCGCGTGGACGCTGATTGCAGCCGGTGTGATTTTCGGTTTGACTCTTTTGTTGGTGCCCTTCATTGGGGGTGAATTTATGCCGCACCTCGATGAAGGCGCGCTATGGGTGCGCGCAACCATGCCGTACACAATTTCCTTCGAGGAGGCCAGCAAGTTCTCTCCTCAAGTACGGCACATCCTGATGTCTTACCCCATGGTGACGCAGGTGGGCTCTGAACTTGGCCGTCCCGACGACGGCACGGACCCCACCGGCTTCTTCAATGATGAGTTTTATGTCGGGTTGGCGCCCTACGGCGACAAGACGTGGCGGCAAACTGCAATTCGTAATAAACAAGAGCTGACTGCCGACCTCCAGAAGCGCTTCGCCGCATTCCCGGGCGTGATTTTCAATTACACGCAGCCCGCGGAAGATGCCGTTGATGAAGCTCTTACCGGGCTGAAGAGCGCTTTGGCGGTCAAGATTTACGGCCCGGACTTGAATGTCCTGCAGGACAAGGCGATTCAGATCAAGCGCGTGCTGGAACAGGTTCCGGGCTTCACGGAACTCACCGTGGTCCGCGAACTGGGCCAGCCCAGCCTCACGATCAATGTCGACCGCGACAAAATTGCGCGTTACGGAATCAATGTGGCTGACGTTGAAGCGGTAATTGAGGCGGCAGTTGGCGGACAAGCGGCCACCCAAGTGATCCAGGGCGAAAAGCTCTTTGATCTCGTGGTGCGCATGGAGCCGCAGTTCCGCTCGAGCCCCACGCAAATCGGCAACCTGCTCGTCGGCACGCCGTCCGGTCAGCTGATTCCGCTGAGCCAGCTTGCCGATATCGAAGAAACTTCAGGAGCGTCGTTTATTTATCGCGAGAGCAATTCGCGTTACATCGGCGTGCAGTACAGCGTCGAGGGACGCGACCTTCAAACCGCGGTCCTCGCCGGACAGGCTGCCGTCAAGAAGGCCGTCACGCTTCCGCAGGGGTACCGCGTCACGTGGGGCGGCGAATACAGTGAGCTGGTTACGGCGAAAAAGCAGCTGGATTTAATCGGCCCGCTCGCCGTCTTGCTCATCTTTTCGATTCTTTTTGCCCTTTACGGCAATTTCAAATTCCCGGTTGGGATTGCCATTGGCGTACTCATCACAGAGCCCGTCGGCGCGCTCATCGCCCTGAAGCTCACGAACACGCCGTTTAGCGTCTCTTCCATTTTGGGCTTGCTTGCGCTCATGGGCGTGTCGGTTGAAACAGCGGTCATTCTTTATTCCTTCATCAATAAACTACGCCTGAGCGGTCAGGACATCCGCACAGCCACGCGCGAGGCCGCTCTCCTGCGCCTGCGCCCCATCATGATGACAGCGCTGGTCGCCTGCCTCGGTTTGCTGCCCGCCGCCCTTTCGCACGGCATTGGCTCAGACACGCAACGTCCCTTCGCCATTGTGATCGTCGCGGGATTGATTTCGCGCCTGTGCCTCGCCGTATTTATTGACCCCGTGATTTACCGCGCCGTCGCCCGCGACGGCGATGTCTTGCAGGTGTGATGTGCCTGACGAAAAAGTCGCGGTCATGGATACTCTGACCAACCGACGTTGGTTCAAGCGCCGAGCCGCTCGCACCGCGGCTGTCGCGCTCGTCTTGCTTCTCGCCGCCACAAGCGTCGGTTCCCTAACCTGGCACCAACACAAAGATGCAGCCGCTGAAAGAACCTGTCAGGTCTGCCATTTTGCTCATCTTCGCGTCGTCACGCCGCACGGCCGAGCGCAATTGCTGCAACCCAGACTGCTCTACCGCGTGGGGTTGCGAGACTCCGTTTGGCACTATGCAGGCCCAGCGGCTTTTTCGATCTCTCCTCGCGCTCCTCCTCTCTAAGCTTCGCCGTCCTCTCACAATTTAATCAAGCCAGTTCGCTCTTGCACGGGAACTAGTCCGCGAGCGAAGCCAACGCTACACCTTCTGGCCGCTGTCCCTGGGCAGACGGCCTGGCGCGTACGCGCCATACAAGGAGAGGAATCAATGGCTGCGACTCAGAGAATTCGTCGAGCTTTATACGTGTGCCTTTTTCTTGCGGTTTTCGCTGCGGTTTCAAATGCACAGACGGGAAATTCTTCCTCGATTTCGGGTACGGTTGTCGATTCATCGGGCGGCGTCGTGCCGGGCGCAATTGTGACCATCCACGACCCGGTTAGCGGCTTTGAAAGTTCGGCCACTACGGACAAGACTGGCGCTTTTAGTTTTCCGAATGTCCCATTCAATCCGTATCACCTTTCCGTTACGGCAAGAGGGTTCTCTTCGTACGCGCAGGATGTCGAGGTGCGATCCTCAGTCCCGGTCGACCTCAAAATTACTTTGAGTGTTGCGGGGACAGCGACCACCGTGACGGTGGAAGCCGCAGCCGACCTGCTTGAAACCGATTCAACGGCGCACACGGACATCGACCGAACATTGTTCGACAAACTGCCCTTGGAAAGTCCATCTTCGTCCGTGAGTTCGCTCGTCACGCTGGCGTCGCCCGGTGTCGCGGCGGACTCGAACGGTCTGTTTCACGGCCTCGGCGACCACGCGGAGAACTCGTTTTCCGTGGACGGCCAGCCCATAACGGACCAACAAAGCAAGATTTTCTCCAACCAGATCCCCGTTGATTCGATTCAATCTCTCGAAGTCATCGATGGCGCCCCACCCGCCGAATATGGCGATAAGACTAGCCTGGTGATCAACGTAACTACTCGTTCGGGCCAGGGTGTCACAACCCCGCATGGCAGTGTGACCGCTTCCTACGGCACGTTCGGCACATCGAATGCCGGATTCGACCTAGCTTACGGGGGTCAAAAGTGGGGAAATTTCGTTTCGGTGAGCGGGCTGAACACTGGCCGTTTCCTCGATCCTCCTGAATTCACTGTGATGCACGATAAGGGCAACGAGGAGAATGTATTCGACCGCGTGGATTATCGACTGTCAAACGCCGACTCTCTGCAGCTTAACCTGGGCTACACGCGTTCCTGGTTTCAAAATCCTAATTCGTTCGATCAGCAACTTCATCTAGGCATCGTCAACCCTGTTACCGGCAATCCGCTTGGCACAACCGACCAGCGCTCCCAGATTGGAACGTTCAACATAGCTCCCACATGGACGCGCCTACTCAGTTCAAACACCGTGCTTACTGTCGGCGGTTTCTTACGGCAGGACCAATACAACTATTATCCCAGCGGAGATCCCTTGGCAGATTTGAGTCCCGATCTGCAGAGCGAGAGCGTCGGACAAAGCAGAAAACTTACTAACGCGGGCATTCGCTCGGATGTCTCCTATGTGAAAGGCATGCATAACCTCAAGGCGGGAATTACTTACGAACATACGTTCCTCACGGAGAATGACACGCTGGGTATTGTCGATCCTCTTCTGAACGCACCGTGTCTCGACGCGAATAACAATCCGGTATCAGGGTTCAACGATCCTTTCCAGTGTGCCGGAGCCGGACTTCAGCCGAACGTCGCTGCAAATCCGAATTCCACAGCACCTTTCTTGCCGCTCTTGGGCTGTCTCGATCTCACCCGGCCAGTACCTTCATCCAACGACGTGTGCGCAAGCACCGTTAGCACTCCGTTTCTTTTTCGCGGCCACACAGACGTTAAGGAACTGGCTCTCTATGTTCAGGACACAATTACAAAGGGGAATTGGTCATTCAATCTGGGAATCAGAGGTGATTTCTACAATGGCCTTACCATCACGCGGCAGGCAGAGCCGCGACTCGGAATTGCTTACAACATTAAACCAAGCAATACGGTTCTTCGCGTTTCCTATGCACGAACTCTCGAAACGCCTTTCAATGAAAACCTGGTCCTCGCGAGCTCGGGATGCAATTCCGCAGTAATTGCCGCGCTCGTACCCTGCGTGCCCTCGAATTTAGCGCCCGGATTTCGCAATGAATTCCACGGCGGACTGCAACAGGCATTCGGGTCTCATTTGGTAGTAGACGGCGAGTACATTTGGAAATACACGCATAATGCGTACGATTTCAGCATACTCGGTGCCACGCCAATCACCTTTCCGATTGAGTGGCACAACTCGAAGATCACCGGATTTACTCTGCGCGCCAACATCCCTGCGTACCGCGGCTTTTCCGCGCTTGTGGTGATGTCCAGCGTGGCCGCGCGGTTCTTTCCGCCTCAGGTCGGCGGTCTCGGGGTCACCGTGGGTCAAAGCGGTTCTGTCTTTCGCATTGACCACGACCAGAAATTCAACCAGACGACGCACCTGCAATATCAGCCGTGGAAGCAGGGACCGTGGGTGGGCTTCAATTGGCGCTACGACAGCGGACTTGTGGCCGGCGCTGTGCCTTTCGCCGTGAATACAACCACCCCGGTGGATTTAACCGGGCTCACCGCCGACCAGCAAATGCAGGCCGGTTTATTTTGTGGGAACCAGTCTCCAACTCTCACCGCACCTTTGACGACCTGCGCGCCTTCGCAGTATGGCTCGACGCTCGTTAAGATACCGGCGCCCGGCACCGAGAACGATGACCACAATCCACCGCGCATCCAGCCGCGCAATCTGTTCGACCTGAGCGTGGGGGAAGACAATCTCTTCCGCGGCGACCGTTACAAGTGGAGCTTGCAGTTCACCGTAATCAACCTGACGAACCGGGTGGCGTTGTACAACTTCCTATCTACATTCAGCGGCACGCATTACGTCACGCCACGGACGCTTACGGGTGAAATCGGCTTTCACTTTTAGTGGAAAGTAGATCACTCAGCGAGGGCGGCTGCTGTTTTGTCGCCCTCCGTTTCTCCAGCACTCTGGGAGGAAAGCTGCAGAAACTGCTACAATGAATTGCGGAGATGGCCTGCGACGCGCGTTTCGCCGCGATGGCTACTTTGAACCAACACTGAAACCCCGGGAGTCCTTGTCGTCCTGCCGGTGTGCATGTCCTCTCTCGAGCAATCGGGCCAGG
>Ga0307374_10000484_pt1 | contig 76691 bp, 67 predicted proteins | sample OX3MG_FD_202532 | JGI IMG/M metagenome (GOLD analysis project Ga0307374, IMG submission 202532) | Soil microbial communities from Risofladan, Vaasa, Finland - OX-3 | ecosystem: Environmental > Terrestrial > Soil > Coastal area > Acid sulfate soil | place: Finland: Risofladan, Vaasa | collected... | reverse complement strand
CCACGATCCAGCGCCCACAAAACGCGCTCACGCAAATCCTGCGAATACGATTGCATCCTGCCTCCTCTCTCTCCCGGCAGGAATATTATCGCACAAAATGTAAATGCTTAAATTAGAGATGCTCTAGACGAGCGAAAGGCTTCCGAGGGAATCAAAGACAAGAGATTCTTAGCAGTGCATGAATTAGCTAACAAGGTAGGTATGGAAGCCGACTATAAGCATACGTTTAAGCTTTGTTCGAAGCTCATTCATCCGACACCGTGGTCCGTTCTATCAATGAATGATGAAGGTGAATATGCTGCCTTCCGGGTAATGATGTTCCACTCAGGAGCACGATATGGCCTCGATGGTTTCTATATGATTCGAGAATATGCCGAAGCGCTGGCCAAAGAATCGCTGATTTAAGCCCGCTTCCTGATCGACTTGAGCAGGGTGGTGTCGATGCGGGTTTGCCAGCCGGGGCCGGTGGCTTTGAAGTGATCGACGACCTCGGGGGACAAGCGCAGGGAGACGAGCTTTTTGGTGGGAGCTTTTTGCGGGCCGCGCTGGCCCCGGCGGACCACTTTGCCCTTCCGCGTGACATCCGCTTTCCGGAGCCATGCGCGCGCGGCCTCGGCGTCGTTGGGATCGTATGGGCCGTCCTCCGGCGTATAGGGAATGCGATTGCCCTCCTGATACGCCAGCACGCGCTTCCAGTCGGATTTACTTGCTGTCTTCTTCATATTGTTCGCGCTCCTCTCGGCTGGCCGGGCGGAAGGAGATGACGCGGATATCGTCTCCTCGCCGCGTGTAAATCAACGTCAAAAGCCGTCCGTGAATCACGGCTGTGGCGATGTCCATACAGCGGGACTCGCTTGGACGGGGGCTTTCGTAGGTGCACTTGTCCGGGTTTTCGTAGACGAGGCCGGCGTCCTTGAAGTCGAGGCCGTGCTTGTTGAGGTTGGACTTCCGCTTGGCCTCGTCCCAGACGATCACGGTTTAATTGTAACTACAATTAAATAGGATTGCAAGAGACTATAAGCCCGAGATGTGGGCTATCCGAGGATGCGGTGGGCGATGTGCGTCCACCAGGGCGAGGCGCGGAGCCATGTCTGGGTGACGATGGTTTGCGCGACGGCGAGGATGGGCATGGTGACGAGGTAGACCTTGTGAATGCGCCGGTTCACCAGCAGGTCACGCACCACCCCGAGCAGGATGACGGCGTCGAGACATTGAAAGAAGTAGCCGTGGTTGAAGATGTAGTCGAAGCGTGCGAAGGCCGCGTCGAGCAGGCAGCAGGTGGCGATGAAGAGGAGGCGGCGGTGCAGCTCGGGCTTGCTGCGCCAGAGGATGGCGAGGGTGACGAGGGTGCCGAAGGCCGCCATGTCGTAAAAGGGAACGATAAGGAACGCATCCATGCCGGGATAGTGGAGGACATGGGTGTCAAAGCGGCCCATGACGACGGCGACGGTGAAGCCGAGGGGGACCATGCAAGCGCCGAGGGCGACGCCGAACCAGCCCAGGGTTCGGTGCACCTTCACGTTATGGGTGCGGACCAGCGCGGACTGGAAGATGTAAAAGAGCACCCAACCGGAGAAGGCCGCGCCGTGAATCCAGAGCAGGAAAGGCCGCGGAGGCGAGGCATGGAAGAGATGTTGATCCACGGTGCGGCTGAAGCCCGCGACGACAATGGCCGCGATGACGAGCGACATGGCGAAGTAAAAGTACTTGTCGATGAGGCCGTTGCGGCCTGCGAGGGCGGGGAACGCGGGCGCGGCGAGTCCCTGGGAACGAGAAGCCATGGAGAAACCTCAGATGGGCAGATTTTCCTTAAGTGGGAAGCCAACGGAGATCTTTGGAAGTGGAGCGAGTGTAGCACGGAAGCGGGCGGCTGCTCCACGAGGAAAAGATGCGCGGATTGCGCGGCGCAACAGGACGCGAAAAGCAATCGGCGGGCGCTATACTTGCGCGACAAAAGTATGGAGGATGAGGGGCATGTCTTCAACAGCGGGCGCGGAAGTGACGGTGCGGCGTGCGACGTCGGAGGACGCGGAGGCGTGCGGGCGGATTTGCTATGACGCGTTCCGCGCGATCAATGCGGAGCACAATTTTCCATGCGATTTCACCGGAGTCGAGATGGCCATCGGGGTGATGGCCATGATGTTCAGTTCTCCGGGCCACTATTGCGTGGTGGCCGAGACGGGCGGCCGGATTGTGGGCAGCAATGCGCTCTATGAGGGTGCGGTGATTGCAGGGTTGGGCCCGATTTCAATTGACCCGGCGGTGCAGAACCGCGGCGTGGGCCGGCGGCTGATGGATGCGGTGATGGAGCGGGCGGCTGAGCGCGGCGCCGCCGGCGTGCGGCTGGTGCAGGCGGCCTTTCACAACCGGTCACTTTCGCTTTATGCCTCGATGGGCTTTGACGTGCGCGAGCCGCTGACGTGCGTGCAGGGAACGCCGCGGGAACGCACGGTGGCCGGATGCGCGGTGCGGCAGGCGATTGCGGACGACGCGGAGGCCTGCAACGCGCTCTCGCGACGGGTGCACGGATTTGACCGGGCCGCCGAGCTGGAGCATGCCATTGCGCAGGGCACCGCGCGCGTGGTGGAGCGCGGCGGACGCATCACGGGCTACACTTCGATGCTGGGATTTTTCGGCCATGCAACGGCGGAGACCAATGTGGACATGCAGGCACTGATTGCCGCGGCCGAGTCGTTTGCGGGGCCGGGCATCCTGCTGCCGATGCGGAATGCGGAATTGTTTCGCTGGTGCCTGGCGAACGGGCTGCGCGTGGTGCAACCCATGACGCTGATGAGCATGGGACTCTACAACGAGCCGGCGGGAGCGTGGCTGCCGTCGGTGATTTTCTAAGCGGCAGCGCGGAGTGAACGGACCCTAATGCCATTCGCCGAGCATCCCTTTTCTGCGTAAGAAATCCTCTGTTAAAGCAAGCTCAAAGCGCACAGCGGTTCGCATCCCGTTGGCCGCGGCCGCATCCTAACAGGCATGGAATATCGCTTGTTGGGAGGCTCTGGCCTCAACGTACCTGTTTTGAGTTTCGGCACCGGAACATTTGGCGGTGGCAATGAGTTTTTCAAGGCCTGGGGTGCAACGGACGTTGCTGAGGCCAGCCGGCTGATTGACATCTGCCTGGAAGCCGGCGTCAACCTGTTCGATACGGCGGATATCTACTCGAATGGCCGCTCGGAAGAGGTTCTGGGCAAGGCGCTGGAGGGGAGGCGCGACCAGGCGCTCATCTCCACCAAAACCACCTTCCGCTTTGGTGACGGGCCCAATGACGTGGGCAGCTCGCGCTTTCATCTGCGCCGGGCGCTGGAAGGCAGCCTGCGCCGGCTTGGCACCGACTATGTGGACATCTATCACCTGCATGGTTTTGACGCCATGACTCCCATTGCTGAGGTGCAGGAGACGCTGGGCAACTTTGTCCGCGAGGGCAAGGTGCGCTACATCGCCTGCTCGAACTTTTCCGGGTGGCACCTGATGAAGTCGCTGGATGTGGCCGATCGCTATGGCTGGACGCGCTTTGTGGCCCACCAGGTGTACTACTCGCTGATCGGGCGCGAGTACGAGTGGGAGTTGATGCCGCTAGGGCTGGATCAGAAGGTGGGAGCGCTGGTGTGGAGTCCACTGGGCTGGGGACGGCTGACGGGCAAGCTGCGTCGCGGCCAGCCTTTGCCGGAGGTGAGCCGCCTGCACAAGACCGCCGAGTATGGGCCGCAGGTTGCCGACGAGTACTTATACACCGTGGTGGATGCGCTGGATGAGGTGGCCGCGGAAACGGGCAAAACCGTGCCTCAGGTGGCGCTGAACTGGCTGCTGCAGCGGCCTACGGTCTCGTCAGTCATCCTGGGCGCGCGCAACGAGGAGCAGCTGCGTCAGAACCTGGCCTCGGAGGGCTGGAACCTGACTGCCGAACAGGTGACCAAGCTGGACCAGGCCAGCGCCGTCACACCCATCTACCCCTACTGGCACCAGCGCCAGTTCACTGAGCGGAATCCGCTGCCGGTGTAACACAGTGTGACGGAGTGATGGGGGCAGCTTCCCTTCCCGCAGCGGCTTGCCGCTAGTTGTGGTGATGGCGGTGGAAGACGTAGCGGCCAATCATCCATCCGACGGCGCTGCCGACGAGCACATCCGAGGGGAAGTGCTCGCGGCCCACGACGCGGGCCACGCTGACACCGGTGGCCAGGCCGTAGGCGGTGATTTTGGTGAGGATGCCGGGGTACTCCGAGGCGATGACCGAGGCCGCGGACCAGGCGACCACGGCGTGATTGGACGGGAACGAGGAGTTGAAGCCGACGCCGGACTGGAAGAAGCGGCCCCGCGCGTCGTCCACCGTGGGACGCTCGCGCAGGGAGATAAGCTTGATGACCTCGTTGACGACGAGGCTGTCGCCGATGGCCTCGCCGGCGAGGATGCCGGTCTCGGTGGCGTGGTTGTCGTGGTGGATGCGGCCCAGGCCGTAGAAGACGGCGGGGGCGGCGAGAAATCCCCCAATGAGGCCGTTGGAGGCGGTGACCGCGTGGTTGTTCAGCGAGGGATTGATGAGGCGCGAGGAGGACATCACCTGATGGTCAGTGGTGATGAGCAGCGTGGTGCCGAGGACGAGTACGATGGGGCCGGCGGCGTTCGATGAGTTGAGGCGTGCGGGGCTGGTCCAGATGGCCGCCTGGTCGTGGAGCAGGTTGCGCGGCAGGTCACGAAGGGTGACGTGGGGTTCGGGCGCGTTGGGCAGCGGGGATGATACGTCCGGAGCCGTGGAATTCTGGGAGGTTGATGGCTGGGCGGATGAGGACTGCAAGGGTGAAGACTGGGCCAAAGCGGGCTGGGCCGCGGCGGACCATCCGAGGGCGAGCACGATTGCATAGGTGGCCATCAGGCGCGGGATCCTGAGGAGTCTGGTCTGCATTTACTTGTCGGCCTCGGCGAGATAGATTTTCACGTAATCAAGGTAGTTCTGGGCGTACTCGCGGATCAGGGCGTGGTCTGTGGGTCCGAGCTGGCGGCGCTGCTTGGCGGGCACGCCGGCCCAGAGGGTGCGCGGGGGCACGACGGTGTGCTCGGGCAGCACGGCGCCGGCCGCAATAATGGAGCCCGAGCCGATGCGGCAATCATTGAGGACAGTAACGCCCATGCCGATGAGGACTTCGTCCTCGACCACACAGCCGTGGACGGTGGCGTTGTGGCCGATGGTGACCCAGTCGCCGACCTGGACCGAGTAAAGATTGCGCTGGCCGTGGAGGACGCAACAGTCCTGCACGTTGGAGTTTGCGCCGACGCGGATGGAGTGGACGTCGCCGCGCAGGACGGCGTTCATCCAGACCGAGGAGTTTTCGCCCAGGACGACGTCGCCGAGAATCTGGGCGGAGAGGTCGACATAACAGGAGGCGGGAATGGTGGGCGTTATGCCCTGGTAGGTACGGATCATGGCAAGGCCCCAAGGAAAAGTCTAGCCCATCGCGGAGAGGGTAGGCACGGAGAGGGCAGGATGGACGCGCTCCGGCTGCGTGAGCCTGCGTGCACGGGCGACACCGACTAGAGAGAGCGGCTCCGCAGGGAAGTGGTTCGAAAAGCAGGCTGTTTGCGTCGATTCAAGGGCATCAGCCGCGTCCCGGCGGGGAAAAATAAACTCGGGCATAATGGCGCGAAAAAGGGCGATTTCCGCTATGATAAAGGGGCTTACAAGCATGTTTGGAGGTGTAACCCTTTGGCGGAGGTTCGCGTACAGGAAGGCGAACCGCTGGAAAACGCGCTACGCCGGTTTAAGCGGAAGGTACAGACGGAGGACATCATCAAGGAAGTGAAGCGTCACTCCTACTATCTGAAGCCCGGAGAAAAGCGCCGCGTAAAGGCGGCACTCGCGCGCAAGCGGAATCGCAAGAAGGCTCGCAAGGAGCAGGATTAAGCAGCAAGGAAGTAAAACCGAATCGTGGCATGCACCGCCCCGACCCGTCCGGCAGCAAGAGCGCAGGCGAGGTAAGAAGGACCAGACGAACCTGGGGCGGTCTGTCGCGATTCTTTCTTTCCACCCCTTTCCCGTCGAGCGTCAACTATCAGGACGGGAAGCAATACGGGTTCCGATCCCCCTGCGGAGCCGACTGAACAAAGCCGCTGCCTTTTGGCGGCCAGGGCCTTGGTGTTGAAAGCACGAAGATAGGGAAACCGGACCGGCGCGCCGCTGAGGGTCAAGGCCGATTTCTGAGAATTCCCTTCTTTCGGGAAGCCGGCCATGGAATTTACAGATCGCGTACTCAAGTGCATCGATTGCGGCGCGGAGTTTGTGTTCACCGCGGGCGAGCAGCTTTTCTTCCACGACAAGCAATTCACGAACGACCCCAAGCGCTGCAAGCAGTGCAAGGCCAAGCGCGCCAGCGGAAGCTCGCGCGTGCGGACGGAAACGCGGACGACGTGCTCGGAGTGCGGAGAGACGACGACCGTGCCGTTCAAGCCGACGCAGGGGCGACCGGTGCTGTGCCGCTCGTGCTTCCAAAAGCACCAGGGCACGGTGCCGGTGGCCGTGGCGTAAACCCAGCGCGCGGGGCGCGGGCCAGAAAAGGGGCAACGTTGCGCGGGGGTGTGCGCGGCGGCCGGGTTGCGGCCTGCCTGCCGTGTACCCCGGTCGCCGACGGCGAGGGACCGGGCCATCCGCCGTCACAGGATCACAGCCGGGAAACGAGTTTTGGACTGTGCTGCACAGTGTCACAGGATCACAGCCGGGAAATGAGTTTTGGACTGTGCTGCACAGGGTCACAGGATCACAGCCGGAAATGCGGGTTCTGGACTGTGCTGCACAGGGTCACAGGATCACAGCCGGAAATGCGGGTTCTGGACTGTGCTGCACAGGATCACAGGATCACAGCTTCACAGCCGGAAAACGAGTTTTGGACTGTGCTGCACAGGATCACAGGGTCACAGCTTCACAGCCGGAAATGCGGGTTTTGGACTGTGCTGCACAGGGTCACAGGGTCACAGCCGCGCAGGCACTGACTCCGCTCCTCGCGATACCGCCGCGATGAATGGGGCACCTCGCAGCCGGCTTTCGGCTTTCAGCTGTCAGCTTTCAGCGTTGTGGTGGCCGGGTGAGAGTGCGGCTATTTCCATATTGCGACGGGAGGGGGAAATTGCCGGCAAAACGGGCGGGGATTTTTGGCAGTGGGATGAAGGGGTTAGAGGAAATGTGGGTGGCGGAGGGGTTGACAGCCCACTCCTTGCGATACCGCCGCGAGGAATGGGGCGCCCGGCGTCCGATGCCAATTTTTATGAAATCCAATGTAGTCTGATATTTAGCTCGGTTGTTTTGGTTTACATCAGTAATCAACTTTGTTGACATATTATGCCAACGATGTCATCATAAGGATATTCCGTACGCTCGTAGGCGAGCATGTATTCCGCAAACCCCGGAGCGAAGGCTCCGGGGTTTGCTTTTGCAGAGGCAAAATAATGAAGAAGCTTGTTCTCATGATAGACGGAGGATGCCTCCGTGTTGCGGCGAAAAAGTCAAAGAAGAAATATGATCCTGACTTTATTGAGGCGTTTTGCGGAAAATGCCTTGTTGCGGGCGAAGAGCTTCTCCGGGCACTATATTACGATTGCGCCCCCTATCAAGGAACGCAGCAACTCCCGGTTTCGGGAGCTACACAGACGTTTGCCGGTTCAGGCCAATGGCTCAGTGACCTCGCTAAAAGGGATTTGATCGCTGTCAGGTTAGGCATTCTGAAATTCCGGGGATACAGGCCCAGGAAGATTCCTGTATCTGGCACGGGTCCGTTAACCGATGCCGACTTTGATCCCATTTTCGAGCAAAAGGGCGTCGATATGCGTATAGGCCTTGATATCGCAGCCTATTCTGCCCTGAGACACGTTGACCGGATTGCCCTCGTTACTGAGGATACGGATTGTGTTCCAGCGATGAAGTTAGCAAGAAAGAGCGGAGTCCAGGTAGTCCTCGTCGCCTTGCCAAATGGCAATGTTCCGAGAGAACTTTCTGAGCACGCCGATTATGTCCGACCTGTCGTGCTGCCTTAACCGCAGAGAACGTGGTCCAGGGTGGGGTGGCGGACAAAACGGGCGGGGATTTTTTGGTGAGGGTCCGTCGATTCCCCGGTGCCGGATGTGGGACCGGGGGCACCCGGCAAAGGACACGGTTAGGATGGGGTACCCGGCTTTTTAATTGACTCGAAAACGGATGAATGCCGTAAACTACTGATGTAAAGCGACTTCTTAATTGACTGAGGATGCTCTTGAAACCTTGGGTGCAAAAGGCGCTTGAGATACTCGCCGAAAGCCTACAACCTCCTTGCAGTGAGCATAACGAGCTTGATTGGAAGGGTGACCTCTCTTCTGATAGCAGACGGCTTACTGATCACCTGACGGCATTTGCCAATCATCCGGGAGGCGGCTACTTAGTTTTCGGAATCGCGCGTGATGCGACCCCGCGCAGCCTCAGCATTACGGAGATAGACGGAATTGCGAATACGATAGCGAATCTCGGGCGCGACGCAGTGGAACCGACTCTTCAAATTGATCACCAAGGGATCAATTTTCAAGGGACCGATATTCTTCTGGTGCGCGTTCCCGAGTCTCCCATCAAACCTGTGCATCGTCGCGGCAAATCACTTGAGGAAACGTGCATTAGATCAGGGGGTACTACAAGGAAAGCAAGCAGGCAAGAAATTGGCCACATGATGGTCCATAGTCGTACTCCTCGGTGGGAGACCGCGCACGCGTCACTCCTGATGAGCGAGCGCGAAGTCTCAGAAGTTCTGGACATCGATCCGTTGTTCAAAATGATGCAAAAGGACCGCCTAGCGAACGATGGGGAAAGACTCAAATGGATGCAGGATTCCGGGTTCATTGAACTGCAGCCGTCCGGTGGCGCTTATATTACAAACCTAGGTGCGATCTCAGTAGCCCTTGATATGACTGTTTTCCCGGCATTGGCAGAGAAGAGCGCGCGAGTGATTGTGTACGAGGGGACAAACAAGATTAAGGCTCGCAGCGATGTAATGGGTCGACGCGGATATGCTCTTACATTCGAGAATCTGTTTGAGTACGTCTCTAATCAACTACCCAAAAGTGAAGTTATAGAGCAAGCACTTCGACGCACTGTTCCAGTGTATCCGCCTTTGGCTCTCCGTGAAATCATTGCAAATGCCCTTATTCACCAAGATTTCAATATCACTGGCTCAAGAACTACAATCGAAATTTTCGATGACAGAATTGAAATCACAAATCCGGGCAAGCTGCTACCCTCCAAGACTATTGATCGGATCATCGGTACAGTCCCGGAGTCACGCAATGAAAAGTTGGCCAGCGCATTCCGGCTTTACAACATCTGCGAGCAGCGCGGTTCTGGTTTGATGAGAGCAGGGGTTGAGGTGGAACTGTATGGCCTTCCCCCCATCGAGTTCCAAGAGGAAGCTAGTCACTTCAAAGTGACATTGTTTACACCTAAGACATTTTCGCAGATGTCAGCCTCGGAACGCCTCAATGCATGCTATCAACATGCTCTCTTGAAATACCTTTCCAGTTCGAGAATGACTAATAAGTCGCTCCGCGAACGGCTGAAAATGCCCGAAAAGCAAAGATCAATGGTGTCCCGACTAATCCAAGAAGCGGTCGACGAAGGCCTTATCGCTCCGGCCGATCCGAGAAATACATCAAAAAAGTTCACCGAATATATCCCCGCATGGGCAGTTGAACGCTAACCGTCTTGGTGGGTCCAGCCCATTAGCTCCACTTCTTCTCTTTGGTTCATTGTGATTGAATAGTAGGGATGGGTACTGGGCGGAGGTCGACGGTGCGGGGGCGGCGGATTGCTGCCTGGCGGAAGGTGCGCGAGCTGCGGATGGTGGCGAGTGCGCTGGCGTCGACGGGGCATCCGGTGCTGGCGCAGATTGTGCCGATGCGGTTCTGCAACCTGAGCTGCGCCTACTGCAATGAATATGACAAGGTGAGCAAGCCTGTGCCGCTGGAGGAGATGTTCCGGCGGATTGACGCGCTGGGACGGCTGGGGACGGCGATGATTGGCATCAGTGGCGGGGAGCCGCTGACGCATCCTGAGCTGGACGAGATTATCCGGCGGATGCGGGGGACGGGCGCGATTGCGGGGATGATTACGAATGGCTATCTGCTGAACGTGGAGCGGATTGAGCGGCTGAACCGCGCCGGGCTGGACCACCTGCAGATCTCGATTGACAACGTGGAGCCGGACGAAGTTTCAAAGAAGAGCCTGAAGGTGCTGGACAAGAAGCTGGAGATGCTGGCCGAGCACGCCGAGTTCCACGTGAACATTAACTCGGTGGTGGGCGGGGGCTTCAAGAATCCGGAGGACGCGCTGGTGATTGGGCGGCGTGCGCTGGCGCTGGGGTTTGAGTCAACGATTGGGATTATCCACGACGGGAGCGGGCAACTGAAGGCGCTGCTGCCGGAGGAGGCGCGGGTCTACTTTGAGATGACGAACCGGAAGAAGACCAACTACGCGCGGTTTGACAAGTTTCAGGCGGCGATTGCCGAAGGGCGGGCGAACGAGTGGCGCTGCCGTGCGGGGTCGCGGTACCTGTATATCTGCGAGGACGGGCTGGTGCACTATTGCAGCCAGCAGCGCGGGTATCCGGGGGTTCCGCTGGCCGAGTACACGAAGGCGGACCTGAAGCGGGAGTTCGGGACGGGCAAGAGCTGCGCGCCGAATTGCACGATTGGGTGCGTGCACCGGATCAGCTACATTGACCACTGGCGAGCGCCGCAGGGTCGGATGATTTCGCCGGGGATGCCGGGTGCGGGCGAGGCTGGGACGGGTTCGCCGGAGCTGGTGAGGATTCAGACGGCGGAGTGAGCGGGGCCCTCAGGGGCTGAAGCCTCTCATGCAAAAAGCTGGCATTCATGTACGGGCTGAGGCCCGTACCCTTCAGATCCCCAAAGCCCACACTTTCAAAGCGCAGATTTTCGTGGGGGCTGAAGCCCCGTATTCAAAAAAACTGACCTGCATGCACGGGCTGAAGCCCGTACCCTTCAAGCGCAGATTTCTCCGGGGCTTAAGCCCCCATATTCCATTTGAGGTGGCTCTTGCGGGGGTTGAAACCCCCGCCTCCCTCCGAAAACGGCTCAGCGCGGCTGAACCGCCTTCCCTTAACAAGATGACCCGGATGTACGAGCTGAAGCCCGTACCTTTCGAGCGCAGATTTCTCCGGGGCTTAAGCCCCCATATTCCATTTGAGGTGGCTCTTGCGGGGGTTGAAACCCCCGCCTCCCTCCGAAAACGGCTCAGCGCGGCTGAACCGCGTTCCTTTAACAAGATGACCCGGAGTACGAGCTGAAGCCCGTACCCTTCGAGCGCCAAGAGCCCGTACCTTTCCCCTCAACTCCGACACTTCAACTTTGATAGGTGCTGACGCAAGCTTTTAGTGCTTGTGGGTGATGTGGTGCGCGGGGTGCGCGGCCGTGACGGGGTGCGAGATGGCGAGGGCGCGGTCAATGTCGGCAAACAGATCAGTGCTGGGGTTCTTGACGTAGATCCAAGGGGTGGTGCGGGAGTTGGTGACGATGAAGATGGTGGGGGTGACGTGGACGCCGATGCGGTTGGCGAGGGCCTTGTCGGCGTCGATTTCGTTGTTGAGCTTGCCCTCAGGGTCGATGGCGAAGGGGAGGGCGACGCCGTGCTTTTGCGCGAACCGCGAGGTGAATTCGATGAGCATGTTGGGGTTGTAAATGGAGGACTGGTTGGCGAAGACCTCATTGCGGTATTCGCTGCCGAGCTCCTTGCTTTTCAGGTCAAACCAGCGTGCGCGGATGGCGGCGAGGCGGCTCCAGGTGTGGTAGGGGATGAGGAAGTCGTGGCGGATCCAGGGGATGTGGTACTTGGCGGCGGCCTGGATGAGGGTCGGGTTGGCGTTGGCGCAGGCGGGGCACTCGAGGTCGTCGAACTCGACGATGGCGACGCGCGCGCCGGGTGGCGGGCGGAGGGCCGGGCTGTCCTGGAACTGGGCGGACTGGGCGCGGAGGCCGGCGGGCGCGAGAAGGGCGGCGCAGGCCAGGGCAAAGACGAGCAGGCGAGGGCGAAGAAGCGAGCGAAGGGTAGAGAAAGTAAGAGTCATGTGCAACCTGTAGGGGTTAGACAGCGTTTCGACGTAGATGGTTGCAAGGCCGGGGAACAGAGCCGTGCAGGCGGCGAGCGATGCGGAGGGTGAAAAAAGACGGCGAAGCGGACGAGCCGACCCCTCCTGAGTATTGTAACGGGCGGAAGCGGGGGAAGTTGCGGCGGGGTGCGCGGCGGGGTTGGTCCCGGCGGCGGAGGGGTTTTGGGTGGCGCTATTGGCGGTCGCGCTTGCGAGCGGCGATCCACTGCCGCCATTTGTAGTCGGCGTAAAAGCTGACGGCGAAGACCAGGGCGACGAGGAGGGCGAGAAGCCAGAGCATGGTGGAAACAGGATCGCACGAAAGGTGGGCGTGGTGGGCCGCACGCCTGCCAATCAAATATTATCGCGGGACACGGTTTCAGGTGTATTAGTTTGGAAAGGATCAAAGGAGATTGAATGCGAGCGCGTAACGGAACCAGAAAGCTTCTCGTGATACTGGTTATTCTGTTCGGCGCTGCGTCGTTTAATTCTGCCGAAGGCGCCGGACAGGGAAAAGCACCTGTGGCGATTTGGACGGTCAATCTTCGCAGCTATGGATGGCGTGGCCCCATCAAGGAATCGAACCGAGAGTTCTTTAAGGATTTCACTCAAGAGAAGTTGGCATCGGTGGATATTCGCACAAGACTCCTCTTCGTCAGTAATGATGTGCTTGTCGCTTATCACACAAGAGCAGACGGCCGGGATTGGCGCACAGCGAAGCGCTGGTTGGATGGTTTCTTCCTTAAGGCGGAAGATGGCAGCTTGCTTGCCAGAAGACAATGGCCCTCGGTGCTCCGTAAGGATGGTTCGGATGCAGAGTCGGAAGCGCGCATTGTAGCGCTGCGGAACGGCGAGTTCGTGGTCATAGCAGACGGGGTTCTCATGCTCTATTCGGACAATTTGCGTTTAATCGGTAAACATAAGCTCGAGCCCTTTGGGCCACGTGACATGTGGGGTATAAGTCGAGTAGCGGCAGGGCGCGAGATATTCTTAAGGCATGAGATATTGAGTACTCGGATGATTCGCTATCAATGGCTTGATGCGGACACGTTCAAGCCTTTGGTTGAAATGACTGGCGACATCATGTGGGGCCGAGGCATGAACGCGGTCGCGGACGGCGTGCTCGATGGCGGTGGAAGGGGTGTTTACCTGCGCCGACCGTTGATGCCGGAGGAGATGGTTTGCGATGCTCCGTTTTGCCGTGTGCCTGCATCCGGATTCGACACTGTAATTACTTCGCAACTCATTGGCTTGATAAGGAGTAATGGAATCGGGGTTCTTGATGTAGGTCACGGGCTAAGCTGGTCCGATGTTGTCGATCCAGAGAACAATCATTACCACCTTCAATTTGGCGAAATCTCTCCGTCTCTCTCCGGAAACAGATTTGCGGTCTGGATAACCGCCGGTCGGCGGTATGTTTTCAACTCCGTTGAATTACTGAAGGGTCCAAATCCGAACGTACTTGTCTTCGATACTTTGAAGCGAAAGCACATATTCGCGACAACAATTCGCTCTCAAACATTCGAATGGACCTTCGCGCTTTCTCCCGACGGGACTAAGCTAGCGACATTCGACGGGGTTACGATTGCCTTATACAGGATAGATTAGGTAGTTATTGGCGCAGACCGTCTCTGCGCGCTCCGGTACTGAAAGTACTCGATCTCCACGGTACTGATCTCGCCCGTCGCGTAGTGGCGAAAACTGGACCGCGCCGTTCGTCATGCCAATATCCTACATCCGCCGTCTCACGGGCGAGACCTGGGGCACACCTATTTCATGTTTGGGCACGCCGGCCGGAGTGCAGACCAGTCGCACCCATGCGGCACAAGACGCCGCATGGATGGGGCACCCAGTGCACCCAGTGGAGCGTACCCGACGGAGCGGGCGGATTTTACCGGCCGGCGACGAGGACGGTGAAGCTGCCGGGGATCATGGCGGGGCGGCCGTGGGGATTCTGAGGCGTGGGCGCGGGACGCGGGCCGAACTGGGCGGTGACGAGGTAGATGCGGTCGGTGGCTGGGTCATACGCGAGGGTGCGCGCGCCGCGCATGGTGGAGAGGGTTTCGATGGTGGGGTAGTTGGGCTTGGAGGCGTCAATGACGGAGAGGACGCCTTCTCCGCAGGAGACGAGGATGAGCTTGTGTTTGGCGCTCCAGCGGACGGCGTCAGGCCCTTTGCCGATGGAGGGGTTGGCGAGGAGCTTGCCGGTGCGCGAGTCGAGGACGGACATCTTGTTGCCGCGGCAGACGGGGAAGAGGCGATGGCCGGGGACGTCAAAGGCGAGGCCGGAGGGTGAGTCGCAGCCGGCGGGCCAGGTGGCGGTGAGCTTGAGGGTGCGGGCGTTGAGGCGGACGATTTCGCTCTTGTCCTCAATGTTGTCAAAGACGGTGCCGTGGCCGTCGACCTGGGGGAACTCTGGCTTGCCGGGGAGTGCGATGGTGGCGACGACTTTGCGCTGTGCGGCGGAGATGACGGTGACCGAGTGGCTGCGGCCGTTGAAGGCCCAGACGGTTTGGGTGGCGGGCTCAAAGATGATGCCGTCGGGGTTGCCGCCGGCGGGGATGGTGGCGAGGGTGGCGAGGGTGCGGCGGTCGAACTCGACGACGGCATTGCCGCCGCCGTCAGAGACCCAGCCGTATTTTCCGGCGGTGTCAAAGGCGACGCCGTGGGTGCCATGGAGGCCGCCGATGGAGCCAATCTGTTTGCCGGTGCGTGTATCCAGGACGTCCACGTGGTCGCCGCGGGTGATGTAAACGCGATGGGCGGCGGAGTCAACGTGGAGATAGTCCCACCAGCCGGGGTCGGTGAGCTTCCACGTGTGGAGGATGTGGTAGGGCTGCTGCGCACCGGCGGGGGCTGCGGGCTGCGCGGCGAGGGGAAGCGTGGCAGCGGAAAGGCCGACGAGCAGAATTGCGGCCAAAAGAGAGCGGAAGGAGAGGCGCAGGCAGGAAGTCATGGGTGAAAGCTCCGCGTAGGGCTCGGCGCGGAGTGCGGGCGCGCCGGCGGAAGCATTGTTGCACAGCAGGGTTAAGGGATGCTGAAGGCAGGCAGTAAAGGAGGATGCCTCAGGCGCGCGGCAGGCGGACGGTGACGGTGGCGCCGTGGCCGATTTCGCTGGAAATCTGGATGGAACCCGAGGCTTTTTCAACGATGGCGCGGCAGATGGCGAGGCCGAGGCCTGCGCCGCCGGTGGAGCGGGCGCGGGAGGGATCGCCGCGATAGAAGCGATCAAAGACGTGGGGCAAAGCTTCAGGCGAAATGCCTTCGCCGTGGTCCTCAATGGCGAGCTCGACAGACGTGTTATTGGTGCGGAGTTGGAGCGCGACGGCGGAGCCGGGCGGGCTGTGCTGGAGCGCGTTGAGCAGCAGGTTGGAGACAAGCAGCGAAGCGTCTTCCGTGGTGAGTGCGACGGTTGCGGAGCCGGTTGCGGGATTGGGAAGCTGGATGCGGACGCGGCGCAGTTCCGCGAGGCCGGCGAGCTCGGCGGCGATTTGCGGAAGGGTCTGAGCGAGACTGCAGGACGCGGGCGCGTCGGGCGCGGGTGCGCCTTCCACGCGGGCGAGGGTGAGCATTTTGGCGACGAGGTCTTCAAGGCGCGCGACGTCGGCCAGGCTGCGCTCGAGGCCGGAGTGGTATTCGGCGGTGGTGCGGGGCTTGAGGGCGACGAGCTGGAGCGAGGATTTGGCGACGGCGACGGCGGTCTTGAGCTCGTGGGCCGCGTCTGAAACGAAGGTGCGCTGCTGGACGAAGGCTCGTTCGAGGCGGGCGAGAACGCTTTCGAGTGCTTGCGTCAGCGGGGCGAGCTCGCGCGTGGCGCGGGCGCTGGGAGGAGGGTGGAACTCCCAGGAATCGGCAGAGACGTGCGAAGCGAGCGTGGCGAGCTGGCGCAAGGGAAGCAGGCCGCGATGGAGAAGCCAGGCGATGAGCGGGCCGGTGACGAGGAGCAAGAGCAGGCTGCCGGCGGCGTAGAACTCGACCGCGCCGCGGATGGCGTGCCAGACATGCTCGGTGGGCATGCCGTAAACGACAACGACGCGGCGCAGGATGCCGCCGCCTGGATCGCCGGGATCGATGATGCGGGAGCCGCGCTCGCGAAGGAGGCGGAAGCGTCGGCCGGCGAGCGCGAGGTGCGAGAAGCCGGCGGGAGCCTGCGGATCGTACGCGGGCATGACGCCCTGCCAGTTGGTGGAGCTGCCGAGGAGCTTGCCGCGCTGATCCCAGACGGCGAAGAGATCGTCGGACGGCAGGCGGAGGTCGCGGCGGTCGAGCATGACGTTGTCGCCGGCGTCTTCAGCATCCTGCACGGCGCCGAGAACGCTGTCAGCACGGCCGCGGAGCATGACATCAAAGGCATGGAAGTGGGTATGGCGCTCATAGCCGAGCGAGAGCAGGATGACCAGCACGGCAGAGAGGAGTTCTACCGTGAGCACGGCGGCGATGAGGCGGAAGGCGATGGAGCGCGTGGGCCGGAGGAGCGCGGGCTGATGCGTGTTTTCCATCGCGGTCATGCGGCGTGCTCCGGTTTCTGTTCGGGCCCCTGTTCGGGTGCGACCGCGAGGCGGTAACCGCGTCCGCGCAGGGTCTCAATGATGGGCGGCGCGGAGGGCAACGCGGCGTCGAGCTTTTTGCGCAGGTTGGAGACGTGCGCTTCGATGACGTTGGAGTGGTGCTCCCAGTTGTAGTCGTAGAGGTGCTCGAGGAGCTCGCGCTTGCTGGAGATTTTGCGCGGGTAATGCATTAGGTATTCGAGGATGCGGTACTCGGTGGGCGAGAGGTCGACGAGCGTGCCGGCGCGGCGGACAGTTTGCTCGAGCGAGTTGAGTTCGACGTCGAGGGCGCGCAGTGTGGGGTGCGCGTTGCCTTTGCCGCGGCGGATGAGGGCCTTTGAACGGGCAATGAGCTCGCCGAGGTCGAAGGGCTTGGGGAGGTAGTCGTCTGCGCCGGCGTTCAGGAGGTCAATGATGGGCTGCTTGCCTTCTTTTGCCGTGAGGATGAGGACGGGCGTGCGGTCCGCGCGGCCGCGGATGCGCTGGAGCAGGCCGAGGCCGTCGAGGCGCGGCAGCATGAGGTCGAGGATGAGGAGGTCATAGACGGCGGCGCGGGCAAAGTCGTCGCCGGCCTCGCCGTCGGGGGCCCAGTCCACCGCGAAGCCGGGGCCGTCACGAAGGGCGGCGGAGAGATTTTCCGCCAGGCGGGTTTCGTCTTCCACAAGCAGGACGCGCATGGTTGGCCTGCGTCTCCAGTGCCATTATCGCTGCAGCAAGGTTAACGCAGGCTGAAGCCACCTGCGGCGGGGGGGGGCGTTACTGAGGCGTGGTCTTACTGCGGTGTGTCGAGTGGGTGCTGGGCCTGCTGGTAGAACTCGTTCTGGAGTTTGAGGCTCATGGCGTCAGCCTTGATGGCTTTGATGGCCTCGGCAATCTGGCGCGACCACTCTTTCTGATCGAACTCGCCGAGGGCCTTGTTGGCGGCCGCGCCCCAGCCGGCGTAGTGGTTGGGGAAGCGCGCGTACCACCAGATGCCGGTGTAGACGGAGTTGGGCAGCGGGTCGCGGTGCTGGTCCTCGCCGGACTCCTGTGTGGCGCGGTCGAGGTGGACGAGGTCGGGGCGGGCGATGAGCATGTCTGATGTTTCGGCTTCGCCGGCGTGCATGTCATAAGGCGTTTTGAGCGGGGGGCGGCCAGCGACGTTGAGGTTGGGCAGGCCGAAGACGTAGACGACGTAGTCATGCGGGCTGGCGAGCTGGGATTGCGCGAAGAGCGGAAGGAGCGACTCGTTGCCGCCGTGGCCGTTGACGATGAGGATTTTCCTGCAGCCGTTGCGTGCCATCTCGTTGACGGTTTCCTGCAGCAGGGTGAGCTGCGTGGAGAGGCTGTACGCGACGGTGCCGGGCTGGTGGCGCGCTTCAAAAATCTGGCCAAAGTAATACTGCGGAAAGACGACGGCGTACTCCTGCCTGACGGCATTGAAGACGGCGAAGCGTACGTCGAGCAGGTCAGTGCCGATGGGAAGATGCGGGCCGTGCTTCTCAAGGATGCCGAAGGGCAGCACGCAGACGCCCTGGGCCTGATGGATGGCGCGGACGAAGTCGGGCCCGGTTAGCTCTTCCCAGTGGGGTGAGAGGCTGGACTGCGTTGAACCGGACTGCACCGGACTGGGTTGTGCGGGACAGAGCTGCGTGAGAAGGAAAGCGCAGGCTGTGGCGATGATGGCACGTGAAAGCTTCATGACGAAACCCCCGTGGATGGTTTGGAACAGGCGATGATAGCACCGGGCAGGCAGCGGATGCAGTAGTCTAGTCGCTGCGGTCCCACTCGAATTTTCTGGACGACTTTGTGCGCATTGTTCTGTCGAATATTGGCACCTTCGGCGACATCAATCCGCTGGTGGCCATTGCCCTGGAGTTGAAGCGGCGAGGGCATGTGCCGGTGATGGCGCTGCCGAATGTGTATCGGCCCAAGATTGAGCCGCTGGGGCTGGAATTCCGCGCGGTGCGGCCGGACATTGACCCCACCAATAATGTGCTCGTCGAAATGGTGTACGACGTGAAGCACGGCACGGAGCATGGGCTGCGGGATTTTCTGTTTCCGGCGCTGCGCGAGACCTATGACGACCTGACGGCGGCGGCGACCGAGCCCGCGCGCGCGGACCTGCTGCTGCTGGGCGAGCTGAATTATGCCGGGCCGCTGGTGGCGGAGAAGACGGGGATTCCCTGGGCGAGTTATGTGCTTGCGCCGCTCTCGTTTTTTTCGGCGTTCGATCCGCCGGTGCTGCCGCCGTATCCGAAGCTGGCGCGGGCGGACCGCACGCCGGGATTTGGGCGGGTGATCAAGCGAGTGGCGCGCTTGACGACGCGCAAGTGGCCGGAGCCGATTTACGCGCTGCGGCGGGAGCTTGGATTGCCGCGCGGAACCAATCCGCTGTTTGACGCGAAGCACTCGCCGGAGCTGGTGCTGGCGCTTTTCTCGCGCGTGCTGGGCACCGAGCAGAAGGATTGGCCGGCGCATACGCTGATTACGGGCTTTTGCTTTTACGATTCGGATGCGGGCAATGCCGCGCTGCCCGCGCACCTGGAGAAGTTTGTGGCCGAGGGCGAAGCGCCGGTGGTGTTCACCTTGGGTTCTGCGGCGGTGCTGGCGGCGGGGGATTTCTACGAGGTGTCCGCCGAGGCGGCGCGGCAGTTGGGCGTGCGGGCGGTGCTGCTGATTGGCACGGATGCGCGGAACCGGCCGCAACAGGCGCTGCCGGAGACGATTTGCGTGGCCGAGTATGCGCCGTATTCCGCGCTGCTGCCGAAGGCGCGGATGGTGGTGCACCAGGGCGGCGTGGGAACCACTGCACAGTGTTTGCGCGCGGGCAAGCCGATGCTGATGATGCCCTACTCGCATGACCAGCCGGACAATGCGCGGAGGATGCGGCGGTTGGGTGTGTCGCGGACGATTGAGAAGAGCGACTACACGACGGAGCGCGTGGCGCGGAAGGTGCGCGGCATGCTGGACGAGCCGGAGTTTGCCGAGAATGCGCGGAAGGCCGCCGCGCAACTTGCGCGCGAAGACGGCGTGAAGGCGGCGTGCGACGCGCTGGTGGCATTGCATGCAGCGGCGCGCGGACGCGCGTGAGTGAATTTAGACCCACTCGCCCTGGCGCATGAGCGGCTCGGCCGCGCCGGTGCTGCTGATGCCGTCGATGTCGAGCTGGCCGGAGCCGATCATCCAGTCCACATGAATGAGGCTGTCATTCGCGCCTTTGGCGGCGAGCTGCTCAGGCGAGAGCTTGTCGCCGTCGCGCAGGCAGGAGGTGTATGCCTGGCCGAGCGCGATGTGGCAGGCGGCATTTTCATCAAAGAGCGTGTTGAAGAAAAGCATGCCGCTGGAGGCGATGGGCGAGGAGTGCGGGACGAGCGCGACTTCGCCAAGGCGGCGCGCGCCGTCGTCCGTGTCAATGAGTCGTTGAAGCACGTCCTGGCCGCGGGTGGCATGGGCTTCAACGATGCGGCCGGCTTCGAAGCGGACCTGAATGCCTTCAATCATGGTGCCCTGATGTGAGAGCGGCTTGGTGGCGGTGACGGTGCCGTCGGCGCGGTCTTTGTGGGGCGTGGTGAAGACCTCTTCGGTGGGCATGTTTGGGATGCAGTAATTGCCGTTGCCGGCGGTGGTGCCGCCGCCGAGCCAGAGATGATCGTCGGCGAGGCCGAGGCGGAAATCGGTGCCGGGGCCGCGATATTGCAGGGCGGAGTAGCGCTTGTCATTCAAGAGAGCGGCGCGCTTGTGCAGCTCGGCGTCGTGCAGCTTCCATGCGGCGACAGGGTCGCTGAGATTGATGCGGGTGGTTTGGAAGATGGCCTCCCAGAGGCGGCCCATGGCTGCGTCGGGCGCGAGATCAGGGAACATGGCCGCGGCCCAGGCGGGGGTTGCGCCGGCGACAATGGTCCAGTTGATTTCGTGGCGGGTGATGAGCTCGAGCGCGGGGCGATAGGCCCTGGAGACGGCGCGGTTGGCGCGGCCGACTTTGTCTGAGTCCTCCTGCGAAAGGAGCGAGGGGTTTGCGCCGGCGATGGCCAGGCGCGCGGCGCCGCTTTTGAAGGCCGCGCCCATGCCGTCATAAAGCCAGCCGGCGGCGTGGTCGAAGCTGACATCGGGCGCGAAGTGATAACGCATAAGCGTGGCTTCATCGTCGGCGTAAAGCGTGGTAACGAGCGACGCGCCGGCGCGATAAGCCTGTTCAGTGATGCGGCGCGCGAGGGCGACGGAGTCAAGCGAGGCGGTCATGACGAGTTCCTGGCCCGGCGTGAGGCCGAGGCCGACACGCACGGCGACCAGTGCGAGCATGTCGAGCTTTTCTTCCTGGGTCCGTTCTGTGGGGGTGCGTTCGGTGGCGAGCGATGCGGCGTGAGTCATGAGCGATGAGCCCCTTTGCGTGTTTGCGTGCGGAATGTGGCGCGGCACGCGGCCGCGCGCGGCGAAGTGCCTGTGACCATGATAGCGAGCGGCGCGGGCCGAAGGCTAAAGCAATTCCTGAGTCACTGTATCTCGAAGCCGTTGCACTCAAGTCGACGCGACCATCAGGGAGCGGCGACCTTGCACAAGACCCAAAAGGTCACAGCAACTCGGGAGTTGCCTTAAGCGAAGCAGCCGGTGCCGGCTTTGGCCAGCGCGGTCTTGAGGTCGCGCATGCTGATGCGGCTGGAAGCTTCAGGGGTTCCGGCGCCGCGCCAGTGGGTTTCAAGGCTGACGGCGTAATGGTAGCCGTCACGCTTGAAGGCGCGCAGCTGGCCGACCCAATCGACGACGCCGGTGCCGACGGGCGCCCACTTCCACTTGCCGCCGGGCTCGCGGACGACATTTTTTGCGTGGCAGTGGCCGATGCGGTGCTTCGGCAGCAAGTCGTAGCCGTTGGGATAGGGAAGGCTGCCGGGAAATGTGGCGGCGTTGCCGGGGTCCCAGTTGAGCATGAAGTTGGTCTCGCGAATGGCGGCGAGGGTGGCGGCGGCCTCAGCGCCAGTGGCGGTGTTGCAGTCCATCTCGTTTTCAAGCAGAAGAATGAGGTTATGCTTCGCGCATTTCTGCGCGGCGCGGCGGAGTGTTTCGTTCATTTCCTTGCGATAGGGCGCGGCGTCGTCCAGACGCCAGAAGTCGAAGCAGCGGATGCGATCGGTATGGAAGGTTTTTGCGAGGCCGATGCAATGGTCGAGGAGGGCGTCCTGCTGCTTGAAGTCGAAGTCGGCGTGGAACTCGGCGGTGCGCGGGCTGAATTTCGACCTGGGCGCGCCGGGCCAGGAGACCTTGTAGAGCGGGCTGGCGATGTCAGTGACGCGCAGGTGATATTTTGCGAGGATGGCCTGGGATTGCGCAATCTCGGCGGCGTCGAGGTTTGTGAGGTTCTTGTTCCACATGCCGCGCAGCTCAATCCATTGCAGGCCGAAGTCGCGCGCGGCGACGTGGCAGGCGTGGTCGAAGTCCTGCGAGATTTCGTCATTGATGACGGCGACGCGAAAGGGGCAGCTTGCGCGCGCGAGGCGGGGCATGGCGGCAAAGGCAGCGGCCGCGGCGGAGGTGCTGAAGAAGGTGCGGCGGGAAAGAGGCATTGCGGACTCCTGAATGGCGCGAAGCGGAGTGCTACTTCGCGGGATAGCGAACGGTCTTGCCAGTGCGCGAATTTGTGACGGAGAAGTTGCCGTCGGCATCGGCGACGACCTTGAAGTATGCGCCGTCCGGGCTGCCTTTGAGATTGGCGATGAGCGGAACGGCGCTGTTGTGCGCGGCATCGGAACCCTCGGCATAGTGGAGCATGTAAAGCGCCTTGAGGCTGGGGCTGTCCTGCACGGTCTGCCAGGCTTCGGGCATGCCGGCCTTGTGCGCGCCGTTGTCCATGATGGCAACGACGGGATGAATGGCATCGACGAGGGCATGGGAGTTGGAGAGATTCATGCCGTGGTGATCGACGAGGTAAAGATCGACGTGGCCAATCGGGTCATCGGGACAGACGAGCGCGATCTCTTTGGCTTTGGTGAGGTCGCCGAGATCGAGGAAGCTGAATTTGCCGTAGCGCAGGAGGAAGCCCGCAGAGCGCGCATTTTCTGTGGGGTCGTAGGGCCACTTGGGCTCCTTGGCGCAGTAGGGGTTGGGCTGGGGCGCGATGCCGGGAATGGCGTGGATGTGCGCGCCGTCGGCAGCGAGGACCACGATGCTGAGGCCGGGAATGGAGACGGTGTCGCCGGGTTTGACGATGCGGCGCGAAATGCCCTTGTCCTTGAGCGCCTGGAGATAGGCGGCGTAATTGTGGCGCGTATCGGCGGAGTCTTCGCGGTTGGGGCCGTGATCAAGGAACTCGCCCACGTGCACGCGCTGGACGAGATTGGGCACACCGCCGACGTGGTCATCGTGATAGTGGGTGATGAAAACCTTGTCGAGGCGGGTGATGCCGGCGTCGTGCATGGCGGCGAGGATGCGGTCGGTGTCGCGGCCGTTGTGGTCGGGCCAGCCCGTATCGACCAGCATGGAATGGCCGGAGGGCGCGACGATGAGCGTGGACTGGCCGCCTTCGACATCGATGGTGTAAATGCGCAGATTCTTATGCTGTGCGGATGCGGGCGGCGGGAAGGCAGCGAAGGCGAGCGCACAGAGAAGAGCGAGGATTGCGGCAAGCGCGAATGGATGTCGCGGAGCGCGCGTGCGAGCAAGGGCAGAGAGCGAGGAAGAATCGGCGTTTCGCATTTGCCGAGCAGTGTACTGCGCGCGGGCAAGAAATGGGAAACGGGCGCGTACGGAGTGAGAATGACATGAAATGTTGAGGCCGCGGCCACGGATTGCGCATGAAGCGCATCGAACCAAAGAGGGGCACCTCGGCAGACATTCAACCAGCGACATTTAACCAGCGAGGAGAAGAGCATGCAGCGATTGAAGGGAAAGGTTGCGATTGTGACCGGGGCGGGCTCGGGAATCGGGCAGGGCATTGCCGAGCGGTTGGGCTGCGAAGGCGCAAAGGTGATTGTGGACTATGTGGGCGATCCGGGCGGCGCGCAGGCCACCGAAAAGGCGATTGCGGCGGCGGGCGGCGAAGGCGAGATTGTGCTGGCCGACGTGACCAGCACAGCGGACGACCGCAACCTGGTGGACGCGGCATGGAGCCGCTTCGGCTCGGCGGACATTCTGGTGAACAACGCGGGCATGGAGCACAAGGCGGACTTCTGGGATACGACCGAGGCTGACTATGACAAAGTTCTGGCGGTGAATCTGCGCGGGCCGTTCTTTTTGACGCAGGCCTTTGTGCGGCGGCTGCGCGACGCGAAGAAGCCGGGGCGCGTGGTGAACATCAGCAGCGTGCACGAGGACATGGCGTTTCCGGGTTTCGCGACCTACTGCTGCAGCAAGGGCGGACTGCGCATGCTGATGCGCGACCTGGCCGTGGAGCTGGGGCCGCTGGGGATTACGGTGAATAACGTTGCGCCGGGCGCGATTATCACGCCGATTAACACGGCGCTGCTGAACGACAAGCCGAAGCTGACTGCGCTGCTTGAAAAGATTCCGCTGGGGCGGCTGGGCAAGCCGGAGGATGTGGCGGGGCTGGTGGCGTATCTTGCTTCGGACGAGGCGTCGTATGTGACGGGCGCGACGTTTGTGATTGACGGCGGGCTGATGCGGAATTATCACGAGCAATAAGGAAGCCAATGGCATCGAGAATTGAAGACTATGCGATGATTGGCGACTGCGAGACAGCGGCGCTGGTGTCAAAGGATGGGTCGATCGACTGGCTGTGCTGGCCGGACTTTGCGTCGGATGCGTGCTTTGCCGCGCTGCTGGGCACGGGGGAGAACGGCTACTGGAAGATTGCGCCGGCGAACGGCGAGTGGAGTTCGACGCGGAAGTATCGCGAGGGCACGCTGATTCTGGAGACGACCTTTGAGCAGGAAGACGGCGCGATGCGCGTGACGGACTTTATGCCGATTCGCGGGGGGAATTCGGACTTGATCCGGGTTGTGGAAGGGGTGCGCGGGGCAGTGGATGTGCGCATGGAGCTGGCGCTGCGCTTTGATTATGGGCGCACGGTGCCGTGGGTGACGCGGATACCGGGAGGAGTGCGCGCGATTGCGGGGCCGAACCTGGCGTTGCTGCAGGCCTCGGTTGGGGTGCGCGGCGAAGACATGAAGACTGTGGCAGAGTTCGCGCTGCGCGAGGGCGAGCGGCAGAGCTTCACGCTGACCTATGGCGATTCGTTTCGGCCGAATCCAAAATGCGTGGAGCTGGAGCGGGCGCTGGAAGATACGGAGCGCTTTTGGAAGCGTTGGACATCGAAGCTGAAGTATGAAGGGACGTATCGCGAGGCGGTGGAGCGCTCGCTGATGACGCTGAAGGCGATGACGTTCCGGCAGACGGGCGGCATTGTGGCGGCGGTGACGACGTCGCTGCCGGAGTCGATTGGCGGCCAGCGCAACTGGGACTACCGCTACTGCTGGCTGCGCGACACGACGTTCACGCTGCTGGCGCTGGCCAACGGCGGCTACTTTGAAGAGGCCGGTGCGTGGCAGAACTGGCTGCTGCGCGCGCTGGCGGGCAGCCCGGACCAGGTGCAGATCATGTACGGGCTGAAGGGCGAGCGGCAACTTGTGGAGTGGGAGGTGGACTGGCTTGGCGGCTATGAAGGATCGAAGCCGGTGCGCATTGGCAACGCCGCGTCTCTGCAGGTGCAGCTGGATATTTACGGCGAGATGCTGGACAGCTTTTTCCACGCGCAGCACAGCATGTTTCGCCACACGGAGCTGGACTTTCGCGTGATGGCGTCTCTGCTGGAGCATCTGGAAACGATCTGGCAGGATCCGGACGAGGGGATTTGGGAGACGCGCGGCGGCGGGCAGCAGTTTACCTACTCGAAGATGATGGCGTGGGTGGCCTTTGACCGCGGGGTGTTGCTGGCTGAGCAGTTGCATTATGACGCACCGATGGAGCGCTGGAAGCAGGTGCGCGACACAATTCATGCGGAGATTTGCGCGAAGGCGTTCGACAAGGGCAAGAACAGTTTTATGCAGGCGTATGGGAGTGATGCACTGGATGCGGCGCTGCTGCTGATGCCGGTGGTGGGTTTTTTGCCGGGCACGGATGCGCGCGTGAAGGCGACGGTGGAGGCGATTGAGCGCGAACTGATGCCGGATGGATTCGTGCTGCGCTATGACACGACGAAGTCGCTGGACGGACTGCCGCCGGGCGAGGGCGTGTTTCTGGCGTGCAGCTTTTGGATGGTGAGCAGCCTGAAGGCGATTGGAAGGCCGGATGACGCGCGGGCGCTGTTTGAAAGGCTGCTGGCGCTGCGCAATGACGTAGGCCTGCTCTCTGAGGAGTACGACGTGGGGCGTAAGCGGCTGGTGGGCAACTTTCCGCAGGCTTTCTCTCACATTGCGCTGGTGAATGCGGCTTTTGACCTGCAGGACGGCAAGAAGGTGCACGAGCGCGCGCACAGGCACATGGGGCGCGGGGCGGCGCAGGCAAACTCCTGATAAAATAAGGATGGCGTAGTGTGCGGTGATTCACCGCGGCGCCGCGCACCAACCCACGGCACCAATCTCATGGCCTGGGCCTGCGAACCCGAAACGAGGAAATTAACTTTTGTGAGTCAGACGATACGCAATATCGCCATCATTGCCCATGTGGACCACGGCAAGACGACGCTGGTGGACGCCATGCTGCGGCAGTCCGGGACTTTTCGCGAGAACGAACAGGTGGCCGAGCGGGTGATGGACTCGAACGAGCTGGAACGCGAGCGCGGCATTACGATTCTGGCCAAGAACACGGCGGTGAATTTTGCCGGAGGCAAGATCAATATTGTGGACACGCCGGGTCACGCGGACTTTGGCGGCGAGGTGGAGCGCGCGCTGAAGATGGTGGACGGCGTGATGCTTCTGGTGGATGCGGCCGAGGGGCCGCTGCCGCAGACGCGCTATGTGTTGGCCAAGGCGCTGGAGGCAAAGCTGCCGCCGATTGTGGTGATCAACAAGATTGACCGGCCGGATGCGCGGCCGCAGGAAGTGCTGAACGAGATCTACGACCTGTTCATCGACCTGGATGCGGAGGAGTCGCAACTGGAGTTTCCGGTGCTTTACGCGGTGGCCAAGGCGGGCACCGCCACGCTGGACCTGGCTGCGCCGGGCGAGGATTTGAAGCCGCTCTTCGAGACGATTGTGAATACCATTCCGGCGGCGAAGGGCGATGAAGAGGGCGCGCTGCAGATTCTGGTGACGAATCTGGATTACTCGGATTACTTCGGGCGTATCGCGATTTGCCGGGTGTTCCAGGGAACGCTGCACACGGGCGACGATGTGATCATCTCGCGGCGGGACGGAACACTGATGAAGACGCGCATCACCAAGCTGTTCACGTTTTCCGGGCTGAAGCGCACGGAGACGACCGAGACGGCGATGGGCGACATTGTGGCCGTGGCGGGCGTGGAAGGCATCACGATTGGCGAGACGATTACGAGTGTGGAGAATCCTGCGCCGCTGCCGCTGATTGTGATTGACGAGCCGACGATTGCCATCCAGTTCAGCGTGAACAACTCGCCGTTCGCGGGGCGCGAAGGGCAGTATGTGACGAGTAGAAATTTGCGCGAGCGGCTGGAAAAAGAGCTGCTTACGAATGTGTCAATTCGGGTGGAGGAGGCGGGATCGCCGGATACGTTCAAGGTGCTGGGGCGCGGCGAGCTGCAGCTTGCGATTCTGATTGAGATGATGCGGCGCGAGGGCTACGAGCTGATGGCCGGGCGGCCGGAGATTGTGACGCGGATGGTGGACGGAGTGCGCATGGAGCCGGTGGAGCACCTGACGATCGACGTGCCGGAGGCGCACACGGGCGTGGTGATTGAGAAGCTGGGGCCGCGCAAGGGCGAGATGACAAAGATGCACAATCACGGATCAGGCCGCGTGCGGATGGAGTTTCGCATTCCAAGCCGCGGGCTGATTGGGCTGCGCAGCGAGATGCTGACGGAGACGCGCGGCACGATTGTGATGAATACGCTCTTTGACGGGTACATCCCCTACCAGGGCGAGATTCCGCAGCGGCCGACGGGCGCGCTGGTGGCTGACCGGCAGGGCGCGACGACGACCTACTCGCTGAACGCGCTGCAGGAGCGCGGCATTCTGTTTGTGGGGCCGGGCGTTGAAGTGTACGAAGGCATGGTGGTGGGCGAGCACTCGCGCGACAACGACCTGGACGTGAACGTGGTGCGCGAGAAGAAGATGACGAACATGCGCGCGTCGAGCGCGGATGAGGCCATCCGGCTGGTGCCCTACAGGAACCTCAACCTGGAGCAGGCCATCGAGTTTATTGCCGAGGATGAGCTGGTGGAAGTGACGCCGAAGTCGCTGCGGCTGCGGAAGAAGATTCTGCAGGCCAACCGGCGGCCGAAGCGGTGGGAGAAGGCGGGCCAGGCGGGCTGAGGAACGCGGCGATGCACTACGAAGCGATTGATCTGCGGCAGAAGCTGGGACTGTTCACCGAGCAGTGGACGCCGAAGGTGATTGCGGAGTTGAACGACTACCAGTTCAAGCTGGTGAAGCTGGAAGGCGACTTTGTGTGGCACAGGCACGAAGACACCGATGAGGCATTCCTTGTGCTGGATGGCAGCCTGCGCATTGATTTTCGCGACGGGGCGGTGGATCTGAGCGCGGGGGACCTATATGTGGTTCCGATGGGTGTGGAGCACAAGCCCTATGCCGAGCGCGAGGCGAGCGTGCTGCTGATGGAGCCGCGCAGCGTGCGCAACACAGGAGACGAGAGCGGCGAGCGGACCGCACCCAATGACATCTGGATTTAGCGGGCGCTAAAGACGGCGCTTTGCTTCGAGGACACGCTCGAGGGCTTCTTCTGCTGTTGCGCCGACGCTGGAGAGATGGCCCATTTTACGGCCGGGGCGCGGGGTGTGTTTCTCGTAGAGGTGCAAACGGACGCCGGGCACTTCGAGAGCTGCGGCGAAGTTGGGTGTGCCGTTGAGCCACAGATCGCCGAGCAGATTGACGATGGCGCAAGGCGTGAAGAGCGATGTGTCGCCGAGCGGCAGGTTGCAGGTGGCGCGGACGAGCTGCTCGAACTGGCTGGTGGCGCAGCCGCGCTCACTTTGGTGATAGCTGTTGTGGGGCCGCGGCGCGAGCTCATTGACGAGCAACTGGCCCTGGCGGGTGACGAACAATTCCGCGCAGAGAAGGCCCTCGATGCCAAGCGCGTTGCTGATGGCCGAGGCAAGGGCTTCGGCGCGCGCTTCAAGCTCGGCGGGAATGCCGGCGGGGAGCACGCTCCAGTCGAGAATCTGGTTGCGATGATGATTGCGTGCGGCGGGAAAACTGCAAACCTGGCCCGAAGGATTGCGCGCAGCCATGACGCTGATTTCGAAATCAAGATCGAGCGCCTGCTCGGCAACGGCGGGCTTTTCTCCGATGCTTTTCCACGCGGCGGCGATGGACTCTTCGGTGGCCGGCGCGTCAGGGCTCGCATCAAGGCCGATGCGGGCCTGTCCGCGGCCGTCATAGCCGCCGCGGCCGATCTTCAGGAATACGCGGCCGCCAAGCGCGGGCACAGCCTGCTGCAAATCGGCTTGAGTGCGGATGATGCGGAATGGGCCGACGGGAAAATCTTGCTCGGCGAGCCAGGATTTTTGCAGGGTTTTGTCCTGGATGATGCGGACGGGTTCAACGCCGGGGCGAAGCGGTGCGAGCGCGGCGACCTTGGCGAGTGCATCGATGCCGATCTGTTCGATTTCGAGCGTGACGGCATCGGCGCCGATGGCGAGGCGGCGAGCGGCATCGGCGTCGTCCCAGCGGCCGACGATGGATTCATCGACGACGAAGCTGGCGGGGCAAGCGGGATCGGGGTCCATCACACGCACGCGGTAGCCCATGGTGCGCGCGGCCATGGCGGTCATGCGGCCAAGCTGGCCTCCGCCGAGGATGGCGATGAGGCCGCCGGGTTGCACGATGGGAGCGCTGGAATGTGCGCTGGACTCACCGCTCACTCGGGCAGCTCCTGCTGGAGGACTTCCCGGGTGCGGCTGGCGCGCCAGGCGGAGAGGCGTTCGAAGAGATGCTCATCGTGCGTGGCAAGCATTTCCGCGGCGAGCAGGGCGGCGTTGGCCGCGCCCGCTGTGCCGATGGCGAGGGTGCCGACGGGGACGCCTTTGGGCATTTGAACGATGGAGAGCAGTGAGTCAAGGCCGTTGAGCTGCGTTGCCGCGACCGGAACGCCGAGGACCGGCACGAGAGTTTTGGAGGCGAGCATTCCAGGCAGATGCGCCGCGCCGCCGGCGCCGGCGATGATGACGCGCAGGCCGCGGGAGCGCGCGGTTTCAGCATATTCGAAGAGGCGGTCGGGCGTGCGATGGGCGCTGACGATGCGGGTTTCGTAAGAGATTTCGAGCGTGCGGAGAATTTCCACGGCGGCGGAGAGCACATCGTAATCGCTCTTGCTGCCCATGACGACGCCGACCAACGGCTTACTGCTCATGGGCCCGATTATACGAGCCTGCGCGCGCGGCGCTAAGAAAGAAACGAAGGCGCGCGCAGGAAGAGTTTGGGAAGCGCGGCGCTCACCGGTGCAGCCAGGTCTCGAAGGCGATTTGCGCCACGGCGAAGAGGACGCTGACGGCGGCGAGAAAGCCCTTGGCGCGCTGCCAGTTCTGCTCATGGCGATCCATGCGGCGTTCGAGTTCGGCGATGCGGCCGCCGCCCTCGCCGACGAGCACGTTCATCTGCGTCTTGAGCACGCTGAGGTCGCTGAGAACCTGGGCTTCAAATTCATTCATCATGCGCATGCACGGGACTCTCCGGGGATGGGCTGCTGGCGAACAGGAGAAGACTGTCTAAGCCAGCGGCAGGTTGAAAATGAGCGCGGTGGAGAACTCGGAGTAGTTGGGCGGTGTGGAGCCGTCGTACATCCGAATGTAGTAACGGTCGCTGGCGGCGACGCGGGTGAAGGTCATGGTGGGTTCGGAGCTGCGCATGACCAGTTCGGTGTCCTCGCCGGGCTGGAAGTCAAAGTCGCGGCGTCGAATCTCGAAGCCCCCGCCAGGGGGCGGAGTGATGCCGGCGCCGATGGTGACGCTGTTGCCGCTGATGGAGGTGACGGCGAGGGCGTTGAGATTCGAGAGGACGGTGAGCGGAGCGATGGCGGGCAGCCAGGTGTCGGGCGGCACAGCGGTGCTGGTCTTGATGGCGAGATCGTTGGCCCAGTCATTGGCGAAGGTGACCACATACTGGACTAAGTCAGGATAACTTGGTTGATAAGTGAGTTTGACGGTGCGGACGACGACTTGCTCATCCAGATTTGTGGATGGCGCGGTAAGTTGGAGGGCATCGCCGGGCCAGACGTCCGCGGCGAAGGAGGCGCGGGTGCTCCTGTAAGTTCCTGCCCAGAGCGCGCTGACGCTGGCGGCTGCCTGGGCGATGATGCTTGCTGCATTGCGGCAGTCCTGCGAGCAGCGGGCCGGAGGATTGGTGACTGTGCCAATCCAGGCGGAAACGGAGGGCAGGCCGGCCTGCTGAAGCTGCAGCTGGCTGGCGGTATTGATGGAGCGTCCAACGGAGCGGCCCATGCCGCGATAGGTGAGGGCAATCTGCTCGCCGACGATGGGAACGAAGCCGGGATAGAAGACGAGCTTACCGGTGCGCTGGACGTAACACTCGGAGCCCTGCGTGGCGGAGCCGACACGGCGTGTGTATGGCGAGTCGCCGGGCGGCGTGGAGACCACCCATCCCGATCCGGTATCCGTGAGGTTGAAGGAGCGCATGCTGCCCTGGAGATTGAGGCTGCTGGCGGCGGCGATCATGCAACTTCCAGGCAAGTTTGCGAGCGAGCCGTCATAAAGGACGACGGGCATGCCGGCCACGCCGTCCACGAATTCCTGAATTTCAAAGAGCAGCCTGGCGGGCGCGAGATTCCATTGGCCGCCGTCGGCGATGGGGCCATCGTCGCCGTAACTGCGGAAGATGGAGAGGACTCGATGGGACTCAGGGCAACGGAGGCGGACGCGCAGCGCGTATTGATTGGCGGCATTGATGGCGTACGAGGTTCCTGTGGGCGAGCCCATGACGAGAGGCTGGACGGAGACCGCGCCGGTGCCTGACTGGGCCGTGACCTGAAAGCCGGCGGTGCAACTGGCGGCGTTGCCGAGGCCGGAAAACAATGCGGCGAGAATGCCGGTGCTGTTGGGCGAGAGGGAAACGCCTGTGGCTTCAAGAAGCAGAGTACCGCCCATTTCGATGGGGTCGAGCCAGGTGAGCATGGCTGCACCGTCAATGCCGCTGCCGCCCTGCATGCTGAGGCCGCCAGCACCGAGAGAGAAATAATGGCCGCCGCTCGAAGTGACCCAGACGCGTGGGTCGATTTCGGTCTCATTGAAGAGCTCGCGAATGATGTATTCCTGTGAGGTGAGCGGGAAATAAGGTGTCTCTGAGAGAAAAAAGCTGGTGGTGACGCCGTCGCCAAGGAAATATTCAGTGATGTATTGCCAGGGCTCATGCTGTCCGCAAACGGTGACATCATTGGCGAGGGCGCGGCGTGCATCGGTGGTGAGGGTGAGGTTGGCGAGGGTGAGCGAACCGTCGGCTTCACTGAGGGTGTGAACAGCGCCGGGAATCGCGTTGAGCGCGAGCGATCCTCCCGTGGTGCGGTAGGCGGCGCGGGCCTGGCTGGAGACGAGAGCTGCGTTGCTGCTCCAGGAAGAGCCGGGCTGGGGTACATAGTGGGTAACCGGCGCAGAGAGTGAGAGATTCTGCGTGGAAAGAATGGAGGAGCCGGTTCGAGTTACAAGAGAGGTGAGTAACTGGCCGGCAGTCTGGCTGGCGGATCCTTTGCCGGGCGCCATGGAAAGCTGGTCGAGGAGTAACTCGTCACTTATCGCCTGCAGGGCGATGCGATAGCGCGGACCTTCGAGGCCGAGTCCGGCGTACTCGGGCAGCGGAGATACGGCGAGATAGCCGGTGAAGTAAACGGTGCCGTCATCGCCTGAGACGGCGAGGGACTGGTTGCGCTGCGGAGCCGGCAGCGTGGAGCGGGAGGGAATGCTGAGCCAGAGCTGGCAGACGGAGGGCTCGTTGAGCCTGCGCTCGATGGTGAGCGGATGCGCGGCGTCGAGGGCGGATGTGTAGTCCTGTCCCTGGATTGTGATCTTCATGCGATGGATGCTCCGCTTGCGGCAATTCCTGAGTTGCTGTGGCCTTTTGGGTTTTGTGCGAGGTCGCCGCTCACTGTTGGTCGCGTCGACTTGAGTGCAATTGCTTCGAGACACACTTACCCGGGAATTGCTTTCGGTTGTGAGTTGCCATGGCCGCGACGGGGCCAGTGATTGCCGCCTATACGAGCGCCTGGGGCGCGGGCAGGAAGCTGCGATAACAAAGGACGCGCTCGGAGTCGAGCGAGTCATTGACGGGGAGCGCGAGGAAATTGGCTTTGAGAACGATGCGCTCCGAGCTGGGGGATTGCCTGGCGTTGAGCGGGACCGATGCTTCTTCGGTTCCGGCGATGGGCTGCAGGCGCGGGTAGTGGAAGAGGATGCGCTCACCCTGGCTGCCCTGCATGACGAAGAGCGCGGACCACTCCTGATAGAAGCAGCCGCCTTCGCGATCGACGAATCCGGAGATGGCCTGGACTTTGAGGCCCGCGGCGGGCGCGCCGCCGGGCAAAGGCGCGGCGAGGACGAGTTCAGTTCCGTTGACGACGGTGACAAAGCCGACGTTGAAGGTGATGCGGCGGATGTAGTCGACGTCGTTGATGGTCTGGCGGACGTAGGCTCCGGAGACGGGCGAGCCGACGTAGCCTGTCTGGCCGGTGTAATCGGCGTCGACGGCAATGAGCGAGCCGGCGGAGAATTTGGCGGCGTCAGTTGCGCTGAGTTCGACCGAAGAGGCGGTGGAACCGAATTGGACGACGACGGCGGGGGCAGCGGATGCGCCGTCGGCTGCGAGGGATGCGCCGGATGCGGGCGCGAGGAGATTCATGTGCTGCGAGCCGGTGGCCAGAGCCATGGTGAGCTTGGTCCAACTGAGGAACTGGAAGCTGACCTGGGCTTCGAGGTTTTCGCGGACCTGCTCAAGGGGCGCGGCAGGAATTCCAGTGAGGATGGGCGCGGACTTGATGAGCGGCTTACGCGTGAAGGCCTGAATCCAGCCGAGGTCGAGCCAGGGAGCGGGTGGCGCGTCGAGCGAGAAAGCGCCCTGCTGCGAGGGGTCGAAGAGGATGGGAGTTTGCGTGGCGCGGTTGACGGGCGCGAAGTAAGCACGGACGCGGCGCGTGACCGGCGACGGAGCCGAGAACCATGAGGCGGGCATGGATGCTGTCATTTACTCCCCGTGCTCCTGATAGCTGTAAACGATGACTTTTGCGGAGCGCGTGATGCGATCGCGCAGGGTGACGATGGTCGTGAAGATGGGCTCATCCCAGAAGACCTGAGTGAGCATTGTGACGGCCGGCTGCACGGAGTAATTGCATTTGGGCGTGCAGAAAGGCTGCAGCATGGCGACCAACTCTTGATCCATGGCGGTGAGCTGACGGCCGCGGTCGAGGCCGCCGAAAGCAATGGTGCCGCAGGTTTGATAGACGATTTCGCATTCGGCGGCGACAAGCGGCGAGCAGAGATTGAGGTCCGCGCCGAGGTTGAGCCAGCGGAGGATGAAGACGTCATTGGGCAACTGGGCGAAGGGCGCTTCAGCTTCCTCCACGAGGATGCCTGGCCGGACGGCGCCGCGGAGCAGCGTGGTGCGATCGGGATTGATGGTGATGAGCCGCGATCGCAGCGTCATGTAAAAGGAGTCTTTGGCATTTTGCATGAAGAGTTGCTCCTGAAATGTGGCGCGGAGTTACAGCTCCTGCTGGTGCGCCTCACGCAGATAGAGGCGGTAAAGATAGACCTGGCCGAAGGCCTCATTGGTGGCGATGGCCTCGATGAGATAGTCCTGGCCGGCGACGTTGACGGCGAAGGCGGAGGCAAAAAGGGCCTGCGCGGAGGGCAGGTCAAGCGAGTTGATCTGCTGCTCCACGCTGGTGGCCGAGACGAGCAGTTCCCATCGGGTTTGATCCCCGTCTTTCACTCTCGTGTAAGGGCGCATGCTGCGCATGACGGCGGGACTGAGCGCGACCTGCGCGAAGCCTGTGGACACGATGCCGACCTCAGTCTGGCTGGTGTTGGTGGTGGGGCCGGGGATGCTCAGCAGGGCCGTGGTTCCGGTGACGCTGCGGAGCAGTGCGTCGGCGAGCATCTTCGCGGCGCCGCTTGGATTGCGCGGTTGGGTATCGCTCATCGTTTACCCCAATCTGTTGGCCACGTAAGGGCGGAGCCAGGTTTGCACGGTTTCGTCCACGAGCGAGCTGGAGAAGTAGTTCATCTGCATCGTGTCAATGCGTGTGCGGCTGGCATTGAGCGCGGGCGTGGACTGTGCGTTGCGGATGATTTGCGCGCAGGCGGTCTTGATGTCGTCGCCGATGACGGCCAGGCCCGCAGTGTAGGTGACGTTGACCTCGTTGTACGGCAGGCCGAGGACGTTGAAGGGGAGCGTGAGCTCGCCGGTGTCGGCGTCGAAGTCGACGGTGGTGGGGTCGATGGCGGTCCACTGGCCGGGAAGGGAAAAGGCCCAGGCGATTTCAAACATGGGACCGTCGATCATTTCGCCGCGGCGGGGCTTGGCGTAGCGGCCGTCAACCGAGACGATGGGAGAAGTGGCCGCGCCGAGAGGCGTGAGCGGCAGATAGGTGAGGCGGACGGCGCAGGAACCGGAGGTGATGCGCAGGCGCTCAGTGTACTGGATGACATTGAGGTCGGGCCGCCTGCAGTAGTTGTTGATGAGCGCGGTGGCGGCTGTCGCCCAATCGGATGTGGTTCCGGCGGGCAGGCCGTAATTGGGATAATCCTCCGGCTGCAGATAGGGCATACCGATCCTTTCAGGTGAGCGGTGTAAGTTTGCGGGAAGGCCCCTCGCCGCGGGTAAGTCTTCCACGGCGAGGGAGCCATTCAAGTTAGCTGCGAGTTACCGGTCGACGAGCACCTGGTAGTGCGCATAGCTTGCGCCCTTGACCACGACGGCGCCGAACTTGACCGCGACGTACTGGTAAGTGAGCGAGCCGGGGAGGCCGAGCTGGAAGATGCGCGGCGTGGGATCGCCCAGCCAGTGGTACTCGATCAGGTCCTCAGTGACGATGTAAGCCGGGAGGACGGCCGAGCCGGAGCCGGGGGTGCCGGTGTAGCTGAGGCTCCAGTCGGGGATCAGGGGCAGGTCGCCGGCCTGGGTGGAGAGCATCTTGACGCGGAGGCCGCCGGTGATTTGATCGGTGTTGAGGACCACGTTGAATTCGGTCTTCATCTCGCGGTCGATGAGGTCGAGCAGCACCGGGTTTGCATAGATGGCCGTGGGGCGCACCTGGTAGCCGTTGCTGGCGACCATCTGCGCGACCGCGGACTTGATGCCGTCGACGATGGAGGCCGATGTGCCGATGGTGGTGGTCTGTCCGCCCGACGCGATCTGGCCGGCCGCTCCGTAGTACTGCGTGGTGGTGGGCGCGCTGAGGCTGGTGTCGTCGCCGTTCCACAGCGCCACGTCGTGGGTAACCATCACGCCGCTGACGGTGTCCACCAGGTCCTTGGCCTGCAGGTAGGCGAACTGTTGCTGCTGGTTGCCGAGTTCAACATCAAAGAGGTTGTAGTTGATCTGCGAGACGACGGCCTTGAGGGGCACGCTGCGCTCCACGCGCGTGGGGCTGACAACCGGGGCGACGATGCTGCGGGGGTTGACGAAGCCCGCGGTACCGGGGTTGGGCAGCGCCGTTTCCTCAAAGAAGCGCGAGGGATGGCCTGTGGCCGGGACCTGCTTGATGCGCTGGCCGAATGGGCTGGAGCGGCGGCAGATGTCAAAGATTTCGGTCTGGTACAGCGGAACTTCTACAGCGCCCGGCCCGATGTAGTCTGCTGCCGCGTGGATATCTGCAAAGGATGCGTTCATAGGCTTTTCCGCCCCCTCCATGGGGCCAGTTCAGGGTTGGTTTCCGCCCCAACGACGAAGACTTGCCGTTGGGGACCCCTGTTGAGGCTGCCGCGTGCGTCGGACAGCGCAGGTTGTTGGTTAGGCGATGGCGCCGGCGCGCAGGAGCTGAGTCTTGACGGCGATGCGCTGTTCGAGCGAGAGGCCGGAGAGTGCGGCGTCGAGGGTGCGGACGTCGACCGGGCCGTCTCCGATGCCGTGCTTGGCGAGCATCTCAGTGGTGGCGGCGGGGACCGTCTTGCGCAGGGGGTTGAGCGCCGATTGCGCGGATGCGGCCTTGATTTCGGCCAGCTCGCTCTGGGCCGCGGCGAGTTTTTCGGCCAGTTCGGATTCACGGCGCGACTGCTCGACGGTGGCCGAGATTTTTTCCACCTCGCCGTTGAGGGCGGAGGCCGCGGCGATGCGTTCTTCCAGCCAGGCGAGGGTGCGTTCCAGCAGGGTGGTGGCGGAGGCAAGCCGCTCGGCGACGTTGGTTTCGTTGGTTTCCATGCCATTCCTTTCGTAAGTTTGATGTGAGACGAGTTGCAAGTTGTCCGCCCTCCTAGATAAGTGGGCGGACTTCGGCAATTCCTGAGTTACAGCGGCTCTTTGACTTCGTACAAGGTCGCCGCTCCCTGAGGGTGGCGTCGACTTCAGACCAGAGGCTTCGAGACACTGTGACTCAGGAATTGCTTTAACTTGCCATGCGGAAGCTGGTGGCCCGATAGGCCGCCTTCTCGCGCAAGAGGATGGCCGCGCCGGTGAAGGTGACGCGGGTAAGCTTCCATATCTCGGCGCGCATATCTTCCACGCGCGCATCGGCCAGCTCATAACTCATGCCCATGGCCTGCGGGGCCTGGGCGTGGATGGCCTTGGCGACCTCAGGAAAGTCGCGGGCGTAAAGATAGCCGCGGACGATGAGGTTTTTGCCGACGATGTCCGCTTCGGTAAGCAGGCCGATCTTGCGGCGGGCATCGTGGCCGTCCCAACCGGGCCGGTAATCAACGGCCATGCCCAGCAGCGAAGGGAGAGCCATTTCCGCGGCCTGGCAGGTGAGCATGACGCGGTGTCCGCGCGCGCCGGACGGGGGTTTGTCGCTGGCCGTGTTGACGACGGTGAGCACGCCTTCAAAGGACACGCGGTTGGGGTGGCCTTCGACGTGTGGAATCTTGACTGCCATGGCTTCGAGTCGCATTCGATCTCCGCGAAAAAGGATGAGAAGGATGAGGATGTGCGCGGGGCCCGCCGGCGGACGCCCGGTTGCTGGTGAATGGATGCAGGCCCATGCGGTCAGGCCGGTGTGTCGGCGGGCGGTTCGGCCTGGCCGGCGAGCTGGGCCGTGCCGCTCTTGTTGAGTGGTCCGAGGCCGCGCATGGCGCGGACTTCGTCGACGGTGAGCACGCCGGCCTGGAGAAGCTGGACCTGCACGGCGAGCTCGGTCTGCTCGTCGCGGGCGTTGAGGTCGTTGAAGACGAACTCGAATTCGCGCCAGCCGATGCACTTGGCGAAGAGGTCGCGGGTGAGGTGGCCGGCGAGGAGCTTGGCAAGCGGGAGGATGGCGCCGCGGAAGGCCTCGTCCGCGAGCTCGGCGGCGGTGGAGCGGTTGACGTCGCTTTCAAGGCCGAGCAGGAGCGGCGGAAGGCCAAAGGCGTTGGCGATCATGCGGATGAGGAACTGCTGCCAGGCGAGGCGAAGGTCGGCGTCGGTGCCCTGGGCGAAGCGGAGGACCTCGGGCTTTTGCTCGGTGGAGAGCAGCGGAACGCGGCCGGTGCCTTCGATTTCATCCTGCCACCAGCGGATGAGGCGGTCATGCTGGGTGGGCGTGGCCTCGTTGAGCCACAGGGCGTACTGTGCGACGGAGTTGGCGGCGAGCTTGCCGGCGAAGCGGTGCGCGGAGAGGAATTGATTGACGGTTTCGAAGGAGACTTCAAGCGGGCCGAGACCGAAGGGCGTGAAGCTGCGCGGATTCATGCGCACGTAGATGAGCTGGTCATCGCGGAGCTCGACTGCGCCGGGACCGAAGCCGGCCACGAGGCCCTGGTCGGGCTGGCCGGCGAGGGTCTGCGCGTAGCGGGGCGAGCCGGGCTGGCCATCCCACCTGGCGTTGACGCGGATGGATGCGCCGTCGACGGGCCAGAGCATGGCGGGGCGGTCTTCGTCGCCGGTGGGCTCCATCTCGATGGCGCCGTAGCCGCCAGTGAGCGCGTCTTCAATGACCTGCTCGATGAGGGTGCGGAAGCTGTCGACGGCGTTGGGCTCCTCAAGCGTGCGGCGCAGCGCGCGGAGCTTGCGGTGCGCGTCCTGGAGCGTGCCCGGTGCAACGCCGCGGCGGACGCGCACCTGCCAGTCCATGGCGGAGATGCGGTCCTTGATGACGTTAATGGCCCGGCGAACAACGGGGGTTTCGGCGAACCGGCGGAGATTCGCGGGTGTGGGTTTGGGCAGCAGGCGGCCCGGAAACTGGACCGGGCTGAGGATGGCGGGCAGGGCCAGCGTCTTGCGCTCAGCTTCGGCCTGGTCGGCCCCGTTGTGGCCGGCTGCGCCGCCGGTGGCCTGCAGCCAGAGTTCCCTTAGTTGCTCTCGAACCTTCACGCGCACCTTCCTTATGGGCAAAAGAAGAGCGGCACGACCGTGAAGGGGTCATGCCGCGTGTGAGATCAGCGGACAGCAGACAGCAAACAGCAGACAGCAAACAGTGGGCAGCAGTCAGTCTGCCGTCCCGGTTGCGGGGTGAATACGTCCGCGCGCCAGAAATCTACTTACACAACTAATCCTAGCGAAATGGATAGAAATAGTCGGCAAAGTGCCGCGGATTTTTTTTGATGTATAAGTTGATGATTCGGGGAGTTATACGAAGGCACCTGCGATGAGCGCAAAAGAAAAAAGCTTGCCAAGAAAAAAAGAACAGGGAACAGGGATGAGGAAACAGGGATGAGCGGGTGGAATTGGCAATGGAAAACTGAAAGCTTTCCGCTGTGCTCACACGCGGAGTTCGCGGCGGGCGGTGTCGGCGACGCGCGTGAGGTCAGAGGTGGTGAGGACGCGGATGCGGTGCTCCTCCATGGTTTCGACGCCGAAGCGGTAGAGGGCGAGGCGGTCGGGGTCGTCGTCAGTCGCGCCAAGCTTGGCGGCGGGTTCGATGATGGCGGCCAGATCAAGCACGGCTTTCTCGACGCGCTCGACGCCGGCGCGCAGGCCGGCCGCGGAGAAGGCCAGCACCTTGGCCATCTCCACGCCGGGCTCGAGCGAGACGGCATGGAACATGCGGATGGTCCCGTTGGGCCGGTAGCCGGCGTCGATGCGGAGCGGGTCGCCGGGGCGGGTGTAGTCCGAGGCGGCGATACGCTTGCGGAGCAGGTCCCAGACGCCGGCGCGTTCGAACTCGGTGCGCATTTTGGCTTGGATGGCGGCGCGGCCGCTGAGGCGCGGCGCGCGCTCGCGCGGCGGCGGGTCAATGTAGAGGCGCATCAGCTCTTCGAGGCCGGCGGGCAGGCTCTCGGCCAGATAGGCCTTGGGAGCGGTCATCTGGATGTTGAGCGAAAGGGACTCGTCGAGGATGCGCTGGAGCTTGCCGTCGGTGTCCTGCTCCAGGCGCTGGCGCAGGTCGGACTCAAGGGATTCGAGCAGCGCCGTGTCGGCAGCGGGATCCATGCAGCGCAGGCGACGCCAGTCGCGGGTGAAGCGCAGGGCGAAGCGCGACGGTGCATCCGTTCCGGAGGGGGCTTTTGCGGAGGCGGACTCGCGGGCAGCAGACTCGCGTATGAGCACGCCGAAGTGGACAAACTCGTTGCGTACCGGATCAGAGACGTAGCGCAGGAGCTGGAATTCGCAGGGAAGCCGGCTGTGCGCGCTGGTCATGCTAATTCACCCATACTCGTTTACCCATGCTAGTTCACCCTGGTGTTGAGGTTAGCGCTGATGCCGGGCATGGTCCAGCTGGTTGTGGCGAGTGAGGGGGCGGAGCCCCAATTGGGGAAGGGAGCGCGGGAGGAATCCCGGAAGGATTCGATGAGCACGCGGATGCGGTCGCGGCGTTTGAGGAGCTTTTCGACGAGGGCTTCCATTTCGGAGAGATCGCCGCCATACCAGCCGGGCGGGACTTCATTGGCGGCGGCCCAGACGGCGTCGGTGGCGAGCGACTCGAGGCGCGAGAGCCAGGGCTCGAAGGAGTCCCAGCCGGTGACGAAGCGGTAGACATCGTTGCGGAAGTAGATGCCGCGCAGGGGCGCGTCGTCGAACTTCCAGTTGCCGGCGTGGAAGCAGTAGCCGAAGTCGATGAAGACGGCGCGGTAACGGCGCTCGCGCGGGCGGCGGGTGAAGACGGCCTGGCGCCCGTTGGCGTTCGCGGTCCACTTGTCGAGGGCGAGGATGCCGGCGAATTCGCCGAGGTTGCGCAGCTCGGTGAGCTGGTCAGGGGGGAGGAAGTCGACGACCTGGCCGGGCATGAGTCCGCCGACGAAGCGCGAGCCGAATTGCAGGCCGGGCAGGCAGCGCTGGCGGGTGCGGCCGAGGTCGATCTCGAGCTCGGGCGTGTTGTCAATGAGCCACGGGGAGACTTCGATGAGCTCGGCGTGGGGGGCGTTGAGGCCGGCGGCGACGGCGAGGCGCGAGGCGAGCAGCTCATTGGCGAGGACGCGGAGGTGCTGGGGGTTGTTCTGGAACTTGACGACGTAGGCGTGGCCGTCAGCGCCGAGCATGAGCTGGCCCTGCGCGCCGCCGCGCATGCGCCGGATGTGCTGGACTGCGAGAACTGCCAAGAGGGACTCCGGAGTGGTGCGTGTGGCTGGGAATGATTGTAAGGGAACGGGGGGTAGCGAGGAGGGAGTAGGGAATAGGGATTCGCAAACAGCAAACAGCGGACCGCGAGAAGCAAAGAGAAGCGGGAGGTCTGCTCAATGCGAACCGGATTCGAGGAGCTGGGCGCGGGCGGCGAGGGCGATGGCCATCGAGAGGACGCGGTCGTCGTGGGTTCCGGGGCGCGCGCCGGTGGAGCCGTTGGGGAGGCGGACGAAGCTGCGGCACTCGACGAGGAGGCGGCGGCTCATGAAGCGCTCGGGCTGGTCGATGAGCGCGGCGTTTAGCCGGCCGAGGACGGCAGGGCGGCTGACGGAGGTGGTGAGCCAACCGGGCTGGCCGCCGTGCGAAAAAATGCGCGGGTAATTGCAGGCGGTCTGAGCGAGGGCGAGGATGCCGCTGCCGTGGTTGTTGCGCTCGACGACGAGCCACGCGCGGTTGTACTCGGCGGCGAGGGTGGTGATGAAGCTTGCGAGCTCGAGGCCGCCGAGGTGTGCGGCGAACTCGGCGCACTGCAGGCCGGTTTCCATTTCGAGGACCTGGGCGGCGGAGTAGTCACCCTCGCTGCCGCCGCCGGCGGGATCGACGGCGACGAGGTAGTGCTTGCCGGGAATGGGCGGCAGCCAGATCTCAAGCTCGCCGTTGCGGCGGATTTCGACAGGTGGTGGCGCGGTGGCCAGGCGGGCTTCAACGGCGGCAAGCTCGAAGACGGAATCGCCGCTCATGCGGAAGCAGGTTTCCGGGTCTTCGGCGTACTCCTGTCGGGCGAGGCCGCGGAAGCTGGCGCGGAGCTGGCGGCGAAAGCCGATCTTCGCGAGGTCAAGGTGCTCGCGCGCTCTCAGTTCTTGTTCCTCGTCGGTAAGGGAAGACGGGTCGACGGACTCGGCGCGGTAGGAGGGCTCCATCCACCAGGGGAAGAAGTGGCGGACGAGGCCGGTTTCGGAGGCATTTTGCCACTCCTCGTGAAAGCAGCCGCCGACGCCGTCGGGCGTGGACTCGAGGACGAGCTCGGCGGCAGGAGCGAGGGCGGCGCGCAGGCCGGCGAGGGTTTCCGCGGGGTCGCCGGGCCAGCGAGCGAGCTCAGAGCAGTGGAGATTCTGGATGGTGAAGCCGCGGCCGGCATTGCGGTCGCCGGCAGTGACGACCATGTATTGGGAATCGAGGGCGGGAAAGGCGAGGAGGCGGACGTTGGCCTGCGAGGTGCGCAAGGGTCCTGTGCGCAACGGCGCGGGCAGGCAGCGGACGAAGCGATGGACGATGCGAAAGATGGCTTCGGCGGATTCCTGCGTGTGCGCGACCTGGATAGTGAGCGAGCCGGGCTGGGTGATGGTACGGAGAAAAAAGCGTGCGGCGGTCCAGGTGGTGAGACCCATCTGGCGTGCCTTGAGGACGATGTTGTGGCGGCCGCGGCGCTGCTCGAATGCGCGCTGCACTGGATTGGCGACGAGGGGAGCGGTGCGGCCCTGGCGGGTGCGGACGCGGAGCAGCGCGGCGATGAGCGATTCGGCTACGGAGAGGCCGCCGAGATTCGCGGGACGCCGATCGAGGATGCGGCCGAAGCGTTCGAGCTCGTCGCGATCGAGGCTGGGAATGTGGAGAATGGGCGCGGTTGCGGGGTGTGGCTGGCTGGCGGAGGAGTCTTCCAAACCGATTCCCTCGTGAGCTTGGTGAAAAGAGGCGCGACGTCGAGAAGCCGGCCTGATGGGACAGGTCAAGCTTCCGACGCCGCGGAGTCCAAGTGCGTTCCTGGAGAATTTACATGATAGTTATCAAGCCCCCGCTCTGAGCTACAAGGATATATAACTCGTAGTGAAAATGGAGGGGCGGGAATCGATGCTGCCGGCTAGTAGACGTCGAAGCCGGTGAAGCTGGAGCCATTGTTGCTGCTGGCGGAGGTAAGTCCCGTGATGGACGACGGTAACTGACCGCCAGTGGATGGTCCGGAAGTTGGGTTGGAGTTATAGAGCGAGAACATTCCCACAGCTGAACCTGCTAGTACAGCACACGATGAAGCGCAATTGGTGGTTATGGCCACCAGATAAACCCCAGGCAGGAGCGTCTTGACAGATGAGAAATTGGCGGTTTTGAAGCCGGTACTTGCGGCAAAGGTAGTTCCGGCGGTAGGTCCAATGTCAGTGACCAGCGTGGCCGTAGTCCCGCTGACCGAATAGACGCCGAAGTCATAAAGGTTGGCGGTGTTATCGGCGGTCGTTATGCGGTAGCGGAGGGTGTTGAGGGTGATATTTCCATATAATTGAAAGGTGTAATAGGTGGTGTAGTTCTGGACAAAGGCGTTACCGCCTGTACCTGAGGTATCTGGTCCCCAGCTTACAAGAACCGCCGCGCCTCCTCCGTGTGTATCCACATAATTCTTCGTGGCAGCCTGAGTGCCGGTCGTCGGGTCCGCGCTCAGATATAGCGGGCCTGTCATCGTTCCACCCGCGAGGGGCACCTTCTGGTCGGAGTATTGCTTCGTAGCTGCGCCCAGCGCCGCCGTTGGGTCAGCGTTCAAAATGAGCGGCCCGGTCATTGTGTCACCGGCCTTGTTTAGCGGCTGATAGCCGTTGTAATCGGCCTGATAGGGGCGGACGGCGACGTAAGCCCAATCCACTTCGCCGGAGCCGGAGCCGATGGCGAAGCCGAAGTTCTGTCCGGCGTAACTGGAGAGATCGGCGGTGACAGAGCCCACAGTGTATCCACTGGAATTGCAGGTAGGCGTCGCCGTGGCCACTGTCGCGCCGTTGGAGCGCACGGTGAGCGTGTAGGAGGTGACAGAGGGGCACTTGACGCTGGCGTAGAGGATGATTTTTGTTGCGGGCACGTTGGCCTTGCCCGCTCCGACGCCGCCGATGGTGTAGTTATAGGTGTTGCCGGTGAGGGCGCTGGCGATGGGGTTGCCGAAGCCCATGACCGAATAGGTTCCGTTGGTGTAGCCGTACTTGCCGGTGATGGAGGTAGGGTCAGGGTAGACGACCGTTCCGACGCCGCCGTTCCAGCGCACATCCGCCGGAAGGATGAGCAAGTCCTCGAGGTTCATGTACGGCGAGTTGAGGTTGCCGCTGCGGATGAAATCGGCGGAGAGCCGGCCCCAGGGCTCGATGCCTTTGGTTGCATTCTGCGCCACGGGCAGGGTCGGCGTCTGTCCGGCGTAGCCGGCGGAGTTGTTCATGGAGTAGACGCGGTTTCCGTAGCCGGAGTCATTGACCGTGAACGGGCCGAAGGTCATCTGGACGTCGTTATTGTAGCCGCCGAGGTTGAGTGTCTGCGGACCTGCGCACTCGACGCAGCGGTTGTTATAGCCCTCGATATAGGCGGGAATGTTGGCAGCGTTTGAGGCGAGCTGGGTGTTGATGAGCGTGTTGAGATTGAGGTCGATGCGCCAGCCGGAGACGGAGCCGGAGGGTTGTTCGAACTCGGGTGCCTCAATCTTCCACCGGCCGCCGCCAGTCTCAGAGACCGACTTGACCTGGAGAAGCTGTGGGCCGGCGGTGGCGTAAAGCTGGACGCCCTTAATTTCATTTTCGCCGCCGTTGTAACTGATCCAGGGATATTTGCCGACCCAGTCTCCGTGGTCAAACAACTGGTAATCCGCGCCGACACCCACATTGTTGCCGCTTGCGCCGAGGGGGTTGACGTCGTTGAGCCCCTCCACGATGCCGTAAGTGAAACGGGTGATGTTCAGGTTGCGGGCGTCGAGGCCGTAGGGCATGTAAACGCCCTGGAAGTAGATCGCGCAGGAGTCGTTCTGGCCCTGCAAAGCGCCGGAGGTGGTGGAGAAGTTGACGTTGTGCAGATTATCGTAAAGAGAATTGCGCGTGGGTGCAGAGCCAAGCCAGTTGGCGCTGTTGCCGTCCGAGTTGTCCATGGCGATGGCGCAATTGCCGATTTGCTGAGTGACGGGCATATTTGCGTTGGCGATGTACGCGCGCGCCGCGGAGACGGTGGTGGAGGCGGCGGCCGCGAGGGCGGCGGTGGTGGGGGCGACGCTGGTGTAGCAGGGCGAAACGCTGCTGATGGTGGTGGAGAGGTCAGCTCCGCCGGCACCCGCGCCCTTGACGAGGACAGCCTGCCCGATGTCACCGCAGGTGAATTGTGCATAGGTGCTGGTGAGCGTGGTGCTGCCGGAGGTCATGGCGCCGTCGCCGATCCATTTGCCGGGCCAGCGATGGGCGAAGTTGCCGGCGGAACCGGATGCATCGACGGAATCATCGAGAACGAAGCGGATATTTTCAATGCTCCAAAGGCGCGTGGGCACCGAGGTGGTGGAGTCGGGGTCGCCAGTGTGGAGAATGTCCTGGCCGGGCTTGCCTTTGAGGGTGACGCCCTGCCAGGTTTGGCCGTTCTGGTTGTTGCCCGCTTCCCCGCGGAGGCTGACGCCGTACCAGTTGAGCTGGCTGGTGAGATAGCAACCGCCGGGCGGCGTGGGAAAGTAGACGACGGTGTTGGAGGAGGTGTTGGCCTGCGCTGTCGTGAGCGCGGCCTGGATGGCGGCCTGGTCGTCTGTGGTGCAGTCGCCTTTGGCGTTGTAAGGCGGAGCCATGACGTTGATGACGTTGTTGACGCTGGCGCTGACGGCGGGTCCGCTGAGCGCGCCGGTGAGTGTTGCGCCGGAGAGAGGGACGGTCTGGGCGACGGAAGTGTCGACGTAGTGCTTGTCAGCGGCTTGAAGGGATGCGGTGGGATCGCCGGCGAGATAGAGCGGGCCGGTGAGCGTGCCGCCGGTGGGCGCAAGGCCGCTTTGGGAGATGTTGGCGATGGCCTGATCGACGTAGGCTTTGCTGACGGTGTGAATGGCTTGCGAGGAGGGCATGACCTGCGCGCGCACCTGGGCGAGCGTGGCCTGTGCGGCGTCAGGGACGACCCAGTACTCAGTATTGGTGGTGCCGTTGCTGAGGTAGTAAGTGACGGTGTAAAAGAGGCCGGCGGGCGAGGCATCCTGGTTGGGCGCGAGGTTGACCGAGAGGGAGCCGTCCGAGCCGATGGTGACGGAGGTGGAACCGGCGGCGATGGCCTGTCCGCCGGCGGTGGTGAAGGAAGGCCACTGGATCTGGACCGTGCCGGCGCCGGGTTGGCCGTTGGCAAAGTACACGGTACCCTGCACCGTGGTGGTGGTGACGGCCTGGGCCAGGGCCACGAAGGCGAAGGCGAACGCCGCGAAGATTGCGGCCAGACCTCTTCCGATTCGAATACCGTTGCCGGTGCTGAGATTCATGCGTGTCTCTTCCTTCTGCTCGTCTTGGATGCAGCATATACAGTTCCGCCCCGTGCGACGAGCGCGCCGCCGAGCGGCCGGATGGGCGATGTGAAAGGCGGCAGGAGCGATGGCCGCCGGCGGGCCGCGGCTCCGGTGAGGGAGGCCGCGACCACGGTAGTGCGAGGTTGCGAGGCTTGCGTGGAACGACAGAAACCAGACGCCGGAGCGGCGTCAGCCTTGCGGCTGCGAAGCGTCGCCAGCCGGGTTTAGGGTTTCGGTCTTCGCTGGTTCGGACCACTCGGGCTGCTGGGCAAGCTCGATGGCCAGACTGTGCAGGGTTTCCACCACCTGGGCAGCTTCAAGCTTCTGCTGTCCCTCGGCGAGGAAGTAAAGAAAACGGGCGCTCTGGATGTGGCCCTCGATGGAGCTGTTGACGAGTGCCTGGGCAATTTCCGTGCAGTTCTGTTTGAGCACCTTGTCGGCCGCCAGGCGCATCTCTTCGGCGCCTTTTGCCGGTGGTTTGCAGGTGGAGTCATCGGCCTGCGGCGGGTTCTCCGCAGTGGGGTTCTTTGCTTCTGGATTCATCTCTCCGTCCGTTCCGGACGGCCTTTCACGGTTGCGTGCGGGTTGCGGCAACGGGCGGCGAACGCATGTGTGACGCTCTGCCACGGGTGCGCGCAAACCGCGGCTGCCGGCAAGTGCGGCGGCGCATTGAGCGGCCTTTCGTGTCCGCCTTCGACAAGATTCCTACGGCGGCATGTCCGCGAAGGGGGTCCGAATTGAATGAATGGGAGCGACGCTCGCTCCCTGTCTGGCGTGCGGTCTCATGGGAATGATTCAAGGATAGCGAGAGTCCGAGTAATAATCTGCAAAATGGCCGGGCGGATTTGCGGCGTGTTTTCAGCGGCTTAAGAAATTGTTTGCCGGAATGGGATTGACAGGCGATGCGCGGGAGCCGATTCGCGGGGTCGAAGGGTGCCGGCGAATTGGATTGCAGGCCGGGATGCTGTGGACCGGTCTGACGCGGCTGAGCGCGGGCAACGCGCGGCGAAAGAGATGGGCCAACACCGCGGGTGATGAGCGAGGATAGAATGTTCCGGCCGAGTGGGAAGACGATATAGAATCCCCACTGATCAAGTGAACCGGGGAGGCGATGCAAGATGGCGGGGTTGGCAAGCCATAGAGGGAGAACGGCGAAGGCTCGCCTGACAGGGGCATTTTTTGCCCGGCTCCTTTGCGCGCTGCTAATCGTATGTGCGATGCGCGGGTTTTGCCAGAGCCGGACGCAGGATGTGACCTGCAGCGATGGGAGCGGCAAATTCGAGACAACGTTTGGCACTGGGGTTACGGTGAGCGTGGGCGCGGTAAGTCGCGGCGGTCTCTCAACGCGAACCTGCACGGCAAGCCTTGAGTGGGATGGCCAGAAGCTGATGGTGGCGTCCCATGCAGGGAGGATTGGAATCGATGTGCTGGGGGCGGACCTGGGTTTGGGCGGGCCGGTCGTCGCTTTTCAGATCAGGCATTCGGATGTCGCATTGCAAAGCGAGTATCGGATTTATTCCCTGCAAAAGCCGCCACGGCTGCTGCGCACCTTGACCGGCGGGGAGACCTACAGCGCAGCGGACACATATTTGGACGGGCAGGTCGAAATCTGGACCGACGATGCCAGTGGCGTGGACGGGTTTGACGGTCTGCCCGCGGCGGCTCTGGACTTTGCTCCCACGGTGGTGCTGCGGTTTGAAAAGCGTCGACTGATGGATGTAAGTGCGGAGTTTCGCTCCCGCTACGACCAGCAGATTGCGGCGGTGCGGGACCACCTGGATGCACAGGAGCTGAGTGCTTTCCGGAACAGTGACGGAAAGTTACCGGTCAAGATAGGGATGCCGCTGGACCAGTACCAGCATTTGTGGAAGACGAAGATGAAGGTGCTGGAGATTGTGTGGAGTTATCTCTATAGCGGGAGAGAGCAGGAGGCATGGAAGGCCCTGGATACGATGTGGCCACCATCTGACCTCAACCGCATTCGCGCCGCGATTGAAAACGCGCGAGGACGCGGGATTCTGCGGGAGGTCGACGGTGTTGCGCCGCCGTCGTCGCGCTGGCATTGGAAGATGCATGTAACGATTTACGATACCGACGCCAAACGCGCGGTGGGGGGTACGGATGCTGTTTCCACCGCCGTTTCAATGGGCGGACCGAGCCGAGTGGCCGAGCCGGTCGTAACTGCGCCCAAGCCGATTCTTCTGCGAGGTCTATCGCAGTCGGACATCCTGGCTGGTCTACCAAAGACGCAGCAGTGGGTGGACCTGGTGATTGATGCCGCGGGGAAGGTGCGGTCTGTGAAGAATGCGGGCAATGCGGATAAAGACATTCTTGCCGCCGCGGAGGCATGGCACTTTATTCCGGCGTTTAAGGACGGTAGCCCGGTTGCCTGCCGGTTCCGCATGAATGTCTGGTACCTGAAGTGATGAGGCATTTGCAGGGAGATAATCGACCGAATAGAGCCCGGGCGACGCCGGGAAAATTTGCATGGGCTACCATAAGCGGGTGATGAGCGAAGCAAAGCATGTACCAACGTTGCTGGTGCATGGGGGCGCGTGGGCGATTCCCGAAGAGGCCGAGGCGGCGCACGAGGCTGGAGTGCGCGCGGCGCTGGAGGCCGGGTACGCGGTGCTGGCGCGGGGCGGCGCGGCGGTGGACGCGGTGGAAGCGGCCGTGGTGGTGATGGAAGACGACCCGACCTTCGACGCGGGACGGGGAAGCTTTTTGACCTCCGACGGGCGGGTGCAACTGGATGCGCTGCTGATGGATGGCGGGCGCATGCTGGCCGGCGGCGTGGCGTGCGTGGAGCGGTTGCGGAATCCGATCAAGGCGGCGCGGCTGGTGCTGGAGAAGAGTCCGCATGTCTACTTTGTGGGCGCGGGCGCGGAGGCGTTTGCCGAGTCGCACGGGATGGAGCTGATTGAAAACAGCGAGCTGGTGCTGGAGCGGGAGCGCGAACGGCTGAAGCTGGCGCAGGCGCGGGCGGCAGCGGGGCTGGCGGACGATACGTTTAGTGATTTGGCCGACGACAAAGACCCGGAGACGGCGGTGGAGTTGGACTCGCACGACACGGTGGGCGCGGTGGCGCTGGACGCGAAGGGCGATGTGGCGGCGGCGACCTCGACCGGAGGGACGCTGAACAAGACACCGGGGCGCGTGGGCGATTCGTCGCTGATTGGGTGCGGCTGCTACGCGGATAATTTGGCGGCGGCAGTGAGCCTGACGGGCTGGGGCGAGCCGATTATGAAGCTGGTGCTGGGCAAGTGGGCCACGGACCGCGTGGCGGAGGGCACAGATCCGGAGACGGCGGCGCGGGAGGCGATTGCGTATCTCTACAACCGGTTGGGCGGCCACGGGGGGATTATTCTGCTGGGGCCGGATGGGCGCTTCGGGCTGGCGCACAACACGCCGGCGATGGCGTGGGGAATTGCGACGGCGGCGGGGATGCATGCTGGAGTGCGAATCGAATGAGGCTGATTCTGGCTTCGGCGTCGCCGCGGCGAAGGGAGTTGCTGACGCAGGCGGGATTCGTGTTTGAGGTGCGGCCGGCGCACGTGAATGAAGATGTGCGCGCGGGCGAGGATGCGATTGCGTATGTGGTGCGGCTGGCGCGGGAGAAGGCGCAGGTTGTGTTTGACGGGATGAGCGGAGACGGAGCGGACTCCGCTTCCCACCCATTTCGTACAGAATGCGAAATGGATGGGGCACAGGGCCCGGGTTCTTGCTCTCCCACCCTATCCGCACAGGACGCGGATTGGATGGGGCACCCACTCATCGTGCTGGGTGCGGATACGACGGTGACGGTGGATGGGCAGATTCTGGCCAAGCCTGCGGACGCGGAGGATGCGGCGCGGATGCTGCGGCTGCTGAGAGGGCGGACGCATCGGGTGATTACGGGCGTGGCGGTGGTGACTGCGAAAGGTGCGGAAGTGGCTGCTGAGGTGACGGGTGTGCGGTTTGCGACGCTGAGTGACGAGGAGATTGCCGCGTACGTGGCCACGGGCGAGCCGATGGACAAGGCGGGCGCGTATGCGATTCAGGGGCTGGCGGGGAAGTGGATTCCGCGGGTGGAGGGCTGCTACTTCAACGTGGTGGGGCTGCCGCTGGCGCTGGTGACGACGATGCTGGAGGGGGTTGGGGTGCGGAGCGCGGCCTAAGCTGCTCCGTGAAAATAGAGTTGGTGCGCCGGGAGCTCGGGGGTATATTCTCCTGCGGCTGCACAAGTAAGTTGAAATTCCCCTTCCAAAAAGCTTCCAGCGCCTGCCAAAGAGAGAGAGATTACTCTATGACAAAGGGAAACCCTCCTTTTGAATCCCCGCGTGACTTATCCTCCGGCATCACGGACCGCCTCTTCCGTCCCGCGCATATCGCCGCCGCCGTCGCACTCTTGCTAGTCGTCTTCGGACTGGAGGTTTTTCTCTCCGTAAGAACTGAGTCGCAGACCTTTGATGAGCCGGCGCACCTCTATGCCGGGTACTCCTATTGGCTGCATGGCGACTTCGGAATCAATCCCGAACATCCGCCGCTCGTCAAGCTTGTGGCGGCACTTCCGCTGCTTATCAGCCGGCCCGCATACCCGCAGCCCTTGCCCATCTACTTTCGCGCTGCTTCCGTAGTCGGTGGGAAGCAGATGATGGATGCGCCCGACGCTGAGTCAGTACTCTGGCAGGGAAGGATTGCGGTCAGCGTCTTCTCCTTTGCGCTTGCGCTGCTCGTATTTTTTGCCGCGCGCGAAATGTTCAGCACCGATGTTGCCCTGCTCGCTCTGCTGCTCTTTGTCTTCAGTCCCATCATGATTTCAAACGCTCCGCTCATCGGCACCGACATGGGCATTACCTGTTGCATGTTCGCTGCGGTGTACGCCTTCTATCGCTATGTAAAGAAGCCGACGCTGCTGCGTCTGGCCCTGGCAGCGCTCGCCGCGGGCCTCACAGTTGCTGCGAAGCATTCGGCAATTCTGCTCTGCCCCATTCTGGTTCTCCTCTGCGTCGCGGAGGTCGTTCTGAATCGTCCATCAGCCGGCGAGGAGTCTCAGCCGCGCCGCACGCACCTCGCCCTGCGGCTTGGCGCCGCATGGCTCGCCATCTCGCTGGCTGCGATTGCCATTCTCTGGAGCTTTTATGGCTTCCGGTATGCAGCCCGCCCAAACGGCGGTCAAATCACTCCTCCGACTGCCGTCTACCTGCAGAGTCTTCATCAGCGGTTTGAAGCTGACGTCATCGCCTTCGCCGAACACCACCACCTGCTGCCTGAGGCCTATCTGTACGGCCTCACCGATGTGACCATCCTCGCTAACGACGGCCGCGCCATGTTTCTGTTCGGCAAAGACTACCCCGCAGGCATGTGGTTCTATTTCCCCTCTGTCTTCCTCATCAAGATGACAGTGGGCTTCCTGCTTCTGCTCGCACTGCTACCCTTCGCCAGGTCACTCCGCCGCCGCGAATACTCCCGTGAACTCCTCTTCCTCATCGTCCCAACGGTCTTCTACTTCGGCATGGCCATGACCGCCAAACTCGACATCGGAATTCGCCACATCCTGCCCGTCATGCCCTTTCTTCTGGTCCTCGCGGCTGCTGGTGGCGTCGCGCTCGCTCATCGATCACGCGCCTGGGCCTGGGCCGTGGCCGCGCTTGTGCTTCTCCATGCGGCTTCATCGCTCTACGCCTTCCCGTTATACCTGCCGTATTCCAATGAATTCTTCGGCGGTCCCAGCCAGACCTATCGCGCAGCCTCTGACGCGAACGCCGGCTGGGGTGGCGGCCTGAAGGCGCTGCATGCCTACATTGAGAAGAACCACATTACGCACTGCTGGTTGGCCTATGACGCTCCTCCGGATCCAGCGGAGTTTCAAATCGGCTGCAAGCTCCTGCCCACCATGTTCCGTTTCCTTGTCGAGTACCCGCAGCCAGAGGTGCCCACCCGGATCTCCGGCCCCGTCTTCATCGGCTCAGAAGAAGTTGGCGACTTTAATCTTGGAGGCCTGGATCCCTACATCGCGCTCACAAAAGCGAAGCCCGCCCATGTGATCGCCGGGGAGATTCTTGAGTACGATGGCGAATTCGATGTCAGTCCGGTCGCCTCTTTCAGTCAAGCCTACGCCGCCGACATCCTCCTTCGACAGAAGAAGTCGACAGAAGCATTACTGCACGCAGAAAAGGCGGTTGCGGAGGATCCTGATTCTCTCTTCGCCCACGTGATACTTTCGCAGGTTTACGAATTGGACCATCAGCAGGATGCGGCCATGCGGGAGTACGACGTGGCCGAGCACTTGTTTCAAACTGTCCATCCGGAGTTCCAAAATTCAGAATTTCGGCCTGAAAAACCCGGATCGCCGCAGTAGGTGCTTACGCGCGGGCGGGAAGGTGGATTCCGCGGGTGGAGGGCTGCACCTTCAACGTGGTGGGGCTGCCGCTGGCTGGTGACGGCGATGCTGGAGGGGGTTGGGGTGAGGGGGTAGTGAGATCAACCCCCGCACGATTGAGGCGTGTTATCGCGATCGAGTGATATCAACCTCCAGACGATATTGAAATATCTCGACTTTCTGCTTATGCGCTCGTTCTTCAACTTCCCGCCTTAAATTCCTTGCTCCTCCATGAACAATAAGTCCGCGGGGCCACACACCTCCTTCGAGATGGCGTATCTGCTCCATATAATGGCGCAATTGTGCGACATCCTTGAGGGAGGGAGTGTTTTGCTTACACTCGACGACAACTGTGAGTCTTCTCCGGTCAACGAGAATTATGTCAGCGCGTTTGCTGTCGCTAAACCTGTACTCGCGAACTCTCTTACTAGGATGAGGTAGCATCCCATCCTCCAGTCGGTGCGGGTGAACTGATATCCAGTCGGATAGCGCGACTTCCCACTTAAAGCGGGAGAAAAGCCCGACCGTGCTTCTTGGATCGCTCAGGATCAGTTGAAGCTTATCGAGACCGATCGATTTTATCTCAGCGATAGTTGAGCGAGCTTCGTTTGGTTTAAAGCGGACAGTTTCGGGAAGCTGCACAACCATGTCCCGCCCCAGCGGGCCATTTTCCAAATCCCAACGAACATTAATGCGTCTCCCCATCTCGCCGTTGGGGTGTTCGGCGCTCCTTGGAACGAGAGGGTCCCATTCGTCGTCCGCAATTTTGGGTGCAGTTACCTCACCTATTCTTGCTATTCGCTTCCCCTCAAGAGAGACCAGAATCCAGTCACCGACCTGTATTTTTTGGAGGGCTATCCGAGCACGTATCCAGCCTGGCCGTTCTTGTGGATTCTCAATTTTGCCTATAAGTGGGTAGCCGGAATCGGGCGGCCATCCCACTGCGACTGCTTGAGCGCGGAACCATCTCTGCCAGAGTCCAGGGTAATCTGATTCCATGCAGTGAATCTTCCATATCTTCACGTAGTTCTCCTTGTGTCTAAGATTGCGCCCTACAGCTTCGCCTCCAGTTGCTGGCCGGTATAGGTGATGGTTTTGTCGGCCGGGGAGGTGGGGCGGATGCCGGTGCCGTGGTGGTTGCCGACGAGGACGATGCGGAAGGTACGGCTCTGGAGCATGCCGGGGAAGCTGCCCTGGCGTGCGCCGAGGGTGAGGGTGCGCGTCGAGTCATTCCAGTGGAAATGTATGGTGGCGTGCTGGCCGTGGGTGTAGTCGTAGTTGTCGTTCTCGTCGGAGTAGAAGGTGAAGTCGCCGTCGGCGCCGGCGTAGATGCGGAGCTCGATGGGGTCGGCGGGCTTCTGGGTGGACCATTCCATCTCCGGACCGAGGGGCAGGATGGAGCCGGCGCGGACGTAGAGCGGGAGCTTGTCGAGAGGGGCGTCGGCCTGGAGGCGCTGCGGGCCGCTGAGCTTGCCGCCGGTCCAGAAGTCATACCACGTGGCCGGTGGCAGATAGACACTTCGTGTCTTGGCGCCCTGGATGGTTACGGGGTTGACAAGAATGGCCGGGCCGAACATGTACTCGTCGCCGGTGTTCTGTGCGTCCACGTCGGTGCGCCAATCCATGACGAGGGGGCGCATGAGGGTCGAGTGGTCGTGAGTGACCTGCCAGGCCTGCGAGTAGATGTAGGGCAGCAGGCGATAGCGGAGGGTGTCATAGCGGACGAGGATTTTCTGGGCGTCGGGGCCGTAGGACCACAGCTCATTCTGGTCGGGGAAGCGGGTGCCGTGGACGCGGAAGATGGGCGAGAAGACGCCGAACTGGAACCAGCGGACGAAGAGCTCGCGGAATTTGGGGTCGTTGAGATTGCCGCCGGAGATGAAGCCGCCGATGTCGGTGGTCCAGTAAGGCATGCCGCTGAGGGAGTAGTTGAGGCCGGCGGGGATTTGGCGCTGGAAGGTGAGCCAGTCAGAGAGGATGTCGCCGGACCAGGCGGTGACGCCATAGCGCTGCGCGCCGGCATAAGCGGAACGGGAGAGGATGAAGACGCGCTTCTTTTGCGAGGCTGCCTGCTGGCCGAGCGAGACGCCCTCGGCGTGGAAGAGCGGATAGATATTGGCGTAGCGCGCGCCGGAGCCGATGTGGAGTTGGTGATCGATGAGAATGTTCTTCTGGCGGCCCTCGGTTTCCGGTTCGTCGGTGTCGAGCCACCAGGCGTCGACGCCGATTTTGAAGAGCGCGGTGTCAATGTTCTTCCAATATTGATGGCGTGCGGCGGGGTTGGTGGGGTCGTAGAGGGCCTGGCCGACGGGATGGAAGCTGGGCGCGATGGTTTTGGCGATGAACCAGCCGTTTTTCTGGAACTGATCGTAGACGGGGCTGCCGGGGCGGAAGTAAGGCCAGACGCTGACCATGAGGTGGAAGTGCTCATTGTGGAGCGTCGCGACCATGGCCTGCGGGTCAGGGTAGTTCTTGTTCCAGGTCATCTGGCCCATCGTGTTCCACCAGAACCAGTCCTGCACGATGTTGTCGACGGGGATGTGGAGCTGGCGATATTTGGCGGCGACGCCGAGGATTTCCTTCTGCGACTGGTATTTGTTTTTGCATTGCCAGAAGCCGTAAGCCCAGCGGCCGAAGAGCGGGACCTGGCCGGTGAGCTGGCGATAGTCGCCGATGATCTGGTCTGCCGAGGGACCGTAGAGGAAGTAATAGTCAACGCGGTCGGCGACCTCGGCGCTCCAGTAGAGGGTTTGCACGAAGCGGTTGTTCATGCGGCTGCGGGAGGGGTTGTTCCAGAAGATGCCGTAGCCGTTGGTGGAGATCATGAGGGGGATGGCGATGTTGGTGTTTTCCTGCGAGAGGTCGATGGTTTCGCCGCGGTAATTCCAGACGCCGGCCTGGTGCTGGCCGAGGCCGTAGAGGCCTTCATGCGAGCCGTAGACGCCGAAGTTGACCTCGGCGTGATAAGTGTGTTCGCCGTTGACTTGGGTGGGATGGAGGGAGCGGTAAGCATCTGTGGTGAGGAGCGTGCCCCGCATGCCGCGGCCGGAGGAACCGGGGCCGGTGGCTCCGGCGGCGGTTGAGCCTTCGTCGGCGAAGTAGTGGATGGCGCCGGTGGCGCGCTCGATGACGACTTTGAGCGCGGCTGTGCTGAGGATGAGGGCTTTGTCATTCGATTCAACGCGGAAGTCGGCGGCGGGCCACTGGTGCGGGACGAGGACATGGTCAGAGGGATGCACGGGGGCGGCGGAACCGGACTGGGTGCGAAGGGGAGGCTTGTAAGTGACGTGAAGGATGGTGGGCGAGTCGACGGTGAAGTTGAGCACACCGAGCTTTTGGGTGATGCTGAGGCCGCGGGCGGTCTGCTGAAAGCTGACGACTGGATTGAGGGGGTTCCACTGGGCGCGGGCGGCGGGTAGGGCGGCGAGAAGCGAGGCAAAGAGCGCAAGATGGGCGACGGCAGAGGCGGCGGGGTGAAGGAGCTTCATGGTGAAGAAATCTCCTGAGTGAATCGGTTGAGTACAAACCCAACCAGTCTACGCCGACGAAGCCGGATGTGGTGATGCGGCGGCGGTTGAGGTTGGCGGAAGGGGACGCAGGAGGCGGCGTGGACTTATTAATAAAGGAGTAACAGGAGTAAATGAACGGAGCCAGGTTGAGTGCAGTGGAAGTTACCTTGAGATTCGTGATTCCACAAAAAGTGAAGGCGGAGCGACGGGAATTTGGGGTAGACTCCTAGCTACTCCGACATACAAGGGCCAAACCGGTGCGAACCCGTTTGATTTTCTATTTCGCGTGGCTTGCGGCAGTGTGCGGCGTCTGCCCGCGTCTCGTGGCCCAGTTTCAGGAACCGGCACAGGCTGAGCTGAAGATGACGTCCGGTCCGTTGGCGCCGGGGGCGGATGCGGTGTGTCTGGAGGTGTCGGTGGCGGCGACCGACCCCACGGAGATTGTGTTAAAGGCCGGTCCTCAGGGAGCAGGGCAATAGGAAGCAGGACAGGCGGCAGCAGACGGGCCAGGAAATGGGGAATGAAGACGATGAAAAGGCTGGTGGTGAGTGTTGTAGCGGGTGTGATTCTGCTGGGGCCGTTGGCGGCGGTGGCGCAGTTCCGGGAGCCGACGAAGGAAGAGCTGCAGATGACTGCGGACCCGATGGCGCCGGGGGCTGATGCGGTGTATCTGGACCGCGAGGAGAAGACCGACGACTCGCTGCATTATCACAGCCTGAATGCGGAGATCAAAATTCTGACCGAGAAGGGCAAACAACTGGCGACAGTGCGGGTCCCCTATGAACATAGGACCTTCAAGGTGCGCGACATCGAGGGGTGGACGATTCATCCGGACGGCACGGTGATCAAGCTGACGGCGAAGCCCTCAGACCTGATGGCGCTGAAGGTGGGCGAAACGCAGATCAACACAATGGTCTTTACGCTGCCGAGCGTGACGGTGGGCAGCATTCTGGAGTACCGGCTGGATATTCAGTACGACGACAATATGGCCTCGTCGCCGGAGTGGGACGTGCAGCAGCCTTACTTTGTGCACAGCGCGCACTATGAGTTCATTCCGGTGCAGGACTATATGAACGTGACCAACGGGCGCGGGCAGGTGCTGAACCGGCTGATGTATGCGGTGCGGGGGCCAAGCACGGCGCACGTGGTGCAGACTGCGAATGGCACGTACAGCTATGACATTGAAAACGTGCCGCCGCTGCCGGACGACGATTGGATGCCGCCACTGAACGGGCTCCGGTGGAGGGTGCAGTTCTACTACTCGGCGTTCACTTCCGGCGAGGAGTTCTGGAAAGACGCAGGCAAGTACTGGGCCAAGATTTCGAATGAGTTTGCGGATCCTTCAAAGGAGCTGCGCGAGGCGGTGAAGGGGGTTGTGGCCCCGGGGGACACCGAGGACCAGAAGGCGCGCAAGATTTATGCGGCGGTGCAGGCGCTGGAGAACACGGACTACACCCACGCCAAGTCAGCCGAGGAGCTGAAGGCGGAACGGCTGAAGCCGGCCAAGGACGCGCAGGATGTGTGGACGCGGAAGGCGGGCGGCTCAGACCAACTGGCGCTGCTGTTTGTGGCGCTGGCGCGTGCGGCGGGGCTGACGGCGTATCCGATGCAGGTGGTGGATCGGGACCACGCGCTGATGGACGCTTCGTATCTTTCGCCGAGCCAGCTCGACGATTACATCGTGATCGTGGTGGTGAACGGCAAGGAGGTGCCTCTTGACCCTGGCGAGAAGATGTGCCCGTACGGGCTGCTGGCATGGAAGCACGCGCTGGCCGGGGGGTTGCGGGAGACGGCGAAGGGCACCGAACTTGCGCTGAGCCCGTCGGACACCTATAAGCAGAACGCGATGGAGCGCGTTGCGGATCTTTCGCTGGAGGCGAATGGGAAGGTTTCGGGGTCGATCCGCTACATCATGACCGGGCAGGCGGCGCTGCATTGGCGGCAGGTGGCTCTGCAGAATAATCCCGACGAGGTAAAGAAGGAGTTCGATGAGTGGATTCAGCCGGATTTGCCGGACGGCGTGGAGGCAAAGTTCGATCATTTCCTGGCGCTGAACGACTATGAAGACAACCTAATGGCGACGGTGAACGTGGAGGGAACGATTGGGAGCGCGACGGGCAGGCGTGTGTTTCTGCCGGCGGAGTTCTTTGAGGCGAAGGCCAGGCATCCGTTCGTCTCCGAAGCCAAGCGGACGGTTCCCATTGACGTGCACTACGCGCGGTCTGAGGTCGAAACGGTGACGTATACGCTGCCGCCGGGCTTTACGGTGGAGAGCGCAGTGCCGCCGGCTTCGCTTTCCTGGCCGAGTCACGCACTGATGCGGGCGGGATCGAAGGTGGACGGCGACCGGCTGACGGTGGCGCGCCTGCTGATGTACAACTACACGCTGCTGAAGCCCGATGAGTACGCGGATCTGCACGACTTTTACCAGCGGGTGGCCAAAGCGGACAGCGAGCAGATTGTGCTGGACAGGTCAACGAGCGGAGCGGCGGGGAACTGAGGATGCGAAGCGGGAGAGGGCGGTTTCGCTGGGCGGAGTGCGCGGGCGTGACGGCGGTGCTGGCGTGCGCGTGCGCGGCGGGATATGCGCGGCAGAAACCTGCGCCCGACTGGGGGGTGAACGCGGCCAAGACGCCGACCCCGGCGGATGCGAGGAATGCGGCGTCCGTGGTGCTCTACGACGAGACGGTGGAGACGGTGGATGAGGCAGGACGGTCAGTGGAGAGCGAGCACGAGGCGATTCGCGTGCTTGCGCCGCAGGGGCGCGACGACGCGGTGTGTGTGCTGAGGTATAACGCGGACCAGAAGATCCTGGAGCTTCACGCCTGGACGATCACCGCGGATGGGCAACAGTTCGAGACGAAGGACTCGGACGCAATCGAGGTGGGCGACACGAACGTGCCTGTGATGCTTTCGACGGACAAGACGCGAATTGAGCGGCCGCCGGCGGTGAATGTGGGCACGACCGTGCTGTGCGAGACCGAAGAGGAGCTTGCGCCGTACATGCACGAAAAAGTGTGGGGCGTGCAGAACGATGTGCCGGTGGTGGACCAGTGGCTGGAACTGGATCTTCCGGCAGGCATGCCGCACGCCGAGTCGTGGCAGAACATGGAGGCTGTGAAGCCGGTGGAGATTGCGCCAAACCATTGGCGCTGGGAGGTGAAGGACGAGCGCCCGCTTGACCTGCGCGACGTGCCGTCGCATCCGAGTTGGAGAGCGCTGGCGGCGCGCGCCTCAGTGGACTGGGGAGAAGTGGCTGTGCAGGGGACGGACAAACGGTGGCGCGCAATCGGGAACTTTTTCTCGAATCTGGAGGCGGGCAGACCCGATCCGACGCCGGAGATTACGGCCGAGACCCAGCAACTGATTACAAGAGCGACGGATTTCTTTACCAAGGTGCAGCGGATCACGGAGTACATCCAGAAAAACGTGCGGTACTTCGTGGTGATGCGGGGCATTGGGGGGTGGCAGGCGCACCCCGCAGGCGAGATTTTCCGCAACCGCTACGGGGACTGCAAGGACAAGACGACGCTTCTGATTTCGATGCTGCGGGTGGCGGGGATTCAGGCGTTCTATGTGCCGGTGGACGACCGGCGCGGAGTGGTGGACCCGAATGCGCCTTCGTTCTATGGCGATCACATGATTACGGCGATTGAGATTCCGGCGGGCGTGGAAGATGCCCGGATGCAGGCCGTGGTGACGGCGAAGAACGGCAAGCGGTATTTGATCTTCGACCCCACGAACCAGGAGACGCCGGTGGGCAACCTTCCATCGTATGAACAGGGAGGGTATGGGATTCTTGCGGCCGGCGAGGAGAGCCAGATTCTGGCGCTGCCGGTGCTGAGCCCGAAGATGAACGGCGCCGAGCGCAGGGGGAGCTTTGCGCTGGCTGCGGACGGGACGCTGACAGGAACGGTGGACGTGGAGCGGCTGGGTCCGGAGGGCGCAAATGTGCGCGGCTCGCTGCGCGACACCGACCAGCAGGAGCGGCGGGAAGATTTGGAGCGCGGGCTGGCGAACGACCTTCCCGGCGTAGTGCTGAACTCGTTCCAGTACAGTGAGCCTGTGTCGCTGGATAAGCCGGTGTCGCTGGATTACGCGATTACGGCGGGGCAATATGCGCATCAGGCCGGCAACCTGCTGCTGGTGCGGCCGCGGGTGGTGGGGTCTGACGGGCTGGCCTTCGACGACAGCCCGCGCGCGGTGCCCATCAATCTGCAGGCGACAGGCGACTGGCGGGACAGCTTCGACATCAAGCTGCCGGCCGGGTATGTGGTGGATGAACTGCCGGATCCGGTGAATATGGATGTAGGATTTGCGAGCTATCACGCGAAGACGACGGCGGAAGGCGACGAGCTGCACTACGAGCGCGACTACGAAGTGAAGAAGGTGCAGATTCCAGCCGCGGATTCTCTGGAGTTCACGAAGCTCGAGAGCGCGATTCTGACCGACGAACGCGGCACGGCGGTGCTGCGGCAGAAGTAGGCCGGCAACCTACGCGGGGCCGGGGAGCATCCAAGACAGGTGAGTGCGGAGTTCGAGCCTGCTGCGGAGTGCGTAGCCGCACGGACGGCGCACTCTGTACAGACGCAGAGCGCTTTTTGCCGAGGACGTTCCGGCGGCGCGTGCGATTTGAATTTTAGCGAGAAGGACTCCCCTATGAAGCACTTTTCTCTCGCGCACGAGGTGCGACTCTTTGGATTGGTGACGCTGCTGGCCGCAGTGGTGTCGTGGACGGGCTGCCATCATGCGTCGAAAGCCGCGGCTAATGGAAGCAGCAGCGGCGCAACCAGCGCGGCGGCGGCCGAGGGCAACAATCCCGCGAACCTGCCGCCGGTTGGGTCGTCGAGTCAGGCGGGACCGGCGTCCTCGGGTGTGGCGCAGAACGCGTCTGCTTCGCCCAGCGGAAATGCGTCCGCGGCGAACGCGAGGCCCTCCGAGGAGACCTTGACGGTGGCGAGCGGGACGGAGATTCCGGTGCGGATTGACCACCGGCTGGATACGCGGACGGCGCGGGACGGCGAGACCTTCACAGGCGAGTTGTATGCGCCGGTACAGGCCACGAACGGAGCCATCGTGTTTCCGCGGGGAACGCTGGTGACGGGCGAAGTGGTGGCGTCGAAGAGCAGGGGACGGTTCAAGGGCGCGGGCGTGCTGGGCATCCGGTTGGAGGCGATTGGGAACGCGCGGGTGCGGACAAGCGAGTACGCAGTGTCAGCGAAGGGCAACGGCAAGCGGTCGCTGGCGTTCATCGGCGGGGGCGCGGGCGGCGGAGCCGTGATTGGAGCGCTGGCCGGCGGCGGAACCGGAGCGCTGATTGGCGCGCTGGCCGGGGGCGGCGCGGGCACAGCGGGCGCAGGGTTCACCGGCAGGCGCGACGTGGTGATTCCGGCAGAGACGCGGATTCGATTTCGCCTTGAGGGGCCGGTGACCGCAGTGATTCGGAGATAAGTGGACAGGCACCCAGGCGGCGTGCGGACCGCGAAGCCGGGAAACCCCTTGCATCCGGGGACGATTTCGTTCATCCATTGCAAGAGCAGTTCATTTTCTATCCAACGGATGGGACCGACCCGGCATGAGCCAGCCCTTGTTTTCGCCTTTTTCTCTTCGCTCCGTGCAGTTTTCCAATCGGATTGGTGTTTCGCCGATGTGCCAGTACTCGTCGGAAGACGGATTTGCCAATGACTGGCACCTGGTCCACCTGGGCAGCCGAGCGCAGGGCGGCGCGGCGCTGGTGATGACGGAGGCTTCCGCGGTGACGGCGGAGGGGCGGATTTCGTCCGCGGACCTGGGGATTTGGAAGGACGACCATGTGCCGGGGCTGGAGCGCATTGCGCGCTTTGTGCATGAGCAAGGGGCGCGGGTGGGCATCCAATTGGCGCACGCCGGGCGGAAGGGAAGCATGTCGGTGCCGTTCGGCGGGGAGCGGCTGCTTTCAGCCGAGGAGGGCGGCTGGCAGCCGGTGGCGCCCAGCGCAGTGGCCTTCGGGCCGGGCTATGCCGAGCCGCGCGCTCTGGACAAGGCAGGTATTGACGCCGTGGTGAAGGCCTTTGTCAATGCGGCGAAGAGGGCCCTGGAGGCAGGCTTTGACCTGGTGGAGATTCATGCGGCCCACGGCTATCTGATTCACGAGTTCCTGTCGCCGCTGGCGAACAAACGGACGGATGAGTACGGCGGCAGCTTTGCCAACCGGACCCGGTTGGCGCTGGAGGCGTCAGAGGCGGTGCGCGCGGCATGGCCGGAGCGGCTGCCGCTGCTGATGCGCATTTCGGCTACGGACTGGGTGGATGGCGGGTGGACGGTGGATGAGAGCGTGGAGCTGGCGCGCGGGCTGAAGGAGCGCGGCGTAGACCTGGTGGATGTTTCCTCGGGCGGCATGACGCCGGATGCGAAGATTTCCGTGGGGCCCGGCTTTCAAGCACCGTTTGCCGCGCGGATTCGCAGGGAAGCGAGCGTGGCCACGGCGGCCGTAGGTATGATTACCGAACCTGAGCAGGCCAATGGGTTGGTGGCTGACGGTTCTGCGGATCTGGTTCTGCTGGCGCGGCAGATGCTGCGCGATCCCTACTTTGCGGCGCACGCGGCGGCGGCGCTGGGAGAGACGGCAAGCTGGCCAAAACAGTATCTGCGGGCGGCTCCGCACGGATCCACAGCCCGGGCCGCAGTGCGCCGGCCGGAGGCCTGAGACGGCCGAACCTGCGTGGTTACGGGCGATTTGCTGCGGAGGAAGCAAAGGAGGTGGCCTATACTGCGTCTAACGAGTCATCGGACCGGAAGACGGGAAGGTGACACTTCAGGCTATGACAGCGCAAACATCGCGGAAGCGCGACCAAGAAACACCGACCATCCCCGACCGCCTCTACTTCAAGATTGGGGACGTAGCTCGCATCTGCAAGGTGGAGACCTATGTGCTCCGCTTTTGGGAGACGCAGTTTCCGCAGTTGAAGCCGAACAAGAGCGGCACGGGACAGCGGCTTTACCGGCGGCGCGATGTGGAGACGGCACTGGAGATCAAGCGGCTGGCGCATGGCGAGGGATATACGCTGGTGGGCGCCAGGCAGGCGCTGGGCCAGACGCGGCGCAAGCAACCCCAGGCGCGGCTGCCGCTGGAGCGGAACGAGCCGGGAAAGCGGCTGGATACCGCCGCGGCCGTGGTGGGAGCGGCGCGCGCGGAGTTGCGCGAACTGGCGGGAATGCTGGCTGCGCCCGATCCGCAGCCGCCGAAGCGACGGCCGCGCATCACGCGGCTGCACGAGGCCGGCGACAATCTGTTCCCCTCCTGAGCCGCGGACGGCGGCGAAGGGAGCGGCTCGGCGCACTCCTAAATGGGCGAGCGGGCCGGGCGCAGGCACGCCGGGACGCGCTCACGCACGCAGAGCAGGCAGCAAAGATGTATTGGATCGCGACGCATGAATCGTGTCCGCGGGAACGGTCCGCGGATGCAAGCAAACAAGAAGTTCCACAGGGTCGCTGACATCCGGTGCTCCCCACAAGCCGAGGAAACAGACCCATGATGCTTTGTCCTGAATGTGAATCGGAACGACTACGGCTTTCGCGATTTCGCATGGGCGACTTCAAGTATCTGTTTCGTTTGCGCTACCCGGTGCGCTGTAACCAGTGCCTGGGGCGAACGCGCCCGCGAATGCACCAGGTGCTGATGCTCTTCATTCTCCACCGAGGATTCCAGCGGCAACGTCTTCGCCGCCGATAGCGGCTCCTACGCGGTCTATGAGATTCTCGGTGCTCAGGGCTTGAAAGACGTGATGAGTGGACCGCCCGCCCTCTCCGGATTCTCCCGTTCAAGAATGTGCAGGATAAATTCGCCCGCGCTGTAGCCGACCATAGGCAAGGCTCCTGTAGGATCGCCGATCTTGCCGGGAAGCAGTTTGCAGGGCAACGCAACATACATCTCCGGGATCAGATTGTGATCGGCTGCTGCCTTGTCCACGATGCGTTTCAGCATGGCGTTGGCCTCGGCATTCTTTCCCAGACGCCGATACAACTCTGCCAGGTTGAAGTCGACAAACAGGAACTCCTGCCGCTCGTACCAATACTCAAAAATCGACGGATCCGTGTAGGTGCTGCGCACGCGACGGTATCCTCCGGAGTCCACTTTCAGCAGCGCCATCCGGCCCACGGTGCTGTGTCCACTGTGCTGTGAATGATTGCGGGATTGGTGACGACGCCCCAGTTGATGATCTGCAGCAGAGCACCATCAATGTTGTTCTTCACGCCCTCTTCCAGCGTCCCGTACAGCTTGCCGCCACGGATGAACGCTGCGTCAAATCCAGTTTCGAGCATGGCGACTTTTGTCAGGATTGCGTTTCGGGTCGCTTCATCTCCGGCCTGCTGCGCCACGTAGGCAAAGTCTCGCGGTCCGACGATTGCCGCGGCCGTGGAGAACGCAAAGTGTTTCTTGTCCCTCTGTCGTTCCTCCCATATCGAGGTGTCGGCGTCAACAATCAGGCCATTGCCGTACTTCTCTGTGGTCGCCAGCAGCGGCTTTGCAATGAAATCATTCGCGCTCTCGTAGAGCGTGCCGCGATAGGTGGGTGTTGCGAGCAGCGTGGGGTCGTCATATTTGCGCAGATAGTCGCCCAGGGCCCACAGCACCTCTCCCCAGTCGTCGAGTTCGATATTGGCGCTGCCCTCGTTGGTGAAGAATGGCCCTTCGGCTCCGTTTCCAAAGTAGCGAACCACGGATACCTGATAGTCGGCGCCAGCCGTCTCCGCGCGCATTTTTCCGGTGGGTCGAGCATTGAAGTAGGCAAGCAGGGCGGCACGCGCCTCACTGCGATGGCCCATGCGCGCCAGCGCGACAGTTGCCCACGCCATATCGCGCACCCATGGCGTAAACCAGACTCCGTCAGGCAAACTGGCGACAATCAGCCCGTTGCTGTAGCGTCCTGGGCGATTGGGTTCGCGGCACTGTGCAATGCGCAGCATCGTCTCGCTCTGGCGCCACAGATGGCGTTCCTTTTCGCTTGCGAAATGTATGGTTGGTTTTACGCGCCAGCGCTCGAATTCGACGATCTCCCGCTCCACCAAAGCCCGGGGCCCGAGTCCGGCTCGCCATCGGTTGAACTCTCTTGCCGTCTATTCCACCCCGTCGTCCTTCTCAAGCGAAGTCAGGGCCCATCCAAGATTGCCGGCCAATAGATGAGGAGACGAAGCTGCCTGCCCCGTTGCACTCCCCAGCGGAATGAGAAGCAATGATTCCTCGGTGCCCTCGAACTTGAGCAGATGTATCTGGATGCCGGAGATCCGAATCGTTTTCTGCGAAAGGATTGGACGGCTCCGCTCCACGGACAATCCGCTTTGCCGCGCCTTTGGCGAAGCAGGCTGCCAACTGATGATGAGAGTCGCATGCCGGAAACCAAAAGGCATGAAACAGAACCCGTCACCATCGCGCTTTCGCATGTGGATGACTTGCGAATCATCAACATAATCCGCCGACGCGTGATTGGCGGTTCCGCTGCCCCAGCGAATCTGCATGATGAAGTTGGCGGTTGCGATGCCTTCACTGAGCGGATCGTTGGGGTCGGGCCTAACGAAGCTATAGGGGTGTGCGTAGAACCTGGTAACCGTGGCGGTCTCCGGCGCCACCACCGCAAAGCCGAAGCCGTTGCCGGTTACCAGATGAGAAGCCGACGCAGGCAGGCGCTTCTTTCGAGCGATTCTTGACCAAAGCATCTGAAACTCGGCCACGTCTGCTTCGTCGCTGAGAAATCAGGCACCTGCGCAGAGGTTCCCTAAGACTTTTCATTACTTATCCCGACCGATCGTCATCTCTGAAGAGCTTGTAGATTGGCACTTCCGGATCAGATTCGCTTCAGCCTGTGATTGACATCACAGACCGCGGGCTTTAGAGCAGCGATACTCTCCACTGTACGTATGAGAAGGAACACCCAACTCGTCGCCCTGATGGTTGTTCTGCTTCTTGCCGGTCAACCGGTACTGGCAGAAGCGCCGTGCTCTCTGTGGCTTTACTCGGGCGGTGGTCATGTTCCAGCGTGCTGCATTCCGGCAAGCGACAATGCTGCGACCCATCTCCGTACAAACTGTCATGAGTCCATGCGCATTGAATCCATAGCGTCGGAGCGCATCCAAAGTGATTGCCACATGGCAGCCGTCAGGGTCGGTGCACAGGCAATCACAACGACAAAATCCAGGGCCGACAAGGCCATAACCTTAGTTGGGATGGCCCAGCTTCCGGTTACATTTGCTTCAGTTTTGACAACACGATCTCTGGAGAGCACCTCCTCTCCAGGACCCGCCAAATACATGCTCTTCCAAGTATTCCGAATCTAAATCCTCCTTGCATTACAGCAATCGAAATAACCCCTGGTCGCACTCGACCTTGAGGTTCGCATTGCCATCAACAATTGAATTGCCAAGGAGATTTCCGTGAAGCGCACATTCGCAGCTCTATCCGTTCTTTCTCTCGCATTTGCCATCACCGTTGCCGCCTTTGGTCAGACACCATCAACGCAGCAGCCCAAGCCCGAGCATCTCAACAAGCAGCAACTCACTGCCCTGATCGCAACCGCAAAGACTCCGGTGGAGCATGAGCGCATCGCTAACTTCTATGAGGCAAAAGCCCTGGACTATCGCGCACAGGCGCAGGAGCACGAGTCGATGATTGCTGCGTACAAGGCGAATTCGAGCCTGTCCACCGACAAGAATCGGGCCAGCACCATCGGTCATTGCGAGTACTTCGTTCAGACGTTCAAGGAGATGGCCGTCAAGAGCCACGAACTTGCTCAACTGCATGAACAAATGGCCAAAGACGCGGAACAAAAGTAAAACAACATTGATAGGCTTTACCCGGTTCGTTTATCTGCCGGACCCGGAGCGAAGTACTCTCCGGTGCCGGCAGTCATTTGTTGTTAGCTGGCTCCAAGAGCAGAAAGGAGCAGATCGAAGTGCGCAGACAAGGCGACAATCGTACGATGCATCTTGTTGAGGAGCACGATCCCGTATGCGGGATGACGGTCGATCCCGCGAACGCGGCCGCAAGTCTTGAATCTCAGGGCGTCACGCTCTACTTCTGCAGTCAGGCCTGCGCCGCGAAGTTCCGCGCAGCACCGCAAGAGTACCTAAAAGCCAAGCCGGTGACACCTGCCTGGCACCCGCACGCGGAGGTCGCGTCTCATGGGGAATACACCTGCCCAATGCATCCCGAGCTTGTGCGGCCGGGACCGGGCAGTTGTCCGATCTGCGGCATGGCGCTCGAACCTCGGGAAGTCACTTCCGAAGAGTCGAATCCTGAACTGATCGACATGACGAGGAGGTTTTGGATCAGCGCCGTGCTCGCTTTGCCGATGCTCGCTCTGATGGTCTCAGAATTTCTCCCTTCAATGCCCATGCAAAACATGTTCGCGGCAAGAGTGTGGACATGGATTGAGTTTGCGCTGGCAACGCCGGTGGTTCTGTGGTGCGGGTTTCCGTTCTTTGTCCGGGGCTGGCAATCCATCGCGCATCGCAGCCTCAACATGTTCACGCTGATCGCGCTCGGTACGGGCACGGCTTATCTTTACAGCGTCTTCGCCACCTTCGTGCCCCAAATCTTCCCGGCGTCGCTGCGTGGATCCGGAGGACAGATCGATGTGTATTTCGAACCAGCCGCGGTCATCGTCGCCCTGGTTCTTCTGGGTCAGGTATTGGAGTTGAGGGCGCGCAGCCAAACCAGCGGCGCAATTCGTGCGCTGCTTGGTCTGGCTCCGAAGACAGCGAAGAGGCTTGACGACAAGGGCGGCGAAGCCGACGTGCCTCTCGATCAGGTGCAGGTTGGCGACCGACTTCGCGTGCGTCCAGGCGAGAAGGTTCCGGTGGATGGCTCGGTGCTTGAAGGGCACAGCTCCGTTGATGAATCGATGATCAGCGGAGAGCCCATACCGGTAGAGAAAGACAAAGGCGCGAGAGTGACGGCCGGAACGGTGAACGGAACCGGCGGGTTCGTGATGCGTGCGGAGCGGATTGGCGCCGACACGCTCTTAGCGCAAATCGTAAAGATGGTCAGCGCAGCGCAGCGGTCACGGGCACCGATTCAGCGGCTGGCGGACCGCGTCGCTTCGTACTTTGTTCCGGCTGTCATCGTTTCGGCCGTTATCACCTTCATCGTCTGGTATTTTGTTGGGCCGCAGCCGCGCATCGCACATGCGCTGGTGAATGCCGTGGCGGTGCTGATTGTTGCCTGCCCATGCGCTCTCGGACTCGCCACTCCCATGGCCATCATGGTGGGCACTGGTCGCGGAGCGCGCGCAGGCATTTTGATCCGCAATGCGGAGGCGCTGGAGATATTTGGCAAAGTAGACACGCTCATCATCGACAAGACGGGAACCCTGACAGAAGGCAAGCCGAAACTGACCGCCGTAATTCCCCAGCCTGGGACCAGCGAAAACGACCTGCTGCAACTCGTGGCCAGCCTTGAGCGATCCAGCGAACATCCGCTGGCGGCGGCCATCGTGAAGGGAGCGGTAGCAAAGAAGCTTCCTTTGTCCGATGTGGTCGGATTCAACTCCACAACCGGCAAGGGCGTGCAAGGGACCATCTCAGGCAAGCAGATCGCAGTTGGCAACGCAGAGCTTTTCCGCCAGCTGTCCATCGATTCGTCCCCCTTGCTCAATCAGGCTGAGGCACTGCGCAAAGAGGGCCAGACGGTGATGCTGGTCGCCGTGGATGGAAAAGCGGCGGGCATCGTAGGCGTCGCTGATCCAATCAAGGAATACACTCCAGACGCGATCCGTGAGTTAAAGGCGGCAGGTCTGAAGATCATCATGGTCACCGGAGACAACGCGACGACGGCCAAGGCAGTCGCGAAGAAGCTTGGCATCGAGTTTGAGGCTGACGTACTGCCGCAAAAGAAGGCGGATGTCGTCAAGCAGCGTCAGCAAGAGGGCTGTGTGGTTGCGATGGCTGGAGATGGAGTGAACGATGCGCCCGCACTCGCCCAGGCTGACATCGGCATCGCGATGGGAACCGGTACCGATGTGGCGATGGAGGCAGGGGGAATCACGCTGCTGAAAGGCGATCTGCGTGGCATTCTCCGCGCACGCCGACTAAGCAAATCAACCATGCTCAACATCCGCGAGAACCTGTTCTTCGCTTTCGTCTACAACGCTGTTGGGATTCCGCTTGCAGCCGGAGTGCTGTTTCCTGCTTTTGGATTGCTCCTGAACCCGATGATCGCTGCTGCTGCCATGAGCTTCAGCTCCGTATCGGTGATCGGCAATGCCCTGAGACTGCGGACGACGAAACTATGAATCGCTGGCGGAAGGTCCCGACCGAAATCTGCGCAACTCCTGCATCGGCCAGCAGCTCATTCAAGATCTGGATCATGCTGTTTGCCACGGCGATGGAGGCAGTTTCACATAGCAAAGAACAAGATGAAGCGCGAACGCGCCAAAATCCGTTCTGAATCTCCCGGATGTTGAGCAGTCCTAATCCGCGGTTCTCAATAGCCTGACTTCTCCAAGTTCTCAGTGGACCTAGGATCATGCGATCAGAGAATTCATCGCAAGGTACTGTTCAGAACTGCGACTCGCATTCAACAAGACCGTGGTCACCAGGTACCGGATCTCGCTCGAGCAGCAGCATTATGCATCAACCACCATTAACTTGCGTCTTGCAGCAGTCCAGAGGTTGAAATACGACGCTGCGGATTGCGGTCTCCGCCGCGCGGAATGGACGATGCTGAGAGTTGAAGACATCCGGCAAAGAGAGGAGCACCGGGTGATTGCCGATCTTGTCGGCAAGGGCGGTCACATACGTAGCATCCCTGTCCCGGACTGGGTTAAAGTTGGCATTGATGCGTGGATGACGGCCTCTGGAATTGCGAACGGCGGTCTGCTTCGTTCAATCAACAAGGCTGGCAGAGCCTGGGCCGTCGGCTTCAGCCCGCAGGTTATTTGGGGTGTGGTGAAGCAGAAAGCAAAGGGCTGTGAGATTCCGGCACCCGCGCCCCATGACCTCCGCAAGACTTGTGCCCGCCTTTGTCATCATGCCTGTGGTGAACTTGAGCAAATCCAGTTCCTGTGGGGCACGTCTCTTTGCAAGCAACGGAGCGATACCTGGGTAGCAAACCGCGCTTTCGCAGCGCAGTCAATGATCGGATTGGGCTCGAACCGGACCCGCCGGGAGCCTCATAGATTCCAACCCTTGCCGACTTTCGAGGATTAATCACGGGGAACCCCTAACACACAGAATATGAGACGGATGCATCAATTGTGTCGAGCCTTCCGGGTTGAGACTTGGGTTTTTGATGGGAAATTGGTGGACCAGGGCACCGTAATGCCGCCAGCAATGGCTTCATGGCACTGAAACATCGTCCACGCCGCCAGAGTGTGGAACTATTGATCAACCAGCACCTGACGGCTTGCCGGTCGTGCATTGCCGCGCACGCCTACTTGTAGATTTCCTGGCGGTGGCAACGTTGGGAGTTCAAGGCCTTGAAATATTCGTGACTTGCATCCGAGAGTGAGCAGTTTTGTACATCTTTTGTGGCCCCACTTTGTTCTTCTGCTTGAAGTGCGCAGGCGCCGAATCAAGTTTCATGGCCCTTCCACCAGCCAAATCACGGAGGGTGCCATGAAGAAGCTCTCAAGAATTGCGATGGGGCTCGCTCTTCTGCTGCTTGTTGAGTATGCCCATGCGGTGCCAAGCTTCGCGCGGCAGACAGGCCTCTCTTGCAACGTATGCCACAGCAATCCGCCTGAACTTACAGCTTTCGGCCGTGACTTCAAGCTCAGGGGGTACATTCTGAGCGCGACGACGGCCACCGATAAAGTGGGAACGTCGAAGACCCTGCTGCTGTCTCAACACATTCCACTGTCTTTCATGGTTCTGCTCTCCAACACCGCATTCCAGAATGTCGCACCGAGCACACAGAACAGTGCGGTCGGCTTTCCGCAGCAGCTCAGCATTTTTCTTGCAGGAGGCTTTGCATCGCACTTCGGCGGGCTCGCCCAGGTCACTTACAGCCACTCCAGCGACACCTTTGCGATGGACAACACCGACCTGCGCTATGCCAACGAAACAAAATTGGGCGGCAAAGAACTCCAATACGGAATTACTCTGAACAACAACCCCGCTGTGCAAGACATCTGGAACAGCACGCCTACCTGGGGCTTTCCATGGATATCGTCCGAAGCCGGGGTCAGCCCGAATGCCGGCGCGCTCATCGACGGAACGCTGGGGGGGGATGTTGCTGGCGCAGGCGTCTACAGCATGTGGAACAAGCACCTCTATGCCGAGTTGAGCGCCTACCGCAGCGAGCACGAGGGAGGTCCTGTTCCCGTGGACGGCGCCGGGTTTCAATACAATATCAGTGGCGCAGCTCCGTATTGGCGAGTTGCCTGGCAGCAGACGATGGGAGCGAACTATCTCGAGTTTGGCACTTATGGTCTCGCGGCTAGCTCGCATCCGAACGCAGTCGCTGGGCCAGTGGACCGATTTATTGACCCGTCAATCGATTTTCAGTTTGAGCGCCCGTTCGGCGCCAACCTGCTGGACGCTCACGGCACCTGGATCCATGAAAGTTCAAACCTTGGTGGGACCCTGGCATTGGGCGGGGCCGATGTGCTGCACCACACGCTCAACACCCTGAGGGTCGACAGCACTTACCACTGGACCAGCAAATACAGCGCAACGGGCGCTTTGTTTCGCACGACAGGAACCACGGACTCGCTGCTCTATGCTTCTGCACCTTTGACGGGGAGTCTGAATGGCAGCCCTGACACCAGCGGTTATACCGTCCAGTTTGCCTGGTGGCCGGTCCAGAACATTGACGTGGACCTGAACTACACGGGCTACACAAAATTCAACGGCGCCAGTACGAACTACGACGGTGCAAACCGTAACGCTGCTGACAATAACACCGTGTACATGGCGATCTGGTTGCTCTTCTAGGAGAATGCATGGAACAACAAGCCGCGATCCAGGAAGTCGACCCGAAGGAAAACATCGTCATCAACAGACGCTCGTTCTTCGGCGTTCTGCTCTGTGTCGGGGCAGCTGGGATGAGCGCCATCCTCGCGGTTCCTGTCCTCCGCTATGTCCTTTACCCCCTTTATGCAAAATCCGGCAAAGGCAAATGGTCTCCCATCGGCGAGATGGGCGCGTTTTCCAACCTGTCGCCACCGATATTGACTCCTCTTGACCTGAAGCAAGTGGATGGATGGCGTGAAGTTGATTCTGCACAGACGGTCTATGTGACCAAGGATCCGCAAGGACAGTTGGGCGTACTCTCCTCGATTTGTCCCCACATGGGTTGCACCGTTGCGTGGCGCCAAGGTCAAAGTGACTTCTACTGCCCGTGCCACGGAAGTGTATTCAAGGCTGACGGATCCCATGTCTCCGGCCCTTCGCCACGCGGCATGGACCCGCTTCCTCACAAGATTGAGAACGGTAAGCTCATGGTGAAGTTCGAGTATTTTCGCGAAAATGTACCCAATCAGGAAGTGTTGAGCTAGGTGGCGGCGACTGCTCCAGGGGCGGAGACACCCGGCAAGAAAGTGCCGTCGCGCTTCTATCGCTGGTTCAACGAGCGTACGGGCATACGAAACATCATGCGCTCGTCGCTTGATGAGCCGATTCCCGGTGGCGCACGCCTGGCTTATATATTTGGTTCCGGTCTGCTGTTTATCTTTATCTCGCAGGTAATTACCGGGCTATGTCTCGCCCTCTATTATGTCCCTTCTGTAGAGTCGGCACATACGAGCGTTGCCTATATCACCAAGCAAGTTGCCGCCGGCGAATTTCTCCGCAGTCTGCATTACTACGGCTCCAGCGCGATGATTATCGTTCTGGCCCTCCATTTTCTGCAGACATTCATCTATGGGTCATTTAAAGGTCGACGCGAGTTGCTCTGGATTTCTGGCGCGCTCCTCTCCCTTCTTGTTCTGGGTATGGGCTTCACCGGATACCTGCTTCCATGGGACCAGAGCGCCTACTTCGCCACGGCAGTGGGAACAAACATCGTCGGGGAAGTTCCCTTTTTCGGGCAATGGCTGACCGACATGCTGCGTGGCGGCGATACGTTGGGCACTCTCACCATATCGCGATTCTATTTCGCCCACGTGTTTTTGATTCCGGGGATGATCTTCCTGCTCATTGGTACCCATATTGCACTTTTCCGGAAAGCTGGTGCAGCCGGTCCAATCAATGAAGATCCGGTCAATCCGAAATTGCCACCGGAGAGCTTTTATCCCCGCCAGGTCATTATGGATATGGCGTTTGCGCTGCTCCTGATGGTCGGTCTGGGGTTTCTTGCATTCTTCCATCCCATCCAACTTGGCCCGATTGCCAATCCCGCAGACACAAAGTTCGTTCCGCGGCCAGAGTGGTATTACCTGCCGATGTTTGAGTGGCTTAAGTTCTGGTCCAGCCGGATGGAGGTCTTTGCTGTCGTACTGATTCCGGGAATTCTGGCTCTGCTCTTTTTCCTGATGCCCTTTCTAGATCGCAAGCTGGAACGCCGTCCATGGCGGAGACCTATCCCCCTCCTTTCAGTTTCCATCGTCTTAGTCGGAATTATCTTCCTTGGGTTCAAGAGTCACCTGGATGATTTACACGATCACAGCATCGCGGTCCAACTCGCATTCCAGGAGAAACAGTCGGAAGAATATACAAAGACCCCATTCAAAGCGCGGATGGAATCCGCTGGCGGACAATCTCTGTCTTCCGGGCCGGTCAGCCCACTCGTTGCCAAAGGCAAAGGGATGTTCACGACAAAGGGATGTTCCGGATGCCATGGCACGGGGGGTACGGGAACAGCCCAGGCTCCAAGCCTTGTTGGGATTACGATTAAGTACCCTTTGCCTCAGATCACTGAGTTGCTGCACCACCCAAACGCTAAGATGCTCGCCGGCCATATGCCTTCGTTCGACTTTTCCAAGCCGGAAATGGCGGCGCTGTTCAGTTATCTGAGCAGCTTGGGTAACAGCGGCGGAAGCGCACCAGCAGGGACATCTGCCGCGGGGCCGACCCCATCAATGCTCGCCCCGGCAACGCCCGCACCGGCAACACCCGCACCGGCAACGCCCGAGGCTGCAGGCGCAACAAGTTCAAAGGTTCCCGCCAAAGGAGCAACCTCAACGACTGCCAGCGCAGGTGAAAAGATCTTTCAAGCTCAAAGCTGTGCCCGGTGTCATGGAGCGGCAGGCGCAGGAGCCGGAAAGATACCACCTCTGAGCAAACTGATTGCAAAGCGCTCAGACGCGCAACTGGCGAAGCTGATTCAGGCTCCCAATGCCACCATGAAGGCTGGCGGCATGCCGCCCCTGGTTGCGCCCGCCAATCAGGTAAGCTCAGTGGTTGCGTATCTGCGCTCGCTGGCGCCGGGGAAGAGCGCGCAACCGCAAACGAAGACGCAGAAATCCGCCAAGACTGCGCCCGCGAATAATGAACCCGCCGCCGCCGCGGCTCCTGCCGCGAAGTCGAAAAACGAGGCAGCGTCAGCGACTGCGAAACAGCCTGCCTCGGCCAAGCACGAGTCTGCTGCCGCCAGCCCGGCAACCTCAGCCGGGCGCGCCCTCTTTCTGACCAACGGATGCCTCGCTTGCCATGGGAAAAATGCGCAAGGGACACATTTTGCGCCCTCGTTGATTGGCATCACGAAAAAGTATCCGCCCGCTCAGCTTACGGACTTGCTGCATCATCCGAAAAAAGCAATGCGCGCAGGAGGCATGCCTGCCGTCACGGTAAATGACGCGCAAATGAAGCAACTCGTGGCCTATCTTTCGAGCCTCGGAACTGCGCCGGCGAAGGGATCGGCTCCAGCGGCTCACGCGACGCAGGCTGCGTCGGGTAAGCCCGCTGCCCCAGCCGCTGCAGGCATTGCAGCCAGCCCTGCTGCGGCCACCAAAGAGGCGGCTAAGGCAGTGCCGCTCAGCGCGGACGCTGTGCGGGGTAAGGCCCTCTTTGAGCACAACCGTTGTGAGACCTGCCATGGGGTTGACGGTTTGCATGGAACTGTAGCCGCTCCGGGTCTGGCTGGATTGGCATCGGTTCTTCCCGCCTCAGTGCTCGATAATCTGCTGCAGCACCACAGCACCCAGATGAAGAACGGCAACATGCCTCCCACCAACTTGAGCCCAAGCACCCGGAAGGCGATTATTGCCTACATCCGCTCAATGCCGTCCCCTCCTGATACCCAGTAGTTTCCTGCGTCCTGTCTCATGATGGATGGTTGATGCCAGAGGGCACATGGCGATCATTGCCTGAAAATCCTGTGGGCCCGGTCTCCACGGAGGCAATGATCCAACCTTCGATGGCGATGCGATCCGCTTTTACTGCAATACCTCGGGAGCAGAGAAGTTGCCCCTCAGTGAGTGCCAATCCGCTGGACTCATCGACACGGCCAGAAGGAAATCCAGGCTTGGACTGCACCGTCGCAAGGCCGTCAGTTTTTCATCATTCGATAACGTTTCAATAAACAGTTGGGCTCAAGAAGACGTGCGCTAAACGGGGTCCGCAACGGACGGGCATCGCAGAGCGTCAGCGTCTCGAAATGCCGGGATCAATCACTGCTCGGACGACCGGGGAGGGTCGGCAACGGTAAACGCCGCAGGCTTCGGGAGCATACTCGGACCCCAGTTTGCCAGCTGGGGAAAAACATTCGAGTCGTAAGGCTGACTTTCGAGAAGTAACTCTCGAAAGAAAGGTTAACATGCAGAATATGAAATATTTATCTCTTTCATTGTTCGGCTAGTTGCATTGAGACACCCTTTTAGATGGAGGGCGAATTTGGCGATTCCCGCACCGCAACGCGGCGAGCAGGAGATTCAGGACAACGAATAGGACAGAATTCGGGTTGGCAACGGGCAGCAGGTGACTCGACCGGACCTCAAGGAATAGAACCGGACCGGCCAGACTCCGTGGCTGCGCGCGATCGGGTAGTGTCCTAATTTGCCTGAGCCGTTCACGTATCGGCGCGGGGTTTGGCAATTGAATTGCGCAGCAAGAGAAGCCACAAGTGGTAGATTGTTCCTGCCCGCCGCTGCAAGGGGCGAGTGTAGGAACACCGGCCCAAAAGCCGATCCCACAACCAAGGAGCCAAATATGGCCTCTCTTGAGAGCCGGTTCCGCAAATTCGGACAGGGGTATAAGTGGGAGTTCTGTTCTTCGGCAGCCTAAGATGGCTGAGAAGAGGAGAGCAGATGAGCAGGCGTCCACGCAGGAACCACACAGCGGCATTCAA